>Ga0208504_1000244_pt1 | contig 14376 bp, 7 predicted proteins | sample CryBogCBH05Oct08_FD_184595 | JGI IMG/M metagenome (GOLD analysis project Ga0208504, IMG submission 184595) | Freshwater microbial communities from Crystal Bog, Wisconsin, USA - CBH05Oct08 (SPAdes) | ecosystem: Environmental > Aquatic > Freshwater > Lake | place: Crystal Bog, Wisconsin, USA...
GCTATACCCGGGCGTCTATACTCGGGCGGCTGTACCCCGGCGGCTATACCCGGGCGGCTATACCCGGGCGGCTATACCCGGGCGGCTATACTTGGTAGGCTATATCCGGGCGGCTATACTCGGGCGGCTATACTTGGGCGGCTATACCCGGGCGGCTATACCCGAGCGGCTATACCCAGGCGGCTATACCCGTTATAACCTACTGGTTATAGCTCACCGGCTATAGCGCACCGGCTATAGCCCACCGGGTATAGCCCACCGGGTATAGCTCACCGGGTATAGCTCACCGGCCATAGCCCACCGGTTATAGCTCACCGGGTATAGCCAACCGGTTATAGCAAACTGCTATAGCCCACCGGCTATAGCTTACCGGGTATAGCCCACCGGCTATGGCTCACCGGGTATAGCCCACCGGCTATAGTGCTATAAGCGGAGTGGCTATACTAATACTAGTTGTCAAAGCCGGTAGTTCTTACTTACTTATAACTAAGATGACAGCTTTCAAAAAAAAAATCTTGTAGTGGCTCCGGTAGTCGTAGCTATCCATTCTGTTATAGTTGCTTTTATACTTCCTATCACGGTTATATGGTCAGCGTAGGACTAGTAGTAAAACTGCCTACAGCGAAACTCCTCTTATTACTAGCCGTCCTCCAAAGAAATACTAGGAAGACTAAATATCTAGCGGTACTATTTACACTCCACTGTTTTTAAGTGAACCTAGTTTAGGTGACCAGTGACTCCTGATGGAGCTTCCATAAACGATTTGTCAAGCTAGCGTTTCAATCAACATGCGACTAACCGAGGTGGAACAAAAACAATTTGATAAACAAAAATTAAAATTATTAAGTCAGGAAGGAAGGAAGGAAGGAAGGAAGGAAGGAAGGAAGGAAGGAAGGAAGGAAGGAAGGAAGGAAGGAAGGAAGGAAGGAAGAAAGGAAGAAAGGAAGAAAGGAAGAAAGGAAGAAAGGAAGAAAGGAAGAAAGGGAGAAAGGAAGAAAGGAAGAAAGGAAGGCAAGAAGACAGGGAGATAGGAAGGCAGCAGGTATTATTAAATCAAGTAGGTAAACTATGCTAAGTGTTTAACATATTGAAGAATTTACATTTCGAGATCTAAATCGAAACGTAACTAATTATTCTGTATATCTATCGCCTGTCAACCTAACGCTTTATTATATACGCAGCACGATGCATGGTAGTATTTAAAAACAGTACCATCCCCTACTATTAAACAGAAATAAGATTCATTACTTATCCCTTAACGATTTATACTGGAAATAACTGCAGCAAAAACTAAATTGATTCGTTCAAATGGATATAACTGCAAGCCGTGCGTTTAAATGGACGGGAAGATCAAGAAGGATGAAATAATGCATTAATAAATCTATGCAAGAAGCTGCATAATTTATATTTAGGCCCTAGAACAAGGTGCATTACCAATCCCTTGGTGACTAGTCTACTGGAAATAGCTGCAGATCTATTGCTTTAATTCAAGGATTAATATATGCATCGACAAATTTATGCAAGGAGCTGCATCGATATGTCGACACCAAGATTAATCTTTGAATTGAATTGAATAGATGATTAGTCAAGAAATAATATAGGGAGTATAACTTTAATCCCCCCTCGTATTTTATTATATCAAAAGTATCTTAAACGGTCAAAAATAAGGTTCACTGTGAACCTTATTTTACACGCCCCCCTCTCATTTCATTGGTGACTAGTCTACTGGAAATAGCTGCAGATCTATTGCTTTAATTCAAGGATTAATATATGCATCGACAAATTTATGCAAGGAGCTGCATCGATATGTCGACACCAAGATTAATCTTTGAATTGAATTGAATAGATGATTAGTCAAGAAATAATATAGGGAGTATAACTTTAATCCCCCCTCGTATTTTATTATATCAAAAGTATCTTAAACGGTCAAAAATAAGGTTCACTGTGAACCTTATTTTACACGCCCCCCTCTCATTTCAGAAAAATAAGCGCAATGATAAGTGGAGAGGAAGATGTCGGTAAAGGTGATATAAATAGGATGATAATTCTTGAAAATGGTGATATGATGGTAGTACCAGAACAAATTTTCAATGTTTGCCAGTCTATAACAAAATTGAATCAACAGAAACATAGTTCGATGAGTACTCTGAAAAATTTGATGGTTGAGGAATTAATAAGAAAGGGTTGTGAGACTATGGATCAATTCAACTCGATGGTGCAACCGTATCTGCTTATTTATGTCAGATACGTCGCTGTCGGAGAACTTTTGGCACTTCCGGACATACAAGAAGAAATACTCAGTGAAGGTGGCCCAGATTTGTTCGAGATGTATAAACTGACATATTCAAGGGACGATGGAGCAGAGACATTAACTGAAGTAGCATTAATAGGTAACGTGGCGCAGAAGGACGATCGACATATGCAAAAAAAAAGTAGGAACAGCGCAAAAACGAATGAAGCTCAAGGTAACAAACTTATGCGATATTCTATTAGATCACGATTCTTCTCTAATTAAGTAACAACTTTTCCGTAGCGCTACGATTTTTGAATAAACGAAAGATAGCATTTAATAGGGCGTTGAAATTGACATTTACACGCGTTTTGGAGAAGAGAAGCAAGTCCTATTTACTATTTTAGAAGACTTTCGTAATAATTGTTTTATAGATCCTAATTTAGTATCTAAAATACAAGTGCTTGACAGCAGCGCTAACAACAGCGTAGAAGCTGATGTTGATAAAAACGGTAGGAAACAAAAGCTTTATTTAATCTATTCTTATTGTGTAAATTTATTCTTAGATTCCGAAGGAGATAAAAACGATAATCAAGTTTCTCAAAATATTCAAATTCATCAATCTAATACATTCATAAATCAAATATTTCAAGTTGGTGTTAATTTTTTTAGCTCAGTTAGCCGTAGTGGCTCGTCACCAGTTCCAAAGGATGATGAGGAACATTCAGATAGACTGAAAAGTGATAGCTTTAAGCAAGCAGCTGACGACATTGACAACGATGAGGAAGCTAGAAGTTTAGATTCTGAATCTGATTATTTTGAAGTTCCTGGTGGTGACGATGGTGAAGGTGCTGACAATAGGCCTGATTCGGGTGAAGAACAGGAGAATGAAGAGGAGAACAGTAAAGGTACTTGCAAAAAGCTTGATTCGGATGAGGAAGAACCAGCTGAAGTTGGAGATGAACAGGATAATGAAGAGGAGAATAGTGAAGGTTTTGGCAAAAAGCCTGATTCGGATGAGGAAGAACCAGCTGAAGATGAAGATGAGCCTGATTCGGGCGAAGAACCGGCTGACGATGAAGAAGAGAGGCAAGAAGATCAGTGGTACGGTAAAATGCACATTGATGATGTTAGAAGCTCCTCCGGTTTCGACAGTGTGGTCCATCAATTTGTTGTAAACGACGAATACTTCCTTTACGTCGCCCGATCTGGGATATTCGATGAAGAAGAGTTTAGTAATGACAAGGACAACAAAGGAGTATTTACAGCCGAGGATATTCCATCCGGTGCCTATATTGGAATGGTTGAGGGGGACAAGATAAGAAGTTTCGAAGACTTCACAAAACTGTCTTCTGATGACATTTACTTCTTGATTTTTAATGAGAAGCTAGGCTACGCTGTACTTGAATATAATTCAGTGAAATGTCCGCGTTTTCGTTTCTCAAAAATGGCCTACGCGAAGAGAGGATCTACAATTGAGACAAATGTGGAAATTCGATACGACAGCGTTGGCATGTTAGAGTATCGGGCTACTACTGACATACCTCTGTATCATGAACTTGTGGTTGCTTTCAATCGAGCGGAGAACACAAGTAAATTGATATCGTATTTTAATGGATTGGCTCAAAAGAATGACGAAACAGCTGTAGTTGCGGCCCCTATTTCGTCTCCCGCTCCCAAAGGAAAATACGATGGTAGGAAAATAGTTGGACAAATATTCCCGGTGAAGTCCGTAAGCAAGGAGGTAATAGCTAATCAAAAATTGTGCTTTTTAAAAAGCGTGGCTGCATACGGCATGTCTCTTTTGAAGTCAGAACTGTACAAGTCTATGATCAAAAATGTTGAAACATGGCCCAAAAACTCTTGCTTCGCTTTATTTAATGTCGTGCATCAGTTATCCGATATTTTTGATGTGGACACACTGGGTAACAAAGTAGGCGGCTTGAATGTTCTTGAATTTCGTAAAATCACCAAGAAAATGGAATCTATAAAGAAAACCCTGTTTATACCGGTTGTTGACAAAGTTTTATCTAGCAAAAAATATATTTCTTTTTGTACGCGTCTTGCGAAAAGAAATTCTTTGACTGCCGAGGAGGAAACTAATCTAGAATTCAGAACTATTGAAAAAATGACCAGACAAACTTGGAGTGATATGGATTCAATTCGATGGCACAACATGCCATCGATAGGAGGGGGTTTCGTGCTTTACGTATCTTGCATCACGACAGCACGGATAATTTACTTTATCCGAAAATACTTTAACAGTGAAATCGAAAATTTTAGGTATTATGCTGACATCGGTGTTGGGTGTCCTTACCTCGCCGCTAGCTTACAATTTGTATTTTCACACGTTGCAGTCGCCGGTATTGATTTTCCGGATGTTATTGGCGTCATCAAAAATAAAATTCTGAATACTGGGGGGAAAAGGTGTGCCATGTTGAGAAGCATTAGTTTTGTTGCAGCAGACGTTCTTCTGTGCGATGAATTCTTGGTTCAAGATTTAAAAAAATGTCAGGTTATTACCAATCTAGTTGGTATTACAAAAGTTGATGAACACATTATCAAGCACATACTACCAAGATCGTCTTGCAGAGTGATAATGTTTCGTAGCGTCAAAGAATTTCCTAAAGTGCATGAAGAATGGTTGCGATCAATGGGATTTGATTTAGAAATGATAAATGGGTCGTTGGATCGCAGAAAGGAGGAGAAGTTCTACATACGCGTCTACTACAGAAAAGCGGAATTCGACACACCTGTGCCTGATATTAACCCTAGGTTGTTAACTGATAAAAATGGTATCGTCACTACAGGTATTCTAGGAAAAGGGCGCGAATATAAGACACTAAAATTTCAGGAGTCAGAAAAAGACTTCTCGACCAGGGTGAACTTGTTTTCCTCCAGAGTCCCTCAAGTAAAAGTGTTGACGCTGGATCACTTGAAATCAGGACTACTACCGCTTCTTAAAACAAACCGAACTGCTTTATCGTTTGTTAGAAAGTTGCTGAAGACAAATTTTCCAGAAAGTACGTTGCAAAAACGGAGGGAAAAAAAATCTGACGACAGTAATAGTGGGCAGAGTGATGATGAAAGTGAACGAGAGCAATCGATTAATTCGCCATCTGAAAGAAATGACAGTTCATCATCATCATCGAATGAATCTGATGCGAATACAAATCAAGGGACCATCGGTGATGTAGCTAGAGAAGGAACTTATACATCAGATGCTTGTAGTGATGATGATATCATAGGGAACTCTGATGCATTATCAAAACCACTGTCATGGACGGGTTCTGCAAGTGAACATGTGACTGCCTCCTCTTCTTTGGTTGCTTGTCGCGAAGAATCGAAGTCTGAAGAGGGAAACCCTCCCGATGTCGAAGTCATCGCTGATGCAACGGAAATAGGGGGCGAGGAGCCGTTATCATCTGCGACGATTCTAAATGCGATAACCGACGAAGTGTCGACATATGCATATAAGACCCCTCCGAGTAGTCCCAACGCAACACATTTCCGTTCAATACCTCTCAAGTACATTGAACAAATTGTGGCGAAAACAAAAAAAATACGACTACAGCTAAACGGAGATAGATTTGCAAGTCCTGATAACGAAATCATAGTGCGAAGTGCTGATGAGCTAGTGGAACATTTAACTAAAGGGGACATAACATTTTCTGTTGGAGTTAAAATTGACCCTTCTAAACTTAAGGTTAATGTTTGCAAGCCTGACGGAACCTGTGCCTACCAGTTGGCTTATGTATTGCAGATCCTAGTAAAGTTAGGAGTTAGGGATTGGCCGGACGAATGGTGGTGCGAAAAAGCGGGAGAATATGAAAGATTGTGCAAGTTCTACAAGCAATTTACCGTCCAAAAAGACGATTCTGTGCTACCACCTGATCTCGTTGAAAAACTTCAACGAGTTTACAAATGGGCTACAAATAATAGAACGAAGAATCGTATTTTACCAGTTAAAGATTGGGGATTACAGGAAGACTTAGTTCAACTTTTAGATCCCAATTTGAAAACAAGTATATGGTATAACTCTAAAGATTCCCCGGAATGGATCTATCTGAGCTGGACAAGTTGGTTGCAAAATTCCGTTCAAGCACAATGCACTGTGACCACGGAGAACTGCAAGAAGATTCTTCAAACCAGAGTAGTTGGGATTGTCCAAGATTGGAACGGTATCGTTGGGAATGATAGTACACGACATTTTTTTCCAAGTTTGCTCCCAGAATTCTTGGATGCAGATGTGGATGAGGCAATATCTTTGTTGTTAGCCAAGCTTGCAGACCTTTATGATACGGATTTCAATGCGCCCATGCCATCCCCTCACGATGAAGATATTGTAGCTTCAAGGCGAACAGTAAGGAAGAGGCGAGCATCAACTAGCGATAAAGATGTTACTCCAACTTCAGTGAACCAGAGTAGAAGATCGAAGCCCAATACCCCTAGCGCAATTCTGAAGCGAAAAGAAAAAATGAAATTGGATAGTGATGAGAAAAGACGAAAGACTACTAGCTCCTCTGTACTAGATGTGGATGGAGCTTTAACTCCCGCAGACGACACCAAAATTTCTTTTCACAAAGCTTTTATCATTCAAAAAGATATTGAAAGACTAAGGCCAGAAGGATGGTTTAATGATTCAATCATAGAATTTCGGCTGAACTGCTTATACTTTGGGGGTATTGAAAACCACCATTTGTTCAATGCACTATCAAGTGAAATGGTGTATATCTTTTCTACTCAATTCTACCATCATTACCGGGGAAAGTCTCTAAAATCTATGGTGTACTCAAATGTTCAACGATGGACCGAAAATGTGGACATTTTTGAGAAAAGGTTATTGTTCATTCCTATTGGGTACGCGAATCATTGGAGTCTGGTGGCTATCTGTAATGCGGGATTGGTTCGCGGAGAAATAGTTAGTTTACTGACCGGCGATCGAGCATTTACTGATGAATCAAACGATCGAGAGAAGAACAGTTTGATTGATTGTTTGCCTGCTTGTATATTGCACATTGATTCTTTGAACTTACATAAAACAACTCCAATAAGCGATGCCCTAAAAAATTATTTGGATTGTGAATGGCGAACCCGAAAACAGAAAACATTATTACAAGGTCAGGAAGTTTTTAAGGATTTCGCTAACGGCTTAATAACTATTGACTGCCACGGAATGGTAATTTATTTATTTATTTATTTATTTATTTATTTTCACCATCTAAAAATTGTTACCTTAGACTGTTCAACAGGAAAATAGCTATGATTGTGGGGTACATACATGCTTAAACGCTTCTCGTTTATACGACACGTTATTAAGTCGACCGATGAAAATATTGCATGGTAATAATTTGACTTCGACCAAAAGTAACGCAGAGCGTATTTTAAAAGTCGTTTTGCGGGAACCTCAAGACACAAACACCGAGCGAAATAATATTGCTGAAGTTATTTCAAGGTGATTCTAATTTTACTATTTAGCATAACTTCCTTCTTAGTACATCATTTAATATCTTTCAGAATGCTTGGTGAACAAACAAAATGAGGGGAGGGGCGAGTAGGACCGCCAAGAACGCGCCTTATTCCTGTTACATTTCTTGATCGATGGGATTAAATAGTAAATATTTCCATTTCTAGCATTACTTTTAGTTGGTTTTACAAGTACTATGGCATATCTTTATCATTAGCTACTATAGCAACTATCTCACTCATAGCTATAATAACGGCAAATTAACAAACAAAAAGAATTTTATTATAATTGTTACAAGATATGGCCTATATACACGCACCAACATTAAGAATTATCAAAAATCCCATCGTCATTCTCATCTTCCTCCTCTCCTACACCACGACCACTTCGATATGTTGATGGAATGTTTCCAAGACTCCATCTAGCCATAAAGCTTATTTGCTCTGCAGTTGATTGGACAAAAAACTCTTCCTGTACAACATCCTCATCCCAACCAGTTCTGTCAAAGAATATCCGATCAAGAACATGGAATGTGTCATCGTGCTTAGGTTTGTTACTTTTATATGGCGATGACTTAAATGTGGGTACAACCAATACAATACGAATAATCGATTCAACAGGAATAAGATGATATTTGAATTTTGTCTTACTTAACGGGTGAGCTGCCCAGCAAAACTGCTTTCCCAAGCACGGAGTCTTTTTATTTTTAACAATTCCTGATTTTGGGTAAAGTTCCTGCCCCAAGCAAAAAATGTGATTCTCGGGAGTGTGACCAGTAGTTTCTTTCTTTTCAATGAGAATAAATACTAAAAGCTTTAATAATACTGTGGTCGTCATCCTATCATCACCACGTTTACTACGCCGAGATCGTCCATCACTTAAAGAATCCCTATCAGAATCATCGAGAGATAAATCTACGTTAATTCGCACAAGAGCAAAGTCGTACTTTGGCTTATTTTCATTCCCTACATCATAAATATTTCCTCTTGGAGTGGCAAAGAGCTTACCGATACCAAGCGATGTTTTTGAATCACTTTCATACTTAATTGCGCGAACGAATTTAGTTAAATATTTGCTCATCGTTTCTTCATTTCTCCAATCAATATCACTGCCGTGAGATATGGCTGAAGCAAAATCTAGTTCATACAGTATCGCAAGGAATTTTGACACAGTATTAATGGGTTCATAGGTAGTTACACGATCCCAGCTAGTATTCATTTGCAACTCTCGAGTTGAATAATTTAGAATAAAAGGCACTTTTGTATGATGATCAAGCGGAGAAAAATGTATACAATCATCGTGTCTCTCTGGTTTCATGAAGTCTACTATTTTATTTGATTCCAAATGAATTTTAGCTATCCGATGTAGGTGTTTAGAATGATTATTTAAATTGTATTTAAGCAGCATTTCCAAGCAAGTAGTTTTATTTCGTTTACTTGTAGAACTGTACACACCTTTAGTTACTGAACGGTGAATACTCTCCCATGATGAGGTATCGCAATGATTTAAACTTCCATAATATCGTATCGTGTCTTCAAGGTGAAAAATTTTATGAGGATTTCTTTGCTTACAGATCTTTGTATGAGCCATATTAAACGACAAAAGTGAGACATTCAAGTCCCACACGAGCATGTAATGTGTGTACAAATTTTTTACTTTTTTAGAGAACATTGCCAAAGCCTTGTCATCCCATTTAGCTCGCTTCCCATCAAAATAACAATCGAGGACGCTACATATTGCACGCTGAACACGCCCTTGAATATCAACAATCTGATTATCCTTATTCAGGACAAAATTAGCGCCAGGTAGTATCTTTGAGTCATGCCCTATCGCGTAATGCATTTGTATCAGCAAAGATATAAATGAAGTTGATTTATAACCACCAAAACTTCCGGTTGAGTGACTCCTTTCAGCAGTATTGGTTGCAATATATCGCATTATACCTTCCTTAAAGTACGTCCAATGAACATGGGGCATTTCTTCAGTGACGTACCCAAAATTCATAATCCTCCAATCAAACATATTAGCAGCGGCAACGTAGGCCTCATTAATTTTACTAACTGCATATATAATTGATATAATACTTTTCACTAATGACTTCATCAATCCAGCGCAAAAGTTGTGCAAGAGATCAGGAGGAGTGGCCCTAAAAATATTGTTACTCGGATCCCCCATCGGAGCAAAAAAAAAAGGATTTACAAATGGATGAATATTCTGAGCTTTTAAGTATTTGATGTTGTTTTCCTCAGATTTTGTAATTGCTTGACCATTTCCTTGTTCACACAATGATCTTTCGGCTTCACAGCACCGTTTGATTATGTCGTTATTATCCCTTGGGCGATGTATCTCCTCGTTGTAAATTCCGTCTTTGTACGAATACGTGCAATAAGTGCATCCATGAATACAGTTTCCCGTTTCTAAACCAGCTTGTCTATGTTGCTGTGGATCGTCACCAACAAAAAATGCTACACAAGGGTAAAATGTTTTAATTCCTTCCCCTAACACATGCATTTGAATGCCATTTTCCCAGTGGCTTTTCAACCCCTTTACTATTTCCTTCCAGTACTCCCTTTCCACTAACAAATCAAATCTACGGACCTCCAACTCAGCTTTTGATCTGCTGTACATTTTACATAAATGGTCAAAGAGGGCTGCTTTTGTGTTAAGTAAATTAGGCAAGTATCCGATAACACATTTTGAAATATCTTTGGTAATCAAGTCGTCGGAAAAGTTGCCAGTTGTACACATTACTGGGGTAACATTATTATGTATCCTATCATTTAATTGCACTCCATCCGAATAAAAAATAAGTGGCAGTATTTTACCATTCGCATTTTTCCCTCTAACTAGCGCTTCAGAGTTTTTACACCATTTACTGCACATCACATCACCGTAAGAGTTATCACTACAATCAAAATAATCAAAGCGAACCGAATTTTTATATTTAAACATTATTTCAGGGTTTATAAATAGCTCACTAATTAGCTCCATAGGGTCTCTTAAATAGAGCTCTACCTGTTTTCCATTTTCAGTTAAACCATTGAAGGTGTCCATGTTCCAACCAGGTGGCCATTCAATTTGCAACGTGCCATACTTAAATAAACTTAAACACTGCTTTATCTTGTAGGAGACACCAAGCGTACTCTGGGGGACTGTGCTTCCAATTCCATCATTCATACACAATTTGTGATGCAATTTTAAATAGTCTTCTTGACCTTGCCTTGAGAGTTGATTTTCAATCCAAAACAAATAAATTGATATATTATCAATCATCTGCTTATCAAATTTATTTGAATAATCCGATTTTACGATATTTATCATTTCCTCGAAGCTATTTGCGCCTAGACATTTTAACCCATATGTCGCATCATAGAAACACTCTTGATACTGAAGGTACCGATTGACTGTTCTCAATACGCCCATTTCATTAATCTGTGTTCCAGTACCATTTTCAATATCATGTAACTTATCTATAGCATCACTTGCACTCGCGTAGTGTGCATTTGCAACAAAGGTTAATTTAAATACATCTGGTTCATCAAATTCCTCAAAATGATTAACAACGTCAAAATTACTGCGCTCAATCTCATCTTCGCATTCATCAAAAAAAGATCTTGAGACACGAGTGCAATCCTTGTTAAATTGATCTTTATTTCTTGATAAGGCACACTTTTTTCCAGCTTGATGGCGTTCTAAGAATGAAGGAGTATACGTCCTAGTAATCCCTTTTTCTTTGTAACAATAGTCGCACATAACCTCTTGAGAATTCACCAAATGACAAATTTTCTTTTCCATGTAAGTTCTTGATCTTGTTGATGTGCAATTTTTAGGTGCATCTGTAGATATTCCCTCTTTGATTTTAATAATCGTTTTTGCTCTAGTAGTTTTTTTTAAACGATCCGCTTCTTCCAACTCCAAAAGCTCCTTATACTCTTCGGGATGATTATCATAGTATTTTTCCACCCTTGCTTTAATTTCTAGTGCCCTATCTATAAAGTATTGATCATCTTCGCTGACTTCTTCTTCGTAGGCTCTTTTGCTATAATTGGTTGACATAATTTTTTTGGGGGGGAGCGAGTCAAAATAAGGTTCACTGTGAACCTTATTTTGTGTCCATATAAGATACATCAAACACCTTTACAAGATCCAATCTAATTTTTGAATTTAAAGAACAACTAATAACGATAACCATTCAGGACATGAGCTGTAATATGCCGGATTTTTCTGTAAAGGAGGCGAACTTAGATACTTCTGAATCTCCTGTAGCGGGTAAACGCAAATCCTCTTCCGCTAGCGGATCTTCTCGCAGAGGAAAAAAGGGATGCTTGGGAACTGACCCTGCCTCTCATATTGTTCTTGAAAACCACCAACTTGGCGTTGCTGAAGACATAAAGCAAACTATAGAATCTAGCCCCAAGTTTGAAATCGAAACACGAGGGCCAAAGCAAATGTTCTACGTATTCGTTGCGGCTGGAACAGAACCAAAGATGTATTTCCCAAGAGAAGAAATTAAGGCCCTAGTAAAGGCTTGCTACATTTACCTCTCCAAGGATCTGAATTCCGAGATATTAAGTAGCCGAAAGAGCTTATGGGTGATATCATAGCTAACTGATTTATAATTCACTAAATTTTGTTTTGCAAAACAGGATCTAAATCACTGCCTTGTACCTGGGACAACAATTATCTCTGGCCAATTATTCAACATTCTGATCGACAATGATGGATTTGTTGAATATTTGATGAAGCTCAAGAGGAATCTCAGAACGACGCTTCAAAAATTTGTTAAGGATCCGGGTTCTACGTTCAAATTCATGTCGCGCTTTTCTGACTCTATGGAGCAAGAGTTCTTTAAAGTGATATCATCTTTTAGGGAATCTGCAACTTCTTACGAAAACAGATCACCATTGGATGTTGATAATATACCGGATTTAAGAAGCCTGCAAAAGCTTCAAGCTTTTAAAGGTGCAGAATCTTGCAAATATCAGTCGATTGTTGAGGCAGCCGCTCTTAAAATGAAGATGTGGGCAGTCAAGACAGAAAAAAAGAAAGGTAAGGTACAACACCTTCAATTCCTAGGGGAAAAAGTAACCTAGGAATTTAAGGTGTTGTACTACTAATATATTGTGAATGTACATGGAATACAACGCATTAAATTACTAGGTAACTTTTTATTTGCCCTTAATCAGGTGACGGCGACGAGTTTATAGTTGCTACGAATTCCATAAATGAAGCGACGGTCCTAGCAATCTTTGCTTTGATGATGAATTCCGGCAATCGAATTGATTTATCGTCAGTAAATCGGTTGGCGAATCAGTTCGTGTCCATTGTGAGAATGCAACGGAACAGAGCTGCCACCGATGTAAATATGGTAAACTTTTTAAAGACAGAAAGGAAAACCCTCTTTAAAGAATGGGGGGTAAATACCCGCAATGTTTTTGATCAGCGCGACAGATATGGAAGGTTTTTTAATGACATGGAAGCTAATAGGACTGAATTCAATCCCGCTGATTTTTCACTTGTGGGTATGGCAAGCGATAATGAACAAGAAGAAGGCGTGCACGGTCCCTAAATCTGTGGTATGATTATGAGCTTGATTTAGTAGTAGTTACAGCGCGCAGTGGGCTTACAAGTTATTAGTAGTAAGTAATTTTAAATTTTTTTAAAAAGTCTCCTCTTTATAGGTGTGTATAGAGCTATGAATATAAGGTATAACTAGCTCTTATTCGCAGAGCTCTACATTGTTACTACATTTAAAAACGTAACTGTATTTTTTTATCCAGGACTTACGTGCTCTAGTCTGCTTATTGTGTCTCTGTTAACTGTGTATTTTAACCGTCTTTATATCCATTTCTCATGTAGGACAGCATACGGACGAACAGCTACTAGTGCATTGTTCTCTTTGTTACTGGTGCTACTAGTAAGTAAATCTACTTTAACTGTGTAATTTAACCCCCGTCTTTATATCCATTTCAGCTACTAGTGCATTGATCTCTTTATTACTAGTACACCTTGTAAGTAAAGAATCTACTTTATCTGTGTAATATAACCGTCTTTATATCCATTTCTCATGGTGTAAGACATGCGGTTGAACAGCTTCTACTTGTAAGTAAAGAATCTACTTTATCTGTGTAATATAACCGTCTTTATATCCATTTCTCATGGTGTAAGACATGCGGTTGAACAGCTTGTACTAGTGCATTGATATCTTTGTTACTAGTGCTACTAGTAAGTAAATCTACTTTAATTGTGTAATTTAACCCCCGTCTTTATATCCATTTTAGCTACTAGTGCATTGATCTCTTTATTACTAGTACACCTTGTAAGTAAAGAATCTACTTTATCTGTGTAATATAACCGTCTTTATATCCATTTCTCGTGGTGGAAGACATGCAGTTGAACATCAGCTACTAGTGCATTGATATCTTTATTACTAGTACATCTTGTAAGTAAAGAATCTACTTTATCTGTGTAATATAACCTTCTTTATATCCATTTCTTAAATAGGACGTACAGTTGACCAACAAATACTGGTGCTTTTGGTAAATTATAAATACTCGATTTTTAATTTAAAAGAATTTTGCCTACCGAAAAAAACCGACCGGGTATAGCCGCCCGAATATAGCCGACCGGGTATAGCCGCCCGAATATAGCCGCCCGGGTATAGCCGACCGGGTATAGC
>Ga0208504_1000255_pt1 | contig 14127 bp, 16 predicted proteins | sample CryBogCBH05Oct08_FD_184595 | JGI IMG/M metagenome (GOLD analysis project Ga0208504, IMG submission 184595) | Freshwater microbial communities from Crystal Bog, Wisconsin, USA - CBH05Oct08 (SPAdes) | ecosystem: Environmental > Aquatic > Freshwater > Lake | place: Crystal Bog, Wisconsin, USA...
GTATGCACCCTTTGTCATGGTCGCTTGGATGGATGTCTGAGACGCTCCTGAGCCGTTTGTCCAGTTAAAGACAAGAGCTGGCTGGGTGTTGGTCAAATAGTTGGTGAGCTGTGTGTCGTTTTCCATGATGAAAGTGGCCTTGCCGGTCACTTCCAGAGCGCCAACGAATACAGAGTATGGGGTCTGCACATTGGAGATTCCGTAGATAGGAGTCACGGGACGCTTCATGTCAATGTTGCCGTTTGTGTTATTGGAGATGGTTGTGCCGGCAACGCTCACAGTTCCGTACCAGACTGCGGTAGGCAGAACGGTCGAGAAGCTAGGGGTTGGGGTTGTGGTGGTGGCTGATTGCCATCCGGTGGACTTTGCATCGTATTCGAGCAAGCCGTCTGCGTTCCACTTTAGCGAGAAGTCGTGGAATTGGTGGCCTGTCCATGTGCGAACATTTGCGCCGTAGAAATCGAGCAAGGTGTAAGCAGAAGGCTGTGCATCCGCTGCAGCCGTTGCCGAGTTCTTCACTGCGAGAGTGTGAGTATAAGGAGCCGATCCTGTGACAACATCTTCACCAAGAACGCCAGCGAGTGGATAGATAACGGTGTCAGCAAATACTGCGCCACCGAAATCAAAGGTCGAGTGAACGCGGCCCTGAATGTAGTTGTAATTCTTCACAAGAGAACCGCGGAGGCCCTCATCGTACAAAGGTGTGTAAATGTCTTGTGGCTTTAAGGTGTTGGCAATAACTGGGATATAAGCGGTCGGAGTAGTGACTGCTGTTCCCTTTGTTGTTTCCTTAGCGATTCCGACATACGAACGGTGGGTATTTTGTACTGACACTTAGTTCACGCTCCTACGGTTGAGTCAGACGGGGCTGACGGTGTTGTTGTTTTCTTTGGTGCAGAAGCGAGAGAGACATCGGCTGAAATAATGTCATCCTTGGAGTCAAAAGTATCTCCGGGTTTGACTGTGAGGCCGAGAGTTGGAAACTCCCGAACATCATCGCCGCTGTATTGGTAAGTGGCCATCGTTCTCCTTATGCCTGAATCATTTGGGTAACATCGAATCGAATCTCTGCAAAAGTTTCCGTTGCCCCGTTGTCTGAGGTAACCGGCTCTCCATACAAACAGTCGATCGCAGGTTCCGCGCCTTGCCAGACATTGACTTGGGTGGTGTCACCAAAGTTGTGGCTGGCTCGAAGCGTGTTCTTGATGTTGTCTATAAGTGTATCAAAATCCGACATGGCAGTTTCTGAGTGGTTTTGCATAGAGTGGTGAAAGACTTGCAAGATGACTGTGTAATCTACGCGCTTCCAGCCATTGGTCGCACCGCCAATAGCTAAACGAGTTTCGCGCTCGCTCTGGATAAATATCACAGCGGCTGCGCGGCTTAACTGTCCAGCGGTTGCATTGACTTGGAAGTTGATGCGTTTTGGGAAAGAGGTGAATACCTGATTGAGCGTGGCGATATTTGCGCCCGTAAGGTAATTGTATAAAGTGGATCGGAGATTGGCGCGACCTACTGTCATTAGCGCATTCTCCGGAACGGGCTAAGAAGCTGCTTGGCAAGTTCGAGGTCTGAGCCAACGATGGACTGAACGCTTGGGCCTGACGATGCGCGGGTTGTGACCGCCATGGTGAGAGAGTTGTCTCCGCGGACTTTGAGGAAATCTGTGGTGATAAGGATGGCGGCCTCTTTGATTGCTTGCGGCATATTGCCTACCGCAACGCCAGAAGCGTGCGAGTATTTGAGCGTGCCGGTGATATTGACCGTGCTAGATCCGTAGGTATATGAAGGCGAAACGACAACTTGCTCGGTGTATTGGCCGTCATAGATAGTGACCACTGTGCCCGCTGTGAGGCCAATAGGGTCAATCATGGTGAAGGATGAGGCATTGGCCGTAGCTGTCGAAATAAGGCCGTTACAGAATCCTGCGGTGTAGTTATACGAGGCATAAATCTTTGAGCGCGTAGATGGCGGGAAACCGAAAGAAAGAGGCCCCTGAGAGGAATAGGTCGTTCCTAGCTGGCTGAGCGGATAGACAATCTGAGACTTCTCAAACCAACAGCTCTGCAGGGCTGTAGCGCCCACGGTGACAAGGTTTGTAGGCGTTGGGCCATAGGCTAAAGAGTTGAGCGCGACCACATTGTTGTAGTCCGGAGAGATGACGAGAAATCCCTCTTGGGTCATGCGCGTGCGGGATTGCTCGGTGAAGTTTTGAGCAATCAGCGGCTGATTGACATAAATGTCAATGAACGAGGATGCGCGCTGGATGACCGAGGTCAATTCCGCGTCTTGCTGAGCCTGAGTACCGCCAACCACAAGGTTGTCATAGTCAATCGCCGTAGGAGCGTTTTTATACTCTGCGATTGTGAGGTATGACCCTGATTGAAACTGAGTGATTGGCGATACTGCAGATGTCATTCTTAATCTCCGTCTGTTTTAGGCGTGGAGTCGTATTCGTGCCCGCATCGAGAACATAGTCTGAACCATGATCCGAATCCGCATTGAGTACAAGTGTACCCGCGTTGAGCATCGCCTTGCTCATAGCGTGCAAGATTTTCCTCTGTAAAGCCTTCTGCTTTTAGCGCCTTAATGTGCTTGGGGTTTTCTACGGAATACAAACCTGACCGGTCTGCGCGATACCGAGTGCGCCCTGATTGCGAGTTGATGTCGGTTTCTTTGACGAATCCATCTCGCGGTGTGAGTCGTGCCATGTGTGCCTTCCTTGTTAATAAATAGGGAGAGAGCCAATTAAGACTCTCCCCCCATTTAGATTTTTACGAGTTATGCAGAGACGATACCTGAAACTACGCCATTCCATGTAGGAGCAACGCAGAAAAATGTACCGCGAAAATACGTGGAGAACTCGTACGCGAACTGTGTCACAGGCCACTGAATACCCATGTAGTCCTGCACCATGTAGTTAGACCAGACATCAGAAACCTCTGTGTCAGGAATTGGCAAGGTGTAAGACAAGACAGGAGCAACGCCCTGTGGCAACCATGGGTGAACAGTCAAAGGAACTGACTTTCCTGTGGTTTCGTTTACGATGCCGTTCACGACAGAACCGTAGGTGACGCCAGAAGCCTCATCCTGTGAAATCTGCAAACGGTAGTTAGCGTTAGCTGAGCCCTTAATCGCATCTGAAAGTTGCTTGCGGTCTGAACCGTTAAGCAGAATCTCATCTGGATCAGCCTTTACATTGTTGTAAAGGTTAGCGAATACGGTCTGGAACTCTGTGCCCGGATTTGTATTCGAGAAGGTTGCGTTGATGTTGTTGTTGTAGCCGGTGTTAGCGCCAAGAACGGTGGTCAAGATACCGTCATAACCTGTTGCATAGGCTGAGGTGTCAGCTGCTGCGCGGGTTGCGACAACCGTGGTGGTTGTGTTCAACGGAGCTTGGTTTCCGATTGTTGGTGTACCTGAACCGCCGAGTGTGAAGGTCAAGGATGTGGTGCGGCCTTGGAACTTCGCGTTAGCTGCGCCTGTGGTTGTACCAACATAGATGTTGTAACCGAGTGCGCCGGTGATAGCGGTTGGGATGGTGATGGTAAGCGCTTGGCTTGATGTTGCCTGTGAAGCAACTGCTGAGAGGATTGACTCACCGAAACCTGTTGATGAGATACCAGCGTCAGCTGTGTAATAGACATAGTAAGTAGCGTTTGGAAGCGCTGTTACTGATCCTGATGGAGATACAGCTGTGAGGGTTGCAAGGGTAGGAGCTGAGCCTGCGTTAAGCGCGCCAGCATAACCTGATGCAGTACCGCGAGCCATGAGCATCATGCGTTCTTCCATGAGCATGGTTGCATAGAGGGTAGAAGTTGATGACAACTGACGGAGGTCTTGGTATCCAAGGCCTGAGAAGTTAGCATCGAACGAAACGCTGTCAGATAGTGAGTAAGAGTTGTAAGGCAAGATTAAGTCATCTGAGGTGTACGAAATCTTTGAACCGCGCTCGAAGTTGATTGAACCGAAAGCGGTGGTTGTGCTCTCAGTCACGCCCGGCCAAATTTGGCCCTGTCCGCCCGTGCCTGTGCCCGTGTAACCGGTGATGCGCTTGACACGGTGTGATGTGCCAACGCCCTTCTTGCGAGGGATACGGTTACGAAGTGGTGTTGGGCGTGGGGTCAAGAGCTTTGCTGGTGCTTCCAAGTCAAACGCAGCGAAGCTGGTTGAAAGTGGAGAGGTCAGCGTGATGTCCTTCTGCATATCCTGCAAAGCAAGGCGCTGTGAAGCGATTGCATTGTTAAGACCTGCGAGAGCATCTGGAGCGAGTGACTTTGTTGCTGCCAACGCTTCGAGAGCAGCGGTTGGATCCGCTACAGGCGAAACGCCGGGTGTTGTTGATGGATTGCCGAGTGACTTACCGAGAACCTCGGTGTACTCATCCATGCGCTTTGCAGCCTTCTTAGCGGAATCTACATCGCCAAAGAGGTCAGCTGCTTTAGGGGCAGTTAGAGCCAATTTATTTCCTTTCGAGTGCTGTGTGGGTTATTCCTCGTCAGAGATTTTTCCGGCTTTGGCTAGGTATTCCTTTTCCAATGCCTTGTATCCCTTGGCGAGAATTTGGTCTGAGGTCGCTGATGCCTTTAGGCGGTATTCAGCGGCTTTGAGCAGTAGCTCGTTTTCATTTGTGACAGCTACGCGTCCGGTGCGCTTAGGCCCACCTGATGCAGCTGCCGATTTTGCCGTTACGAGTTCTGATTCAAGAGCTACCGCCTTCTCCTCAGCCGCCTTGTGTGCAGCTTGAAGTTCCGCGATCTCAGCCTTGACTGATTCAGTCGCACTCTTTACAGCTTTCTCGATGATGGAAGTCACTGACTTCTCACCGAGAATATCTTCGATTTTTTCTTCTACCTTTTCGCCAGTTTCGTGGATTTCTTCGACTACCTTTTCGGCATCATCTTTGATTTCCTCTGGGACTGATTCGCCTTCGGCTGACTTAATGCTTCCCGCGTTTTGCTCGGGAGTCATAATGGTCGCGGTTGAGACATTTGCAACTTCGTTAGTTGGAGTCGCGCCGGTGACAACTACTTGGCTGAGGCCGTGAGTTGAGTTAGGGATATGGCATCCGCACTCTAGGCACTTGCTGATGTCAGCGGACTTTGCAGACATCTTGGTGCAGCCCTTGCACATCTTGTCATCGCATCCGCCGTCAGCTTGGCAGGCAACGCAGCCATCGCAGTCGCATCCTTCGGAGCTATCGGAATCCTTAGTTGCTGAAAGCTCCAGCATTGAGGCAGCACTAGCGATTGTCTCGCCTTCTTCTGCTTCGCCATCGCGGAAGCTGAACAAGTGCTTTAGAGCAGAGAGCAGGGTGTCAATATCATCGCGCTCGTCTGAATCTGTGTCAGCGATTTCGCTGGCCTCAGAGATGATGAGCTGTGCAATTCCCTTGCGGGCTGCATCGTATGACGCTTGGTCAAACTTGACGGAATCCGCGTGAATTTCTTTGATAACTTCAGCGAGCATGGACTTTTCCTTTGTATTAGTAGTAAATTCCTCGACCTTAACAAGATTAGGTTCACCCTCAACACTCTTAGCAAGCATGAGCTTAGCGTTTGGATTAGCTGGGCGATCCACTAGTGAAATCTCCACAATCTGCCCGTCAATAATGCGGCCGTTTGCTGCCTTCTGGTCGCGGACAACGCGTGGAGACTTAATGCCTATTGAGAAGCCTTTAAGAACGCCTGACTCCACTTTCTTAACGCTAATAGGATCAACGACAAGAGCAGAAATGTAATGACCATCCGCTTTCGCTTCATATTCTTTCGCTACTCCTGCCGCAATAGATGAGTGCTGTTCGCGGATGTTGCCGCCGGACTTGAACCACTCTGGCATAGCAGAGGAGAGCCAAGCGTCATCGCAAATCTGTTGGTCAATATCGAGAGAGTCATCGGTTGCTTTGCCATAGACAAGCAGCGAGCCATCTTCTTGCTTTTCTTGCTTAACGATAGCCGCGTATGAATTAGCGAAGTCATTGACCATAAGTGATTTCTCCTTGTTAAGTTTCGCGGCAACGCTTTCAGCCCAAGACTTTCCAGCGTCTCCACCCCATGCATCCCAAGCCACTCGGCCCGGAGATGGGAATCCTTTTTCTCCTTGATTAAATCCTTCTGCTTTTTTGTCCACTTCATGACGAGCGAAAAAGCTGACCATTCGCATAATGGTATCGCGTGATAATCCTTCGCGCCGTGAGAGTTGTCCAGCTCTGTTGCGACCTGCACCTGTAAAACCATCGCCGGCATGACCATCGCTGATCCAGCCGAGTGCGCGCTTTGCTGCTGCCGCTGCCCCAGCGGGCGGGACAAAGGTTTCTGACATATTGAGTTGTTAGGCTGAGTAAATAACCGAGACTGCGCCTGTTGCTGTGCCGGAAGCTGATACTGCGTAAAGGATGTCGTTGCCATGCATCCAGATTTGTACGCTTGCGCTTGCAGCAAGGTTCTGTCCACCGTTGATTCCTACGGTATTGGTGACTGCGTTATCACCAAGAAATATCGCTGCGCTATCGCGATTGTTTACCTGAACAGCTACATATCCAACGCCGTTAGGAATTGTGACGAGAGGAGTTGGTGTTGTTCCAACTGTGATGTTGTTGTGATTGAGCGCCATAGATTTCCTTTTCTCGGATTATCGTTTAATTGTAATGGTTATTAGTTAATCTTGCGCGAGCGCCTCATCTAGCGAAGCCCCAAAGTCAAAAGTGTCCCAGTTGATTTCCGCAGGCGTTGTCGTGCATCGGCAGTTAGGATGAACAGGGATGTCATCAGCGGTCAGGCCGTTAGAAAATGAATCGCCGACATTGACCATCTCCCCGCCGATATCGCAGTCCTCATCATCTGGCTCAGCGCTGACCCACTCGATTTGCTCCACGCCAAGGGCTTGAAAGGAGTCGGTTGCGGCCTGATTAGCGGCGCGTGAACCCTCAGTCAGAGCGATAGTCAGAGCGCGCTCGGGTGAGGAGAGTGAGTTTTCAATCATGTCTGCGAGCTGGTTAGGGCTTGCGCCGATAGCGATGCCGTCTGCTAATCGTGATCCCAAAAGGTCGTAGCTGGTTTTTTTCATGTCCAGAGATTTAATCTTGATGCCATTGAGCAGCTTCTCTAGCCCGCCGGGTGGTTTGAGCAGGGCGGCAGCGGCAGGGTTGCCGGGCTTCCATGTATCCCAATTCACCGCGTTCTGTAATGCGCTCACGGCAAAAGCGCTCGGATTCCAGTTATGTGGGGGTTGCTTAGCGGCCTTGCGCTGGCGTAGTTGCTTACCAAACGCCTCATAGGTTGATGCCACGCCTGTCACATACATTACGGCATAGTGCTGACGGATAGCTGACTCTAAAGCGGTGTGGTCAAGTGTCACATTATGCAGAGCCCATGCGCGCGCGCGAGCGCGGTCTTGTGAGATGAACTCGCTGACCGTGGGGTGAGTCTGCATATATCCTGTGATGACCTCACGAGCATTGACCGACTTCACCAAGGCCGCGCGTATTTTCACGGCGCTACTTGCTGCTAAGCGCCCATCTACTTGATGGACACCAAGGGTCATGTCAGATATGCCTTCGCCAGCGACTTAGCGGTTTCCATATCGCCATCGAAATAGCAGCGGTTGAGCGCATCTCCCACGATGGGGTCTAAGGCGTTGAACTCAAACTGACGAGCGCGCTTGCCTTTGCTTGCCCATTTGAGAAATGCCTTGACCTCTGATGCGGCTTCTTTTGCCATATCAGGAGTGCCGAGCCAGACAGGGACTTGATCCATGCCGAGCAGCCACATTGCGAACAAGCGATGGTGGCCGTCAATGATGATGTTCTTCTCGCCATCGTTATAGACCAGCGGATAATTACGGTATGGGGTGAGAGCCTGCCCCATGGACTCAATATGGTCAGCGACATTGGAGCGGTCTAAGCCGGTGTCCGTGCCGTATAGCTCCTTGACATTGACCAGAGTGAGGACTGCCCTCTCCCAGACATCTGGATTAACGGGATAGTCTCCGTCTTGCGTTTCCACTATAGGCCAAGGGCTAGATACAGAGTCAGCTATCTGCTCAGGGCTGTCCGACATCGGATGGTCTCCTGCGGCGTTAGGAAGAATCTTTAAGCGAGAGAGCGCATCCTTAACTTCTGCCTTAGATGGTACGCCAGCCTTTTGGAAGTCAGGCTCTAGCTCTTTAGGCGGCTTTACCTCAGAAGTGGCGTCATTGCCGTCACTGCCGTCACTAGGAGCTTCAACTGCGGTTGTTGGGGCCATTGGATCTACATCGTCTTGGACATTCTCAACGCCAGCGATAGGAGCAGCGGCGTTCACGATTCCGTCAGGAGAGAACAAGAACACACCGTTGCCGGCTACAAGGATTGGCTGGTCTGCGGCTGGAGTATCCAGAAGCGGAAGGCCTAGCTCAGAGCGGCGCTCGTTGATGGTCTTAGTACCACCGCGCAATTCGAGGTCTGACTTCTTAGCAGCTTCTTCGTTGTCGCGGATTTCCGAGACCATGAACTTGAACTCTAGCTCGCGTGGCATTCCGAGGTAGGTGTAAGAAATGTTAGAGAGCATCTTGGAAATCCACTGTGCCAACGGTGCAACGCCGATGCTTTGAGCAGCCTCAGCCTCTCCCTGTTGATGGCCCGATGCGCCGAGGCCACCCTTAGCCGAGAAGCCAATCTCAGTGGGGAGAACACCAAAGTGTCCGGTGATTGAGGTGATGAGGTATTCATCGAGCGCGGCCTTGAACTTCTCGCCGTAGCCTTCATAGAACTCTGGCTTTAATCCTGCAGGCAAGATGAGTGCGCGCTTGCGCTGCTCGGTCTGTCCAGCAAGGTTGTCGTTGATGATGTTTTCATACTGCTTCATGACGAGCGGGTCGTTTCCGAAGTCTGCGTCAGAAGTCAGCATCATCTCAGGAGTTACGCCGTCTGTGTATTCGGCGCGCAACCATTGCTGGCGGCGAAGATAAAGGTCAGCCAATGGCAAGCAGCGCTCAACAGGTGACGAGCCATAGACAGAGTTTGCTCTGCGATTGCGGATGAAATAGGACAAATCGTCCGAGGTGAACTCGCCGTCTGCCTGTGGGTCATCCGAGTTAGCCATAAACTCTGTGCGCGGGAATCCGTAAAGAATCTGCTGGTAAGCGGCTTGCGGAGGCATTGGGCGCATACCGCGATCGTCAAGCATTGGCTTAATCGTTGAGCCGTCTAGAATCTGGAAGCCGTATAAATCTCCGCCGACAGTTTTCTGAGGCCAGATTGCCCACGCATCGAGGACGAGGATTTCCTCTAGCGACATCATCATCCAGTCAATAAATGTCAAGCCGTTGGAGCGGTCTGGGTTTTCCCAGAATGTGCGCATACGATAAATCTCGTCTGAGAACTTTGAGCGAGCTGTGGACATGGCGCGAACATGATCGCCGCCGATTTCCGCGATGATTTTCTCCGAGGCATCCTCAGCGATAACGATGTCCCAGTCAAGGCCTGAGATTTTTGCTTTAAGAACTTCGATACAGCGGCGAACGATGTCAATCTGCTCAGCTGCGCCGCGAAGCGTAGAGAACTGCACGAGCTTTTGCTCTGTGCCGATGTTGAGGTTTTGCGCTACCTGATATTCATAACGGCGTGGGTCTGGGCGGCCGTCTGGACGAAGCGGGTTGATAGCGCCGGGCAAGATGGGCTGACCGGGGCCGAATGGAACGCCGGACATAAGAGGATTACGCAAGAGTGGAGTTTGCTGGCCATAAGTCTGACCTTGGTGCTGAGCATCGCGCATTTGTTGTTCAGTCATAACAACTGACCCCGCAGGGAGATTGCTTGGAGCTTTTTCGATTTGCTGTGCTACTGCTTTTGCTAGACGGTCAATTAGACCCATTGTCTCTCCTTAGTTGCGCCCCTTATGAATCAGGCTGGTGTAATGATAGCGGTTCTGCAGCGTGGGCATAATCGAGTGCCACGCACTAGCGGCAATCTGCACGATGGACAGAACTCAGCCATTGCAGCAAGAGAGCGCATCGCAACAGAGCCACCCATAAGGTCGGTGACAGCCCAGACCATTGCATCCATGCGGTCGGGAGATTTATCCGAGTCCGGTTGCCACGATACGAGCTGATCCTCTAACTCGGGAAACGCGCCAACCATGTGCAGTCGCTTCTGCTCAGATAACGCAGAGATTGGCTCGGCTCGCACTTTCTTACCCCGCGATGCCGTCACCTTGCGATACGGCACATTCGCATCTACCTGTCGCAGTAGGGCTTCAATCATATCTCCGCCGTTATTTGTCTCAGCGATAACGCGGTCGCACTTATGCTTGCGATACATCTCCACGGCTTTGCGCATCCACGCTTCTGGCGATCCTTTCATCGTTGCGTCCTCGATGATGTAGTAATGACCATCAGGCGTAGCGCCAGCAACAATGATTCCCGTCTCATCTGAGGATTCGCCGCTTGTGACGGCGGGGTCAATCGCAACAACAACGCGGAAATAAGGCGGGGCATCTTCTGGCCTGATTCGCGCATCCTCAATAAGCGAGCGAGTCCAGAGCGCTCCTTCGACATCATCCAGCACTTCGCCATACAGCTCTTGCCGGCCCAAGCGCGTGCCGTCATATCTCGCTTGTAATTCCACGAGCGCTGATTGCGAGAGGTTGTCAGCGTTCTCGAATGTCGAGCCGCGAGTGATATGCGTTGTTTCCCGAGAGATTAAATCCTTGATGAGCTTTGTCGGGCGCGGTGTGGTGGTGACCACAATCTGAGGGTGTTCGCCGAGGCGCATTCCGAACTGAAGCTGATCCCACGCATCTGGCTTATCCCATGCCGCCAGCTCGTCACACCAAGCGCCGTGGTGCTGCGGGCCGCGAAGTCTGTCCGGCTCCTCAGCTGAGAACAGTTTGATTTTAGAGCCGTTGGTCAGCGTAATCTCACCGATAGAGCGGTTGTAGGTTTTGATAGCCTGATAGCGGTTAAGGACTGCCACGATTCCCGAGACACCCTCAGCGCAGGTATCTCTCACATCGGCGTAAGTTTTAGCGACTATCGCCCAGCGAGTCTTCGGGTTGGTTATCGCCTGATACGCCAGCCATTCCGATCCCGTCCGAGTCTTCCCCCATCCGCGGCCCGACAGAATCAGCCATGTCTGCCACGGAGTCTCCGGCGGTAATTGCGACAATCTCGCCTGAATGTTCTGCCATTGCACCCGAGCCTGAGCTTTCCTCAGCGTGTCCTTCGAGTAACGCGGCAAGGTCTCGGACTGCTCTGTCAATGCTCTCATCGCCATCCCATGTTGTTATGTCTTGTTGAATCTTAATCGGCAAGTCTAGGCCGAGCAATCTCGCGCGGCGCTCCATGAGGCGCACGATGGTGTTGACTGAGGCGTTATCGCCTTTCATAGCTTTAGGCCATAGGGCAAGTTGTAGCCGGTCTATGCGGTCTAATTCGGCCTCACGAAGCTCATCGGCAGGCTGTTGCATGGTGCGTTTGATAGCCCGCTTATAGGCCGCGTATGCCCCTGTGTGGTCGGCGTAGCCCGTTTCCTCGGCTATGCGTTGCCAAGTGAGCCCAGCCCTACGAAGCTCTAGGACTTTTATCTCCTTGTCCACCAGCTCTGGGCTGGGAACGGCGGCGTTGTGATTTGGCATGGATAGATTACTTACTGTTCACGGTGCTTGTAATTATGAGCAGTCAGGGCTTGAATGTGGGCATGGCTACCAAAACAGAGGCATATTACAAAGTCCAATTCAGAGACCCAATCTCGCTGGCATGGAAAGACATCCAAAAGTCATTTGCATCGGCTGAGGACGCGCAGGCATCGTTCACGCCAGATAAGGAGTGCCGAGTTATGTGCATCACTCCGAAAGGTCGCTTTCCTCTTTAGGGTGGAGCCCGGAAGTCGGAGTTGCACCGCTGTCTTCTGACAGGGAGTCAGACGCATCGCTCTTTATGCTTCCCGGGCGTGAACCTTTATACATCCTAGCACCAACCTTTTCGATTTCGTCAAAAGGCAGGATCGGGACACTTAGGCGTTCTTTGGCTTCAGGTTTCAGAAAATAGACATATCTCAGTTGATAACCAACAAGCGGTTCGGCTCCGTTTTTTTTCCAATACGAGGAATTTTTACCTGTAACGGCGTGATTGGCGTTGTCCAAAGTTTTTCGGGCAATAATTTCCCCGTTTGGTAATCGCAAAATTGATGTATTTTTTTTGATGCCGGTTAAAACGAACCCTGATGCCCGATAGATCGTGCCATCCCCACATTGGGTGCCATCGGCAAACGAAATAACCCACTCTAAATGGGGTGCGTGTTTTTTCAGCATCTTGAACGCGATTGCTATGGCGCGAGATTCCGAGTTCCGGGGCAGGGCATCGCTGAAAGCCATTCGGTTTAGTTCGATGAATCCATTCCAAGGCGTATCTTTGACCAAATTTTGAGTTTTGCGTTTATCCATAGGGGGGCCAAATTGAAGTGCTCCCTCTAGTTTTCCATTGTAGAAAACGCCAATATGAATCTGAGAATTGGGCGCAACCTTTTTACTGTAATGAATCCTGCGAACAAGCGCACTTGCTTCGGCCGAAGTGATCGGTTTCAGAATGATGTCTTTTGCGCTCACACCTGAGTCCCTAGAAAAATTTCAGCCATACGCGCTAGAGCGTTGCCGTTTTTATTCGTATTTTCCTCATCGGGAAATTCGCCCAATGCAATCGAAGCGGAAATAGCCCTATTTACGATTTCAACCTGTTCGTGTGTCAGGATAAAAGCCACCTGCTGAAAGGGAGATTGCTCCTTGGCGGTGCTGTCAAAGGCATCCGACCAATCATCGGCGGAAGGCGGAGCAACTTCTGTGAAGCCAAGCTGAGCAATATCCCAGCCCGAGTCTTGCAGCTCCAGAATTTGCTTTGCTAACTCGCTTTCATCCCACTCAGCCAGCTCAGCCGAGCGATTGTCCGCTAGGGCATAGGCCTTGGCGGTTTCATCATCCCAATCGTCTGGCACGGCGGTGATCTCTATCTCTTTCCATCCTAAAGACTTGGCAGCTTCAACCGTTCCGTTGCCGGCAAGAATAACCCCGCGATGCACAACGATAGGCTTGCGCTGACCAAACTTATTTAAGGACGCGGCGATTGCTTCAAGGTTGCGCGCCGAGTGTTTACGAGCGTTATTCGGATCGAGATTCAGGCTCTCGATTGCTACCTTTTCCAATTTCATTGACCGCCTCCAGTCGAGCATCCAGCAAGTCATCTAACTCGCCAAGTAAAAAGGCCTTCCGTTGGTGGGAGAGCCTATTGCCGTACTTTTCTTTCATAAGCGCGGAGATATGCACGATAGCCTCGTCTATTTCAGCGAGCGTTATCTCCTCGTTAATAATCATAAAGACTATTTTACTGTTTTCCGAGCCTTCCGTATTTTTTGGTATTCACGAATTTCATCGGCGCGGTAATAGACAGCCTTGCCTTCCTTTTTTACCCAGCTAATTGTGCGGCGGTGTTGCAGCTGGCGTAAGTTATTCATATTTACGCCTAGGTGTTCCGCTACCTGATTGCAGTCCCAGAGTTCATCTACCACGGTGCATCCTCGGTCTTGTGTACGGAGGTCACAACGGCGGCCTGATTCTTGGGCGCTCGCGGAATGATGGAGAAGCTTGTGCCGGAGATTTCCAGCGATGTCTTTGCTACGCCGTCTCTGCCGATAAAGCTGGATTGAGAAAACTTACCTACGACCAAAACCTTGTCACCTTTTTTCAGGCTATCAACTACGGCATCGGACTTCGAGTTCCAAAAGGTCACCTTAAACCAGATTGTCTCGCCATCCTCATATTGCCCATTGACCTTCTGGCGCGGAGTGTGCGCTAGGGAGAATGATGCTAGGGATTCGTCCTTAAAAAACTTCATCTCTGGATCAGAGCCGAGATTGCCTTCGATGATGATTTGGTTCATTTTTCGCCTTTCGTTCGGGATTGCTTACATTACTACGGCTTGCACCGTTCCGTCATTTTTAAGTAGCGCCCATGACCCATCGGGGCAGAGAAACGGAACATCCTCGGGGTCGCGCCAGCTAGAGACCATCCAGCCGTTGTTCGTGGACAGGGTGGGCTGGGCATGAATGGACATCGAGCCGAGATTGTGGCACTCGTGATGAACGCGGATGAGGTTAGCCAC
>Ga0208504_1000263_pt1 | contig 13893 bp, 7 predicted proteins | sample CryBogCBH05Oct08_FD_184595 | JGI IMG/M metagenome (GOLD analysis project Ga0208504, IMG submission 184595) | Freshwater microbial communities from Crystal Bog, Wisconsin, USA - CBH05Oct08 (SPAdes) | ecosystem: Environmental > Aquatic > Freshwater > Lake | place: Crystal Bog, Wisconsin, USA...
AAATTAAGGGAGGATTGCCGTAAGGGCCCCCTATCCCAGCCAGCTTCTTCGTTTTCTCAAGAAGAACTTCAGGCTATTTTAAAAGTGGTAACAAGCTTCCGAATTTTACGACAAGAGCCCCCGACAGATAGTTCCGGAGCTTGCTGATCGGGGCGTGTATCTAGGATCTGAATTGACGATATATCGATTACTTAAATCTGAAAAATGAATGAAACATCGAGGTAAAAGCCGTCCTCCAAGAAAAATCGAAGTGGTGAGTACCTCATCAAAACTCGATCATGTGATTTTAGTTGGGATATCAAATACTTACCTACTCTAGTCCTTGGCATCTACTACTATCTCTATTTATTCATGGACATTTTTTCACGTAAAATTGCGGGACATGAAGTACACGAAACTGAATCTATGAAAAAATCATCTGATTTAATTGAAAACATCTGCATTGTCGAAAATATCCAAAGAAATCAAATTATCACACATGCAGACAACGGCAACCCCCTGAAGGGCTGTACCATGCTTGTAACCTTGCAACGACTTGGAATTGTACCTTCGTTCAGCAGACCTGGGGTCAGTAATGATCATGCCTACTCAGAATCGCTTTTTAAGACGATGAAGTACGGTCATACGTATCCCAACAAACCGTTCCAAAGCCTCGAAAAGACAAGACTTAGGTCAAAGGGTTTGTAGATGGGTACTGATCATTGAGATAGCGGAATTTCTTTTACCACACCAAATTCAAGACACCAAGGCGAGGATTTAGAAATTTTAAAAAGAAGGCATGTTTATCAAGAAGCTCAAGAACAACTCCCCCTTCTCGTTGGTCTGGAAAAACTAGAAATTGGGAAAAAATGGACACCGTTGAATTTCATGGCTTGCAAGTCATGCGTAATTTTGTTAGACGTCAATGATGTAGGGTGACCAAGCGGTCGAGGCGACAACTATCCTGAAACATACCGATCCCCAGGAATTTTATTCCTCACTTCAGTCGATTCTCTATGAATTTACAGACTCTCTACACTGACGTACGCACGAAAATATTCGCGTCATCACGATCCCATCCCACACGATATGCGCAAGACGGAAAAATGCGTTTGTCCCATATCTTTATCTTCATCCGATTGATCAATTAATTATGATGAATTTGCTCAAAGAATCGCTCCAGCTCAATCGAGCACGTATTGCTTGCGCTCTATGCTCTTTTGAAAGGCTTGTCATTAATTTTGTCCTGGATCCATAGCTATCTTCAGAAAACCCAAGACTCAAAAATCCGTTCTCATAGTGCTTCATTGCAGCCTGAAGCACCTCTGAAATACCCAGCACTCGAACACTACCTGCAGGTTTCCCTATTTCTACCTTAGTCGGCCGGTAGCTCCAACTCTCTACTTCTTGGTTTGGATTATTTCCTGAACGAGGTACTTTTCAAAACGCTCAAACCGCATTCCTGAAGCTCCAGTATTCTTTTCACTGCCCTAAAGGATATCATGGTAAATTGAGCGGACTCTCTCGAAAGGACCCATCACTCTCAGGCTAACTTTCCTCATTTCACTGCTTGCATTTCCTAAACTCTCTCGTTAAACGTACGTGCATCTTATCTCAAGAAAGTCTTGCTTCTCAAAGATCACTGCTTGAGTTCCGGTCTTCACGTATTCCACCCTTGGCCTCGAACTTCCTGTCACTTTCCTCATCGAATCCTGATTTTACCACTGGTACAGTTTCATCGGATGAGCTCTTACTGCATCATTGCCCATCTCTGTTTCACTGCAGACATCTAAGCTCGTAGTTACCTTGTCTCGGACACAACAGCCCCCCCCCTAAGGACAACAATCTGGTTACCATACTTTAGCACTGTGTCACTGGAAAAGGCTTCATCCTACTTAAATCCCCTGCCTTACAGAGGCTCACTTTTGTTGGGGCTACAGACTTCATCTTCCTTCAGATCCCGCACATCCGCTCAAACCGTTATTCTTTCATGATTCATCTTGATTTCTTTGGGGAGTAACAGAAAGCTATACAAGAGCGTTTTTTCAAAGCTGGACAGTTTTTTTCCGATCAAGTAGAGTCCTAGCGTGGCGCAGAAATTTGCTTTTTCGATGCAGGGTGTAAGTAAGTCGTATGGTCCCCAGAAACAAGTACTCAGGGACATTTACCTTTCTTTTTATTACGGGGCCAAAATAGGGGTTTTGGGTCTGAATGGATCCGGAAAATCCACTCTCTTGAAAATTATGGCTGGGGTAGAAAAACAATTCAATGGCCAGGCCCAACCGGGAGATGGCATCTCAGTGGGTTATCTGCCTCAGGAACCTGCTTTAGATGGAACGAAGACCGTACGTGAAGTGGTAGAAGAAGGCGTCAGCGATCTCGTAAAACTTTTGAAACGTTTTGAAGAGATCACGGGGGAGTTTGCTGATCCTGAATTAAATGAGCAACGCATGGAAAAGCTGCTCTTAGAACAAGCCCAAGTTCAGGAGCAAATAGAGCACGCAGGGGGCTGGGAACTCGATCGCACCTTAGCTATTGCCATGGATGCTTTGAGACTTCCTGCAGAAGATGCTTCTATCAAGCTTCTTTCAGGAGGAGAGAGAAGACGTGTTGCGCTTTGCCGCTTGTTACTTCAAAAACCCGACCTTTTGTTACTTGATGAACCCACCAATCATTTAGATGCAGAATCCGTTGCTTGGTTAGAGACTTTTTTAAAAAATTACCCAGGAACAGTTGTAGCAGTGACCCATGATCGGTACTTTTTAGATAACAGCGCTGGCTGGATTTTAGAGCTTGATCGTGGACACGGAATTCCATGGGAAGGTAATTATTCTTCTTGGTTAGAACAGAAACAAAGACGCTTGCAGCAGGAGGAGAAAGCCGAAAGCAAACGCCAGAAAACTCTTGCAAGAGAGCTCGAATGGATCCGCATGAGTCCGAAAGCCAGGCAGGCTAAGAGTAAAGCTCGTGTCACTTCGTATGAGAAATTAGTGGCTCAAGATCGCCCGGAACGTTTAGAGGAGATGGAAATTTACATCCCCTCAGGCCCTCGTTTAGGAGCGCAGGTGATTGAGGCTCAAGATCTCGGCAAATCTTTTGGAGATCGAGTGCTATGGGAAAATTTTTCTTTCCAGCTACCTCGTGGAAGTTTAGTCGGAGTCATTGGACCCAATGGCGTAGGAAAAACCACTCTTTTTCGAATGCTCGTGGGAGATATGAAGCCTGATCAGGGAAGCTTGAAGATTGGAGAAAGCGTCCAGTTTGCCTATGTCGATCAGTCTCGTGATGCTTTAGATCCTGAAGAGACTGTATGGGAATCCATCTCTGAGGGCAAAAATGAGACGATTCTTTTAGGAAATCGAGAAATTTCTTCACGCGCTTATTGTGCTTGGTTTAATTTTACAGGTTCCGATCAGCAAAAGAAGGTGGGCATTCTTTCAGGAGGGGAAAGAAACCGGGTCCATCTCGCTCGAGTTTTAAAATCTGGAGGCAATGTCCTTTTGCTTGACGAACCTACCAATGATCTCGATGTCAACACACTTCGTGCGCTTGAAGAAGCCTTGGTTGAGTTTTCAGGATCTGCTTTGATCATCAGCCATGATCGCTGGTTTTTAGACCGCATTTGCACGCATATCATTGCTTTTGAAGAGAAGGGTCCTTATTTCTTTGAAGGCAATTACCGTGAGTACGAAGAAGATAAGAAAAAACGCCATTGTTCTTCTGCCTCAGAATCGCAGCGTGTGAAGTTTAAAAAATTAACACACTAGCGTTCTTGAAAAGAACCATTCGACCTACCAGAAAATAAGGCAGCTCACCTGACTTTCCGTGATTAAACTATTTAAATCTAATATGAAGGCATAAAGAAGAACAAGAAAACCATCGCAGCAATTGCACAAACTTTCTAGGTTTAAGAAATAGAGCCTGAGAAGCACCCTCTGTTTTCAGGAAATGCGAGATTAAAAACTCTAAAAAAGCGATCCTACACCTGAAGAGGGAAAGGAAAAAAAACCCGACAAAGAAACACGTTACCGCTTATTGGCTTTGCGGACATTCTTTCTTCTAAAAGAGGATTTTTTTTCAGCAGAGCGCTTAGACTTCGCCTCAAAATAAGCCTTGGCAAAAGGAGCGTCTTTCTTGAGTCTGTCAACTCGCTTTCTACGGCCCTCAGCCCTCATTTTTTTTCGACTGGGTTTCACAGATACATTGGTATTAGTGGTCATTCCTATTTCCTAACATGAAAATAAATATCATTGAAATTCAAGCTGTGCTAGCATACACATTCCGTATCAGAATTACATTGCCTGATCCAGGAGTCAATAAAAAAATTCTACAAGAAAGTGAGTGAGATGTCTGAGGCAAAAAAGTATACCGATTTTTTAGCAAGCATCCAAGCTTCGTGCTCTCCCACTCTTTGGACCGAGGGCATTGCCTTAGCTCGAGGCGGAAGCGTGTTTTCAGACTCTCGCTCAGAGGAACCTGAGTGCAGCTGGTCTTTTCGTGTGCAAACAAAAGATCGCCCCTTAAGCTACCAGGTACGTTTTTGGCCTGATCAAGAAGATTGGTTTTGCGATTGCCGTAAGCCTTCCTGCGCCCACCTCGCTTCTGTTGTGGTTTTTTTAAAAACCCAATGGAATCAGGGAAAAAATCCTTGGGAAGGAAGAAATGAACATCGACTTCAGTACCACTGCTTTCGCATCAACCACAGGCTTGGTTTAGAACGCGTTTGGGGATCTAAAAAAGGCAACTTAAAGAAACTCCAGGGAAGCTTAGTGAGTTTTATGGGTGGCATCCACTCAGGTCGAATTGCAAGTGAAGAAATTTTCTTAGTAAAGTCAGAAGACTATCAAATCGATGGATTGCTCGAATCTTCAGAAATTCCAAGTTCCTTATGGCCTAAGCTTTTTGAAATTTTAGGATCTACCGCGAGTTTCTTCTTAGATCAAGTTGAGGTGAAAGTAGACGCTAAAACTTTAGCCTATTCAGCGAAAATCATTCAAGAAGAAGCAGGCTTGAGATTACAGGGAGTAGAGCAGATGATTCAAGGAGAGGTTTTCTCCAACGGAGTGATTTTTTTTGAAGGAAAGCTACAGCCTGTTTTTTTCCCTGAGCTTTCGTCTCAAGAGCGCTCTATTTTGTCAGGTCAGGGCACCCTCTATGAGGGTGCACACATGAAAACACTGATCCTGCAGATTCTCCCTGAGCTTCAAAAAAAAATGCAAGTAGCCATTCTTGCTGATTTGCCAATTTACGAAAAAGAAAAGCCTTCTATCGTTTTACAGCTTCGTTTTTGTCCTCCGGAGTCTTTAGAAGTGATTCCATGCTGGAAAGGCGAACTTTCTGATCCTTCCTCAGAAGGATTTTGGAAAAGAAAGCTGCACCAGGAACTGCAACTTGGTTTGGGACAAAGACTCATGTTGCGCGGACAAGAAGCAGTAGCATTCTTAATCAAAGCCAAAGCCTGGAAACAAGAAGGTGCTTCAGGCATATTTGAAGACAAGGGCACCTTGAATCCCTCCTTGCAATACACAGAAGAAGGATTGAATATTGCTTTTCACACAGAAGAAGGACAAGCGGACCCACAACGGGTTTTTGAGGCCTGGCAAAACCAGAAACAGTACGTCCCTCTTTTGGGAGGAGGCTGGGGACGCTTACCTGAAGACTGGATGCAAAAATACGCAACGAACATTCAAGCTTTGTGGGAGGCACAAAAACAAGGCGCTTCTCCGTCTTGCCTGATGCCCACACTTCGTAATCTTTACGAAACCCAGGAACAAGCACTCCCAGAAAAGCTTAAGCCATGGCCTGACGTATTTCCAGACATAGCCTTACCTGAAGATCTTCAAGTCAAATTGCGCTCCTACCAAAAAGAAGGAGTCAATTGGCTTGGTTTTTTGAGAGATCAAAAAGTGGGTGCTATGCTTGCCGACGACATGGGACTGGGAAAGACCCTTCAGGCTTTATGTGTTCTTCAAGGAAAAAGCTTGATTTTAGCGCCCACAAGCGTCCTTTTTTCCTGGCTAGAGCAAATTCAAAAATTCAGACCTCATCTTCCTTGCCAATTGTATTGGGGACCACAAAGAGTCTTAAATCCTGATACATTCTCTAAAAATCAAGTAATTTTAAGTAGTTACGGAACTCTTCGAGTAGATCAAAAAGCATTAAATTCTTTTCATTGGGATACAATAGTTTTAGATGAAGCCCAGGTGATTAAAAATCCCGACAGTCAAATTACCCAAGCAGTTCATGCATTGCGAGGAAATTTCAAAATGATCCTCACAGGCACTCCTTTAGAAAATCGTTTAGAAGATTTATGGTGTCAGTTTCATTTCATCAATCCTGGTCTTTTAGGGAGTTTAAAATTCTTTCAAACGACAACGGTAGAAGCGATGCATCGAGGAGATCCTCAAGCTTCTGAAAGACTTCGGGTTCAAGTGAAACCTTTTTTATTACGACGCATGAAACAAGAAGTCGAGAAAGATCTTCCCCCTAAAACAGAAAAAATTCTCATGTGTGAACTTTCTGAAGAAGAGCGAGAAATCTATGATACTCTGTGGATCTCTACACGTCAGGAAGTACTCCAAAGACTTGAAAAACGAGAAAATCCGATGCAATTGTTTGAGCTTTTATTGCGACTCAGGCAGGTCTGCTGCCACGCGGGAATGGTTCCAGGACAAAGCATCAAATACTCTTCTAAATCTCAATTGCTTTTAAAAATTCTTTCCGATTCCATCGCCAATGGGCATCGAGCTTTAGTTTTTTCTCAGTGGACTTTGTATTTGGATCGTATCCAGAAGGAACTTCAAGAAAAACACAAAATCGCAAACAGCTCATTGAAGAATTTCAAACCCATGATGGCCCAAGTGTCATGCTTCTTTCTTTAAAAGCAGGTGGAGTAGGACTTACGTTAACTCAGGCAGATCATGTTTTTATGATGGACCCTTGGTGGAATCCAGCAGTAGAAGCCCAAGCATGGGATCGATCTCATCGCATTGGGCAGAAACGCTCGGTAATAGTGCACCGCTTAATTGCTCGTCAAACGATTGAAGAACGTATTTTAGAACTTCAAAAATCTAAACGCGCTTTAGCCGATGCGATTCTTCAGCAAGAAAGAGAACATGAAACACTGCTACCAGGCTCCATCACTCAAGAAGAGATCTGGCAGCTTTTGGAAACTTTCTAAGACTCGCCGGGAACCCCTTGAGCTCAGGAAGTTGTCGCTGAAATCCTCAGACCAAGCGCTCGAAGCTGTCAGAAACAAACCCAGTTGAAAGGATTGCTCAAAAAATCATTTCATTTCATTCACGAAAACATCGAGCAATGCTAACCATCCTACTGCTAGCCCGTCAAAACTCACCTTCAAAGAAAACTGACAGCATTTCTTTTGGAGCAAATAAATAAATAATGTTAAATTCTGATCATGCGAAGCACATCTTCTTGCATGATGCTGGTTCTTTTTTGCTGGGGATGTCAGGGACTTAACCTTCGATCCGACTTTCCTAGTCAACGCGACTCTCAAGAAATTCCCGAGGAAACTTCTGAAACTTCCAAAAAAGCGCCGATGGTCTCACGACCTGCTAAAAAAATGCTCATTTTTGATTTTTGGAATGATAGCTTATTTTTTGATGCAGATTTTGGGAAAGAAGTGGCCGATTTATTTAAAACTCAACTAATAGAAACACAACGAGTTTTAATTTCTCAAGAGATAACATCACGTTATTCTACTTTTCATTTTGTCAGTGGAGATCAAATTCGAACCAAAGACCTCCTCTCCGAAGCCAATCGTCTTGGATTCTCACTGGCACTTGTAGGAAAAATTAAAAAAATTGAATTCATCCAAAATCGGGATAATTTTGGCATCTTTCGCAAAAAACACTCTCAAACAAGCATCGAAATCGAAATAAAGCTTTTTGACGTTGGCTCTGGAGAAGAAATCATGCAAGGCACCCAAAGGGGAAATGCTGCGCATCATGGATATATTTTCGCTGAGACTACACGGAACTCAAGCAAGGAATTTCAGCAAACCATGACAATGGTAGCCGCAAAAGAAGCCTTGGCAGGCTTCATCCCTTTCATTCTACAATCTTTAAGCAAAATAGATTGGCAGGGTCGTGTCATTGAATGTTCTGGGGCTCAGATTTATATCAATGCCGGAAGGGACACTGGGTTGATACTAGGAGATATTTTGAAAGTATTCACCCCAGGAGAAACTCTTTACGACTCGGAAACAAAAACCTATCTAGGCTCTTCTCAAGGACATCTAAAAGCAACCTTAGAAGTCATTGAATTCGTGGGAACAGATGCCTCTGGCACCCGATTGTATACCGGAGGCAATGTGCAGGTGGGAGATATCATCAAACTTTACTAAATACGATTGACTCTAAAAGTCAGGATGAAGTAGTATGAGCACCTGTTTGTTGGCTCGTAGCTCAGTGGGAGAGCACTACCTTGACATGGTAGGGGTCGCTGGTTCAATCCCAGTCGAGCCAACCATTTTAATCTCAAAAGATATCTTCGTTCTATCAAGAAAACTAGCAAAAAGATGAACCCCCCTCTTAATCCAATATAGCACTTGCAGCTTCAATTTAGGATTCCACTCAATGGCAGATTAGCTTATAATCGGGGTCGTGTTTACTCAATTCTCCGCAATGGCCTTCAAAGCACGAGGTTTTCAATGGGAAATTCGTCGATATGGGGAATCACGACTTGGATACTGGAGAAAAAGCCTCAAAATCAGCACCCATACTTTTCCTAAAAGACTCGTCCTACTTCCGGGTTTTGGAGACACACCTCTTTCCTGGTGGCTCACACTTCTGACGCTTGAGCCTTTTTTGAAAGAACATTTCGAAGAAATCCTGATCTTTGATTTTCCTGGGTTTGCAGGCTTTTTGAGCAAAGAAAAGTCTTTTGAATCAATCGATCATATGATTTCAGTGATAGGCGATGTCCTCGATACACTCAAACCCCATACCATTTTAGGGCACTCCTTAGGAGGCTGGCTTGCTTCTATCTATGCAGCGGACTGCGGCAAGGGAATCCGACCTCTCTCGCAACCTCATTACCAAGGACCCCAAAACATCATTTTAATCAGCCCTTCTGGAGTTTTTTCAAACGAGACCGTCTGGGAAGACTGGCAAAAACTTTTTCGCTCGGTCATGACTCATGGTTTTAAACAAATTCGATCTCATTTTTTCTTCAAAGAACCCCTTTGGTTTCCTATTTTAACACCTTACTTTCATACGATGTTCAACCGTGAAGATATTTTGAATTTTATGAAATCATTTCGTGAAGACCATCGTATTGACAGAAGCATTCACAAAATCCAATCCAATGTCTTTTTAGTTTGGGGAAAACAAGATGCAATTATTCCCGTATCATGCGCTACAAGTTGGATACAAAAATTAGATCCTAAACTCAGCCGACCCGAAAGAATGCTCATTTTAGAAAATATCGGCCATAACCCACAAATAGAAGCACCCTTGGTAACTTCAAAAATCCTCAAGCAAGTTCTTGACAAGGCCGAAAAAGAAAGTCACGCTTGAACTCTCTCTAAAAAAAACCCTAAGACTTTTGTTCAAAACTTTCTTGGAAAAAAACAACCTCTTTGCTAAAAATACGATTGATGGCTTGAATCAAAGAAGCACTAGGAGATACCCGAAAGTCTTCAGAAAGAGAAAGCTGAGTTCGGAAACTAGGATCTTCAAAATCTAAACAAACAGGACATTTTCCACGACTTTGAATGATCTGCTGTTTTAACTCTCTGAGCTGAGCCTGATTGACTTCAGAAGGCTGCAATCGAATCAATAATTTTCCTACACGATTGCGATGCGCTAATGCGAGCCAATCACACTTTTTGACAATAATTTTAGCAGGCTCAGCTTGCACCTCCCAATCTCCTTCCAATAAAACAGGCTCAGCTTCTAAAATTGCTTTTTTTAAAAATTCCTGAAACTTTAAAAAAGTTTCTGGGAAAAAGATCACTTCGACTTTTCCACGCAAATCCTCTAATTGCACAAAAGCCATACGAGATCCTTTTTTCGTGGTAATTTCATTAAGTTCTGAGAAAATACCGCCTATTCTCACGTATTTTTTTAACGCAACCTGATCTCCTAGTACACCGGACTTCAGTTTTTGTGTATTAAAATTTAACCATTGCTCTGCAACACCCTGCCAAAGATCCATAGGATGCCCTGAAACATAAAAACCCACCACCTCTTTTTCTAATGATAACTTTCGAGAAGCAGGCCATTCAGGCTCTTGCTTGTAAAGAGATTGCACTGGTAACATCGCTTTAATTTGCTCAGAATCTACCGCATCAAAAAAAGAAGTCTGACCCAGCTCTTTTTCTGCTTGCTCATCCGAAGCATATTCTAAAAGTTTTTCCAAAGAAGCAAACAAACTTGCTCGATTCACTTCAGCAATAGAATCTAAAGCACCTGCTAAACATAACGCTTCAATCACTTTTTTATTTAACTTACGTGTAGAAACACGTTGACACAGATCCAAAACACTTTTAAAAACTCCTTTTTTACGAGCTTCTAAAATAGCATCTACAGCAATGCTTCCCACCCCTTTAATCGCCTCCAAACCAAATCGAAGTGCTTTTTTTTCTCCCACCATTTCCACACTGAACTTTTTCTGAGAAGCATTCACATCAGGAGTTAACACTGAAATAGCATGTTTTTTTGCATCATGGATATACTTCGTAAGCTTATCTGTATTATCCATTTCTGTAGTCATTAAAGCTGCCATGAACTCTACAAAGTAATGAGTCTTTAAATAAGCAGTCTGATAAGTCAAAACACCATAGGCGGTCGAATGTGATTTATTAAAACCGTATTCTGCAAACTTAGCCATTAAATCAAAAATTGACTGAGCCTGAGAAGCAATAAGACCTTTTTTTACTGCACCTTGAACAAAAATTTCACTATGCTTCGCCATTTCTTCAGGCTTCTTTTTTCCCATAGCACGCCTGAGAAGATCCGCTTGACCCAAAGAATAACCAGCTAATTCTCGTGCAATTTGCATCACCTGCTCCTGATACAAAATGACCCCATACGTTTCCTTTAAAATCGGCTCTAAAGCAGGAACCTCATAAGTCATCATTTTTCGACCATGCTTACGATCAATAAAATCATCTACCATCCCAGAACCCAAGGGTCCTGGTCGATACAAGGCATTAATCGCAGCCACATCCTCTAAAGAATTAGGCTGAATTCGAATACAAAGATCTTTCATTCCAGAACTTTCTAACTGAAAAACTCCGTCAGTGTCACCTGAGCTCATCAAACCAAATACCTCAGGATCTTCATAATCCATATCCTCTAAAATAAAATCAGGAATAAATTGAATAGTTTGATCAATGACGGTTAATGTCTTTAATCCTAAAAAATCAAACTTAACAAGCCCGATGGACTCCGCGAAGTCCTTATCAAACTGAGTTACTAAATATCCTTCTCGCCCCATAAATAAGGGACAATAAGTAACTACTGGCTTTTCTGTAATAATCACTCCAGCCGCATGCACTCCTGGATTTCTGTAAAGCCCTTCTAAAGAGCAAGCATACTTCATCAACCTCTCTAAACCAGGATCACTTTTTATTTTTTCTACTAATCGCGGCTCCATTTGAAGAGCACGAGTTAATGTGATATCTAAAACATCAGGCAAGAGTTTGGTAATTTGATCCGTTTCAGAGAAAGAAAACCCAAGTACCCTTCCTACATCTCGAACAGCCGCTCTCGCCTGAAGTTTTCCAAAAGTAATAATTTGACAAACATTTTCAGGTCCATAACGCTTACTGACATAATCAATGACTTGATCTCGCTTATCTTGACAAAAGTCCACATCAAAATCAGGCAAACTAATACGTTCAGGATTGATAAAGCGTTCAAAAAGAAGCTGAAATCGAATAGAATCAATATCTGTAATACTCAAAGCATACGCAACTAAAGATCCAGCTCCAGAACCTCTTCCTGGCCCCACAGGAATCTTGTTTTTTTTAGCCCAATTAATAAAATCTGCCACAATAAGAAAGTATCCTGAAAACCCTACTCGAATAATCATTTCAAGTTCGCTGTTTAAACGCTCTAAGTACTCATCTTTGAGATTTACGTTCAAAAGTTCTCTTTTTTTAAAATCAGCCTGCAAAAACCTCTTTTTTAATCCTAAATGAGCCTGATCTTTTAAATAGCTATGGACATCAAAAGAATCTCGAGACTCTTCAGAAATTTCCTGAGGAAAAAATGCCGGCAAATGGTATATGGTACGCCCTTCAGAATCTTTGAACTGAAACTCGACATGGCATTGATCAGAAATCCAATTAGTTGAATCACATGCCTCAGGAAATCGCTCAAAACGTGCACGCATTTCGGCTTCTGACTTAAGGTAATACTGAGGAGGAACCAAACTTTTAGCACGATCCACATCCAGATTTCTTCCATGCTCAATGCACTGAAGAACCTCGTGTGCTTCGGCATCTTGAGGATCTAAATAATGACAATCTGAAGTTGCGACACAAGCAACTTCATAACGCTTAGACCACTGAGATAATGTTTCATTGACAAGCTGTTGCTCAGGCAAATCAGTATCTTGAAGCTCTAAAAAAAAATTTTCTCCAAATCGCTTCTTAAACCAAATCAAAGTATCTCGAGCAGCAGACTCATTTTGATTCAAGGCAAAATACGGCAACTCTCCACGCAAACAACCTGACAAAATCACCAAACCATCGCCATACTTATCTAAAAGAGCTCGATCAATCCATGCTTTCGGAAAAGAAGCAGGAGCTTTTTGCGAGTACGAAGACTCTCGATAAGAACGTGTAAGCATCTGGCATAAATTTTGGTAGCCCAAAAGATTTTTGCATAAAAGCACCAAATGATGGAAACAAACATTCTGACCTTTTTGAAAGGAATGCACCCCAGAAGGAGCATAAATGATTTCACAGCCCAAAATAGGCTTGATCTTCCTTTTTAAAGCCTCTTGATAAAAATCGATGGCGCCAAAAAGGTTATGCGTATCTGTGATAGCAACCGAAGTCATGCCCAGAGTTTCTAAGCGATCAAAAAAAGACTCCATACGAATGGCGCCCTGCAAAAGACTATATTGTGTGTGAACATGCAAGTGCACAAAAGCCATATTTCCCTACCTTTTCAAAAGCATGATCCATTCCAACCAAAAGGCAACTCAAATCATTACATCCAAAAAAACCTCAGTAAATGCGATCTAACATCCACCGACACTCCTCTTCCCTATGCGGACAAGACCTGCAGACTACAAACGCCCGAGAATCAAGACTCTCTGAAATGGAAAAAATGAAATAACCCGAATGTTCTAACGCAGAAAAACCATGGATCTCAAAAAAAAGAAACAAACCACCCCTGAACATCGTCTGAATTTTTCTCACGAACCCCCTAGATTCTTGGTAACTACTTCCACCCCTACGATTACCTAATTAAATACATAATAAAATCAATAAGTTATTGTAATCACAAAAGGGTGCAGCAACATTCGTGTCAGTTCAAGGAGGAAACAATGCTCCGTATTTTCTATTCACCTTCAACGCCTAGGCAGTGCTTAGACTTCACAGATCAGCTCAAGCTCTATACAAAAAAATGACTTTTTTCCCAACCGGCTGTCATCATACACGTGAGCTAGCAAAGATTACAGTCTAAAAACATCCAAGATCAATTTAAAAAATGAAGTGTTTGGAAGACTAGAAAAGCAAATACCTACCCTCAATTCTCAAAGTTCAAACCTCGTAAACCGAATAGATCTGAGCCATTGAAAATGAAAACCTGATACCTAGAGAGCCCACAGAGCCTGAATCGAAACGTATTGAAAAGCAGCATCGGTAATCCGGTATGTTTCAGGATAGTTGTCGCCTCGACCGCTTGGTCACCCTACATCATTGGGTCTAAC
>Ga0208504_1000281_pt1 | contig 13285 bp, 16 predicted proteins | sample CryBogCBH05Oct08_FD_184595 | JGI IMG/M metagenome (GOLD analysis project Ga0208504, IMG submission 184595) | Freshwater microbial communities from Crystal Bog, Wisconsin, USA - CBH05Oct08 (SPAdes) | ecosystem: Environmental > Aquatic > Freshwater > Lake | place: Crystal Bog, Wisconsin, USA...
GCAATATATGGAAAAAGTAAACTCACAAAATATGATTGAATCAGAAACCATCATTCATGATAATGATTTGGCTTTTGAATTTATGATGAATCATTTACGCTTGATTGATGGATTTACTATTCAAAGTTTCGAAGAAAAAACAGGATTAAGTATTTCAGTTATTAATAATGAACTTAAAGCTGCGATAGATAAGAAACTGATTAGCATGGACAACAAAATGATTAAGCCAACACTTTTAGGCCAGAGGTTCTTAAATGATCTCTTAAGTATTTTTTTAAAGTAGAATGAAGTTATGAAATTTGCAAAAATAAATAATGAACTCACTGTCTCTGATCAAATTACGATCGAAGACTTAAAAGAAATTCATGCGCAAGGCTACAAAACTATTTTTTGTAATCGCCCTGATCATGAATCTGAGGGTCAGCTCGATTTTTCAGTTATTGAAAAAGAAGCTCAAAATCTCGGCATAAAAACAATTCATCAGCCAGTGATTGGCGGACAAATTTCAGATAATGATATTGCACAATTTGGCAGTTATTTTGAAATAGCTCAAAAACCTGTTTTTGCTTATTGTCGAACAGGTACACGATGTTCAACGCTTTGGGCTTTATCACATGCAAAAAAATTACCTATTGATGAAATTTTAAGCAAAGCTCAAATTGCTGGCTACGACTTATCCCCATTACGAGATCGTCTCAATTCCCTTAAATAGCTTTGATTTGATCTGCATCAAGTCTTTCTTCCCTTATAAACCATAAAATTACCCTGTTATTAATAGGGAAATATTATGAAAAAATCACTTATAGCCATTTTGGTTGCTGGCCTCATGGCACCAGCTTTATCATTCGCTGAAAAAGGCGACTTTGTAGTTCGAGCACGTGTGACCCATATTGCACCTGACGAATCTAGTGAATTGGTATCATCAGTTGGTTCTAAGCTAGAGGTTGATAGTAATACAATTCCAGAAGTCGATTTTTCTTATTACATTACTAAAAATATTGCAGCTGAACTTATCCTCGCTGTTGGTACTAGACATGACGTTAATATTGGCCAAGGCGGCAATAATGCGGGATCAAAACTAGGTAGCATCAATTTATTACCTCCAACCCTAACTGCCCAGTGGCACTTCAATCCAGATCAAACTATTGATCCTTATGTCGGCGCTGGGGTGTCTTATATTAGAGCGATGGATAGAAATTTAAACCTGGGCGCTACGAGTATTACTGTTGATAGAAATATGTTTGGTCCTGCACTACAAGCAGGTATTGATTACAATCTTCAGGATAAATGGCTACTTAACGTTGATGTAAAAAAAATATGGTTTAGTACGGATGTTAACGCTGTTGGTTTAGGTAAAATTGACAATCTTGATGTCGACCCATGGGTAGTAAGCTTTGGTGTTGGTAAAAAGTTCTAGCAGCAAATAATGCTAGGTCCACTAGCATTTCCCTTGAAACCCCTGCCTTCAAAAGCAGGGGTTTTTTATTGGCACCATAATTTCATAGGATGAATTAAGTCCATCCAAATTGCCCAAGATGCGGCAATCATAAGAAGCAATCCTGCGATACGCATTCCTTGTGTTTCATTAAGCCACAACTTTCCATTTTTTATTTTTAGCCAAATGATTGGGCTCACAATTAATGAGATGCTTGTACCTAATGCAAAAAATATCATGGAAAGCGTTCCATTTAAAATATTTAAGGTTAGCGCTGCAACAAGTAATGCAGAATACAAAAGTCCACATGGCATAAAGGACCAAAGCATGCCTAATAAAAAATTACTCCTTAATGTTTTAGAAAATGTTTGAATCGTATTCCAAATAGATTCGCCTATATGATCAATCCATTGAGGTTGCTTCGCATAAAGCAACATCACAAAACCCCATACAAAAATAATGCCATGAAAAAATGTCCAGATAGGATGAAGTGACATTGTTTGATTTGAAAACCAAGCGAGATTATTCACAGAATAAGCTGCGATACCACCTAAGATGCCGTAACCTAAAATACGACCTAAGTGAAATTGCCAAATCTGTCGAGATCCTTGTGCACTAATTGCAGCACATGGTGCTCCGCACATAGCGATACAATGTGGGCCGCCCATCAACCCCATAAAAAAAGTTGATAAAAAAACTGAGAATTGAAAAAGCATTAAAGAATTTTAGAAAACCGCGTGCGATTTTGATCCAATTGTAAGTATCGATCAAAAATCATAGCAATTGCACGTACAAAAAACCACCCTGTATCTGTCACTTGAATACCTGAATCATCTAAGTCGATAAAATCTTTTTCTTGAAAATTTCGAAGAAGATTCATTTCAGATGAAAAATATTCTTTGAAGTTAATTAAATAAGCCAATTCAATTGATTCGTAATCCAATCGACCCTGACACATTATTTCCATAATGACAGCGCGTCGTACGATATCATCTTTTGAAAGCGCTAATCCTTTCATAATCGGAAAGCGTCCACGATTAAGATGATCATAATAATCTTCAAGTTCTTTTGCATTTTGATTGTAATTAGCTCCAACACGTCCAATCGCTGAAACACCTAATGCAATAATGTCGCAATCAGGTTGCGTACTATAGCCTTGGAAATTTCGATGCAATCTTCCTTGTCTTTTTGCAATGGCTAAACTATCTGCTGGCAAAGCAAAATGGTCCATACCTACATACACATATCCCGCTTCAAGAAATTTTTCAATTGCGAGTGATAACATAGCAATCTTATTTTTTGCAGGTGGAATATCGTCTTCATGAATACGTCGCTGAGGCTTAAAGCGCTGAGGTAAATGCGCATAAGCATATAAAGCAATTCGATCAGGTTTTAAGCTAATCACTTGATCTAAGGTTTCATTAAATGTTTCAGGTGTTTGAAGTGGCAATCCATAAATTAAATCCATATTAATGGATTCATAACCATCTTCATGAGCGTCGCGCATGAGAGAAACTACTTGATCAAATGGCTGTATTCGGTGAACGGCCTTTTGCACATCAGGATTAAAATCCTGCACACCAAAACTTAAGCGATTAAAACCAATTTCTTTTAATCTTTTTAAACGCTTACTATCAACCGTTCTAGGATCTACTTCAATCGAATATTCCCCTTGAGGGCTTAATACAAAAACTTCTTTAAGTTTATTAAATAGCTCTTTGATTTCTTCATCTGAAAAAAATGTAGGTGAACCACCACCAAGATGAAGCTGACTCACAACTTGTTTCTGACCTAAATAATCGAGATGTAAATCAATTTCTTTTTTCAAATAATCTAAGTATTCGCGAGAACGTTCATGATGTTTAGTGACGATTTTATTGCAAGCACAGTAAAAACAAAGTGACTCACAAAAAGGAATATGAACATAAATCGACAAAGGTTGATTAATTGGACGTAATCGTCTTTGCTCTAGCGCTTCTTTATAAGCGTGTTCAGTAAAAGCTTCTACAAAGCGATCTGCAGTCGGATATGAAGTATATCTTGGCCCATTGACGTCAAATTTTTGCAAAAGCGAAGTCGTAATAGGTGTCAACCCTAATTTTTGGTCTCTATTTTTGATAGCTGTATCCATAGGGCATTACTGTGCCATAAGCCTAAATTGCAATCTTTGACGTATATCAAAAAGACTTCATCTATTCATAGATTGATGAATAAGCTACACTTAACGCTTTAAAACATAAGTAATTTTTCGATGAAAGCTGAAACATTCAAAGTTGCCTGTTCAAGTTGTAATCTGCGCGAGCTCTGTATGCCCGTAGGTTTTGATCAAAATGACATGCATAAACTTGATGAAGTTGTCACAACACGTAAAAAAATTAAACAAGGTGACTTGCTCTTTGAAAATGGGGAAACGTTTACTTCTCTTTATGCTATTCGTACAGGTTTTTTTAAGACTTCTGTAGCGTCAGAAGATGGGCGCGAACAAGTTACAGGCTTTCAAATGGCCGGAGAAATTATAGGCCTCGATGGCATTGTGAATGATCATCACACATGCAACGCTGTTGCTCTAGAAGATGCTGAAGTCTGTGTGATGCCTTTTGATCACATTGAAGATTTATCCAGAGAGTTTCCAGTGCTACAAAAACACGTTCATAAAATTATGAGTCGTGAAATCGTTCGCGAAAACGGCATGATGATGCTTCTTGGAAACATGTCGGCAGAAGAAAGGCTCGCTAACTTTTTAGTAAATCTCATTCAAAGACTTTTTGCCCGAGGACAATCACAATCCGAATTCATATTAAGAATGTCACGTGAAGAAATTGGAAGTTATTTAGGCCTTAAACTTGAAACGGTCAGTCGTACTTTTTCAAAATATAGCGAAGAAGGTATTATTGAAGTTAAGCAACGTCATATTAAAATTTTAAAACCAGACGCATTAAAGCAACTTGTTAAATCACCTAACTGCAATTAAAAAGCTCAATACATGAGCGTATCTAAACAATATCTTAGTATTCATGATCACAGCCGAGAATTGAGCGGCCTCAAATATATTTACTCAGTCATTTCAAGGCGCGCAGGTGGCTTGTCGATTGGCGTTAACTTAAATGTGAATAACGCCTGTAATTGGCAATGTATATATTGTGAGATACCTAATCTCACACGTGGCACACCACCACCTATTGAATTAGATGTACTTGAACAAGAGTTACGTTTTTTTCTTAATGAAATTATTCATGGTGATTACATGGAAAAAAATGTATCTCTTGAAGATCGTCATTTAAAAGACATTGCATTTTCAGGTAATGGCGAGCCGACGAGTGCGGATGAATTTCCAGAAGTTATTTCAATTGTTAAAAAGATTCTAAGTGAATTTAATTTACTTCATAAAATTAAAATACGACTCATTACCAATGGAAGTTTGATGCATCAAACCTCTGTAATTAAAAGTGTGGGAATGCTAAAAGAAATGAATGGTGAAGTTTGGTTTAAAGTAGACGCAGCTACTGAAGAAAGCATTAAGACAATTAATCAAGTAAATCTAAAACCTCATCAAATACTAGAGCGCCTCAAAAATAGTGCAAACGTTTGTCCAACTTTTGTGCAAACTTGTATTTTTACTATTGATGGCAAAGGCCCAAGCAAAAAAGACATTGATGCTTATATAGAATTAATCAATGAAGTGAAAAGCATTATTCAAGGTGTTCATCTTTATGGCTTAGCAAGGCCTTCTTTACAACCTCAAGCTAAAAACTTAGATCGTATTGATGAAGAAGTTCTTCAAGATATTGCAAAAAAATTACGTAGTCTCAATATTACAACTACTGTCAGCTATTAATGTGATTTCGGTTTAATGCCTGTTTGCGCATGATTGCGAGCTTGAGTTGCAGGTGCCATAGGATCTCTTTCTTCACTCATCGTTTTATTGATCTCAATTCCTTTTTGATAATAATTATCAATCACTGTATCGGGTCTCGTTACAGCTAAATAATAAGTAACGAATGAAGCGATCACAACAAGAAATGGCCCGCCTAAAATAAGCCACACATATCCGTTTTTCCACCAAATTGAATTTTTTTGATTATCCATTTTTTATCCTTAATTTCTCGGCACAATAAATGTCGACTTTTCTTTGACGATCTCATGGGTTTCTTCTGATTCTATTCTAAACATAATTTTATGAGAGCCTGATTTTTCAACGCCATCTGGAATTTGAACTCTTACAGGCACCCATCGTGATTCAGTAGCTTTAATGGCAATTGTTTTGTTTGGCTCTAAATTATCCGAATCAACAACGATGTTATTAAGGCCTTCTACATAAATTTTATAATGCTGACCTTCTTCGAGGGCATTCATAATATTTAATCGATATACATTTTCAAGCATGCCGCCATCTGCCAATCTTGCCATGACACCGCGATCTCTCACTACATCAATTCTAAAAGAATTTCTAAACGTAAGGCTCCATAAAACACCGCCAATAATAGTTGTCAAAACGAGGCCATATATAAGTACGCGCACTCTAAAAATGCGCTTAATCATTTCCTGTTTAGTCCATCGATTAATTAAGGCATTTTCTGTTGTAAATTTTATAAGTCCTTGTGCATAGCCCACTTTATCCATGACTGAATTACACGCATCGGCACAAGCACCACAACTAATACATTCATATTGCAGGCCTTCACGAATATCAATCCCTGTTGGACATACCTGCACACAAATATGGCAATCAATACAATCGCCAAGTGCTTGATGATCAACATGTGATGATCTACCTCCTCGAGGCTCGCCGCGTTCTTTATCATAACTAACAATCAATGTGTCTTTATCAAACATTGCACTTTGAAATCTTGCATATGGGCACATGTATTTACATACTTGTTCACGCATAAAACCTGCGTTGCCATATGTTGCAAAAGTATAAAAACATAACCAAAAAGTTTCCCAGGGTCCTGTTGAGAGATACTTCACTTCAATAAAGAGATCTCTGATGGGTGTGAAATAACCTACAAAAGTAAATCCAGTCCAGAATGCAAAAAGTAACCACACAAAATGTTTGCTCGAACGAATACCAAATTTTTTAGGTGTCCATGGCATATCATCTAATTTCTTTCTTGCCATATGATTGCCTTCGATCTTCGATTCAATCCACATAAAGATTTCTGTGTAAACGGTTTGGGGGCATGTAAACCCGCACCATAATCTCCCCGCTACTGCGGTGAAAAGAAATAAAGATAATGCTGAAATAATAAGAATGGCAGTGAGGTAGATGAGGTCTTGCGGATATAAAACTAATCCATAAATATAAAAACGCTTGCCGTCTAAATCAAAAAGGAGGGCTTGGCGACCACCCCATTGAAGCCAAGGCATCCCATAGAAATAAATTTGAGTAAGCCACACCATGAGCCAACGAAGTTTTGAGAAATAACCTTCGACACCTCTGGGTTGAATTTTTCCTTGCGACTTATAAAGTGAAATAACCTCTTCTTTTGGAAGAGGTCGATTCAATTGAGATAAGCTCATCTAATGTACAGCTAGAAAATTAATGATTTGACATGCCCCAGACATAACTTGTAAGCACATGAATTTGCTCTGGTGTAAATTTAGCTTGCCAAGCTGGCATTTGATTTGTTTTACCTTCATGGATACGTTTAATAATATTTGCTTCACCTGCACCATGTAACCAAATATTGTCTGTTAAATTAGGTGCACCTACAAGTTGATTACCTTTGCCATCTGCTCCATGACATGCAGCACATATCGTTGTAAATTTTGTCTTTCCTAATTCAGCACGTTTCACATCATGTTGGCTATTAGATAAACTTAAAACATAATTAGCTACATTTTTAATATCTTCTTCATTGCCAACAGCAGCCGCCATGGGAGGCATGACACCCATACGACCATTAGTAATGGTTTCTTTGATTTTTTCTGGTGATCCACCATAAAGCCAATCATGGTCTGTTAAATTTGGAAAACCTCTCGTACCTCTGGCATCTGAACCATGACATTGCGCACAATTATTTAAAAATAAACGCTGACCAATACCTTTAGCATCTTCATTCTTTGATAGATCTTCAATCGACATCGCTGCATATTTTGCATAAATAGGTTCGAGCGCTTTATTAGCTTCGGCTATTTCTTTGTCATATTGTTTATTTTTAGTCCAGCCAAGCTGACCGTCATAGCGACCGAGTCCCGGATATAAAGATAAATAAACCAATCCGAATACGATCGTGATTACAAATAAACGCACCCACCATAAAGGTAAAGGATTATTCATCTCTTTAAGATCTTCATCCCATACATGGCCACTCGTGCCATCTTTACTTTTCGTGACTTTAGTTTTGCTTGTTTTCCATAACAATAATGCACAACCTAAAATACCACCGAGTGATATAACAACAATCAATGTGGGCCAAAAGTCATTTATAAAATCATTCATTTTCTTTTACCTTTTTTAGCAATTATTTTTTTATGTCTTACAGGTTTTGCATCTTCAACAAATGGCAAGTTTGCAGCCTCTTTAAAATCTCGACTATTGCGCTTAGCCCAAGTCCAAATAAGAATCGTTACAAATAGAATAAAACTTCCTACTGTAGCGATTGTTCTTAATTCATTAATATCCATGCATATCCTTATTTAAGATTCGTGCCGAGCACTTGTAAATAACTGATCAACGCATCAAGTTCTGTTTTACCCTTTACTGCATCAGAAGCGCCTTTAATATCTTCATCGCTATAAGGTACGCCTACAATTCTTAATGCTTTCATTCTTTGTGCTACAACTGTTGAATCCACTTCTGTTTTTTCAAGCCATGAATAAGCTGGCATGATAGATTCAGGCACCACATCTCTTGGATTATTTAAATGTACACGATGCCATTCGTCACTGTAGCGTCCACCTACGCGAGCTAAATCAGGGCCTGTTCGTTTACTTCCCCATTGGAACGGATGATCATATACAGATTCACCCGCTACTGAATAATGTCCGTAACGAAGTGTTTCGGCACGAAATGGGCGAATCATTTGTGAGTGGCAGTTATAACAACCTTCACGAATGTAAACGTCTCGACCCATAAGTTGCATTGCTGTGTATGGCTGCAAACCTTTAATGGGTTCAGTCGTCGACTTTTGATAAAAAAGTGGAATAATTTCTACAATACCGCCAAACGCCACTGTAACTAAAATCAAAATAATCATGAGGAAACTATTTGTTTCAATCGTCTCGTGACTAAATCCTGAATTTTCTTTATTTATTTTTTTATTTTCTTTTGCCATTTGTTTTTTCCTTAGTGTGCTTTAACAGCAGGAATTAAAATATTTGTTGGCTTGCCGTTAGTCGCTGTCTTAATGACATTCCATAACATCACCAACATACCGCCTAGATATAAAAGCCCACCTAATAAACGAATGATGTAGTAAGGATGTTTTGCTTTTACTGATTCAATAAATGAATAAGCTAATGTACCGTCTGGATTAATTGCTCTCCACATGAGACCTTCCATCACGCCTGAAATCCAAAGCGCTGTGATATAGAGCACAATACCTACCGTGGCCATCCAAAAATGAAGCTCAATCGCTTTCATGCTATACATTTCTTTTTGACCAAATAATCGAGGAACTAAGAAATAAAGTGTGCCCATAGACACTAAGCCTACCCAACCAAGCGCACCCGAATGCACATGCCCCACCGTCCAATCGGTATAGTGAGATAAAGCATTCACTGTTTTAATTGACATCATTGGGCCTTCAAAAGTGCTCATGCCGTAAAAAGATAAAGATACGATTAAGAATCTTAGAATTGGATCAGTACGTAATTTATGCCAAGCGCCTGAAAGTGTCATGATGCCGTTGATCATGCCACCCCAGCTTGGTGCAAATAAAATAAGTGAGAACACCATGCCTAATGAAGATACCCAATCAGGTAATGCTGTGTAATGAAGGTGATGAGGGCCTGCCCACATATAGGTAAAAATAAGTGCCCAAAAGTGAACGATCGATAAACTATATGAATACACAGGACGCTCGGCTTGTTTTGGGACAAAGTAATACATCATGCCCAAAAAGCCAGCTGTTAAGAAAAAGCCTACTGCATTATGGCCATACCACCATTGCACCATGGCATCTTGAACGCCCGCATAAGCTGAATAAGATTTCATAAAGCCTGCAGGAATTTCGGCACTATTTACAATATGAAGTAATGCCACAGTGATAATGAATGCGCCATAGAACCAATTTGCAACGTAAATATGTTTAATTTTTCTTTTTGCAATCGTGCCAAAAAATACGATGGCATAAGACACCCAAACAATAGCGATCAAAATATCAATCGGCCATTCAAGTTCTGCATACTCTTTACCAGATGTATAACCTAAAGGAAGAGAAATAGCCGCTGCTAAGATGACGGCTTGCCAACCCCAGAAAGTAAAAGAAGCCAATTTGCCAGCAAACAAACGAGTTTGACAGGTTCTTTGTACGACATAATAAGAAGAAGCAAAAAGAGCTGATCCACCAAAAGCAAAAATTACCGCATTGGTATGAAGCGGACGAAGGCGACCAAATGAAGTCCAAGGAAGCCCCAAGTTAAGTTCTGGCCATACAAGTTGTGCTGCAATCACTACACCCACCAGCATGCCCACAACACCCCAAACCACTGCCATGATTGAAAATTGTCTTATGACACCATCATCATAAATCGTGGATAAATTTGCTTTCGCGTTCATATCTTCCCCTAAAACGAATACTTACTTAAAAAATCTGATTTTGTGCCTAATAGCACATTGATTCATACATGAAGTTTCTCAAACTTTGGAGAATGGGGATTTGACTTAGATCAATCGTCGTGCAAAATACGTTCGCCTTCTTTTTCGGTATCTTCAAACTGTCCGCTATGAACTGCCCACCAAAGACCTACAAGAATAACAAGTACTAAGATGACGGAAAAAGGCACCAATAAATAAAGAATATCCATAATTTTAAGTATAAATCTTTTAGTTCAAGTTAAAAGGCTAATCGTGCTGCATTCAAAATGACCAAAAGCGAGCTTAATGCCATGCCTAATCCAGCTAGCCATGCTGGTAAAAATCCCATCACAGCTAAAGGAATACAGATCAAGTTATATAAAGCTGCCCAAACTAGATTTTGCTTAATAATTTTCATCGTGCGTTTAGCTTCTTCTATCAATTGAGGAATAAGACGAAGCTCACCTTTTAAAATAATAAAGTCTGATTGTGCTTGAGATAGGGGTGCGCCTTGGCCAAGTGCAATGGAGGCATGCGCAAAAGCTAATACAGGCCCATCATTTAATCCATCACCCACCATAAGTACTTTCGAATGTTGTGATTGAAGTAATTGAATATGTCTTAATTTATCTTCAGGAGAACATTGGCCTTTGATGTTTTGTATAGATAATTGATCAGCCACTTTTTTAACGGAAGACAATTTATCGCCTGATAAAATTTCAATATTTAAATGATGTTGTTTAAGTTTCTTAATCGATTGAAGCGCATCTTCTTTAATCGACTCTGTCATCATAAAACTTGCCACCCAGTTATCGTCATGCATTAAATGCACTTGTAATTGTTCTTCTTTTAAATGATCGAATTCATTATCTTTTAATCCACAAAAAGCGAGTGATCCTAATTTAAAAACTCCTAAAGATGTTTTGGCTAATAATCCGCCGCCACTGACTTCTTCGATTTTTTCAATTTTTAATGATGTATCAATCTCACCGGCATTCATAAAAGCTTTAGAGACGGGATGAAGAGAGGAAGCAGATAATGACGACGCAATGACTAAAGCTTCTTTCTCAGTGATTTTTTTATTGGTAAATATTTTTTCAATAAAAATTTGATCATTGGTTAATGTACCTGTCTTATCAAATACTACTGTATTAATTTGCGTTAAAGCTTCAAGTGCTTGCATTTTTTGCACCAAAATACCTTGTCTTGCTAAAAAGCCTGACATACTTAACATCGCTGCAGGTGTTGCAAGAGATAGCGCGCATGGGCACGTCACAATTAATACAGCAACTGCTGCAACAATAGCCTTCGCATGATCAAACTGCCAAAAATAAATGCCTACGCTTAAGGCTAATAAAATCACAATCCATAAAAAATGTTTAGCAATGCGATCCGCCATTAAAGCTAAACGTGGTTTATCCGTAGATGCTTTTTCCATCAAATGCACAATTTTGGCATAGCGCGTTTCTTGTCCTACAAGTTCAACTCGCATATGAACAGGATTGGTTAAATTAAAGCTGCCCGCAATAATTTTTGCGTGAATAGATTTTCTAATAGCGGCAGACTCTCCTGTTAATAATGCTTCATCAGCATTTGTGGAACCCATCACAATTTCTCCGTCTGCAGGAAAAGCTTCTCCGGGTTTCACTTCAACTGTATCGCCAACTTGAAGAAGATTGGCAGGTATTTTTTCAATGCTGCCGTCAGGATTCACTCGACTGACTATACGAGGCATTCGCCTCATTAATACATCCAGCGCACCTGCTGTTTTATCACGCATTTTTAATTCAATCCATCGTCCTGTTAAAAGAAAAAATACAAACATAGTGAGTGAATCAAAATAAACTTCTTTACCAAGTAAACCATTAGGATCAAAAGTTGCTGCGGTACTTACGATAAACATAATCAAAATGCCGAGTGATACAGGCATATCCATACTAATTTGTTTTGTTTTTAAATCATTAAGCGCGCTTTTAAAAAAAGGGCCGCATGAAAATAACATCACGGGCAATGTAATCACCCAACTAGCCCACTCCATTAAGCCTTTCATATTGCTTGTCATTTCACCAGGAATAGCCATATAAGTGGGCACCGAGAACATCATGACTTGCATCATGCAAAATCCGGCAACTAAAAGTCGCCATAAAGCTTGTCGTTGGTTTTTTTTACGCTCATCCTGATGCAATAAATCGCTAGCTGGAAAAGCTTGATATCCCGCTTTATAAATTCCGCTCGCCCAGAGAGATGGCTTAATGAGATTAGATTGCCAAATAATTTTAGCGTGTCATGATGTTGCATTGACGGAAACTTCGACAACACCTGGTAAAGGCTTTAATGTATTTTCTACTTTAAAAGCACATGCAGCACAATGCATGCCTTCAATCACTATATGTGATTCCCATTGTGTATCTTCTTTGTTTACACTCTGGCTAAATTGAGACCATTCTTTTATGTCGTCTAAAGCTTTCCAATCGTTGGCCTCTAGAGATAAGGGACTTTTTTGCGAAACATTCTGAATAGGAATACTTTTAATTGGGATACTCATTTTTTAATTATAGAGTTGTTTTATTTTTAACGTATCAATCAATTCGTAATTTATGGATAGAAATCCATTATCATTGATCTATCTCAAATCAATCTCATACAAAGAAAATCATGACGCCTGATGCACTCGAAGATTTAATTGAAGCTGGTACACCATGGATGATTGGTGGACTTGTGTTGTTTATGTTTTTTATTGTGTATGGCATCGCTAAAGAAAGTAAGGCAGGTAAAGAAGGAACGCTTTGGCTTTTAGCTGTCCTTTGCATGGGTGTTGTAGGTTATATCGCTAAAGTCATTCTAGAGTTTGTATTAAAACAAAAGCTATAGTCATGTTTAATTTTAAATTTCCAAAATTGATAAAGAAATTAGGGCCTGGTCTCATCACCGGTGCTGCAGATGATGATCCAAGTGGTATTGCGACTTATTCTCAAGCAGGTGCGCAATATGGTTTTGGTTTGCTATGGACCATGTTTTTTACTTACCCTTTAATGGTGGGTATTCAATTAGTCAGTGCGCGTATCGGCCTTGTCACAGGTCGAGGATTAGCTGAAAATATGCGTCGTTTT
>Ga0208504_1000297_pt1 | contig 12891 bp, 26 predicted proteins | sample CryBogCBH05Oct08_FD_184595 | JGI IMG/M metagenome (GOLD analysis project Ga0208504, IMG submission 184595) | Freshwater microbial communities from Crystal Bog, Wisconsin, USA - CBH05Oct08 (SPAdes) | ecosystem: Environmental > Aquatic > Freshwater > Lake | place: Crystal Bog, Wisconsin, USA...
GTTCTGGCTCTGAATCTTCCTTTACAGATTCAGCCTCAGTAGGCTCTTGGTCAGCTAAACCTAATCTTTCTGCATAAAAGGTTGCTGCGTTGCTACTATCTACTACGTTTGCTGCTTCTCTTACAACTTCTTGCTCGGCCATGATTTCTCAAGCTCCAATTTAAGTTAAAAATACTACTAAATTTAATTCTTGTCTATTTTTCTTTTGATGCTTTTTTAGCTTCTTTCATCAAAGTTTTCTGTTCTTTCAGTTGCTCTTTGTCCATACCTTTGAATGGATTAGGCTGCTCTGGCTCATATTTCTTGCCAGCTCTGCGAGCCATTTCCTTCATTTTCCACTCTGTTACGTTTGCACCTGTTACTGTTGGCATATATCCTCCGATTAGATTGCCTTATTTATTGCGTTTATGTTCATAAATAACAGAATCGTTACGACCTGTATTATGGTCACTGCCATCGCCTTCTTGTTTTCCTGCTTTTAATTCTCTTTCTTTACGCATCATTTCTTGAATAGCATTTACTTTACCTGCGTCTGCCATAGAAATAGACTTGTTTTTAATAGCTTGCTCAACTTCAGGGTCATATAGCTTTCCACCATGCTGTGCTGGTAGTTTTCTAATATTTTCCCTAATTTTTAGCTCAAGTTTGGTTTTTGGGTCTAAAGCCCAGCTTGGTTGAGTTCCGTATTTTTTACCTCTAGCAGCAACTGACATTTAGATTCCCCTTTCAATGGCTTCATCTCGAGCTAATTGCTCATCTTTCATAGTCATATTCGCTAATAATAACGCTAATTGCGCTTTCATTTGCTCAATTTCACGCTGTGTTTCAGTCTTAATCACAGTATCTTGGGCTTGAGTAGCAGTTCTAATATGCGTATCTTCTCTGCGTACATCAATATCCATCTGTTTACGCTGTGTTTCAGCTTGTTGCTTGTATTCCTCAACAGAAGCTCGGTACTTCATATCCATAGTCATTTGCGAAATCTGCTGTTCTAAGTCTTGAATCATTTTCTTAGATTGAGCCAATTGCATCTGAACTTGTGGTGGAACATCAGACTTATCATCAATTTGAGCCATTGGGTTAGAAGCAGCCAAGCGGTCAGCAATTACATCTGCGCCTGGGAAGTCCATGTTTCTAACCAATAAATCACCTGCAACTTGTACAAGTGCTGGCTCTGCTTGGAATAAGCCCATCATAGAATCTACAGCTTCGGCACGTTTAGAAGCATAGCCAGGGCCTGTTTCCATAACAATGTCATATTGACCTACAGTTACATCATTTAATACTTTTTCAACGCCTTGATCATCAACGCCTGGCTGGTTAAGAGTCACTAACTCACCTTTGCCATCTGCGCCAATGATTCGCAATACTCGTTCTTTGTCATAAATATGAGGAATCAAGTCAACAATGATTCTCCCAGTTTGACGAATAGAACGAGTTAGATTGTCGTAATAATGGAAGTTAGTCATATCGGTTTGCTGTTGCATACCATTTATGGCTTTTCCAGACTGATTACCATTAGGAAGCTGAGTTGGATCATAAATACCAACAACTGCTTTCAAGTCACCATCTAAGCCTTGTAATGCTGTAATAATGCCAGCAGGAGGTGGTTCAGGCTGAATACGAGTAGGAACTGGTGCTGGTCTGCCATCGGAATCGGTTTGTTTATAACGCAATACAGGCATGGATTTAACGTTAGCCGTATTCCACTCCATTTCATGACCTTCATCCTGACCTTCAGCAAGCAAGAACTTGGCTTTAGGAGCAAGGGCTACGGATTCAGTTAATGCTGTAGACCAGAAGTTATACATACGCTGTGGGTCTTTAGCCATGCGAGTAAGACCAAACTTCTTCTTCTTGCTATCGACAATAAGCTGTTGACCATAAACAGGCACAACTGGGATATATTTACCAACCCAATCGCTTTGCTCAAGGATTTGCATACCGGTCAGCTTGCACCATTTAATCTGTTTTTTTATGGTTTCACGCTTAGAAACGACATAAATGCCAGCATCTTGCATGACTGTTTCTTTAGGTTTTTCATCTTCATAGCAAGTAGTTCCATCAGACAAAAGCAGCAATTTCATGCGCTTTCGTTCTGTATAGAAGTATTCTGCTACACGAATATCTTCCCTTGTAATCCATTCGCTTTGGCTATCGCCTGTGCCACGAGGGGTAAAACCACCACCATCGTCTGCGCCAGGATACATCTTGCGAAACGCTTCTTTGCTAATAACCTCGGTAATTAAGCACTTTTCTGCATCTGAGCCATCAGGTTCGATGCTATTAGGGTCAAAATAGACCATAAAAGGGTTCTCGATGCGCTTAATATAGATTTCTTGGTCAAAGCTGTCAGGTCTTGGATAATCGTGAGTAATGCGCCAATAGCCCCATCCCATACGAACTGCAAAATCAAAAGCATTATCGTAAGCAGAATCAGCATCAGATTGGTTTTCAATATGTCGGCAAATGCCAGTAATGATCTCCGCTACTTTCTCATCAGAATCATTATTCATGCCATGAGCCTTCATGCGAGGCCGTTGCTGTCTTTGCTGATTGGTAATCTGTCGGCAATACGCATCAATCTTGTTGATGGTCAAATAAGGTCTAGATTCTAATAGTCTGCTATTTTGAATCTCTACAGGCCATTGGTCACCGCCTGCAAATTTAAGGTCATCTAAGGCTTCTACTCGGTTATTAGAATCATTATCGGAACAAAATCGCAGGAACTCTTTAGCTTCCTCGATTACTCCGGATTCATAATCATCGCCATATTCGCCTGAATATATACCGCCATTGCCTGAGTCGTAGACCGCCATATTAGTTCCTTGTTAGCTCATCCAGCTTGACACATCATAATTCATCGGCTTGCGTTTTACTACTTTTTTCTCTTGAATCATAAGCCCAATGTACCTAAAAGCATCAGCCCCATGCGAATAATTGTCATGAACTGGCTTTAAACTAAATCCTTTGGTATCTGGGTCTACATCGTACCGATAATGTCGTAAACAATCTAGCCCTGCAGCCGTATTGTTTTTATCAAAGTAGCATGAACTAAATATGGTTCTAGCAGCGTTAATAGAATCAGCAACAGGCACTCGGTCAATAATGCTTACCTTAAATCCTGCAGCTCTAACGATTTCCTCAATACTTCTACCATTAGATGCAATAGTCTTATTCCTAGCATCATGGGGCAAATACAAGGTGTCATAGACATAGCCAAAGGTTTGCATTCTGCCTAGAATCTCACTCATTGTGGTCTGCGTTGTTTCAAAATAGCGGATTAGCCTTGTTTCCATGCCTACAAACTGCACAAACCATACTGCCGTAGCATCAGCCCAACCAATATCAAACACCGCCATTACAGGCTTAGTTGCATCGTAAGGCACATTAGTTATTCGTTGATCTTGCTCTGCTCTAGCCATTTCTTTAGCAAATACAGCACCATCAATGGTTGACCTTGTAAAGCCTTCCCATACGTTCTGATAAGCCTCAAAATCCCTAGTTCTTAGGGTATTTCGTTCAATATCCAATACTGCAGGAAACCAAGGATTATCGTTCCAATTGACTTTTTGCACCACAGCATTTTCAGGTGGGCTAATAACAAACCGCTTATAGGTTTCATCTGTTGGCAGCTCTGGATTAAAAGTAATCCAAATCTCTGAATTTTCTTTACGAATGGTTGGAATCAATATGTCCCAAGACACCGCTGTTACGTTGTTTGCTTCTTCTACCCAACAGTAATCTATGCCCTCAATCGACTTTAGCCCATTTATGTTGTTTTTGATGCCTGCAAAGATAAACTCTGTGCCGTTAGACCCTCGGATAGTCGTTTGGGTTATCTCGTAATGCGCTTGTAGGCCCAGGTTATAGATTTGGTCGCATAACAGTTTATGTACGGAATCTTTAATAGACGTTTGAAACTCACGAGCACATAGGATTCGCAGGGTTCTAATTACCCCCATGCAAAGCAATGCCCTGGATACACTATGCGATTTTGATGCACCTCTTCCGCCAAAAAGCACCCTGTATCGGCTGTGCTTAGGTTCAAATAAGCACTTAAGCTTTTTAGGAAAAGGAGGCCAAATGACCCCATTTTCATTCTTCAAGTTTTCTTGGTTCGACATCTACAAAAGAGAAGTTAATTTCTTTTACTTGTGCGCCTTCGCCAGCTGCAAGCTCAGTAACGTTAGTTTCCTTCCAGCCAGCCCTAGTTTTTAGCCAAAAGATGGCAGCTGTCATATTGCCCTTTTTAGCCTGCTGGAATAAGGTATTTGCTATTTGTGCGTTTGCATCAATTCTGCCATCCTCTAATTCAGCCTTGTAGTGCTTTCTTAAGGTGTCATCGGTAATGTCTAGCTTGTGGGCAATATCGACATAGCGAGTACCCACAGCAGCCAAGCTTTTTACAAAAGCCCTGCTTTTCTCATCCGGAATATGCTCTACACCTTGTGTCATACCTTTTCTAACTCCGAAAGCACCGCCTTTTTACCTGTAAAGTCTTCCCAACGTTTTACGATAACGTCACAGTATTTGGGGTCTAATTCCATAACATAGGCAATTCTGCCATTTTTTTCAGCAGCTAATAGGGTTGTACCACTACCCCCAAAACTGTCCAAAATAATATCGCCACCCTTTGTATTATTGAGCATTTGGTACTCAAATAGGGCAACAGGCTTCATAGTAGGATGTTCGCCATTCCTGCTTGGTTTGTCAAATTCTAGGATAGTTGTTTGTTTTCTGTCTGTGGCCCATAAATGCCCTGCGCCTTCTTTCCAGCCATATAAACAAGGCTCATGTTTCCAATGGTAGTCTTGTCTGCCCATAACCATTGTGGATTTCTTCCAAATAAGGCACTGACGAACTTTCCAACCAGCATCAAAGGCTGCGCCTCTAAAGTTATATCCTTCCGAATCGGCATGCCATATATAAAATACAGCCCCTGGCTTCATCACAGTATCGGCAGTTACATAAGCATCTCTTAGGAATTGCCTAAATCCATCGTCACTCATTGAGTCATTTTGGATAGTCAAAGCCTCTTTGGTCTTTCCCTCATACGCTACGTTATAAGGTGGGTCGGTTAACCACATATCGACCTTGCGGTCATTACATAGCTTTTCCATATCCGTAATAGAACAGGAATCCCCACACATAAGTCGATGATTTCCTAGGATATATACATCGCTAGGCTTGGTTTTAGGCTCTTCTGGTACGTCAGGTACAGCATCCTCGTCTGTTAGCCCTGTGGTCGGTTCTATTGGGTTTAAAAGGGCATCTAGTTCGTCTTGGTCAAAGCCTAGCACTGATAGGTCATAATCCTCTGAATCAAGCTCTTGTAGCTCAATCATCAATAGATTGTTATCCCAATCGCTATTTAATGCCAATTTATTGTCGGCAATGATTAAGGCTTTCTTTTGGTTCTCGGATAGGTGTGCCAACTCAATAACTGGTACTTTAGGCATTCCGAGCTTACGAGCAGCCAATAGCCTGCCATGACCAGCGATAAGACCATTACTCCCATCGACCAAGATAGGATTAGTCCAGCCGAACTCTTTAATACTTGCAGCGATTTGAGCCACTTGTTCATCAGAGTGCTTTCGGCTGTTATTGATATAAGGAATTAAGCTTTCAATAGCCCTTTGCTCTATCTTCACTCGTTATCCATAGAATCTGAGTTAGCCTCTGCTTGGTCAACATCGGCTTGCACAGTTGTGTTGTTTTTAAGGTTGGTATATTGGTCTTGGAGTTCTTGTGGAACTTCAGGCTGGTAAATAATGGCATTCATATCCGCCTCTACTTCTTCAATAGATTGCGGATACGGATAGGGAAGATAGACGTTTGGGGCTGTCATTGCACTACTTCTACGTCAGCTTTCTCTACTGCCTGCTCTTTGGCAGCTTTAGCTTGCTCGACTAATTGACCTTCGGCAATCTTTTTGATGCCATCGACCAATGGTGCTGAATAAGCATAAGGAATCTTCCCTAGTTCTGCTAAAAGTTCGTTGATTTGTTGAATAGTAAATTGAATCATTTTTTGCCTTTCGAGGTTGATTTTTTAGCTGCATTCTTTTCTGCATAAGCAATAGCGACTGCTTGTTTTACAGGTTTACCTGCTTTTACTTCAGTTTTAATGTTTTCTTTAAATGCTTTAGGACTTGCTGATTTCTTAAGTGGCATGGTCTTGCTCCGAGTTGTAGCTTTTTTAAGGGCTGGTTTACGAGGTTTATCTTCATCTAACAACTGTTGAAGTCTTGTATCTCTAAATTTAGCTGATTCGTTGTTAAATGCTGCCCAAGAAATAATAATTTGTTCTGTGGTCATAGATTTTGATTTCCAAGGCCATGCGTTTTTTAACCATTTAAGCATTTTCAGGCTCCTCTTGAAAACAAATATCTTGCCAGCTCATGATTAGATACTTTACCCCATCCTCATAATAGGGATGGTAACGCAAGTATTCTTCGCCTTTATCATCATTCATAGTGCCAAAGCGAACTCTAGCTCCTACTTCAATAGGCATTGCTTCTCTGCGACCACCTGATAATTTCTTGCCAGGGCCAACAGCTACGACAGTTCCCATGTTTTCTACTTCTTTATTATCAACAATAATGATGCTAGATAGCTCACGCACGTCAGGTTTGACTACGATTTTGTCTGCTAATGGCTTAAGTTTCATGATTTTTTAGGCCTTCCTGGTTTCTTTTTTGGCTGTTCTTCAGTAAAAGTAACAGTTAACCCAGTAGTTATGGCTTCAATTACATGGTTTTTCAAGGGTTGCCATTCCCCACACCAATCATCATTTGATTTGTTTTGCACAATAGGAAAACGCTTGCAAATGCCCATTCTTTCCCCAAAAGAAAAAAATCGACATAAATTACAAGTGTCTTTATGCTCTTTTATAGCCACAGTTTCTCCGATTAATTGTGGTTAGAGAACCCCTAGTTTACCTTCACGTGCTAGGGGTTTTCGTTTTACATTGGGTCTTTTTCGTATTTATCTTCTACGCCATAAGCTGTACGCTTATGTTCGTAGCAAATGCCAGAAGTACGACCAGTATTGAACTCTTTGTCAGAGCCAATAGCATCTTCTTTGCCCATTGCTACACCACCACGATGAGATTTTTCCATGCGTTCACCAGACATATCTGCCTTGCTTGCACCTTTAGGAACTACTACACCTTTGGCTGGTATGCCTTTGGTGCTGTTTGGATTAGTTGTTTTACCCATTGCCATTTCAATTTTCCTTTTAGCTAAAAAGTCTGCAAAAGTGCAGTTATTTGATTTTATATAGCTCTTAATCAATGTCAAGCATTTTAATTAATCGAATGGCAGCATCTACAGAATCTATTCGGCTGATTGCACCGCCTCGCCATTCTTGCATAAATTTGATTTGAGGTTCGGTATAAGAGGCTTTGGAATCACGCTTAATTTCCACAAGGACTGTTTTTCCTTTATAGCCAATGAGGGCATCAGGACACCCACGACCCACAGTAGAAAGGTTGCATACACTAGCCCCAAAAGCAATAAAAGTATGAAATATCTGGCTTTGATTTTCATCCACTCGCTTTTTGTAATAAGTCATTTACTCTTTCTAACAAATCTTCCTCAGAGAAACCCCAATATTTAATAAATCCTTTATGTCCAAGTTGGTGAATACTGGAATCTCCAAGTCTATGATGGTAAGCGCATAAGGGGATAACTGGGGCATTTTTTCGTTTTCCACCAAATCTTCGTATATGGTGCATTTCTGTTGGGGAATCATCTGTTTCTCGTATGCCGTTGCATTTGCACAAAATACAGCCCAATCTTGCCAGGCGAGCATATACATCCTTTTCAGCTTTAGTCATTAAAAAAGTTCCGTTAAATCCACATATTTAAATAAATGTTTTGGAACATCATAATAAAGTTCATGCTTAGTATCATCTTTCATTTCCCAATATGGAAAAGCTAAAGCAGTTAATCCTTTAATCCAGTAAGCATGAGTCATATCTTGATTTAATGCAAAAAACAAGGTTTTAGGCACTTCTAACATATGTTTTTTACGAACTGGCACATGGATAGTATCAAAAGGGCAGTACGGATTCCATTGCCTTACTTCTACTTCAGCAAATCCTATAGGATTATCCCCTTTGTGAATAATCAGGTCTGTTCCATAAATATCAGGATTATCTAAAGCTGTAAATCCCCATTTCATAGAAATCCATTCAGCTACCGCAGCTCTAGCTGGAGGATCGTACTTATCGTGCAAATCTTGGTCAAATTTCTTTATTTTCACCAGCTATATCCTGTAATTTAAGGGCCATTTCCACTAAATCAGTAGCTAATTCATAGGCTCTATGTCCATTTTGTTTGAGCATGGCATCGTAATAACCCTCTAAAAGCTTTTTTGATACCAAATAAGGGAGGCTAAAGTCTTTCATTTACATATTTCCTTGTCTGCGATTAGAAGATAAAGTGCGCCAAATATCAATAATCCGCATTTCATGATTGCGTTCATTGTCTATTTTCTTAAATTGTTTTAAAGCTTCAGTCCAAGCTTGTACCGCTTGTGCGTATTTATCGCTTGATAGAGCCTTTGCTTCTCTTTCTGCTACTGTGCCTTCAGCCAATAGAAAAGAATGGCTCTTAGCCTGTTTTAAGCCTTCCTCAAGGTATTTAACTTGACCAGCCCAAGCTGCATGAGATTCATCTGTAGAAGAAAGTTTAATTAATGCTTCTTCCACCCTGTTTTCCGTTAATTGTTCAAGATTCATTTCCATTCTCCATATTCATCTGCTCTATTTCCCTTCATCCATTGGTTTTCTAAATCTCTTAATAATTCCTTACTAAATCTGCTTTTTTGCAAATAAATCCTAAATTGCGCCAAACCCCACGTTCTTCGCCAATAAATAAGCTGGCGCACAGCACATCGATGTTTATGCTTTTCTTCATCCATCTAATCGTTTTTTAAGGAGTTCAAAAGCGGTTGCTGCCACTCTTGGAACTTGTGCATTTCCAATGGCTTTAATTCTGTCCACTTGTCCGGAAAGTCCATTATGAGTTCTACATAATCCGGATGATAGTATTGCTCTGAGTCCTTGCTCGTTCTTATCCACTCGGTTGTAAACGATGCCCTGTAATCTTGGCTTCCCCAATATCTTTTGCTTGCTGCGCCTCTCCACATGCTGGTGACTGGAGTCGGAAGCCAACACCCATATTCGTTCTCTCCGATGGGGCAGTCCGATGTAGTCTGCTCCCAACACACCCCATTCCGCATCGAACCCCATTTGGGCCAAATCTGCAAGGACTCGTTCGAGTCCTCGAGAAGTGAGCATTGGACTGTTTTCAATGAATGCGTATTTGGGTCGTACTTCGCCAATAATCCTTGCCATCTCTCGCCACATTCCGCTTCTTTCGCCTTCAATGCCCCCCCCTTTTCCTGCTGCGCTGATGTCTTGACATGGAAATCCGCCAGAAATGACATCAACAATTCCTCGCCAAGGCTTTCCATCAAAGGTTTGAACGTCATCCCATATTGGGAAACTCGGCAAAAGTCCATCGTTTTGCCTGGCGCACAATACGCTTGCTGGATAGGCTTCCCATTCGACTGCACAGACTGTTCGCCATCCAAGCAAATGTCCCCCAAGTATTCCTCCACCAGCACCTGCGAAAAGAGCCAACTCATTCATGCCACCTTCCTTTTATCCCTAAAATCTAGAATAAATTTCCTCATTTCTTGGTAACTGTTGAACCTGGCTCTACTCGGATCTCCACCACATTCAATCCTATAAGCAGCTTCAATCTGAGCATCAGTACCTAAAGGCATTAGCTTTTCTTCAGGAGCTTGCTCAATTACCACCTCATCCAGCCAATGCTGACCTTTTAACCAGCGTTCAGGGTCTTTCCTAAACTTGTTATCAGGCTTGGCTTTTTTGTCTGCTTTAGCCTTTTCAACAATTTTTTGTAATAAATCGTCTTTGAAGGCTATTTTTGACCATGCCTTTAGTGAATTTGGTTTGCCTACTTTTTTATCATAAGCATCCCAAAATAAATCAAAGCCGATAGGCTGTATGTTTTTTATTGGTTTATGGTTATTGGTTATTGGTTTATGGTTAGCATTGCCTTCGGATTGCGTTAGCAATGCGTTCGCATCAACTTCCTTATGTTTACTGCTCCAGCGAGCCATTGCGGATGCTCTAGCACTAGCTGATTTACCATGAAATTTAGCTATTCCATCTTCGCATCTTTTATGAATATACCCAAATTCAGTCAATTCAAAGAAGTCTGTTAATACGTTTTGAAGCGATTGCTGTTCTTCCGCAGTCCGAACGCTATGCGAACGCATAAGCTTCGCAAGGTCATTGCTTAAAGGAATTTCATCCAAATAATAACTATCTAAAAGTTGCCTATAAATTCCATGCTCAAGCAACGATAGATGAGAAGTATCTTTCCGATAATCCCCAATATTGTGTTGGTAATAGTGCATTTCAGCCCTTCTTAAAAAGATCAGGTCTTAACATTTCTCTTGTTAAACGCAGCTCTGAAAGCTCCTCAATTTGTCGTAAATATTTGAATGGAACCTTAGTAGAGTTCCATAAATAGATTGTCTGGGGCTTAATTCCTAGCTTTTCAGCCAGGTTTATCAGGCTTCCAAATTCAATCTTTAATAAATCTGATGGGTTCATGTATTACTCCTTTTTCTCTATCATATAGCAAAAATATAGGAAAATGCGAGCATTAGGGAATCCCCCTAGAAAAATAATTGAAAAAACCTATTGCAAACCTTAATTTTGGTCTATACTGAAAGCTCTTAAACAAGTGATGAAGGGAATGAAAATGAAAGATGCAATAGGAGTAATAGGTCTTGGTGTAGTTCTTGGATTGATGTTTGCTTATGCACTTTTAGGAGGGTTTTAATATGAATAAAGCTGATGCCTACTATGAGCCACAAGACTACGATGACCGCACCGATGAAATAGAGGAACGCACCTGGCAACTGATGAAGCCTGGGCAAACATGGGATTACAGAACAACAACTGCAATCGGTGAAGCGATTAGTGAATTAAGTGTAGATGCTGGCAATGCCTTACAAGAGGTTATTGATACAGGCGATTATGCTCAAATAGGTAGAAAAATAATGTTTTTGGCATTAGATTATTACGAGCAATTTGCAAGATCAGCAGCAGAATCTGAAATTAACGACTAAGGAGCAAGTGATGACTACAAAACCTACAAAACCAGCAACAATCGACTACAAAGAAGATGCAATTTGGAATCGGTTTAATAAAGATGAAGCCCTGATTTCTCAGCTAATCATTCTTAAAAAGTATCTTGAAAATGAAGATTCCATCAAAGGTCATGCAGTATCAATGCTTGATGGATTGGTCGATAAATTGATTTGCGACCAGATTGATATGATTTCTGAAGCCAAAATCCCATATTAAGGAGTAAGTGATGAAAACTTTTAATGAATTAAGACTTATCAATGTCAATGAGCATACAGAAAAGAAAGGTAAATTTACTTATCTTTCTTGGACCTGGGCAGTTGATACCCTACTTCAAAATGACCCATCTGCTACATGGACTTTTGGGGACCCTGTTTATTTTGCAGAGTCAGTTATGGTTTTTTGTACTGTAACTGCTATGGGTAAGTCTATGACCTGCCAGATGCCAGTTCTTAACAATATGAACAAAGCCATTCCAAACCCTAATGCAATGGATGTAAATACAGCCATGATGCGCTGCTTAGTTAAGACCATAAGTCTATTTGGTATTGGCCTTTATATCTATGCTGGTGAAGATTTGCCTGATGAAGAAGAAGTAGACCTGTCCAAAGCAGCTAAAGAATGGGTTGAAGTTATCAAAGAATCCAAGTCTTTAGATTTATTAAAAGAAGCTTATACCCAGGCTTATGGGGATTTAAAAAAAGATAAGGTAGCAGTTGAGCTTATATCTAAAGCCAAAGACTATCAAAAAGGTGTCTTAATGGCATTGCAAGCATGAATCCCATTAAATCTGAGTTTTGGTACATACTTCAGCGAGAAATAGCTGCCAGGAAAGCAAAATAATGGACACACTATTTTTATTCTTTTTATTAAGTGGAATGGCTTTTTGGGTTTTTATTGGTTTAATTATTTTTAAGATATGGATGGAAAGATGAATATTGAACCAGTAGCATACATAGACCCATACGACCTTGAAAGATTGCCACACTACGACTGCTATATTGGTAGCCAGCAATTAAAAAATGGTATTCCACTCTACACCCATCAAATAAAAGATTTAACTGAAGATGACATAAAGAAATGTGCTGATAGTGTTTGCCATGCTTGGAAAAAGAATGGTGTTGGTGAACTTTATATGGAAGATTTTGCTAGAGCAATACTAAGAAAGGCTAGTGAGAAATGACTATGCGCACATTAGAAGAACACACAAAAGAATTTAATTACAAGCTAAAAAATATTAAATTTGATTTTAGTGCAGAGCATTTAATTTTAGTTGCCGAAGAATTGGAAACAGGAGAATATGCCCATATAGATGAGTACATAACATTGTCAGGAAAAATGCTACGCCAGCAACAAGCTGAAATAGAACGCTTTAAGAATAACTATATGGCACTATTTCAAGACTTTACAAAGCAACAAGCTAAGATAGAAGAAATGCTAGACGCTTTGATTGCAGTAGAAGTTTGGTTATCTAGCGGCTGTGGAACTAATTTTGAAGCAAAAGTTAATTCTGCAATAAGAAAGGCACAAGAGAAATGAAAGCCACAATTCTTATTGAGGTTGATGATACTGACAAAATTACTATGACAACAGAAGGTTACGGCATTGCTTTGGAGATTGCAGACGATATGGTTGAAATGGCAATTAAAAGTGAAATGCCTAGTTTTATTGGCAAAGAAGCTACATATATAA
>Ga0208504_1000305_pt1 | contig 12670 bp, 13 predicted proteins | sample CryBogCBH05Oct08_FD_184595 | JGI IMG/M metagenome (GOLD analysis project Ga0208504, IMG submission 184595) | Freshwater microbial communities from Crystal Bog, Wisconsin, USA - CBH05Oct08 (SPAdes) | ecosystem: Environmental > Aquatic > Freshwater > Lake | place: Crystal Bog, Wisconsin, USA...
TCTGAGTAGGCATGATCATTACTGACCCCAGGTCTGCTGAACGAAGGTACAATTCCAAGTCGTTGCAAGGTTACAAGCATGGTACAGCCCTTCATGGGGGTTGCCGTTGTCTGCATGTGTAATAATTTGATTTTTTTGGATATTTTCGACAATGCAGATATTTTAAATTGAATCAGATGAATTTTTCATAAATTCAGTTTCGTGTCCTTCATGTTCCACAATTTTACGTGAAAAAATGTCCATGAATAAATAGAGATAGTAGTAGATGCCAAGGACTAAAGTAGGCAAGTATGTGATATCCCAACTAAAATCACATGATCGAGTTTTGATGAGGTACTCACCGCTTCGATTTTTCTTGAAGGACAACTTTTACTGCGATGCGTCATTCGTTTTTCAGATTTAAGTAATCGATATATCGTGGATTCAGATCCTAGATACACGCCCCGATCAGCAAGCTCTGAAACTATCTGTCGGGGGCTCTTGTCGCAAAATTCGGAAGCTTGTTACCACTTTTAAAATAGCCTGAAGTTCTTCTTGAGAAAACGAAGAAGCTGACTGGGATAGGGGGCCCTTACGGCAATCCTCCCTTAATTTTGATAGCTTCCCATCGCTGAATAGTTCTTTCATCTATTCCTAGGGTGCCACAGGCCTTGCTTGGACGGGTTCACATTCCTTCATCAGGTCTAAAATTGCGGTACGATCCCTTAGCTCAGTCTTAGCTCCTCTTCCTTTTTCTTCTCAAAGAAAATTCGCTTTTTTTTTGAGAACAAGCAACGCTGATAGTTCAGCTAAGGCCTTTTCTTAAGATTTCATGTTCGAGTTGCTTAATTTGAGTGTCTCTTGCATCCTTAACGGGCTTCTTGTTCCATGGTAAAGCATTCTCCATGAGTGTACGCCATTCCTCTATTTGAGTTGAATAAAGCTCTCTCGTCTGAGATAAAACCCTCATTCTTCATCTTTTAAATTGGTCGTCATCATTAACAGCCTTGATCTGAGCCTGAACACTGATCCTAGAGCTCTTTTTGTTGCTCCTGTCTGTCTTGCCTTGAGCTTCTGAGATCCCTTTAGCCCCTGTTCCGAGCAATACAAAAGCTTCTTCGCATGGATATTATCGTTCTATCTCCTCTGTTCAGCATCTTTTCTACTCAAGTTTCTTTAAACTCTTTTGAATAAATTTTACGATTTTTCATGTCTTAAAACCCTATCTTCTCGCCCCCCTATTTTCAACACTTGGCAATTCAACTATCCTGAGACACGGGGCCTCCAGCTTTCGCTATTTCTACCTTACGCACTGGACTTGGTTGGTAACTCCAACTCTCCACTTCTTGGTTGAGTCGGGTTATTTCCTCCAAGAGATTCTTCTCAAAACTCTCAATTGTTACTCCATCTATTCCTGGGAGCTCCACCCTTTCTTTTCACTACCCTAAAGGCTAGCTCAAGTTGGTGAATTGAGCAGATTCTCTCAAAAGGACCCAAGTTCACTCCCATAGGCTAACTTTCCTCATTTCACTCCTTGCATGGCTCTTTCTTAAACTCTCTCGTTAAACAGTCATTCATACGTTAATCTTCTCTAACGAAAGTCTTCCTTCTAGTCTCATAGCCAGGTTACTGTTTGAGTTTCGGTCTCCTCATTCACACATTCCACCCTTCGCCTCGAACTTCTGTTCACTTTCCAAGAGTTTTACCCTCAGATACGTCACCGTATCCTCATCGGCTCCTGGTTTTACGGCTACTACGGTTTCATCGGAGAGCTCTTGCTCCTTAGTTCCCCATCTCTGGTTCACTTAGAGATCCTACGTCGTAGTTACGTTGTCTCAGACACAACAGCTCTTCCCCGGGGCACTAACCACTCAATCTCTGTTTACCCACTTACTTGCGCTTCTGTTACGGAAAGAATTTTTGGCCTTCATAATCATCGCTACTCGACCCCAGCGGCCTGCCTTACAGAGGTTCACTTCCGTTTGGGCCACAAATTTGACTTCCTCTTTCTTCAGATGCCTCATCTCTCAAACCGTTATTCCTTCCTCAGGCAGCTTGATTTCTTTAGGCACCCTTGATTTTGGTCTATCCATTCCCCCTTTCAGGGCCGGAACTGGCATTTCACCAGCTAGTTGTTGCGCATACCGGGCGCACGATCTATTCTGAATAGAACTAAAAAATGACTCTATTGATTGACGTATTCTGCTAATTTCTGTGGATTTTACTTGATCAAAAATAGATTGATATTCATTGTTTTTTGTTTTTTTAATAGGAGTAAATAAAATTAGATTCTGATTTTCTTTGAGGTCTGTTTTAAATCCTTCATCACAATAAGCTTTATCTGAATACATATAAAAATTAGAAAAATAATTAGCAAAATCTTTAAACGCTGTAAGATTATGAACATTTGCAGGAGTAACTTCACAAAGAATTGGATTAGGAATTGATCCTAAATTCAATGAGCCTACTACACGTAGTTTTACGCCGCAATAATAGATGTTTTTTGATACAAAAAAACCCTTATTTGCTAGATCAGGAGCAACTTTTGCTCTTCCGCTTCGGCTTGATCCAGCCATTACAATTGGAAGCAAGTCAATAATTAAATTTTCATCTAAATTTATTTCTCCTAGACGGTGAATGATATTTCCAACAATTTTAGGAAAACATTGATTTATTTTGTTAAGTTGATAACAAAATCCTTCGTAACAAGGAAGAGAAGGAAACCATTCCTTTAAAAATTGAAAAGTGTATTTGTAAATAGATTTGACTTCAGTGTGCCCACTGATGACCCTAAATATATATATATTGTGACAATTTCTTCATCAGTGATAAAAGACTGTCCTTGATTTGAACTCATTCATACAGAATCAGTACAAATCCCTTTCCTCTAATAGTCGCATAATGCAAGGTACACAGTAACGAGTTGCATTTGCCAATCCAGAATGAACCTCCTAAGTAGTTTAGTTTATCTGTTGGTTGCAGATTGGATAACAGACTACTCAGTCTTATTTCTATAAAAATCAGCAAGTTAGGTCTTTATACTGGACTAAATCGTTCAATTTTTGATTGGCATTAGAAATATAAGAAGCCCCTTCATCCCCTATGCCATTTGAAGTGAGATCTAAATATGTCATTGCCTGCATTTGACCCAGGTAAAAAGCCCCTCTGTCCCCAATTTGATTGAATCCGAGAGCTAAGGTTCTTATTCCCTGTATTTGAGCAATATGATACGCACCCACATCTCTCCAATGCCATGGAAACTGAGCCTCAAAGTGGTCATTCCCCTCATTCGACCCAGGTGAGAAGCTCCGGCATCCCGATTTGATTGAAATCCAGATTCAGGGTAGTCAATTCCTGCATTTGACCTAAGTAATACGCCCCAACTTCTCCTATTCGATTGGACTCAAGACCCAAGATCCTCATTCCCTGCATATAAGAAATCAGAATAGCGACAGCATCCCGAATTCCATTGGATTCGAGATCAACTCTCTGATTCCATGCATTCTAGAAATGAAAACAGCCCCGGCATCACTGATGGCATTGAAACTAAGATCTAAAGACTTCATGCTCTTCATGCGCGAAATAAAAACGCTCCCACATCTCCGATACGATTAGAGGGCAGATCCAAGTTGGTAATCCTCCTGATTTTAGCAATAGAAGATACACCCGTATTCCCTATCTGGTTGTTTCTAAGACTTAATCTCCTGATTCCTGAAATTCCAGGCATGGCATCTTCTAAGAAATCTGTCTGATTATAACTCAGATCTAACTGCTCAAGCCCTGGCATCTTAGCAATCTCCCAAAATCCTCGACCGGTGATGTGATTGTGCGAAAGATCAAGGATTTTAAGTCCCGGAATTTGAGTCATGATAAACACTTCAGTATCATCTATGCCCTGATTTTTAATCCTTAAAATCTTCAAGTTCTGAAGAGGTTGGGCATCTCTAAAAAAATGACGAATAGAAAGGATATTGCCTTGAAGATCGGTCACCGAATCAAGAGACAGTTCCTTAAGACCTGAAGGAAGCATCCTAAATAGCCCAGGATCAACTTTAGAATGTGAAATTTCTAACTTTTCAATATTTTGAAAAAGATCTGAGCACTCTTGAGGATCAACGATCACCTGAGAAAAGCTAATACACCCGCTAAGTAAAGTACCGATCTGAACTTTAGCATCACGATTTGCAGCAATAGCAAAAAAAAAACCGACATCCCAGAGAAGAGAAATTTTCTCTGCCCAACTGCTTCTGCCAAAAAATTTTAAAATCAACTTTTTAACAACTTTCAGGTTCGACCAGGATCAGATGCTAGTATTTTAATTTAATTATAAATATCATCTATTAAATAACTCTTCACTAAAATCAATAGATTTGGCTTCTTTTTAAAATAGAGTACGCAAGCGCGCCTAGGCTCAAACTAGTCCTTGTTGAGTCACAAAAACTAGAAATACCACCGAGCAGCAAGTCTCAGGACAACCCTAAGAGGATAGGAAGGCTGATCTCAATGCGATCTACTCACAGAGTTGTTTCACCGAAGAAGCGAGAAACATGACTATGGAATCACTTGCAATTTTCACTATCTAAAATCTTTTGAATTTATTTTTTGACCTTGGTATCTCAAATTGAACTGAAGGGACATCTTTTTCGATAAAAAAACTAAAACCTTTGAAAGGTATCCCAGACTCCCCTCTTTTTTGGAATGCCAAAAAACATGCCTTTACTTTTTGATTGGCTTTTTGTTTCACTCGGTCTATCTCTAAGTGAGTAGTGACTCCAAATCGTTTTTTGTTGGTAGCTCTTCATTCATGGCAAAACTTAAAATTTATACTTTTCCTGATCAAGTTTTAGCGCGTCAAGCACATCCTATCGAACGAGTTGAGAAATCTTTATGGAGCTTGGCTGAAGATATGCTTGAAACTATGTATGCTGCTCCAGGTGTGGGATTAGCAGCTAATCAAGTAGGCATTTTAAAGCGTATTTTGGTCATTGACACTGAATATACCTCAGAAGAACAGGAGAATGCTCCTGAGCGCGTCATTGCCAATCGCAAACCTTTTGTCATGATCAACCCTGAAATCACTTACCGTGAAGGCCTGGTCGAGTTTTCAGAAGGCTGTCTTTCTATACCGGACTATACTGCCGATGTGAAGCGCTCAGAAAAAATCAAAGTAGTTTATCAAGATCAAGATGGTCTGGGGCACACACTGATGGCTGATGGTTTGTTGGCAATCGCTGTGCAGCATGAGATGGATCATCTGGAAGGTAAGTTATTCATCGATCGGTTAAGTCCCTTAAAAAAAGAGATCGTTCGAAAAAAACTTCGTCTCAGACGTTCTGGGGTATGAAGTGAAACTTGTTTTTATGGGAACCCCTTCATTTGCAGTGCCGACATTAGCGGCATTGCATAAGCATCATGAAGTACTTCAGGTCTGGACTCAACCAGATAAACCTTGGGGTCGTGGACTGAAACTTCAGCCTTCCGAGGTGAAGAAAAAAGCATTGGAGTTGGGATTACCTATTTTACAACCTCACAAAATGAAGGAAGGCTTTGAGTCCCTGCAAGGGCTTGATGTGGATTGCATTGTAGTTGCCGCTTATGGACATCTTTTAAAGAGCACGATTTTACAGTACCCGCGTTGGGGTTGCGTGAATCTGCATGCTTCTTTACTGCCCCGCTGGAGAGGTGCTTCTCCTATTCAGTCGGCTTTACTTTATGATGATGTAACTGGGGTAACAAGTATGCAAATGGCAGAGGCTTTAGATGCCGGAGGTATTCTTCTCCAAGAATCCCTCTCATTGAATACCACAGATACCTCGGAAACGATTCAGAGTCGGCTTGCTGAAGTAGGAGCAGAGCTGATGGTTCAAACTTTAGAGGGACTTAGTTCAGGAGCATTACAACCGAAAGCTCAAGATCCTTCCCAAGTGACTTATGCTCCCAAACTTGAAAAAAAAATGGCTTTTTTAAATCCTCAAGAACCGGCAGCTTTTTCAGAACGCAAGGTAAGGGCTTTTCATCCTTGGCCTGGAACCCATGTGAAGCTCGGAGGCAAATGTTTAAAAATTAAAAAAGCCTCTTTGTTCTATGAATCCATACCTTCGCTGCCACCAGGAACTTTATTTGAGTTTCAGGGAAAGCTTTTATGGTCTACTTCTGAGGGATGTTTAGAATTCGTACGATTGCAATGGGAAGGGAAAAAGGAGATAGATTCACTTTGCTTTTTGCAAGGATACCATCGCCTTCCGGAAAAAACTGATGCGTAATCCCCCATGGCTTGCTGCATCTATCCTCGCTTGTCGCTTAGAGAATCTCCTAGAAGAAGTGCGTTCTGTCGCTCAAGCAGATTGGATTCATGTCGATGTGATGGATGGACATTTTGTGCCTAATCTCAGCATGGGACCTCAAGTTCTCCAAGGATTACGCTCTGTAACAAAACAGTTCATCGATTGCCACCTCATGGTAGAAAACCCCGAACGTTGGATAGGGCCTTTTGCAGAAGCAGGCGCTCACTTAATCACAGTACACGCAGAGGCAAGTGTTCATTTGCATCGTATTATCGAGCAAATTCACGCTTTAGATTGCCAAGCAGGCATTGCTCTGAATCCAGGATCTTCTTTACAACTCATCGAAGAATTGCTACCGGACGTAGATCTCATCCTTTTGATGAGTGTAAACCCTGGATGGAGCGGTCAAGCATTCATTCCAAGCGTCTTACAAAAGGCCAAACGACTCAAAGAACTCCGAAAGCACCACAGATTTCTGATTCAAATGGACGGCGGCATTCACGAAAACAATATCCAAGCCATCCACGAAGCAGGCGTAGACGTGTTCGTATGCGGATCATCTCTTTTTGGAGCTCAAGATCGAGCAGAAGCCATCAGAATTTTTCAAAAAAAACTCAGCCTCAAGGAACCTATGTGATCCATCGCACAAAACCAGCTATCTTTTTTCAAAGCTTCAGCTCGAACTAAAGGGACTTGTGTGATCCATCACACAAAACAGGATTCTTACTTTTCTTACAAGTACAAAAAGCAACGGTCTTAGACTCAGGCGCCATCCATTTACGAGGAGCCACTCCTGAGCCCTTATGCGCTCCATCACAAAATGGCTCAGACTTCGTATGACCACAAGCACACCAGTGGTACTCTTTTCCCTTTTCAACTGCCACCATACTAGGACCTTTTTTATCATCTTTTGACATCGTATTTCTCCTTCGACCATTGTAATGAGCCTAGCGCTCATCTGCAATCTTATTCATCAAAATAACACAAAGAGAATCTTCAGGGGCCGTCAAAAAACTCAGCCCTTTCAGACAGAAAAAACACCCCTGCTTCTGAAGCAGGCCAGAGAATCGCACTCAATAGAAGCAATGATACAATTGCTGGGGATCTACAATGAGATTTAAGTTTGCATGCTCTCTCATTTGAACGATCTGCTGGATACCAGTATCATCAAGTACATTATAACTGATATCTAAGAATCCAAGCCCCTTCATTTGAGCAATGAATGAGGCTCCAGCATTACTAATACAATTATCACGAAGATCTAAAGTTACAAGCCCACTCATTCGAGCAATGTGTTTTGCTCCAGCATCTTTAATGTGATTCGACCGTAGATCTAATTCTTTTAGTCCCTGCATCTTAGAAATGACCCAAGCTCCAAACCATCCGATATTATTCTTCGCAAGATACAATCTTCTGATCCCGTGCATTCGAGCGATATAACTCGTTCCCATATTTCCAATTTTATTCCGTACAAGATTTAAATCGGTAATGCCCTTCATAGTACTAATGGAAATCGCTCCCATCTCCCTGATGCCATTTCGTTGAAGATTTAACATTAAAATACCCTGCATTTGAGCAATCTGAGCCGCTCCTGTCTCCTTAATTTGATTTCCGCTAAGATCTAACTCGGTGAGTCCTTCCATTTGAGCAATATAACCTGCCCCAGTTTCGCTGATCAAATTATTGGCAAGATTTAATTTCAAAAGCCCTCGCATTTGAGCAATGGATTTTGCACCATTTGATCCTACGGAATTGTACGCCAAATTTAATTCGGTGAGTCCCTGCATGTGAGCAATCTGAGCTGCTCCATTTTCTTCGATACCATTATTAACAAGACTTAACTTAAGAATCCCCTGCATGTGAGCAATATGCCCCACCCCAGCATCCCCAAGCGCATTGACATCAAGATTTAAGTCTTTAATTCCCCGTAGTTGAGCAATATGAGCCGCTCCAGCTGCCAAAATTTGAGTGAGGCAGAGATTCAATTGGGTAATCCCCTGAACCTGAGAAAGTAGTAAAGCTCCAGCTTCTTCAATGGGATTATGGGATAAATTCAAATCTTCAATGATTGAGATTTGAGAAATACCATCAGTTGCATTTCTAGATCTCAGGGACTGTACAATGACCGCAAGCTCATGAGGACCGATTTGATTACCCGGAAGGCTTAACTTTTGTAAATTTTCAAGTTTTAACAGAGCATAGGAAAGTTCACCAACAAACACAGAACTATCAAAAGGCTCGTACCAATTTTCACTTCGATCATGCGATAACTCAACGAGTGTTTGAGGAAGCTTTCTCAACATATGAGGATCAAATGTTGCATGAAAGATTTTTAATCTTTTAATGCCTTGAAAACAACCTCTTTCTATACCCCAAAAAACATTATCAGAAATATATTGATTCCCAATCGACAACGGCCGCTCCGAACAAACCTGACAAGCCATTTCTGAAGTGACTTTTTTGATTTTATGCGTCATCGTGAAGTTTACAATATCAAACGATGGTAAGGCACTAAAAATCTTAAAAGCAATGCCTTGATTCAAAAAAATGAAATCGAAAACAGCTTCTTCTTGATTTTGCTTTTTAAGCTCATGCTCATTTTCCATTGCCGAAGCAATACTGAAAGCAAAGAAAATACCAAGCATTAATGATTTTTTTTTGAATGTTTTAAAAAACGTATTTATCATCGCTACCAATGCTAACGAAATGTCAACTTTTATTCAAGAAATGTTTTATATCCTCTTTTTCAGCAGGTGACTCGTGATAAGGTGGACACCTCCCTAAGGATTAATCATCTTTATTGATTTACTTTTAGGTCAAACTGATACTTTTGTGCATTCGCCATTGTTCTTTGATGGAAACAACATCCTCTCAGTCCCTCAACTTTAACTAGCCAAGCTTTGTAAAGTGGAAATTTATCTTTTGATGGACAAATAGGCTTCTCTGAGAGTATTTGACTTAACTCTAGACCAAGGTGAGATAATTCCAAACAAAAGCTTTCCGCTTGAAAACTCATCAATGGTTTTTATGCGTTAGAAAGCTCGTTCCGGCAGCATACTCTCTTACCTCAAACCTTAAGCTTCCTCCTCCTGAACAACGAGCATTGTTTCATTCTTTTTTTAAAAAAAAGACCTAAGCCAGCGACATTTTAAGCTACAACAAGAAAAATAAAAAACGATTGAAAAAAATTGACTAAAAACTCTTTTTCAAGTACCCATTCTTCAATGAAGAAGTTTACTTTTTTTTGTATATCCACTTTTTTATCCTGCTCTTCCTTCGCTATTGCTATGCATCATAATGCTGAAGCAGAATTTATCCTTACCAGGAACCAATCGCTCAAATTTTCAGAAACTACCCTCAGTGCAAAAACATTCTGGGAGATTCTTCAAAGAAACCGGTTTGTAAATATTAAAAAATTAGAAATTGCACATTCTAAAATTGATCCTGAAATATTTAAAATTATTCCTAAAGATCTTCAAGAATTATCCCTTCATTCGGTAACCGATCTTCATGGCAATATCCTCTCAACCCGCTAGGTTTTAACAAATAATGCCTATCTGAACAGCTTGAAAATTTTAACTCTCAGCCACCAACATATAGTCGATTCTGACGTGACTTTGATAGTTGGAATACAGGAGCTTACAAAAGTAAAGCTCCCAAACAATCAAATCACCAACACAGGTTTCATGCAAATTGCGATAAAGCAGGGTCTTGAATTTTTAGATCTCAGTAACAATAGAATTGGATTTTTCCAAAATCCAAGATTTACTCAAGATTCAACGATAAACACATTAATTCTCAATAATAATATCATCAACGATCAAGACGCATACTTGATTACCCAAATGGAAGAAATTAAAAAATTGAGTCTCGCTAACAATCAGATCCATGATCATGACGCAGCGCATCTTTCGAATATGCATGAAATTACCTTCTTGAATCTTTCCAAAAATCACATCGAAGAGTTGGGAGCCCAGTACCTTTCCAGGTTGCAGGAGCTCACCTTCTTGGATCTGAGCTATAATCAAATAGGAGATCGGGGGGCTGGGCACCTTGCAAGCTTACAAAGGCTCACCTCCTTGAATCTGCACTCCAATCAAATCAGAGATGGAGGGGCCCAGCACCTTTCAAGATTGCAGGAGCTTACCTTCTTGAATCTCAGTGAAAATCAAATCGAAGATACAGGAGCTCGGCACCTTTCAACCTTACAGCGACTTACCTGCTTAAAACTCGGAGGCACTTTTTTACACTCCAACAAAATCGGAGATGTGGGAGCGCAGTACCTTTCCAACCTACAGAGACTTACCTCCTTAGATCTCAGCTGGAATTCCATCGGAGAAGTGGGATCTGAACACCTTGCAAGCATGCAGAATCTTACCTCCTTAGATCTCAGTGACAATCAAATCGAGGAGGCAGGAGCTTATCAACTTGCAACGATACTGGGTCTCACCTCCTTGAATCTCGCCACCACCTTAAAGGGGCAGGGGAATAGAATTGGAGAAAAGGGAACTGAGTACCTTTCAAAATTGCAGAATCTTACCTCCTTGAACCTCCGCTCGAATCAAATCGGCAATGTAGGAACTGAGTACCTTTCGAAGTTACAGAATCTCACCTCCTTGAATCTGCGCTCCAATCAAATTTCAGAATCGGGAACTCGGTACCTTTCAAGGTTACAGAATCTTACCTCCTTGAATCTCTACTTCAATCAAACCGCAGATGGAGGAACTGAGCACCTCTCCAAGTTGCAGAAACTCACCTCTTTGGATCTCAGCTGGAATTTTATTGGAGAGGCGGGAGCTCAGTATCTGTCGAGCATGAAAGGTCTTACCTCCCTGAATCTCAGCGATAATCAAATCGAAGAGATAGGAGCTCAGCACCTTTCGAACATGCAAGGCCTTAAATCGTTGGATCTGCGCTCCAACAAAATCGGAGATGCTGGGGTTGAGCACCTTTCGAGCTTACAGAGACTTACCTCCTTGAATCTGCGCTCCAATCAAATCGGAGATGCTGGGGCTCAGTATCTTTCAAGCCTAAAGGGTCTCACCTGCTTAGATCTCAGCTGGAATTCCATTAGAGTAGGCACAGGACTCCATCAACTTTCGAATATGCATTGGCTCACCTCTTTGGATCTCAGCTCCAATCCAATCGGAAATGCAGAGATCCGAGAACTTGCAAGCATGCAGGGTCTTACCTCCTTAAAACTTTGTGGGAATAGCATCACAGATGCTGAAGCTGAGTACCTTTCGAACCTGCGAAATCTTACCTCACTGGATCTCAGCTCTAATCCAATCGCAGATGTAGGGGCTCATACCTTTCGAGGATGCAGAGACTTATCTCCTTGAATCTGCGCTCCAATCAAATCGGAGACGCTGGAGCTCAGTACCTTTCAAGCATGCAAGGGCTTACCTCCTTGAATCTCCGCTCTAATCCAATCGGAGAGACAGGAACTCAGTACCTTTCGAATATGCAGGGTATTCAAAACTTGCATTACTAAAGCATCTCATGATCAACAATGAAGGCTTCTTCACACCAATCACCCATACCTTGATGATAAAATCATCATAAAAGAAACCTTTTGTTAAGCTATAACCGAGCATCACAAACTATGACTGAACGTTCTCTTGAGGACCTAGTGAGTATTTTGCAATAGTTATACCACTAGGTAAGAACCTTACTAAAAATAATTTACTCAAAACAGCAAGAATGCCCTGATTTATGCAAAGAAGATACAATTTTAGAACTCATTTAAATTCTTTTTCAAAAAATGCGTAGTATGAACCCATTAATACCCCATTGCACGATAAAAAGCCTGAGCGTCTAATCTATCTATTTTTGTAGCAAGTAAAATCTCACAAAAACCTCTTTGACAAGACCAGTGCTCTACCGCCATCATCAGCGCCCTAGCAATCCCTTGCCTTCTGTATTTTTGATAAACAATAAGTCCTCCAATTTCTACAGTGGCATCTGACAACAAAGAAGGAGCTTCATAAGCATGCACCCATCTCACGACCCCTTCAAATAAAGCGACAAAAAGAACTTGATGAGAATATTTTTGGACCATCTTGATTCTTTTTTCTAAATTTTCCTGTGTGCTCAGAAATCCTAATGCGTCGCATAGTACCAAAATTTCTTCAGTATCTTTGGCCCCTTCAACCGCGAACTGCATTATTGAGATATAAATTAAAAAACTAGTTATACTGAGTCAAAAAAATAGGATAGCCTCAAGATTAAAATTGAAGGAGTTTATCATGCCAACAGGTTACAATCACTTGAATTTAGAAAAAAGGTCACAAATTCACGCGCTGAGAGCAACGAAGACATCAACGGCTGAGATTGCCCGAATACTTCAATGCCACCCATCTACCATCACTCGTGAAATAAAACGCAACACTGGAGATAGGGGTTAT
>Ga0208504_1000314_pt1 | contig 12427 bp, 16 predicted proteins | sample CryBogCBH05Oct08_FD_184595 | JGI IMG/M metagenome (GOLD analysis project Ga0208504, IMG submission 184595) | Freshwater microbial communities from Crystal Bog, Wisconsin, USA - CBH05Oct08 (SPAdes) | ecosystem: Environmental > Aquatic > Freshwater > Lake | place: Crystal Bog, Wisconsin, USA...
CCATCGCCTGTAGTATGCGCTTCATGTCCATGGTATTAACCGTTCAAACGTTGCATCAACTCTTTCATACGATTGAATTCTGTTGACTCTTTTACAGTTTCTTTCTTACCAGTACGTAATGCGGCTAAATCTGATTTTTCAATCTTACCATCATGATCTGCATCGATTTTTTCTTGATTGCCTGGAAGGTCTTTCTTACTAGCGGCTTTCTTTTCTTCGATATAAGCAGTAGTTTCTTTGATGTTCTTCCACATAGCGGCTGCGGCAATCTTCTCACCTTTCTCACCACCACCTGCTTTCTTTGCAAGAGCTTTAAAACCTTTACCCGGCTTACCAATGTCACCGCCTGATTTAGCTTTTTTAACTGTAGCAGATTTTTTCTCTTTGCTTAGACCTGCACTTGGTTTTGCATCTTCTTTGAATGGATGACCTGATTTAGCGGCAGCTTTAGCACGTGAACCCCATACTTCGTCTTTATCGCTTTCTACTTTGCCATCACCGTCATAATCTTTCCCGGCTTTTTTGCCTTTCTTAGCTTCGTACATGCCAAGACCTAAACTTTCGTCAACATCTTTTTCTTTAGGAGCATTAGGATCTACTTTTTTGCCACCTTTAACAATCGTTTGTTTACCTGGATTAGCTTTACCCCATGCTTTAGATTCTTTCTCATCAGCTTTGTCTTGAGCTTTCTCACCTGCCTTTTCAGAAGCTGAACGAGCTTTAACTTTACTTGCTGGCTCTGCATGTGGCTCATCACTGAAACGATCTGGGTTATGTGAATGACGTAAACCAGTTTTTGTACGAGTAATAGTGCCACCAGTTGATGACATTTCTTCGTCAACTTCACTTTCGGCTCCGTCCATACGACGATGCGCGGCCTTAGTAGCCTTAACTAGTGTCTTATACTTGTCAACTTTGTTTTGAACATGAGCTGGAACCGGTTGAGCTTCACGATAAATCATTCCTGTACCACCGCACTCTGTACATGTCTCATGACCACCAGTTAATACACCTTCCTCGACTTTGTGCTCATGCTTGCTTTTCATTTTTTCAGCTTGTGATTTTTTCAAATCTTTCATTTTATCTTTAGCTTCAGATAACATTTCTTTTAGTCGCATTTTTTGTCCTTCGCTTAGTGTATCGCTATTGTCTAAATGATGTCCGTACTCGCTGAACTTCATTTCGTACTCTAAATAATGATAGACGCTGGCGATATAATCAGCGGCTTTAGTAATCTTTGCTTGTACCCAACCTTCTAATTGATCTTCATCTTGGATTTGTTGGAATAACTTATGTGAATAATTAGCTAATTTGTACAAATCAGCTTTGGCCATTGCGCCTTCACGGTCTGTTTCACCATCGTGCAATCCTACTACATCACCGCCCATATTTGGTGCTGGTGCTGGTTCTGCTGATGCATCTACTGGTGTCCCAATATCTGGGGTTGTTTGATCTAATTCTGCTGGCATGAGTATACTCCGTTATCTTTATATATTTAGCGTCTTTTGACGATAGCCACTTTCTTACGTGGATTAGATTTGATATCTTCCATTGGCCCGCCGAACAAACTTACGCTATTTTGATCTAATGCATTAACACTTTTTACAGGTTTTTTGCTGTATGCGGCTGCTCCGCCCTCTACACTAGCAATATTCCCTGCACTTGTAGCACCAGCACTTGCTGTTTCCGCTACACCTTGTGGTTTGCCAAATGGATGTACTTCGACCCATTTACCGCCTTGATTTTGAATCCATTTACCTTTGTGATATTTGCTTTTAACAATATCATGCACTCTTAGTGCGGCTTCTTGGCTATCTCTATAGCCTAAATTACGTGCTTCACGTTCTTGATGGCCGGCGATCATGTTTTGTTTAAGTCTGCCGTCCTGTGGATCATACCTATACCAAAGATTAGCTTCGTCGTGCCCACCGCGCAAATCGTTACCATCGCTGTCATAATAGTTTGTAAAACTACCGTGTCTGCCTTCTACTAATTCTTTAGGATTAAATCCTGTTAAATCTTTAATTTTCATTTTGTTCTTCCTCTAAAGCCTTTGCTCCCCATGCCAACAGGGTTTTCACCGCCCATAAACTTGGGTAAACTAAACCACAATTTGAACCATTCTTCAGTTCCTGGCTGTATATTTTGCTCACGTTCTATAATTCTTTTCTCTGTACCAGTTATACTGATGTTGCTTCCACCATAAGGTTGCAGACCTTTATATTCTGTAATTCCTGCTAACTTCTTAAGGTGTGCTAATTCATCCATTATTTTAAACTCGATCTTAGCATCCAACTGTGCTTTTTATGTGCATCTTGGCGATCAGCTAGGAAATTGCTGAGTCCATGATCTCCATGAGCTTCAGCCATGTCAAATGTAACACGGAATATATTTGCCATGCGTTCACTATCTTCTAATAATTCTTTTAGCATGCCGCTCCAATCTGGAACTGCGTTTTCATCATGTACTGTGGTCAACATGCTGAATTTTTGTAAACTGGCTGGTGTATAAATCTGTAACGCACGTAGATGTTCAGCAAACGGATCTATAGCGCCGTATACTTCTTCATATATTGTTTGGAATAATTCGTGCAATTGAGCAAACAGTGGTCCTTCTATATTCCAATGAAAGTTGTGTGCTTTTAGATAAAAACTAAATTCACTGGCAAATGCAGTTTTAAGTGCTAAATGATATTTGTCGTGTTCCATTATATTCCGTATTTGTTAGGTTTACGTTTAGCTACAGGACTAGCTTTGTTAATTTCTTGTGATTCTATACTGTGTTTTGAACTTAGTACTTTTTGTTTTAAGCCCATAGCCTTACGACTGGTGTTTATTATATTAGCGTCTTCATCGGTATATGCCATAGTTATCAATTCGTTAGCGGCAGGTCCAAGTCTTGCCATGTTTTGATTTTCTGGACTACCTGCCATATGTACACCGAATCTATACATATCATAGTAATGGCTGGGCAAATCTGGGTAAGAACTTAATCCGGGAATACTATCGTTATGGTTAGGATGTATGGCTTGTCTATTGCCTTTAATGCCATCACCTCCTATACCGGCCGAGCTAGTATCGCCACCGTCATCTTCTTTAAGGATTACAAATTCTTTAGCTCTCATTATACACCGTACTTATTTCTTTTAGATTTAGCTACAGGACTGACTTTATGTGTATCAGTGGGTTCAGTGCTTTTTCGCCATGGTGCAACTTCTTGATGCTGAGTAGGGATAACTTTTCTAACTTGCTTTAGCATCTTATCTTCTACTTCAGTATAAGGATGTTGTGTCCAGAAAGGCCCCATCCAGCTTTCGTGATCAACATCTAATGGTTTATTGCTACCATCGGACAGGGCTAAAGCCATTCCAGTTCTATATTGATGATATGTTGGATAGTAGCCGCCGGGGTCACGATCTCTACTAATGCCTTGTTGAACAGCATCGTGATGAGGATGTGTGCTCCCAGTACGTTCAGATAAGAATTCTTTAGCTCTCATTATACACCGTACTTGTTAAGTTTGCGTTTAGCTACAGGACTAACAACATTTCCACCGTCTGCTTCATTACTAACACCATCACTGATGTGTGTTATAGGTCCAGTGCCCATGGCTTTTGCGGCATCTTTAACTTTTTGTAAGTCTGCATCTGTATATGCGGTGATTAACGGGTCGCCACTCATAGCACCAGCTCTTTCCATGTTTGGATTAGCAAGAGCCATGCCAAATCTATACTGCATGTATGGACTTCCGTTGGCCTTATTCATGCTAATATCAGGGATACTCATAGCATTTTTAAGTGCTTGAATATGCACGTGATGTAATTCTTCGGCGCCTTTACCAGCATAAGGCACATCGCCTTCCGCTAGTTGTTTACGCATAAATTCTTGTGCTCTCATTTCTCTTATTACCTTATTAGCATATTTAATCGAATTCTCATCAGCTTTGGTATATACTTGTTTTACTTTTTTGTTACCTTCGCCTCTTTCTATACGTTCAGGTTCTTTAGCTTTTTCTTTTTCAAAGTACTTACGCATGTCCGCTGTGCTTGTTGCTACTTTCTTTTTAGTAGGTTTTGACATAAAATTCATTAGGTTTTCTTGTGCTAACGGTTCTGCAACTGGTTTTTCCTTCTTAACTTTTTTAACTTTTTCAGGATGTTGTCCGACTGCGGCAACTACCGTATCGTAATAATGTTGACCATTTACTGTTAAATTAGGATTAGTTCCAGCGGCTTGATAAAATGCATCCATATCGCCTGCTCGAGCGGCTGTGCGTAATGCAGTAGCACTACTTACACGAGGGCTTGGTACATGTATAATTTTAGCAAAATTGAAATAACCGTGATTGCTTTCTTTGCCGTTGTATTGATGTAATAGTTTTCCAGCCCATGCCCAGTCTTGTGCATCAGTTACATACGCTACAGTTGCACCATCGCCTACTTGTTGATAAATTTTAGCGGCTAAAGTAACAACACTTTGTTCACCTAAAATATGTCCTTTAATAGCTGGATCGATAGCAGTCATCCATGCTGTTTTTAAATCGTAAGGTAATGGATCGTTGGGCCCAATAGTTCCTGGATTAGTTCCAATGAACCAATGATTGCCGGCATGCTTAACAGCGTTCCATACTTCCATATGGCCTTGATGTGGAGGATTGAATCTTCCAAAGCAAAATGCCGCATCTACTTTATGATGTGCTTCAAATAACTGTCTTAACTTCATTGTGCTGTCTCCGGTGCGGCTACTGGAGTCTTACCTGGTGCCCATGTTGTAGGAACAATTTTAATATTTCCATACTTGTGACCTTTTTGTGCATAACGCACGTGACCTTCCCCGTGTGTATCCCAAATTTCTTTACGTGGCTGTTGTTTAATTGCGGCATCTACTGTATCTTTCATGTTACGTATACCTTTAATTAAAAACAATATAGCATCTAATCCGCCAGGATGTGCTTGTATCATATCGATAATGTGTTGGATTTTTTTAGGACTCTTACCTTTTGTCTGCATCCAGGTAACAAATGTATTACCAGTAATGCTTCCGAAGTCTTGTTGATTGTTAGCATGTTTGTTACTCATGTCATTAAAGAACGGATAAAATATACCATTCTTATCTGGATCAGGTAAGCTATTCATAAATCCATCGATTACTGCGGCATGAGTATTTGCATATTCGATCATACTGTCTACAGCACTGATGTCTACTTCGGGTGCTTCATCTGTGTAGATAGGCCCTTGCACTATTAACCCGGGAGTCTGATTAAACTCTTCAAAACTATCTTTAGGTTGTTGCGAACGATCGTCTGCACCAAACGATGGAAATGTAGCATGTCCTACTACCATTACCTTAGCTTGTGTAATACGTTGGCCTAATTCACTTCCTGCATCCACATGGTATGTTGTATTGCTTAATGGGTTAGGACTAAATTCCCATATTCCTTGAGGATATTCTTCTGTTGGCGGTGCAAGTTTTTTGTTCAAACTTGGATCAACACCAAACAATGCATCGGCATATACAAACCCTACAAAGTTTTTAGGAGTTGCGGCATCAAATAGTGGATATAAATTTGAAAAATTTTGTGCAAATTGATTACGTTTTTGCTGTTCTTCGGGACTTTTGGGATTTCCACTTTGATTAGCAATAAAATCGTACACACCTTCTGGACTATCGCTTTTAACTCCGCGACTCCATTGATTGTGACCTGCTAAGATTAACGGTCCGCCTTTTTGTTCACGACCCCAATACACTTGAGGATTGCCGTCCCACTTACGGCGTACAGTAGTCTTGCCTGCTTTTTCGCTAGCAATTTCTTTAAAATGATTAAGTGCTTCTAATGTGCCACGAACACCTTTAAAGAATACTAGATGTTCTGGATGATTAAAAGGTCTTCCATATTTTTCCATACCATCGTCTGTGGCAGCAATAGCTTTACCCTCGCGATAGAATAATTCTCTTAACAGCACGATTAGTCCTTATACTTGCCGTTAGATATATGTTCTTTAGTATCTTCTAGCATTTTTTTGCAAATATCATTGCAAATTTTTTCATCTAAATGATCTGGAAGCTCACGGATTGGGTATTTTTTAATATAAACTTTATAGCTGTTTTCTACAGCAAGGCGGAACACCTTACTACTTATTTCACCTTTTTTATCAATACATTTAGTTAAACTAGGAAATACATGACGTCGATATACATCATCGTCATTGTGCATGAAGTGTATTAAGTCTTCTTCTAAACTGAAGTTTAATTCTCTGCCACCACCTTCTACAGGTTTAACAAACTTCATATCGTCGAAGTATTTGCCCTCTAATAGTTCATTTATACGCATTTTTAAGCCCAAAATAATAAATCAGCAGAAATCTCTGCGGTTAGAGTATTTATCGCTTTTGCAGGGCTTTAGTTTTTAATGATTCGCTCTACTTTGCTGATACTACCGCCCAAGTGCATCCGGGCCATGAGTAAATTATTATCACCAGTTATATAGAAATGAGTACCGCCCCAACTACGTGGTTTTAACAAGTCTTTGATACAACTTTTAGTTAGTTTACACTTCTTATTTGAGTTAGCCCATGCTATAAATGCACTATGCTCTTGTATAGTTTTACCTAGTGTAATACGATAATCGTAATTCATCTTGGGCATAACTACAGTTCCTGCATCGAGTACAGTGCCATCTGCAGGTTTAGAAATATACTTTACTTGATCAACGTCTATTTTAGCTAGAGTATTGATATCTGCTAAACTATTACTATAGATACTTAACCAAGGGCTTTCTACTCTGATATCTATATCAGACATTTTAGATAATGCCTTTTGTAAATTTAAGGCATAATCTAGTTCTGCTTGAGTATGTATACCGCTACGATACAATCCAAAATGGTTTTGTTTAGGTTGATTGGATAATGTGATGTCTGTTAGATTCTTAAGCACATTATCCAAATCATTATGTCTAAATAATCCTGAGCCAGCACATGTCAGTACAATTTTGTACTGATATATGCCACCAAACAATTTTTTAGTTATCTTGTACTGCATTTTCTAAATGATCTACCATAAGTAATGGTGTTTTAGGTAATTTAGGTTTAGCAACTAGTACAATCTTGTCATTTTCAACAGTTATTGTTAACCAGCCACCGTTCTTTAAATCCCCAAACAACATCATCTTAGCCATAGGACGTTTAATTTCTTTGTCAATGACACGTTGCAACGGACGAGCACCCATCTTATTATCAAAACCATGCTCGATTAACCAGTTAGTAGCATCTTTGTCGATCTTAACACGTATACCTTTGTCCTTAACTTGCTCTCGTAATTCATCCATAAACTTATCAATAACTTTAACTACAGTCTCTTTACCTAGTTTACTAAACGTAATAATAGCATCTAAACGATTACGGAACTCTGGAGTAAAGAATTTTTTAAGTTCTTTGTCACTATAGTCTTTTTCCTGCGCTCCAAAGCCAATTGCGTTCTTTTCAGCTTCGTTAGCACCAGCGTTAGTTGTAAGAATCAATACAATGTTACGACAATCAGCACGTTTGCCATTTGATCCGGTAATAAATCCGTTATCCATCATTTGCAACAATACTGTACTGACATCTGGATGTGATTTTTCTACTTCGTCAAACAACAATACAGCATTTGGATTCTCTTGAATCTGTGTAATTAGTAAGCCAGCATTTTCTTCAAAGCCTACATAACCTGGAGGGCTACCTATTAGTTTACTAATACTGTGTTTTTCTTGATACTCACTCATATCAAACCTTAACAGTTTAGATCCTAAATGTTTAGCAAGAGATTTAGCTGTTTCAGTTTTACCGCAACCAGTCGGCCCCATGAATACAAACGATCCAACTGGTTTGTTTTCAGGTTTAAGCCCGGCTTGTGCTACAATAATCTTGTCTACAATCTCTTCAACGGCTTTATCTTGTCCAAATACATCGGCACTTACATTATCCTGCAATTTTGCAATGCTAGAACTTTCGGATTCCATAATAGTTTCCTCTGGCATATCAACCATCTTAGCAAGTTCATATTGGATTTCGCGTTCACCGATAATACGGTCGTCGGCAAGTTTTAAATTAAAGCGTGAGCATGCTACGTCGATTAAATCAATAGCCTTATCCGGTAACTTTTTATCAGCTTGATACTTAACACTCAACTTAATAGCCGCTTGTAATGCATCGTTTCGAATCTTAACATTATGGAATGACTCGTAATATTTCTTAATACCTTGCAAAATGCTCAAAGTCATTTCTTGTGTAGGTTCGTCTACAGTAATGCGCTGGAACCGGCGCATCAACGCACGATCCTTTTCAAAATGTTTACGATATTCTTCCCAAGTAGTACTAGCCACAACTTTAATGTTGCCTTTGCTTAGAGCCGGTTTCATCATATTAGCAAGATCATTAGCTGAATTACCAGCAGATCCGGCACCAGAGATCATATGTGCCTCGTCGATGAACAGCACAGTCTTACCTTTCTTTTGAAGAGCTTTAATAACATGTTTAAAACGTTCTTCAAAGTCTCCTCGATATTTACTGCCTGCAAGCATAGCTGAAATATCTAAACTATATACTTTGTAATCTTTAAGGAAGTCAGGAACTGCACCTTTAACAATATTATAAGCAAGTCCTTCGGCAATAGCTGTTTTACCTACACCAGGATCTCCTACAAGGATTACGTTGTTTTTACTACGACGTCCTAGTGCTAGACTAATATTTTCTAACTCATCTATACGACCGATAACAGGATCGATCTTATTTTTAGTAACTAGATCATTAAGATTAGTTGTAAATGCCGCAAGTGCTCTGGTTAACGAATTGCTTTCAGGCGCATCATCTTCGCCTACTTCTTCTACACTGTTATTAATAAAGTCGGCAAACTTATCTCGATCAATGCCTGCTTGTTGAATATAAAAATAAGCCCAGCTACGTTTTTCGCCCATCATGGCAATAAACACATCAGTAGCTTCGATTTTTTGACGACCGTTAAACAATACTTGTGTAAATGCTCGATTAAGCACACGCTCTACGCTTTGTGTTTTACGAGGCTTAATTACAACATCTTGAATAACAATTTCACTACAGTTATTATTCAAATAATCTGAAAGTTGCTTTTTAAGATCATCCGCATTAGATCCAAAGGTCTTAATACATTCGCTAAAATTATCTTCAGATAACATAGCCAGTAGTAAATGCTCTATGGTTAGGTATTCGTGATGTAATTTTTTAGCAGTTTCAATCGCTCTTTCGAACACCGCTTGTAAGCTATCACTTGGTTCAACCATTACTTTTTTCCTTTTTTCTTTTGTAATTTCTTCTTAGCCAATGCCAGTTTTAAAGGACTTATGTTGTCTGTAAAACATACGCCGTCCAAATGGTCTAGCTCGTGCTGAAAACATCTTGCATCAATGCCTTCAAGCTCTATTATACACTTATTTCCCTGTCTGTCAAGATACATAGCTGTTATTTTATTGTCACGTGGCACACGTAAAAATAAATCTGGAAAACTCAAACACCCTTCTTTGCCCAATACTTTAGCGTTGTCTCCTACAAGTATCCCGGGATTGAACATGCAAAATGGAACTTGATCTTTGAGATGAATAGCAAATACACGTTTGAGCAAGCCAACTTGATTGGCGGCAAGACCGATACCGTTGCTTTCAATCATCAATTGAACCATATCAACTTCTAATTCTTTAGCATTGAGATCTTTTTCAAAATCCCATGGTACAGCTTTTTGTTTAAGTATCGGATCAGGAAATTTTACTAATTTCATCATTTAATTGTTTCAGCTTGTTAATCAAGGCAGGATCCGAAATTGCAGGAGCTTTAATATTAATCACGCTAACAAATCTGCCACGGCCGCCTTGATTTACATTTCTAAAGCCATTACCTGCACTAGCAAATTCGGTACCGGATTCAACACCTGCTCTGATATCTAGATCAAGATTGGTACCATTAATAGTTTTAACAGTTTTTCTACATCCAATCATAGCTTCGATAGGATTAATGTATACAGTAGTGTATAAATCATCTCCTTGTCGTCTGTAATTAGGATCGGGCAATACAATTATCGTAACATTAAGATTACCACGTGGTGCTCCAGGAATACTATCATCGCCTAAATCACCGTACCGTATAGTTTCTCCATGCTGGATACCAGCTGGCACGTTAATAACTACAGTTTGTGTTCTTCCGCTTGGAAGTTTATAATTTGCTTCTAGTTGTTTACCGCTGAATGAATCTGCCAAAGTAATTTGGCATTGAATATTTAAATCTCTATTACGGCGGATATGTCCACGTTGTTGTCCAAATATGTCTGCAAATGGATGGCCTGCGCCAAACATGCCAGCAAATGGATCAAACCCTCCATTGCCTGTGTGGAAATGAAATTGTTGTCCACCAAATTGACGTTGATGATCGTACTCGGCTTTTTTTTGAGCATCACTTAACGTATCGTAAGCAACACTGATATCTTTAAATTTAGCTTGATCACCACCTTTGTCGGGATGATGCTTATTAGCCAAACTTCTATAGGCTTTTTTAATTTCATCCGGGCTAGCATTTTCACTAACACCTAACATTTGATAATAATCGGTCATTTATCTTCCTCTTTGTTGTACTTGTGTATTACGGTTGTATCATTATGATAGTTGAAAGCAACGGTCATTCGTTCACCTTCGGCAGTAAAAGGATTTACTAAATGTGAAACCCATCCTGGAAAAATTATTACTTCTCCAGGTTTACCTCGAAAACTAAAACTAGTTGAATCTAAAAATTGTTTTGAACAACTATAAACAAAATGTGTTATGCCAGGCAAGTAGCTACCGCCCTTTATTTTAGCAGTTTCCGCTAACCCATCTATTTCTTCTCCAATTTCTGGATCTTCTTTAAGATAGATAATTCCTGATAACGGGCTTTTGTTATGGTCGTGCAAGGAATTGTAATCATGCTTTCGTGTAATATTTAACCAGGCACTGGCTAATTTTAAATTCATACTTTCTGTATCAGAATTTCTATTATGATGATTTTCCAAATAAAAATTTCCAAGTGCTAGTAATAACCCTTCTAAATTTGAATTCATAACAAAATCATAGTTTAATAACAACTGTCCAGTATTTTTCCCGACAAGATAATCACTCCAGTCGTATTCTTTCATATAAACATCGTCATCGGTTCTTGATTTCATTAGCTCTGCTTCGGCTAATAATGCTTCAAACATATCATCTGGTAGTTTGAATTTTAGAAACATAGGTCCAAACGGACTTATGAATACTGGTTGTTCGGGTGTTGTTTCTGTAGTCATAAAAATAGGCCAAATGTAATATAGTAATTATACTATATTAGATAAGGCCTGTCAAGGTTTTGACTGATTTATTTTTTATGTTTTGGAGCAACAGTATCTGGTTTAGTATCAGCCATTGAAGTTCCGTCTACTTTTTTATGATGTTTGACTACTTTTTTTACAACTGGTTTTGTTGGTGCTTTGGCTTTTTCAGTTGCCATTGCACTTGATGCAAATACCGCTACAATTAATAATGCTAGAATTTTTTTCATTTTTTTTCCTTATAGTGCAGGTTGATCAAACGTTGGAATGACTTTCTTGCCAGAAGCATTTACTGCTGGCGCTGGAGCGGGTGTCGTTCCTGACCCGCTATTAAAACCCGATCCAAAACCTCCTGCTGTTGCTGAGGGTGTTGTTGCTGTAGGTGTGCTTCCAAAGCCGCCTGTAGATGGTGTTGATGAACCAAAACCACCGGCTGGTGCACCGAATCCTCCTGACGCAGGTGCGCCAAATGTTGAGCCGCCGCCCATTGATGAATTGAATCCGCCACTTGATGCTCCTCCAAAGCCGCCACTCATACCGCCCATACCGCCCATACCACCTTGATTACTACCAAACCCGCCAGCTACATTGCCTGACATGTTTTGATTGTTAGTAATAGTTTGACTCGTAGCAGTTGGATTTGCGGCTGTACCTGCTAGTTTTTCTTGTGTACGACCAAACGCACTAATACCTAGTACTGCGCCCATTGCAATGTGGAATAATCCTGCACCTTGTAGTGTTAATGGATTCCATTGAGTAATTGGTGCATGATTGATACCTTGCCATAATGCCCATAGTACTGGAAATACTGCCATGTCTAACAGACAGATAAGCATATACATCCAGCCCATCATTGGACGCCATAGGGTTTGCATCCAGTTACTATCTTTCTCTTTTGACATTGTTCGCTCCTTTGTCTTTATATACGTATTTATTACGGAGTTTGTGGAGACGGGGCTGACACTTCGTTTGGGACAATATCTCCCAATGTAGGTTCGACTTGATTAAATGTTTCAACAACTTTAACTTTACCTTCAATTGCTGATGGTACATTAGCTAAGTGTTGAGCCGCACGTTCGGCCGCTTCTTTTGCT
>Ga0208504_1000315_pt1 | contig 12423 bp, 33 predicted proteins | sample CryBogCBH05Oct08_FD_184595 | JGI IMG/M metagenome (GOLD analysis project Ga0208504, IMG submission 184595) | Freshwater microbial communities from Crystal Bog, Wisconsin, USA - CBH05Oct08 (SPAdes) | ecosystem: Environmental > Aquatic > Freshwater > Lake | place: Crystal Bog, Wisconsin, USA...
GCTGTTTAACATCTAGCATTTCAACACCCTGTTCTGCCATTTGGTCAAGTGAAGTTCTAGCTTCAAGTGATTGTAGAGCTTTTTCAACAAACTTAATAAATGCGTTCTGTATAGATTTCTGGTTTTGTAGAAAGTCATCAGTAAGCATAATCTTTCGTAATGTAAGAACAAACTCTTTGGTGCAGTCTTTTGGATCCTCTGGCTTCTCACCATTTTTAACCATAGTCCAAGCCATGTAAGCTTTAGTCTGGTCAATTTCTTCTAATGCGTCACGAGCAAGAGTCATTGGGTCGCTCTTGAACTTAGCCCAGTTATCGTATAGCTTCTGTGGTGTTTGTAAATGTAGCAATCGGTATACGTCAAGTGGAGCTAGTAATCCGTCCTTAGAAAGGTTCATAGCAATAATCTCTTCACGTTGCTTGTCTAGTGGTGGAGTAGAACCAGCTTTTACTGCGACTGCGATTCCGTCTTCAAATAAGTATCTGTTAGCTACTAAATGGTCGTAATTTCCGTCACCACCGTTATAAATAAAGTAGTGGTCTTTGTTGTACCAAACTACCATCATCTGAGTTAGGTAGTTGTAATACATGGTAGAGAATCGGTCTATTGCTCGTACGTATAGGTCTTGTCGTCCTGAAGCTTGGTTCTTCTTTAAGATAGTTTGTCCAAGTGTGTTCTTCTCGTTATCGGGTGAGTCAATACCAGAAAAGTCTACAGGAGCACCCATTAAGTTAGCTACCTGAGTTCGTAGGTCAATCTTATCTTGGTATAGGAACTGTGGAACAACTGGAGGTGGTACTTGGTAAACCATGTCTTGTGTAGATTTTCCAAGAGTCTTAATAATAAGTCGTTGATTAGGGTCACCAGTAAGGTTCTGTAAGTCGTCTTTAGATAGTCCAGAGTCGCTAGAAACTACTAGAAGTCCGTTAGCTTTGTCGGCTACTTCCATTAGTTGTCGTCCACGCTTGTTCAATACGCTCTGTAGTGGCTGTGCCTGTTCAATAGCTGATGTAATGTCAATCCAGTGAGTACCATCGTTGTCAAAGTTAAGTGCAATATAAGGTTTAACTGGCATATCAAAGAAATTTCTCTTCTTATCTGAGTAAATGTAGTGTGGATTCTTGGTTTTTTCCAAAATTACGTCTGCAAAATAGTAAACTAAAGCTTCGTGTGGTTCATATTTCTTGTCATAGTAGGTAATGTAGGTTTCATGAACGGCTACAATCTCTTCTCTTTGCTTGTAAGTGCCTCTTTTAATGCCTGCAGCGTTGTAAATCTCTTCTTTTTTCTCTGGCCAGCGGTGACACATCTCGTTAATGGACATTTTTAGTGTCATATCGATAAATGCTGGGTTTTCGCCCTGTCTAGCGTTCTTATCTATCACAACGTGTTCAGGATTTACAGCTATTGGTATAATTTCACCGTCTTTTCCATAATCTGGGTCGAATTCAAACTTTATTAGTCCAATTCTCTTATTTAGAGCGTTTCGAACTACGTTTTCCATAATTCTACCCAAATTCATCTTCTGTGAGTGAGCCATGTGTATTTTTTCAAGGTCTAAAGCGAATTGTCGTGACATTGGGGTGTCTTTAGCTGGCATAACTTCAGATTGTGGTTCTCTTGCAGTCAAGTAAGCCATAATAGCTTGTTCTGCTATGTATACTTGGTTCTCAATGTAGGGCATTTGGAATCTGTAAAGCGATCTAACGTCTGTCTGCTTACCTAAGTAAACTCGTTCGTTATCTCCACGTACCTTGGCTAAGTTGAAACCGTCTGGTGTATCCCAGTAGTCTTTTGAGTCTTGCACTCGGTTCTGAATGTTCTTAATAAGTTGTTCGTCATCAAGGTTAAGTGATAAAGAGGGTACAGTATCAATAACGTCTGACTGTCCTTGATAATTGTCTACCTTAATGTCGTTTAGCGGTTTAGCTACTTGTTCTCTGTCCCAAACTGTGCTCATATTGTCCTTAAATTAAAAAAGCCCGTCAGGGCTGTGCTTTATTTGCCTATAAATTGTATTATACATTATTTTTTCTTTTTTATCGAATTTGAATTTTTCTTGAGGTGGAAATGATTTCGGCAGAGTATTTGTGAGTATTCTCCACCAATTCCTGGTATTACGTATTTGCCTGGTTTCCTGCAATTCCCAAAGGTGCATTTTTTAAGCAAATCTAGCTCGTTCATTGGAATAGCACCTGGTATTTAGTAGTACAATCTTTGCACTTGTATTCTATGTAGTGTGATGATGGACCATAAGCTTTATCATCCGACACCCCACCATTAGAAATGACAAAGTGATTACCCGAAGCTCTGAATAACGGCTTGCGGCAATTTAAACAAAAAATAATGTTTACTTCTCTTTTAGGTAATAAGTTGTGATATACGTACATTGTTATAATCATTGATAGCGTTCCTCCTCTAAGTGTCGCTGCATTACTTCACTAATATCTATGTGGAAAGCTTCTGCTGTTCCATCTTCTTTTACGTAAAAAGACTTCTTTTCTTCTAGCTTAATGCCAGATGTTACAAGTCCTACGGTACCTCCTGAGCTACGTGCGTATGTTTCCATAGCGTACCTAAGAGCATCTAATAAGTGATCGTTACCTCCTTCTGGTTTGTTTATAATTTTATCGTCTTTGTCAGTTTGCCATAAGTAGTTTCGATATTCCTTGAGCAAATTAACGCTCCGCTTAGTAAGAGAGATACGTTGGTCTTGTATATATTGGATTCCTTGTAAGATAGACCCTGCACCCTTCTGTGCTGGAAGAACGTTCAGTCCGTACAATTTGAGCTCGTCTATGGATTTGGGTTCGGCTGAATCCGCTATTATGAGAGTCTCTGGATCTGATGACGCATTTAAAAAGTCTGCTATTTCTTTATTGGAAACACCCTTACGGTACATCTTCTCATCTAATATGAATCCTCCGTTATAGTAATACACGTCAATAATCGCAGTAGGGTCGTTAGAGTACCCAAAGTCTAATCCTCTACGCTCAAGCCTTGCCTCGTGAGGTATAGAGTCAAGTACAACCCAATCCTTGTATATACGAGATTCTACTTCACCTAGCTGTCCTAGTCCATATACAAGCCACCAGTTCTTATTGTGTTTGTGTGATTCAATATCGTCTACAATTGATTTATCTAGAGCTTCGTTATCTTTATACGTGAGAGTTATGAAGTCGCACTTGTAATGTGGCATTATCTCTGTATACCACCAGAATTCATTAGTAGGGTTCCAGTCTAACCAAATTGTCTTTCTAGTACGTATACGCAGTTGGTCGAACTCTTCATACCCAATATTGTTTGCCTCGTTCATAAATAAGATGTCACGCCTAGGTCCTCGTACTTTACCTGGTTGGTCAGCTGAGAAAAACTCTATACGACTTTTATTAGGAAACACATAGGTAAAATCAGTCTTAGACCATTCATCATCTTTAAAGTACCCAGTATCTTCCATTATCATAAGAAAGTCTCTCATAGCACCTCTACGTAAGTGAGGAAAAGATTCTGATACTACTGAGATAAGAATATTAGGATTAGTTTGTGCTTGGTCTATAAGTATCTGAAGTATTGAGATTGTCTTACCTGCTGATGTACCACCTGCTACTCCTCGTATTCTATTTGTTAGCTTAAGCAGTTTAATGGTGGAGGTTGTCTTGGTGAAGCTCATAAATTATCTCCAAACCCAAAAGACGACTTATCTTTGCTTCCATTTTCAGGGGTAGGGGTATAGTAGGCAAGATACTTGACAACTTGACAAGGGGGGCTATTCAACACGTTATATAAAGCCGTATTTTTTGACACCATAACAGGGGTAGATAAAATACTTATTATAACATCATAAACAGGGGTAGGGCATAATACTTCGTACAATATATGTTTTACGACGTTATGTTTTAAGAGTTTAGATGTATACATAATCAATCTATATCAATAACCTTCGTATCGTCTTTTAATGGTGTGTTGGATAGTCCTGATAGTATTGGTGTTATTGTTATGTTATTGTCTATCTGTTTACTATCCTTATAGTTATATTTATTTTTAAGTAAAAATATACTCATAGTGGTATTAATCTTATTATTCAACGCCCCTGATACCAACCTATTTTCTAGCATACTTTCAATGCGTGTCATTGTTTCTAGCGTGTCGGTGTCATCAGTCATTTGTTTAAACCTTGACCATTGAACCGAAGGTATCCCCCGTGATCCTAGTGGTTGAGTTAAGAAGTAAATATCATCATTTTCCAGAACTTCCGTTTCAATACTTTTAATTATTAGATTAATCTTATCCGGTGTATATCTATTGTAGATCTTAACATCTTTCATATACTTACATTATATCACTATGAGTTATACACATATTCTAATCTGTTATTTATTGTTGTTGTTGTAATAAAGTATTAAGGGTATAGACAATATATATATAATTTAGTATTGTAGATGTATAACATTAAACACGCTTTAAGGGGGCGTACATAATGAAGACAATTGAAGTAAAGCAAGTAAGTACAACTAGCGATTATCTAGTTTATACAGATTATATAACTAATGATATTAAGATTATTTTATATTAATATGAAAGATTACATATATTCATTAATCTTATCGGTAGTAGTATTATTACCGTTTATCTATCAACTAATAAAAGCAACTAATTAAGGGGGCGTAATGAAAATGACAAAAGTGAATATATATTCAGTGCCTAGTGGGACTTTATTGTATAAAGATATAAAGTGGCAAGATGTTAAATACATCTCTGACAATTATTATTTAAAAACATTGAGTTTTAGTAATCGCGAAACTATAGTAAAGGCAATACGCCTATTTTATAACCGAACAGGTGAACAGGTGGGCGAACTTACATCAGGTTATAGTGCTAAAAGCGCACCCGAACTACTTAAACAGTATGATTGGTTAAGATAAATAACATAAGAAAGGTTATAAGATGACAAGCGAAACTATAACATATCAAGAACTAGCAAAGCGATTAGATAGCGTTTTCTTATTCAACAAAGCACCTGAATTGGATCCTGAATTATATTATGAGGGTCTAGTTAATGGGTCATTATGGGAAAGCGATGACGAAACAGACGAAAACGTAAAGGATATATTTCAATGGTATTTAATTAGTCCTAATGACGCCGATTACCTTAAAGGACACACAGACGAACTTATATTCTATTCTAACGTATTAGACGAGTATTTATGGGGTATAACACACATTGGGGCTTCTTGGGACGACGTTTATTTAGATTTTAAGGACTAATATGGTATTAGATACAGAAAAGTTTATATCAGATATTTTTGGGGGCGTGTTAAAAGATTACGCCCTTAAGATATCAGGCGTTAAAGTGCTTAATCTATCGGCGTATATTATAGATCATCAGAAAAAAACCGATATCTATGATTACATAAACAAAGACATCGGACTATTGTATTACGTTAAAGAAAAAACTTTTGAGATTAACGATTATTACAATTACACGCCTGATGATGTTTTTGACGCTATAAAAGATATGGCGATTATATTAAAACTTAACTATAAGGGGTAGCAAATGCTAAAAGAACTAACAAACAATGAACTATTAGAAAAGGGATCGCAATTAATTGATGATTTAGTCGCAACGCTAAAAGATGATGATTTAATCAAGTTTGGAAAGTTTATCGATATTCAAATTGAACTATTAGAAAGGGGGGCAATCTAAAAGGTTTTACTAATTAATAAGAAAGGTTATTTAAATGGTATTAGAACAATTAGAATTAGAACAATTAATCGAAATAGCAAAAGAAAAAGTATCGCCTGAAATGTATTACCACTTTGTGGACGGTGTCGAAAATGTCGAAAAGCAAGATCTAATTAATTTTATTAAATGCGATGGAAATTATGTTTTAATGAGCGTGCTTATGCTGGCTGAAATGTACAAGGCGCAAGATATACCCTATAACGAATTAGAAGAAATATTAAACTTACATAACATAGAATTGGAGAATTAAAATGAACCTATTTTTAATAGTATACGAGAGAGATGAGAGTTGCGACTGGTTTTTTACTACGTCAGAATCAGATTACTTACCGGAGGACAAAATGGTTCGCAAACTAATAGCGAAAAATTACGATATACCTCTTAAAGACTTCGATGATTACATTAATGACTACTGGATTAATAGAATATCAGAGGTAGACAATTATAAAATTAAACTAGTAAAGGGGTAATTAAAATGAATTTATATGATAATAAAGATTGGTATTATATGCTGGCTTTTACTAAAAGTGCAGGCTTTGGTTCTTATAGCCGAGTAGTCTTTGCAGAAAACAAAAAAACAGCACGAAAAAAAGTCGATGAATGGTGTAAAAAGAATAATGCCGAGCTAAGTTTATTAATGAAAAATAATTACATTGTTAAAAGCCAAGTGCTTGTTAATTCAGGACATTACATAAAATAATTACAATGGCAATTAAAAAGCATTACAGCATAGATTTTAATCAGAATGAATTAGCACAATTAAGAGTTTTAATAGCTAATCAACTAGATAATAAACAAAGTAAAGTTTTAACTAAGATATGGAGTAAATTAATATGAAAGAAGTAATACGAAATCAATCAATTTTATTTAAGATAGATACTATGTTAAATGATTTAATTCACGATTTATCACCTGTAATAGACATTGATAAATATACAAAAGATATACATGCAGAAAATTCTTGCGTAAGTGAATCATTCCAAAATGTCAGAAAATACATATTTGATAATTTCATTAAAGAAGAAAATAAATTAATAGAGGAACTTTAAGGGTAAATATGAAAACATATAGCGTTATTGATTTACAACAAGGTAGTTTTATGGGAGATACTTGGGATCACCCTGACAATTTAAACAGTTTAAGGGGTAGGTTTTGGGCGTTAGATGACGCACGGACAACTAAATATAAATACTTTACGGCTGACTACATAAGAGAAGTTTGGTTAGTAGAGTTTGAATTAAGAGGTAAATAATATGTTTGCTTTTTGGGCTGGACTTGTAGTAGGTTTGATGTTTGCCGACTATATAAACTTACGATTAAATACAATATTGGGTCAGAGAGTGCTTAAAAACTCTCAGACGCTAAAAAACTATGGGCTAGATAAGTATAAAATGTTTTATGAGGATATAAGAGAGAGGAGATCTAAATAATGGTAGATATGGAAATGATGTGCGAATTAGCAAGTGCTATTGTAGAACGACAATGGCATAAAAACAACTTAAGTGATCATAGTTTTACTGCTAGTAATGGAGACGTTGTTTATAAAGAAGAAGTGCAAGACGAGTTTGGCGAAGTGCTGGACATAATAGACGATATATTAAATGGAGACATCTAAATGAAAAGATTACAATACCTATTAGATAAATTAGAAGTAGCAGGGCTAGATAAAGAAGAACGCTACGAATTAAATGAACTATTAAATTAAAAAGGAGTGGGAAATGGAATTAGAGAACATAACATTAGATGAGTTAATAGAATACTTAGACGAGATAGACAGTTTAGATCTAACTAGTCTTAAAGATGAAATCTGGGACTTATACTATAAATTAGTAGAGGAAGACGAGATTATAGATAGCGATTATCTATGTATGTTGGAATATATAAGTTATGAATTAGGAAAGAGAGGAGATTAATATGCCCTATAAAAAAGGTACTCACGCTATTGTTTTAGTAGAAAAGTCTTACCACGAGAAACTAAAAGAATATGCTAAAAGAAATAAGAGAACTATACAGGCTTCACTTCAAATAATAATTGATAGACACTGTCTGTGATAAAATATATTAAAGCCCTCTGTTCCTCCATTAGGGGGCTTTTCTAGTTCTAAAAAGTCTGTAGATACTATCCTTGTCCTTAGAGTATAGATTTAGGCTGGTAGTGTTTTTAATTAAGAGCAAAATAAATTATAAAAGTTCGTAGATAGCATTAAACTAGGGCTTATATGACAAGTCCGTTATAACGTTTAACGCTTACTATCCTCGCCCTCGTCATATGAGTTTGAGTGTGGCTAATAGATTTAACGTGTCTATTATTTAAAGTGTCACGAATATTATTTCAAGATATTGTTTTTTATTATACTCTTTGTTAGAATATTAGCAAGAGAATATTATTTCAGACCCCACTAGCAATAGTGGGTTTCTCTTATTTTTGGTAAAATACAATTAAGTCCTGAAAAGGACGATAGAGATCAAAATAATTCAACACGTGTTTATTTTAGCCTCCTAGAAATAGGAGGTTTCTCTTTAAAAAAGTATTGACGATAACTACAATGTGTAGTAGTATATAAGCATAGCCCTTATACGTAAGTGCTAGAACATTTCAATATTGCTTTGGGAGCGTTTCCCTTAAATGCTCCCATACTTTGAGATGGAGTTAGGTAGGTTATTAAATAAAAGGAGGAACAATGAAAATACATTTTAAGTATGTACCAACAGAATATAGGGCTGTTAGCATACGACAAAGCATTAGGCAGGACTATAAACCTGTTAGCAGTAAGATAATCTTGGTGTGGAAGAAATATGTTTGATACGTTAGCACTGTTAATAGAAGTATTTCTAGTGCTAGTAATCGCTTTTGTAGGAATAGTATTCACCATCTTTACTCTAGCGATACACAGAGCAATTAAACACGTGAGCAACAAATATGATAAAAGCAGTAAATAAACTAACAGGCGAGATATATGATTTTAAGTCTGATACACCGGAGGAAGTTATGGAGACTTGGCTTACCTTAAGTGAGACTATAAAAGCATTATCTGACGCTAAAGATAAGTTAAAACCACTAGTAGAGAAAATGGTAGATCACAATGGTACGTTTGCCCACGACAACTATATGTTTCGTGTGAGCCACATACAACGCTACAATTACGATAAAAGTATTATGCGTGATGTATTTGACCAAGATTTGTATGAAACGCTTGTAAAGCCCGATAAAACGCTCATAGACAAATATTTAAAAGAGAACATAGACGATATGGGCGAACGCAGTACTTTACTACGAGCAAATATGAGAGAAGAAGGCAAGCCATATAAAGTAATTAAATTAGAAAGGTTATCTTAATGTATGAAAAAAGAGGATTTATCGAAGATTACTACGACATCGATCCAGAAAACTACGGCAAAGGCAACCCAGACATTTTCCCAGCACCGTGGGAATTACAAAAGTTCGGACTATTGGAGAGAATATTGGAAAGAGCGAAATTCAAACTCCGACAGAACACCTATGGACTACGCAGACTTAACCGAGTGGGAAGAAAGAAGGGAGAGAGAAGCAAGTGACGTTGAGTAGAACTACACCTTGTAATCAAATAGATATTCTTAAACCACGCTGGAAACAACGTGTAGTGGGAATAGCAAACTACAAGATAGGCAACCATAACGCAATAGATATCCTAGCCACAGATAAAGAGGGCAAAAGATACTACCCATATACGCTGTACGCATCTGGCGAAACGATAGAAAACTGTGAGACACAATATTTAGACAATGGTACTTTACTTTATCTAGTACCAATAAGTATATTAGAAACTTTAGAAAGGGAATAATATGGCATTTACAATAATAATGGCAATAGTATGGTCAATAGTATGTTCAGGTATGGCACAAAGAAGACACCGAGATCCTAGTCTAGGAGCAATAGGTGGGCTAATCTTTGGACTACTAGCAGTACTTTACTACTTAATAGCAGGAGACAAGTATTTCACCACATTAAAAGATGAAGACTGGTCTAAACAAATTAAAGGAGACGAATAAGATGGAAATTCAATTAACAAGAACTGAACTAATTCTTATAATAGGTTTTCTACTTTCGCTGATAGGTGGAAGTATAGTAAATGGTGGCTACGGAGTATTGGCAGTACTAATTACTTGGATAGGTGGAATAGTATATGTAGCTATGGTAGTAGCATTTTGCTCTGTAATTAGTTATGGAGTGGGCTATGGCTACGCAAAAGGCAGACAACGAGCAGAAAGGGACAAATAATGGCAGGAACTAAGATAGGTGGTATGAGAGCCGCCCAAACCAATTTAAAGAAGTACGGAAAAGATTTTTATAAGAACATAGGTTCAATTGGTGGTAGCAAGAAAGATACACTACCAAAAGGTTTTGCTTACTCACAAGCTAACGGACTTAAGTGGCACATTGAGGCAGGAGCAAAAGGTGGTAAAATTAGTAAACGTAAACCAAGCTGGACTAAAAACCCAGATTTTGTAGAGGAGAACAACAATGCCGATAATTAAAAACGCAACAGTAACGTGGGTAGGAGATGACCCATTCAGGATACCAGGATCTAACTTAACTATTAACGCTATTAGATTAGAACACGACAACGAGAGTGAAGTGTATAAGACTATGAGCGACAAGTTAGCAGTAGTAGGTTGGAGTGGCGACGTGGAAGTCTACACCAATGATAAGGGTAAGACATACGTACGACAAGCTCCTAAAGAAAATGACTTTGTAGCTAAAGGCAAAAGCTTTCAACCTAAAGACGAGAAGTCTATCACATTAGGTCTGGTATTTAAGACTTTTGCTTCTACCGAGAATATGCTACCAAGTAAACCAGAACACTGGAATTACATTGAAAAGGCTACAGTTAAGCTATTAGAGATAGGACAGAAACTAAACGCAACTGCAGAGCCAGTAGCCGAGAGTGGATATGACAGTGCTAAGAAACAGGTCGAACAGATTAAGCAACGAACTAACCCACCAGTAGATGATTACGGAAACGCTGACATTGGTGAAGAGCCATTTAATTTAGATGACATTCCGTTCTAGGAGGTTATATGCCAAGCTATTACGAAAACCTAGTTAAGAAGATCGGAGAGGATGCCGCTCGTGAAAAGATGCGAGAGACACGTAGCCACCGAAAGATTAACAAGGGTGGAGGATTTAACGACCCTAAAATTGTTAAAAAAGCTATTAAGACAAGAACAGTAAATAAGAAATTAAGGAGGAAGAAATGACATGTTTAAACTGCGGTAGATTTATGATGCAAGTGCACGTAGATACAGAAGGAAACGTAACAGCAAGACAAGTTTGCGAGACCTGTTAGGAGTAATATGAACTTAGATGAAAAACTATCTGAAATACTATCAAAACTAGTAACCGTATATCCACCCAAGAACGAGAATGACGAACTTAAAATAACATGGGATTTCGACCAAGCTATAACCGAACTTACTATTTTAATAAAAAGGAATGAGTTTGAATCTAGAATAGACGAGCTGGAATATCTGCTTAAAGGGCTGTATATAGAAACAGCCAGCGACTTTGCTAAAAGAGCCAAAGAACGTATTAAGGAATTAAAACTTATAAGGAGAGCATTAAATGAGCGTACGAGAAGTATATCTATTTAACGATTCGCCAATACCAGACATAATCAATAGTCAATTTACCTTAGAGGAATTGTTTTTATACATCGACACCTTAAGGAGTGAGTCAGCTAAGTTTGTATGCAAAGGTGAAATATATGAAGTTAAGAAATTACGAAAGAAGCGACAGTTAAGAAGCATCGAAAAAGAACTTGAAGAATTATTAACCGTAATAATCGAAGTAATAAGATATAACGATAGACTTTATATTAAAAGTAATGGTCAGGACTTATTTGATACGCCAGACACCAACGTAGCTTATGTAAAGTTTATGGATAAAAATGTGCTTAAGGCTATGAAAGATTTAATAGGTAAGCTATGAAACCTAAACAATTTGCAACAGAATACTTTACTAAACCAGACAATACTACAAGTGAAACCGCCTTAAGAATAGCAATAGAAAAAGGTAGTGTATCACCCGAAATGTCATTAAGACAAATGGCTACAGTAGCAGGAATTAAAAACGCTGAAACAGTTAGGTATTACCTTAAAAAGTTCTTGAAAGAAGCGGAAGATATTAAACCCTATAAATTTAATATAGAGGAGGCGAAGTAAATGATTAAAGTTAAAAATCATTATAGTATTACGCTTAACGAAGATGAATTAGCACAACTAATTGGGACGCAACAATAGGAGATAAACAATGACTAAAGTATGCCAAATATGTAGAAAGGTTCACGATAAGAAAGCTGGTTGCAAGTGAAAAACGAGAAACATCACGTATTGTTTCCACAAAAACTATGGAACATGTATGAGAGTGGGCATAAGTTAAGAACTAACAATGCCCTCATAGTTCCACTTGAGCATGCGGCACACTTGCTTATACATGGTGAGCTAGAACAAGTTCCATTATTGGACAACTATACGTTAGATCGAGTAGTAAAGATTTATATGCCAAGATATGACAGTGGTTTGAATACCAGTACTGACTACATAGGAAATATAAGAAGGTTGCAAGACACAATTGAAGAAGCCATAGACCACCCAAGAACTAGTAAAATAGCACGTTCAGTAGGTCTTACGGCGATTGAAGC
>Ga0208504_1000324_pt1 | contig 12126 bp, 22 predicted proteins | sample CryBogCBH05Oct08_FD_184595 | JGI IMG/M metagenome (GOLD analysis project Ga0208504, IMG submission 184595) | Freshwater microbial communities from Crystal Bog, Wisconsin, USA - CBH05Oct08 (SPAdes) | ecosystem: Environmental > Aquatic > Freshwater > Lake | place: Crystal Bog, Wisconsin, USA...
ACGCATTATGTACCAGTTCTCTTTGCCTCTATTGTTCTCTACTTCTTCACACGCACCGAAGCAGTTGTGGTACTGCTTAGTATCGGCGTAATAAACTGTTGGAGTGTAGGCTTTTATACTGCTGAACATCTCTACAACATTATCTTCTTTATCTTCTAAGCACTTGTGGTTCTCCCACACGCCTTCTTTAATCTCATCACCGCACCAGTTACAGTTCATCTTCGCTCTCCTGTATTTGCCACATCTCAATAGCCTCAAACTCTAACGGCATAGGCAATTTAACTGAATCTAGTAACTCAGCAAATTGTTCGATACCAAGTTCTTCTGCTTTTTCATCATCAGGTGCTTCTATCTCTACATCAAAGTAGATACTAGACTTTAGTTGGACTAGGTACTTAGCCATTATCGGTATCCTTATGCTTTTTCTTTCTAGAGTATTTCTTTCTATTGGTAAGTGGGCGCGAAGCATTACTACGACGAAGTTCTAATAACTTACGCAGTTCTTCCGCCGACTTCTTAAACACTTGATCTCCTAAGTTATGGTCAAGTGGGGGGTAGATTAGATACTATCCAGTATTCGGGCAAAAACCAACCGTACCTTTTAATTCCATACCGCCCCCACAAGACAGGGGTTGCCATACCATACAGGTATAAAGGGCGGTTTAAGTAGTCCATTATTTCAGAGCCACACGCACATTACGAGTGATTACTCACTCACGCCGTATCCGCAGACCGCTAAGGCTCGCCTACACCCTACTTACCTACTGGTATAGCAATTCTATTTAATTGTAGTTGGTGAGGGCTAGATACAGTTTTCGTTAGGGGAAAGGGGGAGTGGCTACTAAGGTTTCCCTGTTCGTTCTCTTGCCGTTATGCCTGTAAACTACTTTCTACTCTAGCCCTACCAATCCTATAAGTCCTCAGCCAGTTTTTCTGTAACTGAGAAGTCGTAAAAACTAATTCCACCTGCGATAGTACCCATTTGCGATAGAACTGTAACCATAGCCATAGACTCATCAGAATCTACTCCTAAGTCCACTAGCCTTTTATGGATAGCCTTTTGCATAATCTCTAACATTGGTGAGGCGTGGTTGATGAGGTAGCGCATATCATCTGCGCTAGGCTCACCGCCTTTACCCATAATCTTTAGCATACGCTTAGCAATTTCTTTGTCGTTATCATCTAGGTTCTCAATAGGGTTCATAATTTATTCCTCTCGTTAGTTACTGAACAGTAATATGGCTAGTTTTATTCCCACTACCACGAACTCTGATAGTAGAAATCCCAACCTTCGGGGGTGGTATTTAGTAGTACGGTTATGCGTGAGGCGGTATCTTTAATAGAATCAAAGTAGTAGGAGTCATATTCAGTATCGCCAAAGAAAAATCCGCTTGTTGTAGGCAATAGTTTCTTAGCCTTATCGCGGTTCTGAACTACCTCTACGCATAAGTCTCTAAGTGCTTTCAACTGATCTCTGCTTACCCAGTATTTCTCACAGTTGTCGTCTCCACCTTGCACATTGTGAACGAACCAGTTGTGAATTGCATTGACTTTGCGCCAATACATTGAGGTAACAGTTATATTTGCGCTAGGTGAGTTGGGGTCAGCAATAGACCCTGCCTCAATAGCATTGACCACGCTTTTATACTGCTCGCGTTCGTGTTCCTCACGAAATCCATAACCGCTAATAAACTTCTCAGCGTATAGGTACATATCTAAGCCCATTTAATTATCCTTTCCTGCATTTGCATACATAGTATTGAGTAGATTAACTGCATTACTGATTACTTCTGTGGCGGTTCTATCTATTACTGAAGAAGCAACTATCTGCACATCTGCCAATTTGTTTGTTGTGGGCTTGACCCACCGATTGTCCGTAGGTAGATAGATAGTTTCTCCGTCAAATCTAGCCAGTTCAGACTCAACATCTTGTGACCACTCACCAGTAGTTGAGTCAAATCTGATAATGAAGTGGTGCTGGCTCATCACTTAATCCTTTCATCAGATAAGTAGAACCCGTAGTCTATGGCGGTATCAACCAAGTTGATTAGATATTCTTTGGTGGAGTGGTCAGACTCCAACGCGCCTTTTAACTGTAAGAGAACTTCTTTCTGCAATAGAGCGTAATCAAAACTGTCTGCTGGATTTACCATTTTGTTTCTCCATCATCTTTCAAGTAGTTGTCGAAATGAATTACTGTCGCGGTGATTGCTAGGGCTACTACTAGCCCTAGCACTAAGATAATTAGCCGCCCTAGCACTAAAATACTTAGCATTTACGCCACCTTCTTTAGAGTTGATTTAACCAACTCGGTAGCCACATTGAGAATATCCCGTGTGGTTGATACCGCGTGGAACACTTTAGCCTTATGGCGTAAGCGAGCGATATACTGAGTGGCTTGTTCATCACCCATAGCAGAGCGACCAAGCACCTCTCGGTAGCCTTTGTAATCGCCTAAGAACACTACTGAGGTGATTACGCCCTTCTCGCCCATACGCTTAATAAGATCATCACATTGGGCTTCCTTCTCCCACTCACCGTCAGTAACGATAAACAGAATCTTGATTGACTTCTTTGAGGCAGATAGAACACGGTCAGCCTCAATAATTCCGCGAATAGGGTTAGTGTTACCGCCCGACTCAACGAACCGCATTTCACGCGCCTTAGCCCTATCCCCTGCTTCATAAAGAAGTTCAGAATCAGAGTCGAAGTTATACACGGTTACTGAGCCGTTGATTGACTCGATACCGCGCTTGATAATCCAAGTGTTCTCGCATACTGAGTGCATAAGTCCACCCATTGAACCTGAATTATCTGTGAGGATAACTGCTTCAATATCTGTGGCTTCATTACCAATATCCCATTGGTCAAACGCCTCAGCGATAGCATTAACATCAGGGTTCATAGTGCGCGAGATATTGAGCCGACCACTACGAACGCGACTTACCCAAGCAGGGTCATTGTTACGAACTAGGCGTTCTAACTCAGCACCGAATCGCTTTGCAGTTGAGATTGCAGTATCGCTAGGAGTTAGTTCATGGAATCGGCTTTTGCCAATTTCTGAACGGGCAACATCTGAATCTATAATTGCATTACGAGTATCACGAATCTCGCGCTTAACGCTGGAATCGTTCTTGATCTGCTCCATACGCTTATTGAGCGTACCTGCTAACTTAGTGTCCTCAGAGTCCTGCTCACGATCAGACTCACCTGCGGTTTGATTGCTAGGTGCAGGGTTGTTTGTTGTGGGCGCGCTTTCCTGCGAATCACCCTTGCCCAACCTCTCAGTAGGAGACTTAGGGCTATCCTTTTGCAACTGCTCCTGCTCCTTAGTGCCAGCAGGGCGACCCTTAGTAGGCAGACCACACTCACCACCGATACCAGTAATACCGCCCTGTGGGGGTTGTTCTTCATCTAGACCAACGATCTTTGCTAGTCGGTGGGCAAGAGCCTTAGCCGTATCAAAGTCTCTAGGGAATACGAGACCACGATAGGCGTGGATAATCGAGTGAACTTCTTGGACAATATCTAGACCGTACTGCGCTACTGCTTTCTCTGCAATAGCCTGTCGCAATTCTATTGGTAGATAGGTGCGACCAGTAATAAGGTGGAACTTTCCACCCCACTCGCTAGGTTTTCCGGCAAGTATGTAGGTGTAAAGGCTCGCCTCTAAATACTTTCTAACTGCTGGATAACGAGTAATCAACAGTTGTTCGGTACGCGCTTCTTCTAGAATCGCAAGGGCGCGGAACAGTTTATGATCTCGCGCATAGATACCTAGATTAGAACCGATACGGGGGCTGAACAGAATATGACCGAGTTCATGGTAATTAACTCCATTGAGGGAGATGATTGACTCATCAGTTAAGTCCTCAATTAAACTGGCATTTAACTCCATGTCTTTACCATTGGAGCGCGCATTAGTATCCATATCAGGGTCGTTGATAACCGTAACGGTTACTTCCTCACCTGTGATAATACGGTTAGCGCGTTGATAAACACCTGCAACTGCATTGAGTCGGTTAGTGCGCTCGGTATATTTCTCTACCGCTTCCGCGTGAGATAGCCCGTCTTTGCTGGCAATAACCCACTCGCCAGTTTCCTTATCGAGTTCATGGCTCATGCCATAGAAATCGGAGAGTTCATCTAACTCTGAGCGTGTGTTACGGCGACCCATTAGTTGCTACCGCCAAAGGAACTCTGCATTATGTCTTGGACAAGTTTCTCAGGGGTCATTTCCTCTACTGTGGAAGTGTCCACATCAGGAACATCAACGGCTAGACCAAGATCACGGGCGATATTGACCTTCATGGTTTCGATACTCATGCGTACCGCACCGCGCTCATCTTTATCGAACCCATTAACATAAGAGTCAATGGCGAGATTAAGACCTAGACCAACGGCGTTCTTTTGGAACGCTACGAGTCCGCGTGTAGAGATTGGGGTAGAGATTTCCTCACGGTCATACTGGTCGCGCAACTTGCCAGCCAACTCTAAGAGAGACTTAGACTTGATGAGTTTGCCCTCAATACGCTTATCGTAAGGGAACTCCAACTTAATCTTCCAACGGTCATTATTAGCCTGTGAAAGTTCATGAGTACCACGATAGCCAGCGTTCATATCTGCAACGATTAGCAGATCAGGGTGCGCCTTGATTACCTCACCACCGTTATCTAAGAGTTGAATCTCACGGCGATCATCAAGTAATGAGTAGAGTACGGTCATAATGCGCTCAGGCATGAAGTTCACCTCATTGAGAAGGAGAACACCGCCGTAGCGGACTAGGAGAGTAACTGCACCGTCCTGCCAGCGATAGCCATGACCGTCCTCTCTAGGAATCCAACGCCCAAAGAGTTGTGAGGGGTCAATACCAGCATTGGAACTCACATTGAAGTAGCGGTAATTACGGGCTGAGGCATAGGCGATCACGCTCATAGTTTTACCTGAGCCAGCACCGCCCTCAATTAGCACATTTATATCGTTCTCTAGCGCGTAATCGTAAATCTCAAAGTCGGACTTGCCGTCATTGAAGTAGCGGTTGATATATTCCTTAGACCACTTAGGGTCGGGAATCGAGATCATATTCTCATAGGCGAGCGCGCTTGCACTATCCATTTGAGGGACTTCCACACGCTCATATTTAGGTGGAGTCTGCTCCTTGATGAACTCGACAATATCCGCGCGGTCAGGCTTTACACCTAGCGGTTCTAGGGTAATCCCATTGACTCTACGCTTATCAGTAATATAGGCGGTAAGAGTGTTATCTCCTGCATAGAGAGAGCCGACAAGGTTCTCTACTGCCTCTCTGTGTGTGGAAGGCGCGGTAATAGGTTCGGCACTCTCTAAGGCATAGAGAGCCTTAGCACCGATATTGGTAACTAGACCACTCTCTACTAGGGCGGTATCGCGCTCAGTAAGGAGTACGGCTACTGGGTTCAAGGTGAGCAGGGTATCGGGCAGGGTAGAGGTATCCTCTAGTCGCGCCCAAGTCTGACCACGACCAGCCTGACCAGTTGAGTCGCGGTGATAGGTAAGGACTTCTCCCTTATGGGGGAGAATAAGAGTTTGCTGGCTAAGTTCGCCAACCTGTGTTTCTACGAGTAGTGCTAGGGTCATGGACTTGCCTTTCATTGGGTTAGGTCTGTATCTCTATAACAGTTTTGGGTGGGTATTTATTCCGTCAAACTATGGGTAATCTGTCGAGCAACGCCCATATCATCTCGATACGGTCTTTATCCTCATTAGTGGCGTGGGTGATAGCCCAATCCTCTAATTGGAGTCCTGCAACTGAGAGAGCGACACGGATTTCGTGTAACTCATCAAGGGTAACTTCTAAGCGCATTTATGCTCCTTTCGCGCAAGGTCGGATAATGAGTCGCCCTGAGGCTTCCTCATTAACGCGCTCCAACCACTCATCAGGTTGGGTTTCATAGTCATAATCATCACCAGCAAGGTCGCCATAGAGGTCAATCTTGATAGTGCGTAGATCGTCATACTCGAACTCAACTAGGGTTGCGCCCTTACTGAGTTCTTTCTGTATATCTGAGCAACCTGAGGCGTGGACAACATCTTCCTGACCTTCATAGTAAATAACTGTGAGCATTGGGTATCCTTTCTAGTGCGTGTTTGGCGCGTTTATGGTTTGTTCTTATACCCATAGAACAGTAGAGAGAGGGAATCTATTCCATAGTAGGGAGAGGAATTAAATGCGGAGTCGTTTTCACGACTTTCAGGTAACTCTCAGCAATAACGCCCAGTTATCATATAGGGCAATTCGGACATAAGCGACAAAGCAGTTATCATATAGACAAAAAGGGGTAAAGTGTCTAAATGTGGTCGCTCCCCTGCACTCTCACCCTGTGGTTTAGACAGTAGCCTAAATAATGTCTAACTGCTCTCTACTGTAGAATCTCTCACTCTACTCTAGAGTATCTCTCGGCTAACTCTCAGGAAACTCTCAGGAAACCTGACCGGTCATTTGGGAATAGTTTGTGTTGGGCTAATTGTTAATCAATTAGCCCAATTGCTTATTCCGCTTATTGCGGAATAAGGTTGTCTTTCTGGTATGTGGGTGGGTGGGCCAACACAAACAATTGGCGCGCTATTCCCATATGACTGGTCAGAGTAGGGGCGCCCCACTACGAGCGCCCCCTAGTTCCTACTTCATTCGTAGGAAAGCGAAACTGCCATTTTCATTAACTTTTGGCAATAGTTCTTCCTCTATTACTGCACTGGTGAGTAGGGTAAAGAAGGCTTGGCGCGCTTCATCACTCATATTCTCTAGAGTACGGCGCTGGTGCGCCTCTAAACCCTCTAGATCAACCTCAGCAATCAGGGTAACTGTATGCTCTACGGATAACTTGCTCATTATTCACCCCCTAGATACTTATAGGGATTTTCTGAGGCAAGCGCTTGGGCGAACTCAGGGCTTTTAAAGAAGGTAAAGGCATAGTCAGGCACTTCCATACCTGCACTTTCGGCACTATGGGCTAGTAATCCTAGAGCCTTGAGCGCGCTAGTACCTGCTTGGCTTGCCCAAGCGATATTTGCGGCTAGTGTGAAAGCCCAGAGATCCTGCTCTAGTATCTCGTGGCGCTCCATTACTGCGCTCATAGCGGTATTGAGTAGAGTAGTGAAGAACTTGGCGCGCCACTCATCAGTTTCGTGCATAGATTGAGTCATTAGGGCGCGGAATAGGTCTTCATCTAAGCCATTTGTACCGTTGGGTAACATAAGCATTTCGATAGTGATTTCATCGCTATCAGGTGCAACTTCAGGCAAGAGCGAGATAGTGGTTACGATCTCGGTAAAGCGGTATTCTTTGGTGTTCATAGTTCCCCTTCGTAGTGGTTTTATAGTAGAACAGTGGGGGCGGGTGGTTTATTCCCGCCCCCAACCGATTAGTTCTCGGTGGCTACTGCCGATAGTTCATCAGTAGGGTCGAAGTCATAGACCCAAACATCAGCCTCATCAGAGTGTCCGTCGTAAGAGACCTCAAACTTGACCCGAACGTTGTCAATTTCAAGGTTTTCAAGGACGGTATTGCAAGCCTCGTCCTCATCATCAGCCTCGACGCCCTCAACTGTAAGGACAACATCGCCGTTGTAGCAGACCTCAACCGTGAAAGTAGAGGTGATATTTTCGATAGATGCCCAGCCATTGTTGAGGGCGATGGCGTTGTAAGTTTCAACTGCCTCGTACTTGGTGAGAGTACCCTCATCAACTAGACCGCGAAGTGCGGTGAGCGTGTTCTTTTGGACAGTAGTAGTCCACTGGATACGGCTGAGTTCTGCGCGAGAGTCAGCGAGTGCAATAGCGTTTGCGCGCGTAATGTGGTCTGCCTGATCGCAGACAACTGGCGCGATAGTTACATCGGACATTGCATTTCCCTTCTTAGTAGTGGTTTGTTTTACACCTATAGAACACTCTACAGTAGAGTTTTATTCCAACCTCAACTCTCAGCCTTCTCTCAGCCGGCTCTCAGGAAACTCTCAGCCAACTCTCAGGAATGTTTGTGTTGGCATAACTACTATTTAACAGTTATGCCAAGGCTTTATTCCATTCATGGAATAAAGCAATATCGTTTAATTTGGTGGGCGGGCGGGTCAACACAAACATTTGCGCTTTTATTCCCTGCGACTGGTCATAAAAATACCCCAGCCGAAGGGATGCGACTGGGGTATTTGCGGGTGGTGACCAGACCTTTCCGCATAACTGGGGCAATTACGGCTCTTTTGGGAGGAACGGCTCCCTTTGCAACGGATAGCCCCAGAAATCTAGGCGGTCGTTATTTAGTTTTCTTGCGGTTGCGTGTTGCTTTGCGCGCGTGTTGCATACGGCTAGAGATTGCGCTCTTTGAGATAGATAGCGCTTCCGCTAACTGTGTCTGTGGCACTTTGTATCTACGAGACTCTACTAGAAGTTCCTCGATACGAGCGCGAGATACAGAGGCTACTGCTTCTGCTTGCTTGCGTGTATTTAGGGCTTCTTTGTAGGCTACATCACACTCTACAAGTTCCTGCAATAGACTCTTGGCACGAACATCGGTCTTGATATAAGTGCGGGTCTGAGTCTTTACAGGCGCAGGTGCTTGCTCAGGCACAGTAATATCTTGTATTACCTGCATAATGAGCGCGCGTAACGCTTCAACATTGTTTTCTTCCATCTTTATCACCTCCCTCTATCTATAGAACAGTTGAACCTAGTTATTTATTCCACACGCTAGGGCAAATTTTTGCCAGTCGAATCGTGGATTATCATCTGCAAGCACCCGTGAGACTGCTGCAATTACTTCTGGAGTGGCAGAGGCGCCTTTCAGCGCCTCCGCTAGTGCTCGATAATCTTTACGGCTCATAGGAACTCGAAAGGGTCTCGATCTTCAAATATATCCATAAAGGCGTTGAAGTCGCCCGACTCTAGCGCATAGTCTAGATCGCTGTCCATATTGTCCTTTATGCGAGCATTCTGCTGGCAAGTGCCACAGTCTGTGGATTCATCGCCTAGGTGGATAGTGTGCGCCATTAGAACACCTCCCCGAACGCTTGCACGATCGCGGAGTAATCGACACCGCCACGAGTGAGCCACTTATAAATTAGCCCGTGAATATCGTCATTCTCGCGGATAGCCTCCACGATCAAGCCCTGCTCCACTAGGAGTGAGCCACTTAGCGCATTAACTAGGTCTACGACCTCGCGCTCCTGCTGTCTGGTTAGCATTAGATTCCCTTACTGAGTCGATTCGTTCGATCTTCTCAACTATAGAACAGTAAAGGTAGGCACTTTATTCCCGCTGCATCTTTCAGGTAACTCTCAGGAATCTCTCAGGAATAAATTTAGGGAACGTTTGTTGATTTTATGCCACACCCAATGCCACAATGTTTGTGTTGACCCACCTCCCCATTCTCACCTATGGGGAATAGATATAGGCGCCCCAAGGGAATAGGGCGCCTAATTGTTATTCGTAGTCGAAAGATACCCAAGGTTCTAGGTGATGAGCCTCTACTATGGCGTAGGCTGGGGCTTGCGCCTCGCCTTTCCACGAGATTCCCTCAGGTAGATCAACCAACTCTCCACCGTCCCCTGCGTTGCAGAGATCAATAGCCTCTATACACGGGGTTACCATAGATAGTGGTACTGGCGGGTAATGATTACTGCGTAGATGAATCCCTATCGCTTCCTCTAGCGGGAGGGTCATTCCCGCTAGATCTTCTGCAAAATTGTGTCCCATATTATCCCCTATCGTTAGGGTCATACCAACCCTCGTTGCTGTGTTCTTCTTTGCACTTAGGGCACTTCCACTCGGCGTACCAAGTGACTTCACCCATAGATAGATACTCCACGGTAGGAACTTCTCCTAGCCAACCGCATTCGCACTCGACTTCTCGAACGCTTTCTACTTCATCGTAGCCTGCAATTTGAGGCTCGAATCCCGTTACTCCTGGAGGATAGTTGTTCATACTGACTCCTCCTCGAAGATAGAGTCGCGCTGAGCGTCATACTCTGCGAGCGCCTTAGCCTCCTCATATTCACCGATAGCGTTAGATAGCGCGTCAATGATCTGATTAGCCTGAGCCCGCGTTAAGCGTAGGTTCTGGATAGCGTAGAAAGATACTGAACTGCTCCCAGACCAGCCACTAGCCTCCATACTTAAATATATGTCGGCGTCTAGTGGGTCTGCTACACGCACTTTAAAATCCTGCGCGTTAGACACATCATAAGTGTTATTAGTATAAAATCTATCCTTCATTGTCCTGCTCCCTTGTGTGTAGTGGTACTTACAATACTAGAACAATTAAAGCCCTCACATTATTCCTTCAGGTATCTCTCAGATAACTCTCAGAAAACTCTTAGTTTTTATAGGGTTCAATTTAATACGCCTTACCCGAATGCCGTTCATATGTTTGTGTTGACCCACCCTCCCCATACCCCTAACGGGGAATCGAGAGAGAGGCGCGGTTGCCCGCGCCCCTAACTATTTCTTGAAGAATGCTATTGCTAGGCAGATCCCCGCTCCCAACCACATCACTGTGATCGGGAGTCCGGACTCCATCGGGTTTAGGAGGCTCATACGAGCGCCTCCCTCATTATCTTGCGCCCGCGGGAAAGGCGGGACATTACAGTGCCAATTTCTATATGGAGGACTTCGCTAGCCTCCGCGTATGAGTAGCCCTGAATATCTACTAGGTAGATGACTTCTTTCTGACCCATAGTGAGCAGATTCCACGCGCTTAATGTCTCAGGCGTAAAGGTATCGGCGAGCGCCATATATTCTGCCGAATTAACGAGATCGAGGTTAGAGTCCATACCCTCCGAGATCATCTCATCAACAGAGATGAGCGCGGTATTGGCGCGTACATCCGCCTTATACTCATTACGGAAAGCGTTACGGATGATAGTGGCGAGCCACGCCTTGATATTCTCACCGTCGAAATTGTCGGCGTATCTGATAGCGCGTTCATTGGTAACGAGAACCAATTCCTCCGCGGTAGAGTGATTGCGTGTTAGGTTGAAAGCGACAGTGTGGAGGAAGTCCTGAAGATCCATTACCTGCCCTGCTAGTTCCTGAGTGTTCATGTTGACCCTTCTTGATCGAGCCGTTCTCGATCTAGTAGTGGAACGCTACACCCATCCCTATTTATTCCCAAGCACCCGACTCTCAGCCGACTCTCAGGAAACTATCAGAGACCCCCCACGGTTAACCAGTCATGACCAGTCATATGGGGCCAGATAAAATCCACAGGTAACACCTAAGTTTGGTAGGCAGTAGCCCGTGGTACTTACGAATAGAATAGGCCGGGAAGCAGAGTTAGCCGATTTGCGGGGAGTGGCGCGTTGTGTTAAAGAGGTTGCATAGGTTGCAAGGTTGCAGTACGGTGCGGTTATGGAATTAGACCCGAATAGAGTCATCGCGAGAATGGGTAAATGCTTTACTCCAGAGTGTGAGGAGGAGGCTAGGTGGTTCGCCTACTCCTGGTGGCGGTACTGTGACGAGCATGTCCCACAGAGGAAGCAGAACCCTGAGAGAGGCTATGTTTACATCTGGCACACCTTTGATAAGATTCTGTCATGACAAAAGATGCAGATATGGCCGCCTTTGAGACTATGCTTCGAGCCTCTATCGCTAGAGATGTAGCAGCCTTCCTTAGAGTCCACCATGAGTACAGAGATGAAGAGTTACTAGATATTATTTGGAGGGGCAACGCATGACCCACGAAGAATTGCTTAAGAAGATTTACTCGATGGAATTGCGATACGCGAACGAAAAGCCAAGGCGTGAAGCCCTTCGCGCAGTAGTGGAATTGCATAAGCCAGAAATCCCTTATGGATTGCACGATGCAGTTGAGGCTTGCCCCATTGATGGAGATGTTTACCCTTGCCTTACAATCCAAGCCATTGAGAAGGAGTTATTGACATGACTTGTTATGATTGTGATGGCCGTGGATGGATGTATCTTGACGAGTTCCTCGAAAAAGAAGGTGATGAATTATTGGGAGAACCGCCTCCACGCTATTACTTACGCAATTTTGGCGAACCCTTTGAAATAGGAATATGCCCAGACTGTGATGGTACTGGTATAGAGCAAGATGAAGACTATGCCGAGAATCTAGAGATTATGAAGATTATTGAT
>Ga0208504_1000328_pt1 | contig 12038 bp, 16 predicted proteins | sample CryBogCBH05Oct08_FD_184595 | JGI IMG/M metagenome (GOLD analysis project Ga0208504, IMG submission 184595) | Freshwater microbial communities from Crystal Bog, Wisconsin, USA - CBH05Oct08 (SPAdes) | ecosystem: Environmental > Aquatic > Freshwater > Lake | place: Crystal Bog, Wisconsin, USA...
GTGTAACTACGACCTCTTCGAAACAAGCAAGTACAACGCTACGTGCACTCGGTTGGCTACGTTCCTCGGTGAGCGTTGGGAACCACATCGCCGGGCCGAGAACCTGCGCCGGGACACACCGATGCCACGCGCACTGCGTCTTGGCATCGGCGTCGACTTTGCAACAAAGAGCACACCGCAAGTGCTGAAGAATCACGTTGATGTGCTGGGCGGTTACCTCGAGTGCGAACTCGGGCCTGAGCCGTTTGCCTGGGAAGTGTTCTTGACGCAAGTCGACATGAAGACCAACGACGCAGTTACGCCGTTTGGGTCAATCGTCGAAGTCGCCAAGTGCCTTAGCCGGCCCAGTGCAAAGTAAACGCAAAACACAAACCAACACCCCCGATTCTCTCGCCGTAGTTCTGGCGCGAGAATCGGGGGCGTTTGCTTTTCGTACGTGTTTTTGCGGAAGAATCGCCGAACTACGCGAGTCCGAGAGCCTCTTCTTCGTCGCGGGTGAGTTGGTAGCTGGTCACCGAGCGCACCGAGCTCAGTGGCACGGCCTTTACGAAGTCACCGCCCCAGTTGTCACCACCACCGAGGATCAGGGCATCCGGAGTCACGCGAAGCAGTTGACCACTGACCACGTCGTCATCGCTGGAACCAACTTGAATGTCAACGTGTCGACCTACGAGACCCAAGAGCCCGTCAGTTAGCACCGAGACGCGAGTGCCCGGCTCCGCGGGCGCGCGACCCGACAGGGTCACTTCGAAAGCCTCGAGCAGGTGCTCGGCGGTGAGCGGAACGATGCAGTGGCGCAGCTGGCGGTCATTGCCACTAAGGCCACCAACGCGAGAGATGCGCGCAGGATTGTGGGCAGTTCCCACGAAGGCGAGCTCGATCTTCGGGTTGTCCTTTTCTAACTCTGGAACCAGGACCGTGCGGGCCACGGCGAACAAGAGGTCGTGCGAGGAGAACTCTGGCGACAGCGTGGCCATCTCGGGCAGCTCGGTGAGGGCCTCGGTGAGTTCGGAGAACAGGTCTCCGTCTTCGAAGCCGTACTTGGACGTGAGATCTTCAGAGTCCAGGGCCAGCTTCTTGTTCGCGATGAACTCTGCAAAGAGCGCCTTGGCGGCGATGAGTTGACTTTCGGTGAGAGCGGCGGGCGACAGGTTCATGGACATGACGGTGCTTGGTCACTAAAACCACGCATTCGGGCACGAAGCGCACCTTGCGGGCAGGTGGGCAGAAAACACAGTGAAGGTCATGCGCCGCCTTCTCTCAACTGGTCTTTTAGTGGCCTTGACCCTGTCTCTACCAGTTTCCGTGGGGGCGGCGAGCACGAAAGCGCCAGTCACCACGACGACGGCAGTCCCGGGCGGGCCGTTTAACAACACCGCGTTGTCGCACTATTTGGACAGCCGGCAGGGAACGGTGACCATGGCGGTACTCAATCTCAACAGCTCTCAGGGGTACGTGTATCACGACCACGTACGCCAGCTCACCGCGTCGATGGTCAAGATCGACATCCTCGCGGCACTGCTCGCTAAATGCCAAACAGAGAAGCGCTGGCTCAGCCCGGCCGAGCAGTACCAAGCAACGCTGATGGTCGAGCAGTCCAACAATGACGCCGCGCAGCTTCTGTGGAACGACGTGGGCGGATACGGACTTTCTCCCAAAGTCACCGGCACCGGTGGCACATTGGTGGTACGGGCCTTTAACGCGAAGATTGGCTTTAGTGACACGTACACCGACTGGGGCTGGGGCGACATGGACGCCACCCCGGCTGACTACTTGAAGCTGCTCAAGGTGATCGCGCTTCCGAACAAGATCCTGAGCGACGCTTCGCGCAAGTACGAGATGGGGCTCATGGAGCACGTGGTGAGCTACCAGCGTTTTGGTATCCCGAACGGAATCCCCAAGGGCGTGCAAGTCGGGGTGAAGAACGGCTGGTACCCCGAAGGTGGTACGGGCTGGCAGATCAACTCGGCGGCCTACGTCTTTTCCAACTCGACCAAGTACTTAGCCGTCATCATGACCGGCAGCAACCCCGATGAGGGTTATGGCATGGATACGGTAAACAACGCCGGGGCATTGTTGTGGCGGTTCATGAGCCACGGCGCCTAAACGGCGAGACGGTGTGCACGCAGTAGCTTGTAACGGACAAGTAACTGCATGAAGCACGCAGCACCCTCTCCCCACCAAGGCTGGCGCCTGCTTGGGGCGGGACTTGGACTCGGCGTCATTGTCTTGATCCCGACGATCGGGCGCTTGGCCACCACTATCCCCCAGAGCTTTTCGACAAGGGAGTGGGCGACGGCGTGGGTCTGTTATGACTTGGGCCTGCTGGTTCTCTTTTGTGCGACCGCTTACGGCGTAGTCAAGCGGCGCTTGTTTGCGATACCGGGTCTGTTTGTCTCGGCGGCGTTCTTGGCCTGCGACGCGTGGTTTGACATCATCTGCTCGTGGGGCACATCAGAACAGCGAAGCTCGCTTCTTGACGCGTGTGTTTCAATTCCCTTCGCGACCTTCTTGGCCATCATGGGGTGGCGGTCGCTAAAGAGACTCGTAGCGACGAGCAATGCCCCTACACACAGCGTTTGATCTTGCCCGGGAGAGCAGCGGCTGGACGGTGAGTAAGGTGACCGACAACAGCTCCGTAGAACTCGAAGTACCAGCCGACGAGAACTTTGCTCATAGGGCGGCACTCGATGACCTCATCTTTCGCATGTCGGAGATGATTGAGCGTGACGGTGGAGTGCTGCGGCTGCGCAGCGTGGACATGGCAGACGGAATCGTCGAGGTCGAGTTGTCGGGCGCGTGCTCGTCGTGTGCGCTATCGACGGAGACACTGCGTGGTGGAGTCGAGCGGATCTTGCTCGATCGCTTGGAGTGGGTGAGAGAGGTCCGCTCGTTCGTAGACGACTCTTTGGGCTTTGAAGACAGCTTCGAGTTAGGTCGCGGCGGATACGTCCCGCGGTTTTGATCGAGTACCACAGGAGAGGGCGGAGGCGAGCAACTACTCGTGAAAGGCGGCGAGAAATCGTGCCTTGGCCCGTGAAAGACGTAGCGCGGCGGCGTTGTGCGAGATCTCGTAGAGAGCGGCAAGATCAGCCACTTCGAGGCCGTCCCACACCGAGGCGAGCAGTATCTCTCGCTCGTCGTCACTGAGGTGGCCAAGAGCTGCGGCCAGGGAGAGGTCCGCTACGGCGAGAGATTCAGCCGACGGCGTGGCCGGGAGCGAGACCTGGCGGTCTCGGCGAGATTTTCTCTCAGCCGCGCGCTTGGTATTGGCGAGGGTTCGCCGGGCGACACCAAGCATCCAGGGCAAAGCGGCGTCTTTAGGAATGGCGTCAAAGCGTCGCCACGTGGTCACCAGAGTCTCAGCCAGGACGTCATCGACGTCAGATAGATCGAGCGGATAAATGCGCCGGCGCAAGTACGCGGCAACGGCCGGCGCGTTTTGTCGTACGAGTTCTTCGAACTGGGACTCCTTGCTTTGTTGCGTAGCGGCGAGCGTCATTTAGTCGCGCCCGGTACTGAAGGGCTGGGTGCGACTTGGGCGACCATGGGCATGACGTGTCCCCAGGCAAAGAACGAGTAGGCGGTCCAGTCGCTTGGAATGCTCACCGCGCTCGGATCCAGCGCGGGCAACTGCCAACTGAGAGAGTCGGTCGTACCCGGCACTGCGCCGGAGTAGGAGTAGACCGGAATGAGGGCTACGTTGCCACCGGCCAAGGCCGAAAGTTCCCAGAGCGTAGACACGTCTGTCAGGGGCACATCCGTGGGCGCGGTCGTAGTGGTTGTGGGGTCCGTTCCAGAAACTGGCGGCACCGAGCCGGTCTGCTGGTTGGCGGGGTCCGTGGTTGGCTGAGAGTTCTCCACCGCCGTCCGGTACGCATCGGCCTTTGCGTTGAGAGTATTGACTCCGGCGGCCGGCGAGGCCAAGGGGTACGTGGTCTGTGACGCGACGTCAAAGAGCGGAGCGTTTAGTGAGAGCAGATTCCCACTCGTGTCGAACTGGGCGTCGAGGGAGAGATCAGAAACGACGTGCCCGTCAACGGAGATGTCGAAACTCACGAACTCTTCTCCACCAAATCCCGTGGTGGCGTCGGCTGGGGTGGTGGAGAACTGCGGGTTCACCAACTGATAGCCGGCCGGCGTGGCGGCGATGAGCTGACGGGTGGCTTGTTCGAGAGTTGGCGCGTCGGTGCTGGACACCCCGGGAAGAGCGAGACCTTGGGTGCTCGAGATCGACAACGAGCCCAGGGCTTGGGCGGCTACGTCGAGTGTGGTATTCGCGTCCGTGATCTCTACGACTCCGGCCGCGGGCGAAGAGGTACCGACCGACAACCCTAAGTAGGTAGCCAGCGCGGTCGCGGCTGTCGTGGGGTCGGGCGAGGAGAGCAGGTAGACCGGAGCCTCGGTGCTGTTCGATGAAAGTCCACTCGCGACGAAGTGGTAGGGCGCGAGCATGCAAACCTGGCAGATGACCATGGCCGACGTGGCCGAACCGGGACGAGACGCGGAGCTGGCCGAGAGTGCGAGAGGGGCGGTACTCGGACCAGCGAGCGACGAGATCAGAGTGATCACCCCGACGGTCAGTGCTGCGGCTGACGACGCGGCGGCGGCCATCTTCACCTTGAAAGATCGCCACACCGAGTTTTTAGGAGTGGTTGCCATCGCCCGAGTGAGCAGGGCGTCAAGGTTGGGCACCTCGTGGGCGGTGGTGGGATTGGCGGCGCGCAGGCGCTCGAGAGGGTCGGTGGACATGTGGGGCCTTTCTGTTTCTACCTATAGATGTCCGCCAGTACGTCTTCGTGTCGCAAGTTTCTTTTGGCTCTTTGGGCACCCGAGAATCTCGCAGCACCGGGCTTGGTAGCACCCGCGCCGGACGGTTAGGGGCATGGCTGAGTACGAGACTTTCCCCGCGCCGATCACCCCTGGAACTTCAGAGGCCTTCTTGAACGAACACTTCGCTGGTCGCTACTTCGACCGCGAGGGACATCCCATTAGCTGGAGTCGCTTTCGCGCGCTCGCGAGTGACGCTCGGTACAAAGTCCTTCGCCGCAGTGAGGTCGGCGATCTCTCGGTCGTGACGGCGTGGTTGGGTGGCGACCAGGGATTTGGCTTTGCCAACGAGAAGCCTCTGATCTTCGGCACGATCGTGCGACGTGGAGATGCGTACTTGTCAGAAAGCGAGATCTTTGCCGCGAGTGAAGAGCAGGCTCTTGTCGACCACGACTTCGTGGTGTCGACCTTGCGCACGGAGACGGCCCTTTTGGAAGACGGTGGCATTGTGGCCTTGGTCGAAGAGAGCCGCAAGCACCCCGAACGGCAAAAACTTCGCCGCATTGACAAGCGCCGAACGGCGAACGAGTAGCTGGACTTAAAGCCCAGGTAGGGCCTGACCTGGTTGCTTTCCTGACCGGCATAGTGGACGGGTGGGGCTGTTGAAGAACAGTGAGAGTTAGCACCTAACCACCAGGAGACCCATGGCCCAGCTTCGTATTCCCACCGTCCTTCGCCCAGCCGTTGGCGGGCAGAGCTCACTTGAGATCGAGGCCAGCACGATTGGCGAGCTGCTCGGCGAGCTAACGACGCGCTACCCGAACGTTGGGCCCCAGGTTCTTGGTGCTGACGGGGCGCTACACCGCTTCTTGAACGTCTACGTGAATGACGACGACGTGCGCTACATCGGCGGACTTAACGCTGCGCTGAGTGCGGGCGATGTCGTGACCCTGCTTCCAGCAGTCGCGGGCGGCAGTCTCTAACTACTTTCTCGCGCCGGGCGTGGCGAGAGGCGATGGGCACCACCGCGGGCGCGGACAGCCGTGATACTGGTTGCTGCATGCATCGTTGGCGGCGGTAATGATCGCTGTACGCAACACAAGCGGGTTTAGTGATCGCTATGTGTAGCGTTATCGTCCGGGCGCCTGGCACCCATTGATGGTTGCGTGAGGCTTTCTGCTAGTGGTTGTGTCACAACTATACCTATGGCGAGGAGCGGTACTCCGGGGATGTTTGGGGTTAGCAGCCGCTGTAGCTGGCCTGCCAAGTTGTATTGCTCGGCACGCTAAATCCGGCAGAGCGGGCCGACTGGCCGTTAGCCATGTAGACGGTCACGTAGAAGGTGATGTTGTCAGCAAAGAACCACAGGTTGCCTGCGGTGGTGCAACTGTCGTTGCCTGCGGTGTACCAGCCCGGGTAGAAACCAAGCGTCGTTGCGGTCGTCGTGCAGGCCGCAGCGGAAGCGCCAGAGTAGAGAGAGTTGTTCGGACCGTTGGGGGCAGTGGCCTCTTGAGCCGGGGTGACGCACATTGAAGTGTTGGCGGGCCAAGCGGACTCGGTTGAGTCGGTGTAGCTAACCACGTACGAGGTCACCGTTGATCCACCGAGAGAGGTGGGGGCCGTCCATGTGACCTGCGCGCCGCCGGTACCAACAGCGTTCGAGTTGACACCCACCACACTCGTGATGACCGGAGCAGAGAGTAGACCGGGGTTGGCCTGGTTCGGGCCCTGCGTGGCCTGGGTGCCCGAGCAAGCGGTGCCGAGAGCGTTTTGGTAGAACCACGATGAGATCTTGGTGGTAGTCACGAGGGCCATGACACAGCCACCAGATTTGGCAGCCATCGAGAGGCCAACCGAAGATCCCGACGAGACGTCAGCCGAGACGGTGCCGGAAACCGTCGAGGCCACTGGGGAAGCCGAGGTACTGGTGACGATGGTGGGGGCACCGGTGGCCTCGAGGCCGGCAACAGCAGCGAGGCTGGGTACTTCCGCGGCGGCCGTGGCAAGGTCAGCGGCGTTCGGGAGCGTACGGCCATTTGCGATGGCGTTCGCACGAGCGTCAGAGCCGAGAGCGGCGAGCTGGGAAGCGGTAGCCGAGAGCTGCGAAGAGTTCTGCAGGCTCGTCCAAACGGGCAGGGCGACAGCCGAGAGAATGGCCAAGATGACAACGGCTGTGATCAGCTCGAGCATGGTGAAGCCTTTGCGTTTTTTGCTGGCGACGGGTGTACGAGAAGTCATGGTGCTACGTATCGTGCGGCGCGCCAGGGCGAAAGCACGTGAATAGTGCAAATTCCCAGACCACGCCCAGGAAATTTGCGAGGGGGTAGTCGAGGGGCTCTTTAGGGCTGTGCACCTGGTGATGCGTGGTGGCGTGTGCAGAGCTTCACGCTCGGCGGACGGTTTTTGCCATGACCTCAGTCGCCAGCAGTGTTGTTGGACCAGTCCCCTTTGTTCTCTACGAGTTACCGGTCGGCCAGTTATCGATTGATGTGGGTGGGCTCTCGTTGGACATCTCTGAGTTGTTGTCCAACGGCCGAGCTACGTACACCATCTTTCAGCGCATCGTGGGAATGTGCCTGGGATTGTCATCGAACTCCGAGGGTGGTGATTCGGACCTGATGGGCACAGAGGGCAGCTACGAAGTCAAGGCCTACCCGGATGTCGAACTGCATCCTCGCGACAAAGACGACCTCTTTCATACGGCAGCGTCGAGTACTTTTCCGGCGAACAACTTAGGGCCCGAAGTAAAGGCGCTGCTGGCGGCCGGCAAGTACGACGAGGCTTTGGTGCTATGTCGGCGTACGGGCTTTGACAAGAACGACTTCTACATCTACACCAACACCTCGAAATACGACCCTTCAGTGCCGCTTCGCTTCATGGTACTGCCTGTGGCGACGGTGCTTGAGTTGTTGTCCAAAGACGACCCGCGCTTGATCAACCGCCGCGATTTGCTCGCACTGTGCGAGACGACGACGCGCGTGATTCTCAGCTAAGCGTCGAGGCTCGCAAGAACCCTGCGGGCAGCTGCGTCTTGTTGGCGAGCCAGTTAGTCAGGGCGTAGTCAATCTCCACGCGTGACAAAGCTTCGGTGTAGGCGACCTGGGTAAAGAACTCGGAGAGGTCTACTTGTGCCAATGCCCGCAAGACCTCATCAGAGGCCTTTATGAACATCTGTGTGGTGTTGGGAACAGGAGCAAAGGTCGTCTTCAAGGTGCCGCACCCCCGACCAAAGACGGTGAGTGAGCCGTTGGCCTCGTTTGGCTTGACGACTTCGAAGTGCTTGGTGAGGGGACCAGGAAAGAGTTCGCGCTCTTCGTCGCGGCGTTGCCAGACTTGAAAGATGGTGTTTAGTTCCGTTGAGTCGGTCAGGGGGTTGCCATCTTTGTCGACGTAGGAGGTCTCGAGGTCGGCGTCGTAGATCTTGTGGAAGCGGCGGTCGAGTCGATTGACGATGCTCCACTTGCGCCACGAGCGCGGCACGATGAAGGCGATGTACTCGCAGTACTTCGCCGAGTGGTTGAAGAAGGGCACCGAGAGGGCGTGGTTGCGGCCAAAGGGTGGATTGGTAAGACAGACCGCGTCGCTCAGTGACAGCGTTGAGGTGAGAAAGTCTTGCTTGGCAATACCGGGAGCCTGTGGGTCGATGTCGATAGCGAGGCAGCTCGTAGCTCCGCGCGCCGCGAGAGCGGTGACGAAGTTGCCAGTGCCCGCCGCGGGCTCTAACCAGTCACGAGTGAGGGGAATGCCCAGCTCGTCGACCATCACGGAAACAAGCTCGGCGGCTACCGAGACAGGCGTGTAGCACTGTTCCAGCCCGGTCTTTCGGGTGTTGCCCTTGCTCTTTGCCATGAAAATGACTGTGCGAAAGGGCCCAAGACACGCACACACCCCAAGCGGTGAAAGGCTTGGCAGTAGTCAGCCAAAGAGTGCGAAAGGAACGAGTGCTACGTGGAGGAGTTGTTTGACGCACAGGTGCTGGTGCGCATGGCGCAAAGTTTCGGCTGTGATCTTTTCGACCCCGAGCAGCTACTCGACGCCTTGACTCTCGGTCTCTTTGCGAGTCTGTGGCGAAACTCGCGCGTGAGTGCTTCCTGGGACGGCGATTACTTCTTCGTGCCGCCCGATCTCAGCGCGCAAGCAGCAGCCCGACTTCGCGAAGAGGCCTTTAGCCAACAAGCTCTGTTGCCGAGTGGGCGAGACACAGCGTCCGACGTCGAGCGCACTCGAGCAGTGGCTCTTCGAGCGGTGCGGGGCTACCCCCTGCCCGACGACGTGCGGCTGCGCGTGAATGTTGCTATGTGCCGCGAGCTACGGGGCGCGTTCGGAGAGGTTTCTTCGAACATTGAGATGGGCGAGGTTCTCACGGTCGCGTACTCGTACTTCTCGGACAAGAAGCGGGCAGTGACCATCGGTGAGTGCTCTTTGAGCGTGGACCGGCTGGTGCCGAGCGAGGTACTTGAAGGTCTTGCCAAGCAACTGGCCAAGAAGATCGAACGCTTGGGCGAAATGAGAGTGGCGGTTGGAGGCCAAGAAACGCTCTGGTGGGTAGCGGTCTTAGGGCTTCGCGAGGGGTTGCAGTGGTTCTTTCATCCTTGGTGGCGCGGTCGCGTAGGAGCGGTAGAAGAGATGGCTGACGCGGTGGTGCGCGAAGTAGGCGAAGTGCCCCAGTGTCCGGGTGAGGGTAGATCTCAGTACTTCTTGCGGCTGCGTGACGCACCTGATTTCTTAACCGGACACGAGGTGCGTTGGTGGCTGCGGGCAAGTGAGCTACTCCCCCGGCGCGGAGTAGTCGATGAACTGACGGGACCCGGGAGTTGGTGGTCTTTTAGGGATCTGGTGTAGGTGCAAAAAAACTGGCAATTGTGCCAAGTGGGAGAACGCTCTTTTGTACGCTACGAAAGGTTACCCATGTTTACGTTCAAGTTGTTCTCTCCTGTTCGCAAGACTGCTCTGCGCATTGTCGCGATCTCTGCCGTTGGTCTGGCGGCGTTGCCGGTCGCCGGAGCAGGGGCTGCGAGTAGTATTCACCCGCCTTACGCCATCTCTTCACTGGCGAGTGCTAACGGTCACGTATGGGCGGCAGCTTTACTGTCTGGTAGTAACCCCAGCTGGAAGTTAGTTGGCCTCAACGAGACCACTGGTGCGGTTAGTTACGAAATCACTACGCCAGATGCGAAGAACGCCTCCACGCCAATCTCGGTAGTTCCCGTCGGCAGTGACATCGTTGTTCTCGAGGACCGGTTGCTTTCTGCGCGCACGGTGTCGGGCAAGAATGTGGTGCCGAACCTCGCCACGCTGAGCGTTTACTCCCAGTCGAGTGGCGCGTTGCTGTGGTCACACGTATGTGGCACCAGCGATGGCCTCACCTGGTGCAGTCACGTTTACGCCAGTGGAAATAGCATCGCCGCTTCGGTATACAGCTGGAAGAGCAACGGTCTCACCACGAACCTGTACTCACTGGCTAACGGTTCTAAGACCGCGAGCATGACTATTCAGAGCGTCAACATTCACGCGACTGGGTTGTCGCTGCGTGAAAGCAGCGATGGCAACAGCGTCTTCTACCTCTACGGCCTGCTCGGTCAACCTCTGACGGGATGGTGCACCAGCTTCACTAGTCCCAGCGTGGTTATTCCCGTAGCCAAAGCCCTGCCGGGTCCACTCAGCAACTTGGCGGTTGGGGGTGGCAACTTGTTCACCACCCAGACTTTGTCATCGGGCGCGAGCGTGCTCGAGATGATCTCTGCAACGACCGGAAGTGTCACCACACTTAGTGGCGCGAACTACCAGTTCCCCTCGCAGGCCGAGGGCGGGTGGTCAGGCGGCCAGGTGTACGCGAGTGGCAACATTGCGCTTGCCTATTCGTCGAACACTACGCACGTTAGCGAAATCAACGCTAAGACGGGAGCCCTGCTGCACGTTTTGAATCTGGGTTCGGGACTCTCTAGCAGCCCATCTAGTGTTTCGATCGAGGGCTCGACGATTTTCGTTGCTACGACGAGTGGTGTTGTGGCTTTCGATGCGACCTCCGGTGCGAAGCTGCGCACACTGGCCGCGAGCGCTCTGTAGTTCCGCGTCGGCCTGCCTTTGGTGGCGGTATTTGATGCTGGCGTCAGACGACTACGCCCTCAGCGTGCCGACGCCCGATCACTTCTTGCCCCTGGGCTACATCGCGGGGATCGCGACTGCGAGCGCGGGCCGGCCCGAAAAGTTCGTAGAGGGTTGCAGTCTCGGGTCGCTTTCGATGACGTCGTACATCGTGCGCGACGCTAAGTAGGACTACTTGAAGCGGTAGGTGATGCGACCCTTTTGCATGTCGTAGGGAGTCATCTCGACCTGCACGCGGTCGCCGGGCAGAATGCGGATGCGGTGCTGCTTCATCTTGCCTGACCCGTAAGCGAGGATCTGGACACCGTTTTCCAAGGTCACTCGGAACATGGCGTTAGAAAGGGCTTCGTCGACGACACCCTCTAGGACAAAGGTTTCTTCTTTTTCGCTCACTGGTGACCTCGTTGGTTCATGAAAATGATGGTGTCAGGGAGCTCACAGTGTGCACACGGGGTCACGCGGGGCGAAAAGCGTGGGAACATCAAAACCCCTTGGCTCGAAGAGCAAAGATGGCCACCACGAAGAGCGCTTCTACGAAGCCGAGCAAGGTGGCGAGGGCGACGAGAGGGTTTACTTTTACGCGCCGGGGATCTAACGGTCGGCGGCGAAGTTCGTGGTGCGTGCTCATTTGTTCAGTAGTTGACATACGGGTCCTTTCTCTTGCTCACGGTTCGAAGAGGGCGAAAGGGTGCATTCGGTGTCGCGGGCAGTGGTCTTGGTGCTTGAACGGCGTGGCGCGTGTCGCCGGATTTGCTGGAACTTAGACCTGGGCGAGCGGACTTGCGGCTACGGCAGCTGACAGTCGAGCGGAATCGACGCGCAAGTAGACCTGGGTCGTCGAGACACTCGAGTGGCCCATGAGCTCAGAGACACTCAGAATGTCTGCTCCGGCGGCGAGTACGTGCGTGGCAAAGCTGTGACGACAGGCGTGGGCGCGCCGGCCCGGTACTTTTAAGCCCGCGCGCTTCACGAGCGTGTCAAAGAGTTGACTGAGTCCGTCACGGCTAAAGGGGCCACGCTGAGAAAGCAAGAGAGCTTCACTTGGCTGTAGGAGAGACTGCGCCTTAGTGGCTCTTTCGGGCAAGTAGGCGTCCAGTGCTTGGTTCAGTCGCTCGTTCGTGGGCACCACGCGTTCTTTGTTGCCCTTGCCGAGAACGAGCAGA
>Ga0208504_1000344_pt1 | contig 11692 bp, 8 predicted proteins | sample CryBogCBH05Oct08_FD_184595 | JGI IMG/M metagenome (GOLD analysis project Ga0208504, IMG submission 184595) | Freshwater microbial communities from Crystal Bog, Wisconsin, USA - CBH05Oct08 (SPAdes) | ecosystem: Environmental > Aquatic > Freshwater > Lake | place: Crystal Bog, Wisconsin, USA...
CCCTTGCTACGTTCGTTCTTATTTTCCACCGAAATGACTTTGTGCATGTGAAGAATCCACTTGGGGCTTATCACGGTGGATCGCAATCTCTCATTCTTGGCACAATGATGTGCGCGAGTTTCCTCCTGGGATCTGCAGAAGTGCTCGGAAATAACTCCTCGCAAACTTTCATGCCCGAAGTGATTTCTGAAGAACATCTGGCGAAAGGTAATGGCCAGATGTGGTCAGCTGAATATTTGACTAATAGTTTTATTGGACCTGCACTTGGTTCACTTCTCTTAGGTGTTGCGATCTATTTACCATTCTTAGTCGATGCTGGTTCATTCTTTGCATCAGCAGCTTTGATATCACTTATCTCTGTGCAGGCTCGAAAGATTGTGAAATCCGATCGCGGGGCACATCAATCAGCAACTGGAACATTTATTACAGAGTTAAAAGAGGGTTTTGCCTGGTTGATGGGTCACGAGATTCTTCGGCCGATGGCCTTCACACTCGGAGCCCTCAACTTCTTTAGTCAGATTGCCTTCGCCTCCTACATTCTCTTTGTTCAAGAAGTTCTGCATGTCTCTGTCTTTATCTTTGCCTTGCTGGGAACTGCTGGAGCAGCAGGGGGATTCCTTGGGGGATTGGTTTCTCCAAAAATTATTAAACGAATTGGTGAAGGAAGGGCGTTAACTGTTGCTCTCGTCGGCATGCCCGCTGTCACTGCATCGGCCTTCTTCATGCATTCGTGGTACTTGCTCTATCTCGCAATTTTCGTGGAGACCTTTATCTCTGTCATGTGGAATGTCGTGACTGTCTCCTTTAGACAGACGATCATTCCGCCGCAGATTCTGGGTCGAGTGAATAGCGGCTATCGATTCTTTGGCTGGGGCTCCATGCCACTCGGCTCACTTGCCGGAGGTCTCTTGGTCGATATCCTCCAAGGCCATATCTCTCGGAATCTCGCCCTGCGGATCCCATTCTTGGTCGCCGGCGCAATTGGCCTTATTACCTGGGTTCTGGCCCGAAAGTCGTTCACCTCGGAGAGGCTCGAAGCGGCGAGGGTTCACGCCGCCGGGCAGGATTAGGCCCCGTCCAGACGTAGGCTCCTTGAGACCTGAGTAAATTATCCGTTACATACTGAAAAACAGTTGCCCATATTCGGACATATGGGGCAGAATTCGGCAACTACCAATGAGTAGGGGTGGTCACTAGCTAGGTCCACTTCCTCATCGGTCCCTCGATAAGGAGAATAAATGAAAGCACGCATCAACGCGCGCTCTGTTCTCGCTTTGGCATCTGCCTCAGCGATCGCAGTAACTGGTGTTCTCGTAGCACCAGCACACGCAGCGACAAAGACAACAGTCGTCATGACTGAGCCAAGCCCGCTCACGAGCTTGAACTACAACGCGACCGATATGAACCTCAATACCAACTTGGATGTTACTTATCCAACTGGTTTTGGATTCTGGTACGCAGACAACCAGAAGAACCTTGTTCCAAATACAAAATTTGGATCATGGAAGGTTGTTAAGAACACAGCAACAGATTTCGAGGTCGCTTACACAGTGAACTCAGGATTGGTTTGGGATGATGGCGCGCCAATTACCGGTGTTGACCTTCTTCTCTCACACGTTCTCTCATCATCTGCTTACTCAAAGGCTGCAGGTCTCGGTGACCCAGCTGCTTCAGGAGTAACTCCAGCGTTTGACTCACTTGGATACGCAGGCGTTTACGATCAGAACATTGTTGGAGATCCAACACTTTCAGCTGACAAGATGACTGTGACCTTGAAGTACAAGGCTCGCATCCCAGATTGGCAGCAGTTCGCTCCAGGTGTATCTCCAGTGCACGCACTTGAGCTCATGGCAGCAGGAAAGAAGACACTTCCTTCATCAACTGCTGAGGCACAAGCTGCAACAGATAAGTTCCTCGCAGACTTCACCTCAAAGAACACCGCTTCTTTGAAGGCAATGGGTGCTATCTGGTCAAAGAGCTACAACATCTCAACTGTTAACTCTTCAACCAACCCATTGCTTCTCGTTGGCAATGGTGACTTCCGTATCGATTCATGTGTAGATCAGATCTCTTGCACACTTGTTTTGGATACCAAGACAAACGGTAACTCTGGTCCAAAGACCACAGGAATCGACAAGATCGTCTTCCGCTTTGACGTTGCTGATACATCAGCTCCACAGGCACTTGGAAACAAGGAAGTTGACCTCTACCAGGGTCAGCCAACTGCAGATGCAGTAACACAGCTCAAGTCTGTTAAGGGCATCTCACTCGTTCCAGGCCCATTGGCTACATACGAGCAAATCTCACTTCGTACCGCATCAGCTGGAAACAATGACGCTGCTTATGCAGGTCCATTCGCTGGCGAGACCGAGAAGGCAAAGGCAACTCGCCAAGCATTCTTGCTCGCACTTCCACGTGAAGATATGGTCAACAAGATTGTTAAGCCAGTACAGTCAAACGCTGTCGTTCTTAACTCTCGCTTTGTGATGCCAGATGCAACTGCGGCTTACAACGATCAGGTCTCGAAGAATGCTTCTGGACCATTCAACGCTGGAACACAGGCTTCACGCACTGCTCAAGCGATCACAATCATGAAGCACTACTACGGCGCTGACTTCCTTAAGCACCCAATCACGGTTCACACCTTGTTCCGTAACAATGCTCGTCGTACAGCTGAATTCCAGCTCTACCAGGCAGCTGAAGCCGCAATCGGTTTCAACATGACTGGACCTGGAATTCCTGATTGGTCTAAGCACCTCTCAGATAACACCTACGATGCAGCATTCTTCGCATGGGGTGCAGCACTTCCTGTACAGGTCGGCGATTGCCCACAGCTACAGTCTGATTCTTCAAACAACACATTTGGTTGGAAGAATGCAACAGTAGATAGCACCTGTCATGCACTTGCAGCGCAGGCAATGTCTGACACTGCTCGTAACCGCAACTGGGTAACAGTTGAGCGCGCTCTCTACCAAGAGGCGTACACAATCGGCCTCTTCCAGTGGCCTGGTGTTACAGCTGTTAACTCAGACCTCAAGGGTGTCAAGCCATCCTCAATTACTCCAAACCTCGTTTGGAACTATTGGGAGTGGACATACTAAGTCGACCAAAAGGTCGCTTGGTAACCCTTAAGTAAGAATCAGTAAGACAGTCGTGGAGTTCGAGAGTAATCTCGGACTCCACGATTTACTGTCCAGCAAGTAATTTTTCAATCTTCAAAATTAGGTTTTTGAGAAATGCGAAAAAAGAGAAGAGGGAGTGAATGTTCGCTTACATTATGCGCCGATTAGGGACGCTCGTAGTGATCCTCTTTGGGTCGAGCTTCATTCTCTACAATCTCACCGCTATCTCTGGTGATCCAACCGAGCAATATAAATTTGCAACTGATCTACGCGCGAAGCAAGAACTCGCGGGCTTGATAAAGCAGTTAGATCTCAATACCCCGCCACCTCTTCGTTACTTTAAGTGGCTGAAGGGAATCCTTAAGGCCTTCACTGGCAATATTGATTTCGGTATGACCCGAAATAATGAATTTGTTTCTACTCGACTTGCTCAAGCCATTCCTACGACGCTCCGCCTGGTTCTTGCAGCAACTCTGATCGCGATCGTCCTAGGCATCATGTTGGGTGTCATCACCGCACTTCGCCAATATAGCCGCTTCGACTATGTAGTGACCTTCTTCTCATTCTTGATGTTCTCGCTACCGATCTTCTGGGTCGCAGTTCTCCTCAAGGAATTTCTTGCAATTAAGTTTAATGACTTCCTCGCACATGCCCAGATCCCTATTGGATGGGCGATCGGGCTCTCCATCGCAAGTGGACTTTTCTGGGCCGGCATTATCGGAATCTCCCGCCAGACTTTCTATAAGGTCCTTGGAGTCGCCTTCGTTGCAAACTTTGCCCTTCTTGAATTCTTCTCGGCCACAAAGTGGTTCGCCAATCCAAAGTTGGGTCCGATTGTGGTCTTCATCTTTGCTCTAGCCATTGCTTATGGCGTAACTGCAATCTCAACTGGACTTGAGGATGTTAAGTCGCTTCGAGCATCACAGACCATGGCAGTTGTTACTTTAGTTCTGTACTACCCAGTCAATTACCTCTTTAAGCACTACTCGAATATTTGGCTCCTTGTTGGACTCTTGATTGCAACCCTGGCGACTGCTTGGGCGAGTGGAACGTTCTGGACAAAGATTGATCGTGGTCCCGCTCGTCGCACAGCGATGATTTCTGCGGGCCTTATGGGAGTGATCGTTGTGATTGATCGCCTCATGCAGACCTGGTCGTCATATGTTCAAATGGATGGCGTTAATGGTCGTCCGATTCCAACAGTTGGACAGGCAGATCCACTTCTCTCCAACCCTGATTTCTGGACGAACTTCCTCGATCGATCCGTGCACCTCTTCCTCCCTACGATCGCGCTCACGTTGATCTCGTTCGCTGGATACATCAGATATTCACGCGGAACGCTCCTTGAAGTTTTGAACCAGGATTACATCCGCACTGCTCGCGCCAAGGGTCTATCTGAGCGGACCGTCATTATGCGACATGCCTTCCGCAACACCATGATTCCGTTGACCACCATCATCGTTGTTGATCTTGCCGGTGTTATCGGTGGTGCGATCATTACCGAACGCGTCTTTGGTTGGTCAGGTATGGGAACCCTCTTCAATGCCGCTATTCAAGGTCTCGATCTCAATCTCTTGATGGGAGTCTTCTTCTGCACAGCAACACTCTCAGTGTTAGCTAACTTAATTGCCGACCTTCTGTACTCGGCTCTTGATCCACGTATTCGAGTAGGGAGCAAATAATGGCCTTCGGTCGTAAGAAAGCTGTGGCAACTGAAGCTCAACGCGACGGTGGCGAAAACGCTATTGCCAATAAAGAGGTCGAAGGTCTAAGCCAGCGACAGATCGTACTTCGTCGTTTTGTTCGACACCGCGCTGCGATGATCTCACTCTTTATTCTGCTCTCAGTCATTGTCTTTGTCTTTACCGCGAGTGAATTCCATATCGGGCCAATCGGTTGGAACGGTTGGTGGCACTACACGATCAAAGACACTCCAGATCTACTCATCTGTAAGAATGGCAACGTTGGTTGCCCAACACTCACAATAACTCCTGGCAAGGGATGGGGACTCGGAAAACATCCATTCGGCCAAGATGATATTGGACATGATTACTTCGCACTTGTGATGCGTGGCGCACAGCGCTCACTTCTCGTCACCTTCATCATCGGCGCGATTGCCGGAACTATCGGCACGGTTGTGGGATCTATCGCAGGCTTCTATCGCGGAACCGTCGACAATGTTTTGATGCGCTTCGTAGACTTTTTGATCACTATTCCATCGATCATCATCGGTTCTGTGATCGGTTATCACTTCGGAAACTTGGGAGCGACTTTCCTTGCTCTCTATTTGGGTCTCTTTACCTGGACTGGCCTATCGCGTTTAGTCCGTGGCGAATTCTTGACGCTCCGCGAACGTGACTTCGTTGACGCTGCTCGCGTTGCGGGTGCCTCAAATCGCCGCATTATCTTCAAACATATCCTGCCTAATGCAATAGGTGTGATTATCGTTTCCGTAACGCTCTTAATGTCAGCTGCGATTCTGCTCGAGACCGCGCTCTCATATCTTGGTTTTGGAGTGGTAGAGCCAGATGTCTCACTTGGATTGTTGATTTCGAAGTATCAAGATTCATTTACAACTAGACCATGGCTCTTCTGGTATCCAGGCTTATTCATCATCACGATCGCCCTGACGATCAACTTCATCGGTGATGGCCTTCGTGATGCCTTCGACCCACGTCAACGTCGCAGAATCACAAAGAAGGACCGCGAACGTGCGAGCGAGATCAAGAGAGAGCGTGACTCCCTCTAATGGAACTCTTTACACGCACGTTAGAAGCTCAAGGCGTAGAAGATCAACGCAGAAGCGAGCGAACCAATTGTTATTGCTGCTCCCACGATGTTGAAGACAACCGCGCTCTCGCAACTTTCAATTCCGAGGGCTTCAAAGTTGCGCCATCTCATTCTCGCGATGTAACTGGCCTGACCGCTCTCGCTTCGAGGAGATTCACCTGGTCTGATCTCACCACCAGCTCCAAGATCCATACCCTTCACTTCACTGGGGTGGATGGAACGAGCGTGGTAGCGGCCGGGAGCTGGTGCAGCCCAAGCGTAGATTCGTTTACCGGCGACCTGGATGCTCATGGTGTAGCGGGCCTCAATCTCATCAACGCGATCCCAGCCGACGGTAATGCGTTGGATGGGGTTGGTGATGCGGATTCCTTCATCAAAGATTTCAATCTTTGGATGGATGAAGAGCATGTAAGAAGCGCTGATAACGAATATTCCCCAAGCGCTCGCCACCAGGTCAGCTCTGATCGAGCCAGCAGTGAAGGTTTGAATAACAAGTGCGAGAACGATGATCGTCGTTACTCCGGCAGAGAACCAGGCGCTGCGGGAACGGTAGAGAATCACATTACTCATTCCGCAATCTTCTCACAGCAACCTGGATTGGAAGGGTCAGAAAAATGAGCGATCCAGTATTAAAGGTACAGAACTACACCGTTGAGTTCTGGGTAGATGGAACCTGGTATCCAGCGGCCATTGATATGAACTTCGAAGTGGAAGCAGGCAAGGTCCTCGCCATCGTCGGTGAATCTGGCTCAGGTAAATCCACAACTGCGATGGGCATCATGAGCCTGCTCGCATCAAATGCGCGCACTTCAGGAAGTGTGAAGATCAAGGGTTCAGAAGTTCTCGGTGCTACAAATTCAACGCTTCGTAAATTCCGCGGCAAAGAAGTTGCTTATATCTTCCAAGAGCCAATGACTGCGCTCAACCCGGTCTACACCGTTGGCTATCAAATTGTGGAGACGCTTCGTACCCACTTTGATATTGGGCCAACTCAAGCTAAAGCCAGAGCGATTGAGCTCATTGGCATGGTTGAAATCCCAGATCCAGAGACAGCATTTGATAAGTACCCACACCAACTCTCTGGTGGACAGCGTCAACGAGCGATGATTGCTCAGTCACTTGCCTGCGACCCAGGTCTTCTCATTGCAGATGAGCCAACAACCGCACTCGATGTGACAGTCCAGGCTGAGATTCTTGATTTGATGCGCGGCCTCAAGACCCGTCTCAACTCGGCAATCTTGCTCATCACCCACGATATGGGTGTTGTCGCTGATATGGCTGATGAGATCCTCGTGATGAAGGATGGGCTAACTGTCGAACATGGCAGCGCCGATCAGATCTTTAATAAGCCTAACCATCCGTACACCAAAGAACTTCTTGGTGCGGTTCCAAAACTTGGTTCAACCACGCAACGTCCATTCCCTTACAAAGTTGATGCTAAGCCAGAGCCAGTCATCAAACTTGAGAATGTCACGATTGAATATCCAAAGCGCGGTCGCATCCCAGCCTTTACCGCTGTTAAGGAATTTAATCTTGAGATCTATCCAGGCGAGATCGTTGGTTTGGTAGGGGAGTCAGGTTCAGGAAAGACCACTGTGGGTCGCGCTGCAATTGGCCTTCTTCCAATTAAAGAAGGATCTATCTCGATCGTCGGAAACGATATCTCGCACGCTACTCAGAAAGAGTTACGCGGAATTCGTCGCCACACTGGAATTGTCTTCCAAGATCCAGCTTCTTCACTCAACCCACGCTTGCCGATTGGTGAGTCGATTGGTGAGCCGATCTTCTTAGCTGGCCTTGCGAAAGGCGCAGATCTCGCACACAAGGTTGAGGATCTCCTCGACTCTGTCGAACTCCCACGTAGCTATCGCAACCGTTATCCGCACGAGCTCTCAGGTGGACAACGTCAGCGCGTAGGTATTGCTCGTGCCCTCGCCCTTACACCTGATCTCTTGATTGCAGATGAACCAACATCAGCGCTCGATGTATCGGTACAGGCGCGCTTCCTTGAGTTGCTCCAAGAGCTCCAAGGAAAGTTGAACTTCGCCTGTCTCTTCATCAGCCATGACCTAGCAGTCGTCGACATCCTCTCGCACCGTATCGCGGTGATGCAGAATGGACGTCTGGTCGAATCTGGCGAACGAGATGAGATCTTGAAGCGTCCGAAGGATGCTTACACTCAACGCCTCATTGCTGCGGTTCCGGTGCCGAACCCGGCTGAGCAGGCAGTTCGCCGTGCAGCAAGGCTTTCTGCAAAGAATTAACCGAGGGTTCGAACAACAACCCACATAATGAGAACGCCCAGCGCTGTAGCTCCCATGGTGAAGCGCGATGGGTGGTTTGCGTGAGCCTCTGGCAGGATGTGAGAAGTCGCAATGTAGATCACGAATCCGCTGAAGAATGCGAGATAGATATTGATCGAGTTCTCGCTCAAATGGAAAGAATTTCCCACAATCGCACCTGAGATACGAACAATTGCATCCACCGCGAGAAGTGAGATTGCCTTCTGACTCCAAGAACCAGCTTTTACGAGCATCGCAACTGTATTGAGGCCATCGCTAAATGCGTGGACGAGCAAGGCGAAGAAGACGGCAACTCCAAGTGCATGAGAGACGTGGAAGGCGACACCAAGTGCAACGCCATCCATGAAGACATGGCCGGCCATTGCAACAGCCCCAAAGACCCCGGCTACATGATCAGAGTGGGTGTGCTCATCTTCGTAGTGATGGGAGTGGCCCTCATGGCCGCCAACCCACTTTTCAATAAAGTGAAGGATAAGAAAGCCGGCGCAGAAAGCGACGGGAACGGCGGGAAGTCCGCCCCATGTGATTCCCATGTGGGCATAGATCGTTGGATTGAGATCGAAAGCCACAAGACCCAATAAAAGGCCCGCAGAGAGCCCTAGAACGAGGTGAAAGCGATCTTTGGTACGCAGGGTAAATAAACCGCCCAGCGATGTAGAAATCGACGTGAGAGCCGCTAACAGGACCGCATTCATGTATTTAGCGTACCTGCTGCACTACCAAATCTGGACGCGCTCTTCCGGTGGGAGATAGAGGCCATCGCCTGGCTGGAGGTCGAATGCATCGTAGAAGGCGCCGACATTTTTCACGATCTGATTTGTTCGAAATTCATCCGGGGAGTGCGGGTCGGATGAGATCAAGGTCCGAAGCATCTCTGGACGCCACTTCGCCTGATTCGATTGGGCATAGGCCAAGAAGAAGCGTTGCAGACCGGTGTAGCCATCGATGATTGGGGCAGGCTCGCCATTGAGGGCAAGTTCGTAGGCCTTGAGTGCGATACAGACGCCACCCAAGTCACCAATATTTTCACCAACGGTGAGGGCGCCATTGACATGCATATCCGGAAGATCTTCCGGGAAGCATTCGTCGAACTGCTTGATCAACATCGCTGCTCGCTTTTCGAACTCCACACGATCTTCATCGCTCCACCAGTTATGAAGGAATCCATCGCCATCATATTTTGATCCTTGATCATCAAAGCCATGGCCGATCTCGTGGCCAATGGTCGACCCAACCGCGGCGTAATTAGCAGCATCATCAGCCTCTAAATCAAAGAATGGTGGCTGGAGGTAGGCGGCCGGAAATACGATCTCATTGAGATCAGGTCGGTAATAGGCGTTGACGGTCTGCGGGAACATCAACCAGAGGTCGCGATCGACCGGCTTGCCGATCTTCTCGAATTCTAAGGCGAGGGAGAAGGCGTTAATACGTCCAAGATTTCCTATGAGGTCGCTCGGATCAATCTCTAGTGTTGAGTAGTCGCGCCACTTATCGGGATATCCGATCTTGGTGCGAAACTTTGAGAGTTTCTCGAGCGCTTGGACCTTTGTCTTCTCTGTCATCCATTCCAACCCAGAGATGCTGAAGCGATAGGCCTCAATAAGGTTAGCGACGAGCTCTTCCATTCGAGCCTTTGCAGCGGCAGGGAAGTGGCGTTCTACGTAGATCTCACCGATCGCTTCGCCGAGTCCACCTTCGGTGAGCGAGATCGCTCGCTTCCAACGAGCACGCATCTCAGGGACGCCACTCAATGTGTGGGCATAGAAGTTGAAGTTCTCTTGGACCAGGGGAGTGTGAAGATAAGGAGCTGATCCGTGGATGATGTTCCAGATCAGCCATGACCGCCACTTCTCGAGATCAAAGTGAGTAAACATGGCGGAGATACCTTCGAAGAAGGATGGCTCGCCGACAACAACGGTTTCAAATACCTTGGCTGGGACCTTTCCGGCAGAGAGATAGAGATCCCAATCAAAGGCTGGTGCGAGTTTCTTCAACTCTGAAAAGGAGTATTTGTTGTACGTCAGATCTGCATCGCGATCTTTGACCTGATCCCAATGATGCGACGCAATCTGCGTTTCCAGTTCCATCACTCGAGCGGCATGTGAAGGCGCATCGCTGATGCCAGCAATCTCCAACATCTTCTGGATGTGGTCGATGTAGGCACGACGGATCTCGGCAAATTCTTCATCGGTGTAATAGGCCTCATCAGGGAGACCGATTCCACCTTGACCGATATAGGCAATATTGGTCTCGACATCTTTCACATCGCCACTGATGTATGAATAGAAGAATCCGCCAGTTCCGCGATTCTCCAGATCAGCCATAAAGGAGATGAAGGATGGCAGATCAGAGATGGCGCCCGCCTTCGCCAGGTCATCGCGGATCGGGTCGATGCCAGCAGCTTCAATCGCCGCCTCATCCATGAAAGAGGTATAGAGGTCAGCGATCTTCTGTCCATTGCTCCCGCGCGGGGCAGGGTTGGCTACTAGGTCATCGACGATTGCCTTGACCCGCTTCTCGGAGAGTTCACGCAGTTCAACGGGCGCACCCCACCAGGCGCGATCGGCAGGAATCTCCGTCTCATCAAGCCACGTACCGTTAGCGAAGCGGAAGAGATCATCTTGCGGACGGATCGATTTCTTGAAGTGCTGTGGTGAGAGGCCAGATTTCATAGTGAAACCTTAACTGAAAAGAAAGTAATTCAACTTTCAACTAATTCAATTCTGCCTTATCCTTAAGCCATGGCAGCAAAAAATGAGGTCCGTTGGCTCAATCCACGGGAGATGAAGGCCTGGCGTAGCTACATCATCGCAAGCCGGCGCATGCTCGAAGCTCTTGATAACGATCTCGCCGGCTTTGAACTCACCATGGCCGATTATGAAGTATTGGCTCAGCTCTCCGATGCCCCAGAGCGGAAGATGAGAATGTCAGAGCTGGCAGAGATCTCGATGATCTCTAAATCCCGACTCTCACACCGTATGAAGGTGATGGAGAAGGCGGGTTGGGTTCGCCGGGAAGAGTGCCCGAGCGATCGACGTGGTTACTTTGCTGTGATGACAGATAAGGGCTTTAAGGCGATTGAGAAGGCGGCACCAACGCACGTTGCAAGTGTCCGCAATCGATTCGTCGATCACCTCACTGTGAAGGATCAGGAAGAGCTGTCGAAGATCTTCGACCGCGTTCAATCGCAGTTGCGCGGTCAATTTATTGAGGAAGATAGTTCTAAAAAATAGTGGAATTGAGAAATAAAAAAGCCCGCCATTTTCATGGCGGGCTTTTTCGTTAAGGCAATTACTTCTTCTTTGCAACAGCCTTCTTGCGGCGCTTTGGAGCTGCCTTCTTAGCTGCTGGAGCAGCCTTCTTAGCAGCAGCCTTCTTACGGCGCTTTGGAGCTGCCTTCTTAGCTGCTGGAGCAGCCTTCTTAGCAGCAGCCTTCTTACGGCGCTTTGGAGCAGCCTTCTTAGCAGCTGGCTTAGC
>Ga0208504_1000365_pt1 | contig 11376 bp, 9 predicted proteins | sample CryBogCBH05Oct08_FD_184595 | JGI IMG/M metagenome (GOLD analysis project Ga0208504, IMG submission 184595) | Freshwater microbial communities from Crystal Bog, Wisconsin, USA - CBH05Oct08 (SPAdes) | ecosystem: Environmental > Aquatic > Freshwater > Lake | place: Crystal Bog, Wisconsin, USA...
GATGAAGATTTCTTTTCACGTCTCGTCAATCACGCTGAAGTTGCTGAAAAGGACTACTCGCTCTCGGTGAGCAGTTATGTAGTTGCTGAAGACACAAGAGAAGTTGTCGACATCAAGATCCTGAACAAATCGATTACAGAGATTGTTTCGCGTCAGTCAGAGCTTCGTTCTGAGATAGATAAGATTGTTGCTAACCTCGAAGGCGAAGGTTCATGAATCGAGTAGAGCGTCTCATCTCTGAGATTTGTCCCGATGGGGTACCAGTCTTTCCATTAGGAGAAATCGGGACCACTGTTTCCGGTTTACGAGGTAAGTCGAAGAGTGATTTTTCCGAAGGCAATGCCCCGTATGTTTCATACGTAGAGATTTTCAATAACCCAGGAATCGACTTCGTTCCAGAAAAACGAGTGAAGGTAGGCTCAGGCGAAAATCAGAGTGCTATCCAACTCGGAGATGTCTTGGTTACAGGATCTTCAGAAACGCGGAACGAATGTGGGATGACATCAGTCGTTACTTCCGTGCCCGAACTGCCGATCTACGTGAACAGTTTCTGCTTTATCTGGAGACCTAACCAAGGTGTAGAACTTGACCCGCAGTTCGCAAAACACCTATTCAGGGGTCGAGCATTCCGAGACCAGGTAATTGAAACGGCTAACGGCGTCACGCGCCAAAATATCTCGAAACCAAAGTTTCTATCTATCGAGGTGCCACTTCCCCCATTACCCGTTCAGCGCGAAATTGCCTCAATTTTGAACAAGTTCACAGAGCTAGAAGCAGAGCTAGAAGCAGAGCTAGAAGCAAGAAAGTTTCAGTATGAGCATTTTTCAAAGTCAATGCTCGAATTCAAAGACTCCGAAACGCAGCGCGTACTAGTGTCGGAAGTCTGCCGTATTTCCAGAGGCACCGTAATTTCGAAAGACTATCTGAGGGACCACCCCGGCAGATACCCCGTGTATTCATCTCAAACACTCAACAATGGAATCTTCGGTTACATAGACACTTTCGCTTATGATTTTGAGTCGCTGACTTGGACAACTGATGGCGCAAATGCTGGTTCCATATTTTTCCATCAGAATGAGAAGTTCACAATTACAAATGTGTGTGGATTGCTACAAGTTCTAGATCCTTCTCGTGTGTCTACTCGCTTCATGTACTACGTCCTTTCGGCCGAAGCTCCAAAGTACGTCAGTGCTGGCATGGGAAACCCAAAGCTGATGGCGGGCACTATGGGCGAAATTCAAATCGAACTCCCTTCACTCAAGAAGCAAAATGAAATCGTGGCAGTGTTGGACAAGTTTGATGCACTCGTGAACGGAATTACCGAGGGGCTTCCTGCGGAAATCGCTGCACGTCGAACACAATACGAGTATTACCAGAGCAAGTTGCTCACTTTCAAAAAACTGGAAGTCGCATGAGTATCTCTAACATAGAGCCAATCGCAATCACATCAGAAAACACTGTAGTAGCGGAACTTGACCCCAAGTTGAATAAAGCGAAGGCATACGAGACTGAGGCAGAACTAGAAGGTGCGTTCGTTGAACTTCTGAAGGATCAAGCATACGAATACTTACCTCTTAACGATGAAACTGCTCTGATCGCTAACCTCAAAGTCCAGCTTGAGAAGCTCAACAAAATAGAGTTTTCCGACGTAGAGTGGGAGCGCTTCTTCTCCGAAAGTATCTCCAGTGAAAAGGACGGAATAATCGAGAAGACCCGTCGATTCCAGGAAGATCATATCCGTGTGCTGAAGCGCGATAGCGGTGAAAGTAAGAACATCTATCTAATTGATAAGCAGTACATCCACAACAACAGCGTTCAGGTGCTCAACCAGTACGAAGTAGAAGGCGCTCGAAAGAACCGCTATGACGTGACAGTGCTTGTGAATGGACTCCCGCTAGTCCATATCGAGTTAAAACGCCGTGGAGTTGATATCCGTGAGGCCTTCAACCAGATTAACCGATACCAACACGACAGCTTCTGGGCCGGTTCGGGCCTGTATCAGTACATTCAAATTTTCGTCATAAGCAACGGTACTTATACGAAGTACTACAGCAACACCGTGCGCGATCAACACATCAAGGAAGCAAGTGGAAACACGCGTATCAAGAAGACTTCAAACAGTTACGAATTTACGAGTTGGTGGGCCGATGCCAATAACAAACCGATCTACGACTTAATGTCATTTGGCAAGACTTTCTTTGCCAAGCACAGTCTTCTCAACATCCTCACCAAGTACTGCGTGTTTACTTCTGACCAAATGTTGCTGACCATGCGTCCGTATCAGATTGTGGCGACTGAGCGCGTTCTCCAGAAAATAGTGATGAGTGAGAACCAGAAGACTCTTGGAACAATCGATGCCGGTGGGTACGTGTGGCACACAACGGGTTCTGGAAAGACGCTTACGAGCTTCAAGACAGCGCAGATTGCTTCGAAAATGCCATCAGTCGACAAGGTGCTTTTCGTGGTTGACCGCAAAGATCTCGATTATCAGACAATGAAGGAGTACAACCGTTTCCAAGAAGGTGCTGCGAACGCGAGCAACTCCACCAAGCAGCTTCAAGAGCGCCTTGAGGATCCGGGCGCAAAGATCATCATCACAACTATCCAAAAGTTGTCTAAGTTCATCAGCCTGAACCCAAACCATGCGGTTCACGACAAGCGAGTTGTGCTGATTTTTGATGAGTGCCACCGTTCCCAGTTTGGCGACATGCACCTTGCTATCAAGAAGGCATTTTCAAACTACAACCTCTTCGGCTTCACGGGTACCCCGATTTTTGCTGCCAACTCTTCAAGTGGAAATAACCCGAATCTTCGTACCACCGAACAGGCATTTGGCGTGAAGCTCCATACCTACACAATTGTGGATGCGATCACAGATAAGAATGTCCTACCTTTCCGTGTTGACTACGTGAACACCGTTAAGAAGTCAGATTCGCTAGTCGATCGTGAAGTCAGTGCGATTGATACAGAAAAGGCACTTCTCGCACCAGAACGCATTACCAAGATTGCCCAGTACATCTTTGAGCACTTTGATCAGAAGACCCGACGTAACGACACCTACACTCTCAAGAACAAGCGAGTCTCAGGCTTCAACTCACTCATGGCTACCGCATCCATCGAAGCGGCGAAGCGTTATTACGCGACTTTCAAGGAGCTCCAGAAAGACAAGCCAACTGATGCGCAGCTAAAGATCGGAATCATCTATAGCTACGCACCTAACGAAGATGACGATGGTGGCCTACTCCCCGAGGAAGAGTTCGAAGCATCCAACCTTGATGCCTCATCACGCGACTTCCTAGAAGCAGCAATCAAGGACTACAACGCCATTTACTCGATGAACTTCGATACATCTTCGGAAGGATTTCAGGCCTACTACAAAGATCTCTCAGAGAAGCTCAAAAAGCGCGAGATTGATCTTGTGATCGTTGTCAATATGTTTCTTACTGGATTCGACTCAACCACACTCAACACTTTGTGGGTTGATAAGAATCTTCGTCTTCACGGACTGCTCCAGGCTTACTCTCGTACCAATCGCATTCTCAACTCTGTGAAAACTTACGGAAACATCGTCTGCTTCCGAGATCTTGAGCAGGCAACCAACGACTCTATCTCCCTGTTTGGAAACAAAGATGCCGGCGGAATTGTCATCCTGAAGCCGTTCCGCGAGTACTACGACGAGTACTCATCGCTAGTTTCTGAACTGACATCAAAGTTCAATCCCGGCGAGCTGCCTGCTTCTGAAACCGAGCAGCGAGATTTCATCAATCTCTACAACAAGATCCTTCGTTTGCAGAACATCCTCAAGTCTTTCGATGACTTCAAGGGTAATGAGCTTCTTCCAGAACGAACTTTCCAGGATTACCAAAGCACCTATCTCGAGATCTACCAAGGTCTAAAGAAAGTAGAGGACGCAGACAAGGAGTCAATCGTCGAAGATCTTGTCTTTGAAATCGAGCTCGTGAAGCAAGTTGAGATCAACGTTGACTTCATCCTCATCTTGATTCGCGGACTTCAAGGCGCATCGGCAAGCGAGAACAAGGAAATCAAAGCGAAGATCAGCAAGACAGTTCTCTCGAGCTACTCACTTCGAAGCAAGAAGGACCTGATTGAGAAGTTCGTTGATTCCATCAATAATGACTCAGACGTCGAGGGTGATTGGCGAAAGTTCATCGCTGAGCAAAAGAAAGTTGAGTTAGGCGAGATCATTAAAGAAGAGAACCTCAACCCAGAAGCAACGGAGGAGTTTATTAACAAGGCCTTTGCTGATGGTGAGCTGAAGACAGCTGGAACCGCTGTAATCAAACTCCTTCCACCAAAGAATATGTTCAGCCCAGGCTTTGAACATGCTCTCCAAAAAGCTTTTGTAATCGACAAACTAAAGGCGTTCTTTGAGCGCTTCTCAAATCTCTAGTCCCATCGTAGAAAGAAGAAATGTCATGCTGGATCAATCGCTTCGCAACGAGCTCGAGGGATACATGCTTGCCGACGAGTACCTACTCGGTGAGATTTTCACTCTTTATAAAGATGGAGTTGTCGATGCGAAAGAACTCGTGGCCGGCACTAGCGCTACTAATCGAGGCGTTATCTACAACAACTTAACGATGATTCGTGCACTCCTGGATAGCAAAGTACCGAGCGGTGCCTCTATGTCGCGTCAATCCGCCTGGGCTGTTGGACGTATTATGAAGAACAATCCAACGATGAGCGCAGCACTCAAGGATTACCTTAGCCACCTCAAGCTTTCACTGGAAGAGAACACCAACAGTATGACTGCTGTTCTCCACGATGTAGACAAAATTGATCGGCAGTCTGATGTTTTGGCACGCCAGGCAGTAGGCATTCAAAACGGCATCTACGTATATAGCTTTCCCACCTACCTACACTTCGGAACCATCGAAGATCAAGAGTTGTATTGGGTCAAAATTGGGTCAACCAAGAACTCCGTTTGGCAGCGCATTGTCGAACAAAATCGACAGACTTCTATGCCAGAAGATCCGAAGCTGCTCCGTATTTATCACAAAGAGAATATGAATATTGATGAGATCGAAAAGAAGTTCCATTTAACCTTGGAGCGCGTGGGTCACGAACGAAGTGCAGCTCGCCGGACTAAGGCGGGGACGGAGTGGTTTGCTACAACTCTGGATGCAATTGACGCGATAGCCGAGTTGATGTATTTGCAGATCGAGAAGTACGAAGCATCAGACGAGAGCATCTAACGAGAAGAAAGTTGAAAAGAAAATGACCTACTACTTGCGAGTGATGCTCGGGGGACAGAGTTCTTCTGCCAAAGACTGCTTCCGAGATGAGATTGTCGGCACCGACTTCGGGTTTCTAGTTGACCTCACTGATTACCTAAAGCCCACTTGGTCTGAATCCAAGCGTGATCTCTCAAAGTTGTACAAGGAAGGTCATCCGGACAAAAGCGCAATCGCGATTGGCCTCAACTGCGGTTCGATTTGGACAGTGTCAAAAGGGATCCCAATCGGGGGAGTTGTTATTTCTCCTACCGGCGAGGGCGACTACACGTATGCGGAAGTTACGGGAGATTACAGATTCGACTCCAGCTCGTACTTCCCCCATCAGAGAAGTGTTAAGTGGTCCGGTGTTCGGATATCACCGGATGCGATGTCAGACGGATTACTCAAGGCATGCAAGCGACCTTTGACATGTATTGATCTCAACCCATATGCCGAAGAGCTTGATGTGCTAATCGGAAAAAGTGCGGGAAGGCCATCGATTACTGTTTCCGATACAGATGTCGAGAGCGCCACTCACTTTGCGCTCGAGAGTATTCTCGAGGACTTTTTAGTAGCCAATTGGCAATTCACGGAATTTGCAAAAAACTATGACATTTTGACTGTGGATGGTGAACAAGTTGGCCAGCAGTTCCCGGCTGACACAGGTCGGATCGATATCTTGGCAATAAGTAAGGATCAGTCGGAGTACCTAGTCCTGGAACTCAAGAGAGGCAGAGCAAGTGATCGAGTAGTTGGCCAGCTCCTACGTTACATGGGGTTCATAAACAAGGAATACTGCCAGGATGGCAAAACTGTAAGGGGTGCAATCGTTGCGCACCAAGATGACTTGAGCATCCGTAACGCTCTTTCAATGGTAGATGGCATTCAATTTTATCTATACGCAGTCGACTTTAAGTTAAGCATCCAAAAGTAAGGTCTTTCAAATGACAATTGGTGACGAAGCACAGATTTTAACTTCTGATCAGGTTTCACGAATGAAAGGCATTTTGGATGAAAGACAATGTGAAATTCTATTCAGAAGAATTGGTCACGGCTACCATCGAATTCAAAGTCTAAGTTATATTGCAAAAGACTTTAAGTTATCAAGAGAACGTATCAGACAAATTCAAAATGAAGCGTTAGTACGTCTCGATGATCCCTCCGTCACCCACCTAGTTTTACTTGCTGAGACAAAGGCAACTTATGAAAGAAATGAAAGCCGCCGCGAGAAGCTTGTAGGAACGCTCAAATGGAGATCTCCAAGTCAAATTAAAACAAACATTGAAGTGCAGAAAGAAAAGCACGAGTCAGCTTATGATGCCTGGAGTGAAGACGAGGACGCTCGTTTGTGGGCGGCGCATCAACTTGGAAAGAGCACTCAGGAATTAGCCAAGCTTCATTCTAGAAGCGTGGGTGCAATTAGGTCGCGACTTAAGAAAATTAGAGAAGGAACAGTGCTTCTCAAGAATGCTTCTGTAGCGGGAACTGAATCGACATTTGCTGTTGTAAAAAAACGTCGATTCAGTATTCCACAACGAAAAACAATTCGTACAGCTACAGAAATTCGTTCTATCGATCCACATCCGAGTGAATATGGGAATTTGACCGTCCGTCCAATAGGGAAGCCGGAGGCACTTCTTCCAAGTGATGAGCAATGTCCATCTTGTGGGATGAAAGTTACTGGCAATAGTGTTAGTTGTCGTTGTTCATAACCCTAAGCAGTTTCTCTAGATCACCATTGAAGAAATTACTTGTGCTACTCCCTTCAATTGACGCGCTGAATGATGTACGTAAGTTTTTGAAGTAAGCAGCACGGAGGAATGACCCATAAAGCGTCGAATTACTTCTATATCCACTCCTTGATCAAACAAGAGAGTTGCCGCTGTATGGCGAGCATCATGAAGACGCTTTATAGGTAATCCCGCGTTAGCGAGCGCACGATGCCATCGACGATAATCAGTCTTACAATCGATCGGCTTTCCAATCGCTGTTGTAAATACTAGATTCTGATCTTCCCATTTGTCGCCGAGAGCCAGTCGATCCTTATTCTGCTTAATCTTGTGAGCCTTTAGTACCGCCAAAGTTTCGTCATCGAGCTCGAGAGTACGTATGGAATCTTCACTCTTAAGTTTTACAAATTGATATTTGCCTTCAATCTTTTGAATCTGCTGCCAAACGAATATTGTCTTCTTTTCAAAATCAATATCATTCCACTGCAGCCCTAGGGCCTCTCCTTGTCGTAGCGCATAGAGGACTGCCACACGCACTCGAGCCTGCATTTGCTCATCGTCTGTTTTTGATAAGAGAGTCTGAACCTCTGGAAGTGAGAAGGGATGAATTTGGGATTTGTCTAAAGTGATAGTTCGGGACTTTCCTACGGGATTTGATGCAACTAAATCGTCTTCCATGGCAGATTCAAACGCGGCGGATAGAACCGCGCGAGCCTGCTGTTGCGAGCGAGCGCTTTGGCCATTCTCTCGCATCTGGAGTATCAACGCGTTCACATGATTCTTAGTAATTGCCTGCAACTTAATTGCTCCAAGTGCCGGAATGATATGAATATTGATAAGGGATAAATAACGGCGATATGTAGTTGCCGCAATAGAAGTCTTATGTTTCTTGGTGACCCAGTTAGCTAAGAATTCGCCGGTCGTAAGCTTTGCCGCTGCTGGAACAAGTGACCCATCATAAATAGGGAGAGCTTTGATCTTTTCCTTTGCAAGTCGACGAGACTCCTGTTCTGAGCGACCCATCGCAGTCACAGTGTGACCCTTATGTGAGATAACAGTTCGCCATCCATTCTTATGGCGATATGTATTTCCATCCCCATTACGGCGGCGTGACTTCTTACGATTAGTTTGTGTTGGTTCTGACATGCTGTTATCCATTTCGTTTAGTTACGCACTGATTTAGTGCGTATTACGAAAGGGTCTCAACAATCACAAAAAACGCCGGGGGACTGTCGAAAACCGACGGACCACCGAGGTTTGTTTTACAACTCATACACTTTCCATACACCAGTCCAAGCTTGGAAACTTCAGGATTACCAAAAAATGTAATCTTGAGGTACTTTTGCGCTCGTTCTAGTGGCTAAATCAACCAGGCGGGTTGCCCGAGCGGCCAATGGGAGGGGACTGTAAATCCCTCGGCTCTGCCTTCGAAGGTTCAAATCCTTCACCCGCCACCAGCAGTCTCTTAGCTAGGTAACTGGATCCGATACAGCAGTTCGAGTTCCTGATGAGGCCAAAACGATGCTGCCAGCGACCAATCGATTTTTAAGGATTGCCGTGCCTCGACCCTTAGCGTCAAAAACATAGTTATTGAGTTTTGTCTGCACTTTCTTTCCTTTAAGGAATTCCATAATTGATAGGGAATAGTGACGATTAGCGTAGCTAACACCAAAGTTAGTAGAAATTGTTCTACTTCCATTTTTCAAAGTAGTCACCACTACTTTGGATTTATTGGGATCATTGAATGCACTCCAGGTTCCGCTTGGATCTAGAAATGCTCCACTTACATCTCCTGTGCAATTGCAAGGGGAAACGTTTATCGTCACCTCAGAATTTGGGAAGTGAAATCCAGAGGAGTTGATCCTCAATCTGTCGGTTTTTGAATCATAGATGGCAGTTGTAGCTACTGACTCCTTCTTGCCGTCAAGATAAGTAACTTCCACCTTTACTTGTCCTCGAGTTGTCTTTGGATCAAGCTGCCACCAGGTTCTTAAGGCATTGGCGTCAATTGAAGTCTCAAGCCACCCCACAATTTGATTTCCATTTGAGTCAAGTTGTACAGATGCTGGTTTCATCGTCAGCAAGTTACGCGAAGAATCAAAATTCATAGTTACATTACACATGAAAGCATTTGTTCGGGCCATTACTTGGCTCGGTGGGTTTTGGAACTTGTTGTTTCCAAAAACAGATAAAAATAAGCTTATAATGTTGACCTGATAAGCAGCTTTGGAGTTATCAATTTTACCTGCACACGTCATATCCCAGTTCTGAGAAGGGTAATAATTTAATGATGGAGTTGAAGTAAAAATCAAGTAACCAGGATTGCTCCAATCAACAGCTGCATCAGCTGCGTTGGCATAGGTCCATCGCGCGTAGGCAGATAAAAATTTTGACTTGATTTTTACTCGGTATTGGTAGGCATCACTCAAACTCACATCCCATTTTGTGGTTCGTAAATTAAATTGAACCCAGGAATAATAATTTCCACTTCCCTGGGGTGAACCAAAAAACCCATATCCATCACTAGGGGGAGGTTTTCATTATTAGTCACAATTCCTGTTGGCGCATTCCAAGTTCCGTCATATCCAGGACCAGTCGAATCTTTTTGTGGGAGATGTGCCGAATCATTGGCCCCCGCCATCCCAGGGAATTGGGATAGTGGATTCCGGAGAATAATCTGGGTTCGCCGAGAAAGTTAAGGGTTTCCAGGATCCACCATCGTTTGATCGAATATCTATTGACTCTACGCAGTCATCAACGTTCCATTTTCCTTCATTGCAAGCAATCCAAACGCCCGGCCGCATATCGAATCCACTTGTTGGCCACCAACTAGGGGTGGGGGGAATTAACTGCGATGCAGAAGCACTTGAGACTCCAAATAAGGTGAGGAGAATAAAGACTAGAAATAAGGACTTTCTTGACTTTGTGAACATTGACACTAGTTAACGTAATCCTCGCGGTGTGCCCAGCTGATCAAGATAGAGAGCGAGCAGACGAGAGTTGTCAGCAGCGATGGGAAGTAGACGACCTTGTCGATCAAGATTCCCAGCGGTGGTGACCCAGGGAAGAGTCCACGCAACCCAATCATTGAGAAGGTAAGCGCCGCACCCCATGTAAGTGCTGAGAGCATTGGTGGGCGCTTGGTTGTTGCAACTAGATAAGCCATCGTCACAATGGATGCAAGAGCAGTAAGCATCAGCAGAAGAATGATCACTGTCAAAACCTTCGTTGATCCATTTCGGCTAACTTTAAAGATCGAGGAAGAAATACCAGTCTTATATTCGCCAAGTGCATCAGTGATGGACTTGGGATTGCTTGCTCGGACGATCTCATTGGAGTTTGTCCAGAGTGCGTGATCCATTGTGACCTTGAAGGTATCGAGAGATTTTGTGTAGTCCTGAGGAAGGATTGGAAGATCTTGGGTCGCACCTTGAGAATCGGTGTAGCTCGCAGACATTGGCACTTCAAATGTGTAAGTGTCGAATGGATAGCGTGAGACATTTGATGAAGCACTTCCAGATTTTTCATCGAGAGTGACATCGAATCCGCCAACGGGAATGTTCTTCTTAAAGTTATAAAGGTTATCGTTGGTTGGGCTACCACCCAAGATCGCATCGACGTGAAGCGAGATATCTTGAACTGGCATCCAACCGCTTCGATATCTATAACCGAGGGAATCATCGAGCGGCCACGGTTCAATACGAGCGACTGCCTCACCCTTGAGCGGATCTACCGACATCAGCTGGGTATAGAGATCGAATCGCTTTTGTGTCAAAGTTGATGAAAGTTTGTCATCTAAATTGTTAGCCGCACTGTCATTGGTCTGCGAGAGAAGGAGGATCGAGCCACCATAGACAAGAAGAATTGCAAGAAAGATGGCAACGATCTTCTTACCGCCGGGATGAACATCGCGAAGCCGTTTGATCACGTGACTATTCTATTTCTGCCTCTGAGTCAGAATGTGGTTATAAACGGTCAAAAATGAATTGCTGTGGGAGGCTTTCGCCATGGGGTCATCAGGTATTCACGAGGTTTTAACCACATCTAAGGCGATCGCAATAGTGGGGGTCTCTGATAAGCCCGATCGTCCTAGCAATGGAGTTGCGGAATACCTACTTCACAACTCTAAATATGAGCTCTACTTCGTCAATCCAGCTATTACTCAATTATTTGGTCGCCCGGTCTATCCAAACCTCACTGAAGCGGCGGCAGTTGCCGGTGAAATTGATGTGGTCGATGTATTTCGCAAAGTTGAAGATATGGGACCGTTACTTGATGAAGCGATCGCAATAGGTGCAAAGACTTTTTGGATGCAACTTGGATTGAAGAGCGAGGCCCTTGCGGCAAAAGGGGAGTCAGCTGGTTTAACGGTGATTCAAGATAAATGTATAAAAATTGAGCTAGAAAAT
>Ga0208504_1000366_pt1 | contig 11375 bp, 10 predicted proteins | sample CryBogCBH05Oct08_FD_184595 | JGI IMG/M metagenome (GOLD analysis project Ga0208504, IMG submission 184595) | Freshwater microbial communities from Crystal Bog, Wisconsin, USA - CBH05Oct08 (SPAdes) | ecosystem: Environmental > Aquatic > Freshwater > Lake | place: Crystal Bog, Wisconsin, USA...
CCTGTCTACCGGTGTTATGACTCTTATTGCCGGGGCATTTGGACTAACTGGAACCGCCGACTCAACGACGGGAACATCCGCAAGGTTCAATGTACCATCCGGTCTTTCACTGGACACCACGAACGGATATGTTTTTGTCGCAGATTTCAACAATGGTGCCATCCGACGGATAGCGTACACGGGTACATATGCCGTAACTACACTCGGTTCAAGCGGGTTCTCTTCGGGTGCCACTCCTGCCACTCTTACAGGAAACTCGCCGAGAAGTGTATTATTTGACGGAACGTCGACGATTTACTACACGACCAATACTACATATGGAAAGATAACGACAGCGGGTGTAAACACCTCATTAACAACATCTGGATTCGTAAATGCGAACAATGTTGTCTTCAACAGTGGAAAGACGGGTGTATATATAGTAGATTTCGGTGACCATCAAGTGTTCTCCGCGGGACTCACTGCGGGATCGGCGACTGCGATTGCGGGAACAAACGGCGTAGCCGGGTCAATCGATGGAACGGGGTTGAGCGCTGTCCTTAACGGCCCTCGAAGCCTGTCCTTGGATGCGGCTGGCTCAAACTTGTATATAGCAGATTACGGCAACAACAAGATCCGCAAACTCAACATCGCAACCTCGAACGTCACAACCTATGCGGGAACTGGAATAGCGGGATTTGCAGACGGAAGTGTGCCGACGACCACGCTTGTGAACAACTCGTTGGGCATCAACTGCAACGTACCCGCATTTACACTGGATGTAGGAGGGACGTATGGAACTATTCACATGTCTGGCGGAGTGTTTTATGGCGATACATCCAACTCGGCGAACGCGAATTGGTATACCCAGAATTACAACAAGACACTCCAGATTGGATACGGTAGCAGTGGTGCAATATTGAACTGCACCAGCAATGCTGTAGGTATCAACACGTCAACACCCGGTTATAGCTTGGAACTAGGAGTGAACCTTTCACTTGCGAACAGTGGAATGTCGATTTGTAACGTCGGCGGTGCTGGTGGTCAGTTGCTGCTAGGAATTGCACAGGCCGGTGGCAATTTTATAACGGGTTCACTTGCTACAGACACCGTGATCAGGACAATGGCAGCCACCCAGCGTATTCTCTTTGGAACCGGCGCGTCTGGTTCTCCAGCAACATCTGGAATCGTCATCTCGAACGGAAACGTAGGTATCAATCAGTCAGGTACATCTCCGGCATATCAGTTGGATGTGGGTGGCAGTGCTAATTTTAGCAGTAACGTGTATCTTCCCTCCAAGTCGTTAGTCCAGACTATTTTTTATGCAGGTGCCGCAAGTCCGAATACGACGTTTCTTTCGTGGGGGGATGGATCTGGATGGAAATTTGCTCTTCAGGGAAATTCTTCGAGAACTAGCAATGTGTTAACTGCAGTAGATAGCGGAAATGTGGGTATCAGCTGCAACGCACCTGCATATATATTGGATGTGAACGGATTTATGAAATCAACAGGATATTCGGTAGGATCCACCAACACTGACGTAATAAATGGTGCACCGTCTTATGGAATGGGCGTTGCCAATTTTAATATTCTTGGATATACCGGATCTGCTCTCCCGCTACAGATTGCCCATTATTATGGTGTCGAAATTACAGCAGGAGCAACCGGTTGGGCGGCTGGAGCTCCGACGTGTGTATTCGGCAATAAACAAGTAGGTATCAACTGCAATGCGCCGGGCTCCGGTTATGCGTTGGACGTAAACGGGTTAATCCACGCGACTAACGGTATCGTCTACACCGTCCAGCAGTTTTAAAGTGTTCCGGCTACTTCGAATGTATTTGTACTTCCCCGGTATTGAATCGAGATTGTCTTGAGATCTGTTAAGTTTTTCACCATCGTGTCAACTGCTGTGTTGGGCCACGGAACAGGTCCAGTTGGTCCACTCGGACCAATTGGAGTATCAGTTGGTTCAGTTGGACCGGTAGGACCCATTGGCTCAACCTGGACAATACACGTACCAGTGCATCCAGCTGAGACCCATGTTCTTATCGTCTGTATCGCTTCATCGAGGGTGCTCATTTTGTATTCTCTATACAAATGTCTTTAGTCCCAACTCAACCGCAAATCAATACAGCTTTTAACCAGAACAACGGATCATTCGGAACCTATACTAACGCTCGTACGAATTTGTTTTGGGCTTATCCGGTTGGATCGTCGTTTTCGGTATTGTGCACATGGAATTGCACCGGAAACATTTCGGGAGGTAGTTGGAGCGGAAGCTTTAATTCATATTCGAATTCAGTTCTTTATAACACGCAAACAGGAACAGGTGGAGTCAACGGATCGTATACGTTTACGACACCAGTTCCTACCACTGGTTTTATCTATTTAACATCAAATCAATCTGTAACGGGTAATAGTAGCTCTGGGTATGTCGGCGGTGTTACAACGACACAATCTACATTCTACTTTTATCTGCTTCAAGTTACTAAACAGATTACAACATTCAGCACAACATATAATTCTGGAATTTATGTTGGATTGGCGCGTCTTCCACTAGCCTCTACAGTGATAGGTCAGGTGTTCTATATTATAAACTGGGGGATTACGAACTTCGCAGGGGTTTGCTCATTTAACGGTGAAGCAATCGATGGATTCACTGGTTGTGTATCTATACCAAATTGGGGATGCATAGGACTGACCCCGAATCCAAGTGGAACCGCATGGTGCATCGTATCGTATTATGCCGGAAACATGCCAAGCACAGCGGTATATTCGGTGAACGGAACAACCCCGACAAGTCCGATTGTAACGTGTTTTAATAGCAATGTTGGCAAGAGTATAATACTTCCAAATCCGTCATCGTGGGGGCAAGGGAGCATGTTTTTTGCAACAACATACCAGACATCTTCAAATTCATATGCGATTGGGGCACAGTTCGCAATCTACACAAACGGATTTTTTAGGCAGAATACGACTGCCAACCTGTATTTTTCACTTCTACCGGCAGCGGATTTGAGTGGTCGGTATGATCATAATCGATCGATGATGTTTATCAACGATGGAACATGGTGGTATATAGCGGGTATCTTTGACGGTAGTGGATGTTATTTTGACAATAACACCAATGCGTTGCAGGCATTAACAACGGGTAGAATTGGAATTGTAACGAGTTCATATGCAAACTGCGTTATTACACCACCGCCAGTCCCCTCTACAAGTTTGACTGCAAACCTGTATTATGCCAAACTAGCATTAACTACAGCTAATTCATTTGGACTCATTATAGTATCACAGGCTGCACCCGCCACATATGGATATAATGGATCGACAACTTGGACTCGAATGTATAAAAATGGCACTCCGAACTATAGCGCATTCACAATGATTCAAGCCAATCTGCCAAATGCGGTCGGAACGTCAACTGCCGCGACCATCAATTTCGCAGTGAGTATGTATCCATCTGCGTATTAATCAGTCCCACCAAACTTCTTGTAGTAATCCGCATACGACATTGGGGCAGGGCCGGTATGGGCGTTCGAGTTCACAATCTCGGGGGCATACCGCTGAAAGAGCCGCTGACCCACCGCGGCGGACGCCTGTTCCTCTGTGATCTCGCCCTTCTCGATTCGGCGCTTCAGTGCCAACATTTCGAAAAAGGTAGCATCCAGACGATCCTCAACGTGCATCTGCCAGATCGTGGGGTAATTAAAAAAGAGCTGCTCATTCTCAGACTTCAACTTGGCCTTGAACTCATCAGGGCGAAGATGACGCCACTTTTTCTTCGAATGATCCATATTCCGCACCAGTGCCTGAAGCTGTGTAGCTGTCAGTTGGACGGTGTTGATATGCTGCTCAGCCTCTGCGACCTGATCGGGGGTAAGCTCAATGCGCTGCTCCGCCATTGTTCAATGAGGGCATAGAATGTATAAGTGGCTGTAACGCGGTCATCAACCGACCACACTCCTCGTGGGTTGTCATTCCGGTCAGAATGATATTTCCAGTTCGGAACACCTTGGCGATCCACTTGACATCGGGGAAGTAGATCTTCACAGCTGGGTAGACTGTCGGCTCGTATTCCGTTCGAACACCGGACTTTCGGAGGTTTGAGTACAACGTCTCTCGAGACAGACTGTTCGTCTCGGTCAGTCGAGTCTTGTAATTCATCAGAACCACGCGCCGAACCTCAGTTGTCCATTCACCCGTGATGGCGTCTGGGCATGTCGTGAAGATGTGGCTTCGCAAACGGTTCATGACTGAGCGATCGTACCTCTCGTCTAGAACACCTGTAATGTGAAACACTCCATTCTGAAAGATCTTCACCGTAATCTCCTTGGTCTTCAATGTTCCATCACCCGAGTCCAGACTGACCAATGTGATGGAATTGTGCCCGAATCCCGTTGTTCGCTTAGGTGCTGCCTTCTTTGCTCGTCGCTTGATTAGGTCACGCTTCGAAGATCCACGTGCAGGTACGCCTTGCTTCTCAATTTTGATGATCGAGTCCGTCAATGGGAGGGACTCCAGAAGGAGCTTGGTGTTCAGTCTCACGTTCACTGTGTACAAAACGACCATCGTTGTGAGTGTGGGAGACTCCATGAAGTGGTTGTAGATGGATGACCAACATTTCGTTTTTCCACGCCTGTGAAAAGGAGATGGGTTCGCGTGTGATTACGTGACAATCCAACTCCCGGATCACTGGTCTCAACCGGGTCTCTTCCATGGGGTCGAGCATCCACCCTTCAAGATAGCCGAACCATATCGTGGCTGTCTTGTGATGGGAAAAAACACCGAGTGCAGCGTCGGTCATTGAAGTCAGCGGCTCCAGTGATAAATCCACGCACCCAGGTGGCTTTGTTGTATTGTATAAATAGACTGTCAGCATTATGATACTGCAGTGGGATATATGAAAGCACTCTTCCACTTGCGGCTGCCATCGGGGTTGGTGTCTCCGGCATTGACACCCTTACATGCCGTACACGTAGTTGCAAAGTTGACCTTACCCAGCTGCCAGGCGATCTTGCCACACGCAGGACAGCAGTTGGCTCCAATCGCCTGACGAGCCGCGGCGATGATGTCTTCCTTGCGGTAGTTGGGATCGGATGTTGCCAAGAGTGTCGACATCACCATCTTGTCTCCAATTTCCATGAGCTGGTTCACCTGGGTATTCGGCATGACTGCGTTCTGACTGACCACAGTGACAGGTGCCAGGCAGTTCTCATTCTTGATTTGCGAGACGCCCGGAACGATCTGCTGAGATGTAGCCTTGGCGTTCTTCGGGTTCCACATGGCGGCTGTCGAACTCGCCGATGCATATGTGACAAAAGCAGATGCATCCTTAACACGGTGACCACGGGCGATTGTGGTACAGGAAGGACCACGAGTGCTAGGGGCGTTCAGCGTGGTGACGATCGCCGTTGCAGAGGGTGCAAACTGCTCGTAGACTGCAGCGGCAGCCTGTTGGCGCTGGATCTCAATCATCTGGCCACAGGTCATTTTGGGACGGGTGTCTGTGTATTTAGGGCTTCGCAGCTGCTGCCTCACCAGATACTCGCTACACGAGGACATACTTATCATTCACCAAGAGTTAAACTCCAGGATGCGTCAACAGATGACGACGACAGCATTCCCGTGTCAACCCAAGGTCGTTGAGTGCTCGGCCTTCGGCTGTAACCTTTGTATCATTGGTGAGGTACATGATCTCTGAATCGGGTGCGCGTCCCTCCTCGCGACGGTATGTCTTGATGAGGCGTTGATACTCCTTCCACTTACCGGCGATGGGAAGGTTGCATGTGTAGCAGCGAATCGGAATCGGAAAGTCCATGCGACTGTTCTTATTTGTGAAGCACAGTTCGTTTTTCGCAGACTAGAACAATGAAGGTAAAGTCTATCTATCTGGCTGTTGGGGCTGTCGTGCTCCTTGCACTGTACTTACTGCTGAATCCCCCGGCTCCCGATTTTGGCTCGAAAAACCCTTCAGATGTGGCGAGGTTCGGATCCGATTCGCTTGATGTACAGATGGGCATGGGCACGTTTCGCTCCGACCCTCCGAGTGTGATGGCGAACAAACCCCAGCTCAAGCCCCTGCTCCTGTTTCCCCCGTCCCGCGAGGATCTTGAACGACTTTCGGGACCGGCCGCGACTCTACAGTAATGTATGCCACGGCACCCAGCTGGATGCTAGTGGCATCAAGCCAATTCTTTCTCATCCTGGTGAATATGTATGCTCCGCCCTCATAACAGGTACATATGCTGTTTCAATGGCATACCATTCAACGAAGCCCACATACCCGATTCTTCTCCCACTTGACGTGGCATTTGCCCAGATTGGGAACCTGTGTGCAATGTACACAGCCTCTCAATACCCCCTGTTTCCATATTCGATGTTTCTCGGGTCTGCACTCGTGATCTACTATCATGGAAAAAACACAAAGACTCTCGCATGGGATCCCGATGTGAATGTGTCGAATTGGTGGCATGCATTCATGCATTCAATGCTCGGAATGACGGCGGGTGTCTCAATTTTTCTATCGGGTGCCGCGCGGAGGGTTCACCACGCCAATTCCAACTCCTGAGCAGACCAGAACTCGGCGTTTCCATTTGGCATGAGACGCTGAAATACATAGGGCAGCTTCCTCTGTTCGATTTCACGCTTGACAACTTGATCTAGAAACTGCGGGTCGCTCGTACGGAGTCCATCTAGACTCACGAGTGGCTTTGCACCCTCGGCGATCTGCTGCTGACGAGAGGCCAGAAGGACTGCATACTCGTACTTCGTGAAGTACGGCTTGGTCACACGAGGTGTCTCCATGGCCTTCACAACCTCGGAACGAAAGACAGGCTTTACTTCAGGATGGTCAGTCTTTGCGTGGGACATGTCCTTCTCTTGTCTAGGAACATACTCTTTCGTTTTCAATAAATGCCGATCATTCGTGGTGCTGCCTCTGACTTTACACAGTTTCAGAAAAGCAGTGCACAGGCAAATAGTTTCTTTACGTGGAAGTATTCCCGTGTAGGCCAGGTCGTCCAGGCTCCGTCGATCACATCTTCGCAGTCTCTTGCGTCTCGAGAGTCTCTCCGTGCATCATCAAGTACGGTTGCATCGTTCATCATTAATACGCGTGGCAACTCAACTACAACGGGCGGAGCTGACCAGTCGAAGTCCGTCTTGTTCCCCGGGGTGCCCAGATATTTCCTGGATTGATAACAATGCCTACCCGCTCCGCATCGGATTACCTGAGTTTTGTGAAGGCACAGGTTGTATCGAACCCAGTCGCCAACACTGCTGCAGTTCCCCAGGCACGTAACGTCCTGCGATATGAGGGCTCTGGCCAGTACCTGAATGCGATTACGCAAGTGTCTGCTATGCGGTATGCTACAACAGGTCAGCTTGTTCCTCAGCGTGTTGCTCCCCGACAGATTGTTCAGACCCGGTCAAACCCTAAAAATCTAGCACAAGTCGCCTTTCTTGGATCTGCAGGTGTCATGGGTCAGATTGTCAATCAGCCTGTTGCAAGGTATGCAGGTACCAGTCAGCTGATTGTGCCCCAGACGAACCTGATCCAGAACGCCAATGCATCTGCAAAGGGCAGCACCAATTTCACCCCGAACAATGCCCCGATCACGAGGGCGTAAGTACTTTTTACCCACTGAAGAACAATGGCGCTTTCCGAAGGATTAAAATTCAAGTACTCGCTGTACACGACGCTCCTGTTCTTCGTCTTGGCGAGTCCAACCTCGTTTCGTATCAGCAGCCGACTGTTCGGGGGATCCGTAGCGTCGCCGAGCGGATGCCCGACAGCGGTAGGATTTGGGCTACATACGTTCGTATTTTTAGTGGGTCTGTATGGTCTGATGTCGCTCCCGCAGGATGAGAAGCATTAAGACCCAGCACGTCGCTTACGCTCCTCCCCACCGATCCTTTCAGGACCTAGCGTTCTGCTTCCACATTGCATCACAAACTGCACACTGGTACATCCAGGTTACATTGACAGAATCGAGCTTCACTCCTACAATGTCAGACTCCTTCCCTTGCGTGGCGCAGGTGGGATTCAGACAGACCATGTTCTTAAATCGAGGCAGGGTCGGGTCATGCTTCAGGTAAGGATTGATTGAATACTGGACAGATGTATCCTGCTGGAGATCATGCTCGTAGATCACCGCCCCCGACTCCTCCTCGTACGGACAGGCTCGGCACTTTAGGTAAGCCTTTCCCTCGCGTTCCGTAATGTCATACAGAAAGTTGGAGCACTGCTTACAGAACTTCATTTGCTTACTGTTTGGTAAGAAAAGGATCGTCCGTTTTAAATGATAGAAACCGGTTTCCTGCGTTCAAAAGGAATCGGTCGCCGATGATTAATCGGGAGAGTAATTAACGATGCTCCACCCCTCTCGCCTCGATGACTTCCTGGCGAAGCGCGTCTCGGAGACCGGAAGTGGTCAGGAGACTCATCAGCTTGGCGGTGCACGGATCAACTACCGAATTCTACCCGAAGAAATGAACGAGTTTCGTGAGCTGTACTGCGAGTATATCAACGCCCGGTGTCCTACACCCACGCTCTTTGAAAAGCTGTCTCAGGGCATTGCGCCTCTCCGTGTTGACCTGGATCTCAACTACAAGGGGAAGCACTCCACTCCGTTTCACACGCGTGACCATACCAAGGCCTTCATCGAGGCCTACATGACTGAGGTGGCCAAGTACCTTGTGATCAAGGACATCACTGACGTCTATGTGATGGAGAAGTCGTATCCGACGTGGTACCCGGGTAAGGATCAGACCAAGTCCGGCATTCACATTGTGATTCCCAGTCTCATGGCCGATGCCAGGACGGAGACGGCGATTCGCGGTGCATTGGTTGGGCGCATGGAGTCTTTCTTCCAGGGTGTTCCGGTTGAGAAGGGGTGGCGCGAGGCCTACGACGAGACACCTCTCACGCGCAAGTGTACGTGGTGGCCAATGCTTGGCTCGAAGAAGTGGGATGAGCATGGTGGACTCCCGGCTCCTTATCAGGTGAAGTATGTAGCGGAGTGGGATCCCGAGGATAAGAAGGTTGCGATTGACGAGGATCGCGATAAGACCGTGACACCCGAGCTGGTTGCAAGGTTCTCGCTTCAGACGCCGAGTGCGGTGGGCAGCCCTACGACTCAGCTGGGTACAGAGATTCGCGCGGCCTTTGAGCGAGAGATGAATGCTCGTGCACCAATCTCTGGTGGCCGCGCGGCGACTCCGGTTCGCGGCCGCCCCGCTCAACGTGTCGAGCCCGGGTCTCGCGAGTCGTCTCCGAGTCGCGTGATCTACCAGCAGCCGCTGACGGATGCGCTTCGCAAGTACTATGCGGATCACGTGGATAACCTTGCGGAGGGCAGGTATACCGAGTACAAGGACTGGTTGGATGTCTGTATCTGCCTCAAGAACATTCACCCGGATCTGAATGAGGTGTGGCATACATTCAGCCAGAAGGCTCAGGAGAAGTATGATTTCCGCGAGACGGAGTCCAAGTGGATGTCTGTTGGGTTCCGCAACGATGGGAACAAGCTAGGCGTTGGTAGTCTGCGGTTCTGGTCTCGAACTGACAACCTGACACGTTATCTCGAAATCGAAAAGACGAACATTGAGAGCCTCATCAAGGAGTCTGCAGCTTCTCAGACGGAGCACGATGTTGCCCAGGTGGTCTATGCAATGTATCGCGATGAGTTCAAGTGTGCCAAGTTTGGTGCAAATGTTTGGTATCGCTTTATCGGACACATCTGGCGAGAGACAGATCGCGGCATCTCTCTCCAGCTTCGGCTCTCGAGTGACGTGGTGAAGGAGTATCGCCGGTTTGTCTTGGAGATGGATCGTGAGCTGAGTGTCCTTCCGGAGTGTCAGGGCAAGGGCGAGGGACACAATCCGGCGTCGTGTCAGTCGTGCACGGCCGAGAAGAAGCGCAAGACCTTCATGGATATCATCATGAGGCTGAAGCGCACGGGCTTCAAGAAGAGCGTGATGGATGAGTGCCGTGAGCTGTTTCTGGATGAGGACTTTGTGAACAAGGTTGACGAGAACAAGCGACTGATCGCCTTCCGCAATGGCATCTTTGACATGACAACTATGCCCCCTACCTTCCGCGACGGGAAGCCTGATGATTACATCTCCTTCTGTACGAACTTGGACTATGATCCGAATAAGAAGTATTACCAGTATGACTGTTGGTCAGAGCTTCAGAAGTTCATCAATGACATCCTGCCTGACCCAGAGGTGCGCACGTACTTCCTGTCATACCTGGCCAATGCGCTGACGGGTGAGAATGATGCGCAGAAGTTCCACATTCTCACAGGCGAGGGATCAAATGGTAAGTCCATGCTCATGATTCTGATGTCAACGACAATGGGGGACTATGCATGCACAGTTCCGATCTCGTTGCTCACGCAGGGTCGCAACAAGTCCGCGGCTGCTGCACCGGAACTCATGCGCATCAAGGGGCGTCGTTGGTGCACGATGCAGGAGCCGGATGAGCAGGTGCCTCTGAACACGGGTCTCATGAAGGAGTTGGCGTCGTCCGAGAAGATCACGGCGCGTGATCTCTATGCCGGATCGAAGCAGATGATTGACTTTGAGCTTCAGGCGCGATTCAATCTGGCGTGTAACGAGAAGCCGAAGATCAATACGCAGGATGGGGGCACGTGGCGTCGTCTGGTGGTTGTCAACTACCCGACCAAGTTCGTACAGGTGCCGCGGCTGCCCCACGAGAAGCCGATGGACGAGAACATGAAGCAGAATTGCATGAGTGAGACATGGGCGACGGCCTTCCTCAGCTACCTCGTTCACCTGTATACGGAGGGCAAGGGTCTGAAGAAGCTGGTTCCGCCGGAGAAGGTGATGGAGTATATTGCCGAGTACAGGGAGGACAGTGACGTGATCGCCAAGTTCCTCCGTGAGAAGATCCATGCCTTCCCGCAGCTCCGGGTGGACGAGCAGGAGCATGAGCCGTCGTCGTGGACGAATATTACGAGTACATTCAGTGAGTGGAAGCGGACGAATGAGTTGATGAAGGGCACTCCACAGGATCTCCGGAAGCGTTTGGAGTCGGCCTATGGTAAGATGCCTAGGGGTGGCTGGACTTCCTTCCGGTGCGGTGACGCTTAGACTTGTGTTTCCGACGATAGCTCTTGTGTCGGCGCCCCTGCCCCTGTTGAGCGGGGGCGGGTTGCGGCGGGAACAGACGATCCTTTAAAGACGTTACGGAACCCGTGACACTTCCCCATGTATCCGATGCCCATTGAGGGAGATAACTAGACATTATTACTCTACTAGTTTTTTACTCGTGGTGACCCGACTGCCGACGGGCGCCGATCTTGCTCAGCACATACGAACGGAGCAGACCGATGGTGAAGACGACCAGGATGAACGAGATGATGAGG
>Ga0208504_1000385_pt1 | contig 11079 bp, 12 predicted proteins | sample CryBogCBH05Oct08_FD_184595 | JGI IMG/M metagenome (GOLD analysis project Ga0208504, IMG submission 184595) | Freshwater microbial communities from Crystal Bog, Wisconsin, USA - CBH05Oct08 (SPAdes) | ecosystem: Environmental > Aquatic > Freshwater > Lake | place: Crystal Bog, Wisconsin, USA...
CGCGTTCTCACGACGACCTGCCAAAAGGGGAGGGGTACGAGGGTGCCGACCTGACAAAAGGGGAGGGGTGACGCCACCGGCGAAGAGAAGTTACACGAACAGCCAAGTTAAGTTATCGATGATCCTACCTACCGCCATGGATAACTGAACGATCGAGCCCGCACTGTGTACGCTCGTCCACAGCGGAACCCTGTGAACGTACATGTACAGTGCTGGGCGCCCGCTCAGCCAGATCCGCTGGCTCAGAGGTCGCGACCTCTCGGAGGTCCAGGCCGCCACCACAGTACTGCTGACCAGCCGCTGCTTGCTTGCGTAGCACCCGCTACGCAAGCGAGTCCATATCCCTTGCCGGCAGGCGCGCACAACAGGGTCCGCAGAGGCCATCGATGCCCTGGTATCCCGCGAGCAGGGCAAAGTAGAAGCGGGGTTCGGTGTTCAGCCCCTTAGCAGCCAGCCGGCGAGCCAGGTGCTCGGCGGGGCAGATGAGCCAGCCTAGCCGAATGTCGCACAGCAGCCAAAGCACTTCGTAGAGCTCACCGTAGGTGGCCGTGTCGGTGTCGTGCTCGATGACATCGAAGCTACTGACCGCGGCTTGCCAGAATCCGCCGGAAGTCAAGCGGCCACGCAGACCTTCGGGAAGGCGCAGACCCTCATCGTCAAGGCGTACGACGCGCCCCGGCGTACTGCACAGCGCCGCAGGACGCAGCCGCTGGCGGCTGGCTGGATCGTAGCCGTAGGGGACGTAGGCGTCCGGCGAGAGCACGTGGAGCTTGGCGCCCGTCTCAGTGGGCAACCATTCGTCCAGTGCCCTCGGCAGCTCCAGGTACTCGGGCACCGCACAGCTCCAACTTTGAAGAGTGGCGGCGTGGGGAGACAACAAGCTCGTGACGTCCATGACCACATGTTGTGCCGTCGTCTCGTTCGTGCACTCGGTGGGGGACTGGCTTCGCGAACCCGCGAGCGGTGCTCGGCAACCGCGGGCCGACAGCGCCCCGGTCAGTCCGCGACGACGACCCGCTCGTAAGCCTGCTCCAGGGTCTCGCTGCTCGGCGCGAACGAGCCAGAGGAGGTTCGCGCGACGTCCGCCGCCGGGAGAAAAGACGTGGGCGTCGCGGTAGGCCGAGACGACCCAGTCGCTCTCGACCGGCTCGAGGTGGTTCCCGGACGCGTCGGTCCAGCCTTCGGCGAGGTACAAGGCGTCGAGGGCCTGGCGCTGTGGTTCGGTCATGGGAGTCATCCGGGAGAGACGTTCGTGCGGGTCTCTCCAGTGCCGGTCCCGGTGCGGCCCCGAACCGTGGGCGAGGGGTGTGCTGGACGGTCAGGGTCCTCGCGTCGACGCAAGCGGATCCACGGGAGTCGCCGGGCACCGAGCTCGCTACGTAAATAGCCCGTGCGCTCGCTGAACGAACGCACGGGCCTGATGGGTACGACAGTCCGGGGCGGAGGCAGAGACGCACTAGGCAGCAGGCGCGCTGCGCCGTCATGGGCCGATGGGCGGCGGACGGTACGTGAGGGCTCAGTGAGCTTCTCGTGGCTGGTGCTCAGCGCGCGGGGGCTTCGGTCTCGCTCGGTGCCGCTACCATCAAGCCCACGATCGCGGCCAGACCCATGACCAGATCGGCCAGGTCCACACCCACGGAGAAGACCAGCCCACCACGTGCGAGCAAGCCGATGGCGAAGCCGACGGCGGCGTAACTGATCGCGGTAACGGCGAGCGCCGCGCCGTAGCAGCGGCGCAGAGCCCTCGACGCCAGCGTGGCCGCCGAGGCACGCAGTACGCTGAGCGCGCGAAAGCGCGTGCTCAGCAAGTACACCAGACCGGTCCCCACTGACGCCAGCAGGGCCCAGGCCTGGGCGTGCTCGGCGAAGTGTACGCCCCTACCCGGTGTAGCGATGGTCGCCGAAAGCAGTGACAGCAGCGAGGCGAGGGCTAGTGGGGTCAGGGCTGAGGCACCCACGACGTCGCGTAGCAGCACTCGCCACCCCGGTGCTGCTTGACGCACGACAACGTCTGACATGGTGATCTCCCTTCGCGACCCGACGGCCCTGGGTTGTAACGTCCCCGTAGTGAGTTGGCGGGCCAGTAGGTCACGGGCCGTGAGTGACTTCACAGAGAGAAAGCACTCCGCAGGGGGCGTGGTCAGTGGGGTGCGAGCTCGGTCCCCGAGGCGTAACGCACATGGCGCTCTCCCACTCTTAGAAGTCCCGGAAGTGGGGGAAGCCTCGGAATCTGCAGTTCGCTGGGGCAATGTGCGAAAAGCGCACCGTGCTTCTCTAGGGGCCGAGGCTTTAGAGTACGGGCACGACCCCACAGAAGATCCGCCGCTCGCCGTCACTACGCGCAACGATGATGTTCTACGTCACCTGGGGCCTGGTGATGGGACTCGGTCAGGCCCGCTGGGAGTATCACGCGAACCTCGAGGGCACCGTGCTCCTCGTCGCGAGCCAGGTCATCGTGTTGGGTGGCCTGGGGTGGTGGATGTACGCCCGGGCACAGAAGCGCCTCGCGACCAGTCGTCCCCCGACCAGCAACCCGCCGGCATCTTCTTCCTCAACGACGACCCTTCTTCACAACAAGTAGGTGGTCTGGGTATGTGGGGGCTCGGTACGACTTTCCGTGGCCCCGGCAAAACGAAGCCGCCCCGTCTCTAGAATGACAAAAGCTTCCGTGACGAACTATGAACCGCTTGGTCGCCCAATACTTCTTGCTGAAACTATGTCAGGGGTGACAGGAGAAGCGTGTTCGGCGTGGGACGGGTTCTCCAAGGCCGCGGCGACCAAGATATGTCAGGGAAAGCTTGACGCAGCATTGCCGATGGATATTGCGATAGGTCTGCACTCTGACATTGAATCACTGGTGCGTGACTGTCTGGTCGCGGCGACGGCTCCGCGGAACTTCAGAGCGGCAACCGCGTCTACGTCCTTGCTATGGGGGACGCTCTTATTGGTGCCACTATCGAAGTCTTCCTGGTAAGACCCCGCGACGTCGTATACACCGCTTGCACGGTCAGTGTGGGCACCGGGAATTACACAGGGCCCTCGACTTCGTGCCGATGGGTGACACCCGGCCCCTCCGCGAGCTAGCACGCACCGTACTACGAACTACTTGGAAGGTATTTGAGCCGGGCACCAGCAGTGCGCATAAGGGGCTCGTAGCTCTTTTGCATTAGGGCGTCACCGTACCCACCATGCAAGATATAGAAGCCACGGGACTAGAGCTGGGGTACGCGCCAACAGAGCAGCCGGCACAGCCGTTTCCTATTCAAGTTACAGACGAACAGTTGTCCCGATTGCTTATCTCGTCCAGCCCGAGCACTGCTCGTCAAGCGCATGGCTTTATCTTTCAAAGTGGGGTATCCAGCCTTCTGCGCCTCTACGTGCCAGCTTCCTACACAGACGAAGTAGACGCGTACAGCATTAAGCAGCCCGATGATGAAGTCATGCGCCACTCGTTCAAGAACATACAAGCCGGGTCATCAGTGGAGCTGGGGGACTTGGTTCGCAACGCTAACGCCAAGCGCGACTTTGCTATGTACGTAGGCTTCTGGTCGAGTTTCAAGACAAACATTCGTGAGATCTACGTACTGCGAGTTCGTGCTGATTACTGGCGGACCATGTTCCCTGCGGATGTAACCCCCTTCACGGCCGAAAGAGCGTTCGAGGGAATAACCAACTCCCGCGCCGATGACCAGAAATGGGCAACAAGGCAGGCAGAGTTAAAGGCACTGTGGAAAGAGGCTGTACCGGACTCGTCTCCCGTAGTTGTCCACTTCAAGCGAGATCACAAAGATCAACGCCGTGTGCAGTGTGGTATGCCGTTCACAGGCTTTCTGCAGGTGTTCAACGATCTTTTCGATTCCGAGAGGACCTCGCAACTTATAGCGGCTCTCTCCGGAGAGAAGGTTACCCCGGTGTAGTGCGGCTTTGCCTACGGGGCCTTACGGCTCCGCGAGGATGTACGGCGCTTAGGCAAAGATGCGAACCCCGCGTCAACCAGAGCTACGAGTTCGCGTTTAGAGAGGGTTCGTGGGCCCGTGCCGTCGTCGGCAACGGAGAAGTCCAGACCATTGATCATTGAAATTACTCGACCCACGTCTGAGCCACTTCCTAGTTTTACGAAGTAATTGCTCTGCTCCGACGTAGAGGCATCATCAATAAATGCATGCCCGGCTTTGCCACCGACACGACGTACAGCGAAGTCGTGCTTCTCAGACTTTTTCGTGAACGTGAAGTTTGTACTTGTAGTGGGACCGGGCGTATCCGAACGAGCACTTGGAGATCGCTTCCAAACCTGAAACACGCAAGGCAGGTCGTAGTCAACGCCCTCCAATAAAAAGCTGTTCGGGTCTAACAAGATGTCGCTTTCAAGAGTGGCGAACTTGAAGATGCGCCGCTGTGTGCTGGCCTTTCGAAAACCTCGAGGCAGGATAAAGGCAACCGTGTCCGCACCAACAACCTCAAAGGCGTGGTTGATGAAGCGCACTGCCAGACTCCCCTGCTTCCCGAAGGGAGGGTTACCGACGACAAGAGTCTTCGCTGAAGAAGTCACTTGGTAACTGAACCAGTCTTGCTTGGTAATGCTCGGGTCCTCTGGGTCGAGGTCCAGGGCAACTAAGGGGAGTCCCGCGGCACTTAGGATATTTGAAAACGCCCCGCTGCCTGCCGAGGGCTCGATGATTCGCCCAAACGCCGACAAGTCCAAGTGCCCCAGACACTGCGCGGCAACAGACGGTTTAGTGTAGAACTTATCAAGATCGTGCTTCTGGCCCCTCGCCTTGGTCGTTCCTCGTACTGTCCCCATGGAAGGTACGGTCCGGGGGGCCCGAAGTTCTGCACAAGGCTCAAGGTTCCTGGCCTAGAGGAGTTCCCGAAGTCTCGCCGTGGTGTCCATGTCTACGAGTTGCGGGAGAAGACGGAGAATTTCTGAGCGTGAAAGCGACAACTGCACGCGCTTCTGCTTCTTGTGGTCGCGCTTCGGCCGCAGTCCAAGAGGCGACCCCTCAGGAAGCTCTTCATGCCATCTCTCTTGTAGCTGCTTCCGTCGAGCCCTCCATTTCAGATCATCGAGTCGGCTGTTGGTGATGTCTTTGAATACCGCTGGTGTAGTGAACGGAGAGGTATCCGCCGGTAGCCAGCCTCTAATTAGCTCAGGAGTTAGGCGTATTGCAATAAGCCACTCGATTGGACTTGTACGACGCTCCCACGTACCAAGGACAGCCGTGAACGGCTGCGATATCGCGAAGAACCGGTCAGCACTACCCAAGCCAAAGTCGTTGCGTGCCCCCGCGCTCTTGATTTGGTACCCATTGGTTGCGGGATCGAGTAGTGGGTCTACGTCGTACGCATCCAGGGGGCTTGTGTAGTCCAAAGGCTTATACAAGCTAAGGAGTTCAATGAGACCGTTCTCGCATTGGAATCCGTGTCCCTGGCGGGCCGCATTTGTACTCTGATGGCGGGAGAAAACTTGACGTCCGCTATCGGTGACTCTGACTGTGTATTTAAGGCTCTCAGCAAGCGCAGAGGGATTGTCTCGCGGGGCGTCAATTCGCGGAGACGGGGGGTGCCTGTGCCCTGCATCTCCTGGGAGCCAGAGACTGAGTTTTTGGGTACGCATCCATACGACGGTCCGACCTTGAAATATCTATGCACACGGCAGCCAGCGCACGGATTGCGGTGCAGTCGCGCGCCAGTCCCGCTAGGTACTACATTGCTCGTTCGACGCAGAATGCAGGTCTGAGGCGAATGGCCCGGGCGTCATCTGCGGCGCCAGGTTCACATCTCGTCTAGTTGGCCACGTTCAACTGACCAAGCAAAGCCCTCCTGTAACCCCGCGCTCCCAGTGTGCGCAATCCTGAACTCACTTCGACCTAACACTCCAATAACCATCACGCCTAGCAATAGTTGGTAACCCTCTGTGCTGAGTGAGCTCTCCGCCCCATTGCCAGGCTCAAAAAAGATAGTTCCAGAGTGGGTTATACCCATGGCCGTCGACGAGTAATCAATCGCTAGTATCGCAGTGCTTCGGCTATAGAGGGCCTGGCGAAAGCGTTCGACGAGCGCTTGCCCCTGCGAAACGGCGCCCATGAATGAAGTTCTACTGCGAACAGGGTTATCAGATGCGGTTACGGCGAGGGCTAGGAATTTCAGTTCCGAGGTTTGAAGAATTGTTTCAAGGTCGGCCTCTCCCCTGATGTGGTGGTGCACTTGATCTGGCTGATCGACCGCCCAAAGACGCCGATCTTCTAATGAGTGACTGCGCTGCGCTCCGGAACGAACCTGCTCGAGGTAGGTCTCAACATGGAATTCGATCAAGCAGACCTGCTCACCTGCCCTCAAACTTTCAGCAATAGCGCGGCGCACCGCATCTAGATACTGCTCGTAGGAGGCCCCTCGGGCTTCAAAGTCTTGAAAAACCTCAGACGCTCGCACGAAGTCTACGCGGTCGTAAAAGTTGAAGTACGAGGGGCTGTCGCTGGCTAGCACGCCGTTAGTCACAGAAAATCGCATCCTCGGCAGAGTTGATACGCAAGACAGCCTACGTCATCGAATGCTCACACACCACCCCGGTGACTGCACTGCAAGAATGTTCGGACAGGCTCTCAGCGTGGGACAAGTAACTGCCATCAACGCTAAGAATGCTGCGAAGACCCAAGAGCTGCTCGCGAGCACAGCCATCGACGACTTCTTGGCGGAGTACCGGGGAGTGGTCGGAAGGTCACAACGTGCCACCGATTCACAGCGCGCGAACCTGCATGACACCCTGAAGCTCATTGGCGAGGTTCGCGGCGAAGCACCTGACGAAGTGAGGCTCGCCGATGTCTCCCGTGAAGACCTGGTCGCGTCACTGTTGCTCTACCGAGAGCGTCCGGACCCGCGCTTCACGTCCAACCCAGACAAAGCACCGCGCGAACGTTCCAATGAGTCCATGGCCCGACGCGTGTCCGCGATTCGTACCTTCATGGGGTGGTGCGGGCGAACTGAGCGCATCTACGTCGACCCGTCACTCACCCTGAAGAGCCCACGCCGGCAAGCCAACTCCCCAGAAGCTCTCAGTGAGGAAGAAGCGCGCCGCGTGCTGGTTGCAGCGAGTACTGGCGCATGGCCTCTGCGCGATGTTGCTCTGGTCTCACTCGCGCTGGGCTGTGGCCCGCGGCTTGCCGAGATGGTGAACGCCACGCTCAGCGACCTCAACGGCAGCCCACCAGAACCCTTGACCGTGATGGGCAAGGGTTCTAAGCCCCGCCGTCTGCACTTAGGTAGCGTTCCCAGCCAAGCGACGGCGGCGTGGCTCGTGGAGCGTCAAGCCTTTCTTGACAAGCACCACCTCACGTCTGACCGCCTTTTCTTGGCCACGCGACCTCGCCAGGTCGTACACGCCACCGGCAGGCCCGTCTGGGAGTGCGGACTGAATCGCGATGGCGTCGCCGGGGTCTTCGACGCGGCAGTCACCACAGCTGGACTACGCAAGCCCGGGGTACGCACGCACGTCTGCCGCCACACCTTCGCGACACTCGCACTGCGGTCGAAGACTTTTGACTTGCGACTGCTCCAAGCAGCGCTCGGCCACGCCAACTTGGCCACCATGTCTCGGTACCTGCACGTCAACGACGAGGATCTTGCAAAAGCTGCAAGCAGCCATCCTCTCAGCAAGTAAACCTCATCGCTCGAGCTGAGCTATTGGAGTGCCGGCAGCATTCTTCCACGCCGTGCGCCCGTTGATGGAGTAGCCAACTACCAGGCCTGCAGCCCCAGAAGCAGTTAGCGGGCCGTAGTTCTCACGAAGCGACCACCATTCCTCGTCAACGACATCAAGCTGACCGTTTCCTTCAAGAAGTTTGCGCAGTGCCGCCGGCCGAGAGTTCTCCGACGGAGAGGGCACGCGCGAGATACGGGATCCCGCGAGCAGTGTCAGCCGATTGTCCGCACCGAGGAGTGCGGTAGCGCGAGTGCCGTCTGGTCCCGACATGAACACCTGCTCGTCACCACGGGTTACTGGTGCGTCGTCACGCGCAGGAGTAGGCAGGGGACTAGGGCTTGGTGGAGGCGTGAAGACATCGACTCCGAGCAGGGGGTAGAGCACCAGCATGTTGACGAGAAACGACTCAACGAAGATCTGGTCAAACTCAGTCAACGACGGTCGCGTCGGACTGTTGCCATTGGCAAGCGTGCAACGCGACGCGAGCCTGGCGCGTCTCACCAGCTCTGCTTCCAGCCACTTGACGTGCGCTTTGTTGAGGTCGTCAGACTGCGAGGTGAACACCACCAAACGTTGGTAGGTGACGTCCAATCTCCCGAGCTGGGTGTGGGCCATGCTGAGCCGAGAAGTAACGTCCTCAGCCTCTCCGATGTAGATGACCGGCACACCCGTGTCGTCATTATCAGCGGCACCCACCATTACGTAGACCCCGGCGCCGCCAAGGTTCGGCCGAAGGTTCTCCAGATCACCCCGTGGTAGTGACCACGCTTTCCCGGTCCAATTGTCACGGGTCGCAATGACGATCCCGGCGGCGTCCGCATCTCGTGGAACTAGGTGGACCGCAGCTTGCATACCAACAGCGTCGGACCCAGAGAAAATGGCAGAGCACTGAAATGCGATCAAGTAGCGCCCAGCCCCCCTCAACGACATATGGGGCAGCGCACATTGCGAAACCACGACGTACCGTCATCTAGTACCGTGATGGTGCCCACCTGAGCGCGGCCCCCACAAAGCGGGCAATGCCGGGTGACGCCGAACACGAGCACTGTGGTCGCGTTGCCGGGTGAAACTGCAATCCAGCCGTCGTTCTCGTTGCTGTTCTCAGAAGTAGGTAATTTCCACCACTGGTACGGCTCTGTGGGTACGGTCGACTCGATCTGGGTTTGAGGGTCAACAGTAGAAAGTTCGCCAGTTACCGAAAGCGTCACCCACAGGCTGTCCTCTACCGTCCAATCTTGCGTGTCTACCAGACACACCAGCAGCCAACCCTCTGTGGCCCCACTCGCTGGGCGGAGAGCTGCTGGCACGCCAAGCCATAGCGTCGTTGGGATGCTCTCTCCGGGTATTCGGATTGCGGGGACGTCATCTCGGTGCTGGTTCATGTGTTCTTCCTGTTCTTCCTCGTGGCAACGAAGTGGCTGCCACGAGTAACTGTTGCTGCAGTCACGCGCCGATTCCCGAAACAGCAGATCGCTTGGGCCAAAAGTGGGGAGGAGGCGTAAGCCGGGGGCCTAACTATAAGGAGAGAGCCCTGTTTGGCGTTCTCCTTATAGTTAGCCGCTGGGGACCGCTTGGGGGAGAGGGAACGGGGAGTGAGGCCTAGATACCCACCCCGCTTCGCGCCGGGTAGGAGGTGCGGTAAAAGAACCCGGCTGGCTCACTTCAGGTGAGCCACGTGGCTCACCTGGAGCACGTCACACCGATCAGACGTACCAATCCAAACTGCCGGCGGCCCGGGCTACGAGTACTGCCCCCGGTGAACTCGGGTCCCAGTCTCCACAGAGCAGGTCAATGGGACGCAGTCCGTCCAAGAAGCGCGGCCGCAGTCGGGTGAACCAGCTGCGGATTCCGACGGCGGTAAACGCACCTTCTAAGTCGTAGACCACGGCGTCCAGGTAGCTCAGGCGCGCCCTGGCCATCTCCTCATCCCCGCCTGTGTCTCGCACCAGCCGGGCCAACAGATCAGCTCCGAGCACTTCTGTCAAGCGCTCTTTTACTCCACGGGTCGCGTCGTCCATAGCCATGACTGTGCTCGTGTAACCCAGCTCGGCACGCGAGTCGCCGCGGACTGTCGCTGATTGCCCCTCGCGCAGCCGTCTGAACGGTCGCGCGGGTGAGCTCACCTGATCACTACAACTACCCACCCACCGCGTCACCTTTATCGGACCGCGCGCGATCGGCCTTCGAGCGGTTCTGCGCTCGGGTCTTTGACCTCGGTGGTTCCCTTGTCGAGCACTCGCCCTACGTCAACTCCCGCACCCCCGTTGAACTGCGCTGCGCTCTCGGCCACGACACCCGCGTGTTGCCCTCGTCGCTGCTTCGCGGGGTGGGCTTTTGCAAGGTCTGTGCCGGCAACGACCAAAAGAGTGCCGAGCGGGCCTTCTTCGGCGCGGTCGAGGCCCAGGGTGGACAACGTCTCGAGACCTCTCTCTACAAGAACGCCAAGACCCGCGTACCCGTGCGCTGTGCCCAGGGCCACCTGTGCAGCCCCGTGCCCGGTGAAGTCAAGAAGGGCGGGCAGATCTGCGTCGTCTGCTCGCGTCGCGATCCCGAAGCCACCGCCCAGGCTTGCTTTGATGCCGCCCGAGCTCAGGGCGCGCAACTGACCACCGAGTCGGTCTACCGAAACAACAAAGCCCCGATACCCATGCTGTGCGCGAAGGGCCACGCCTGCACCCCGACCGCCAATCACATCTTGCGCGGGCAGGGCATCTGCCGGATCTGCGCGCGAAACGATCCCGCTACCGCCGAAGCCGAGTTCTTCGCTCGCGCCCGAGCACTCGGTGCCACGCGCACGGAGAATTCGCGCTACGTCAATGCGAACACGCCGGTCGAGCTGCGCTGTTCGGCGGGCCACCTGTGCACGCCCGCACCCAGCCGACTGCAGCAGGGACGCGGGCTCTGCGAGCAGTGCACGGTCATCTACGACCGGGTCTACTTGCTCACCCACCCCCGCGCGAGGGCCATCAAAGTTGGTATCGCCAGCGGCGAGTACCGAGCGGCGGGCCACTGCGGGCGCGGGTACCAACTGGTAGCGCAGTGGACGGGCCTCGCTCACGACCAGGCCCGTCGCGCGGAGCAAGTAGTCCTTACGCGCTGGAAGCAGCGTGGTTACGAGCCGGTGCCCCACGTGCCCAAAGATGGCAGTACAGAGACCGCTCCGCTCGAACACCTAGAAGAGACCCGTGAACTCCTGGTAAGGCTCCTGGGGCCCGCTGATACCGGTATAGACATTTCCTGTCAGGGCACTCGTGATGCTCCCTGAACATTTCTTTTGGATTGCCGAGCCGCTCAGTACACGGTGGCTCGACGTGCACGAAATCATCTTTGTGGCTGGACGCCTGGCGCGCTTGTTGGCTCCCGCACTCTGGTACTTCGCCCTC
>Ga0208504_1000387_pt1 | contig 11051 bp, 11 predicted proteins | sample CryBogCBH05Oct08_FD_184595 | JGI IMG/M metagenome (GOLD analysis project Ga0208504, IMG submission 184595) | Freshwater microbial communities from Crystal Bog, Wisconsin, USA - CBH05Oct08 (SPAdes) | ecosystem: Environmental > Aquatic > Freshwater > Lake | place: Crystal Bog, Wisconsin, USA...
TCCCAATCCTCTTGGCACTCGTTGCAACTTTTATTCAATGGGTGAGAGCCGATGGGCGTGAAGCGAAGCGGATTGATCGTGCAGCTGATCGAGCGGCTGCCATGGGCGAAGATGATGAACTTGCTCATTACAACAGGTACTTGCGGGAGCTAAATGCTCGCAAATCTGACGATTAACCCTGGGGTCGCCGCAGCGTTTACTCGTTGATCATGTTCATCGATCGGAAGTGGCTCGCTTGTTAATTCACCGTGGTGAACGAGTGCAATCTTCCAAGAGTGAAGTTTTGCGAGCGCGCGATCGTAGGATCCACCGCCTTGTCCAAGTCGATTTCCCGAGCGGTCAACATGCAGAGCAGGAACGATCACCGCATCGATTGATCCGAGATCGGTGAAGGCGAAGCCGTGGGGCTCCATGACATTTCCATGGGCGACCAGGGCATTCTCCGAGCCATCCCAACGAACCCATTCCAGATCGTTATCAGGGAGGAGCCGTGGCAATAAGAGCGTGACGCCGCGACGAAGCAGCTCCTTATTGATATCGGAAGTTCCCGGTTCATCGCCATAGGAGTAGTAACTTGCAACGACTTTCACATCAGAGAATTCGCGCGAGCTCAGAATGTGGAGCCACGACTCTTCGATAAATCTTTCATGGCGCTCTCGTCGATATTGCTGGCGCAGGAGTGATTTAGGTGATCCACTCGACTCTGACTTGCGCATGGCAATACCTTAGTAGAGCTGCTCTTCAAAGTATGGTTGAACCATGGAGCGCGAGATTTCAGTAAGTGAATTTTCTGCTGCTCTCCTTGCAATCGCACAGCCCCTTGCCGCATTTGATATGCCACTTCTCGATGCACATGGTGCGACACTGGCCGAGAACATTTATGCCGGCGAGCGACTCGTCCTGAAAGCTGGCTCTCGGATCCGCTCCACCCAAATTGGCCTCGCTGCATCGATTGGCCTCAACCGCTTGCCAACCCGACCACATCCACGAGTTGTCGTCATTTCAGCGGGCGATGACCTGGTCGAACCGGGACAGAGACTTCGCGATCACGAGGACGAGTTTGAAACTAATTCGTGGATGCTCACTACTGCAGTGAAAGAGGCGGGAGCGATGGGGTACCGCGTTCACACCATCCCAGAAAATTCTGAGCAGCTTCGACTCATCATTGAAGATCAACTTGTCCGCGCTGATTTAATTGTGATTAGTGGTGAGAGCCATGATGAATCTTTTGACTTGATTACTTCAACGCTTAAGGAATTAGGCGATGTCGAGTCCGTGATTCCTAAACTCACCGATGCCGGCCGCCATAATTTTGGAACTATTGGGCCGGATAAGACGCCAGTGATTACCTTGCCTGGTGACCCCATCGCTGCCTATCTCTCTGCTGAGATCTTTGTTCGACCAATGATCAGAACGATGCTTGGTGCAGCAAATATCTATCGGACCGTCATTCAAGCCGAGCTCACCGCACCAATTGAGTCGAAGGCTGGATACACCTCTTTGATCCGCGCCTCTCTCGATTCTGGCGCGAAGGTGACGCCGCTGCCTGAACAAGAATTGCTATCAACGCTCTCTGATGCCCAAGGACTCATCGCGCTTTCTGCGGATTCGACTGGGGCGCAAGCTGGCGATCTCGTTGATGTCATGGTTCTCGAGCGAAACCAGTAAACGAGGTAGATCGACCATGTCACCCGTCATCAAGAGCGGAGAGATCACTCTCAAGCCGCTCCGAATGAGGGATCGATCGGCCTGGGAATCTGTCAGGCGAGTGAACCGTGAATGGCTGAGCCCTTGGGAGGCCACTCGGCCGCAGATTGATGGGGATCAAGCACTTCCTTCGTACTTTTCAATGGTCCGGCAAGCTAACCGCGATGCCAAAGAGCTGCGCTCGCTCTCGTTAGCGATCTGGATTGGTTCAGATAGCAAGCAGAAATTTGTCGGGCAGATAACGCTGGGCGGCCTCTCCTTTGGCGCCTATCGCGGCGGTTATATCGGGTACTGGATCGACCGCCGAGTCGCCAATCAAGGGATCGTCACCCGGGCCGTTATTGCCCTGACTCGATATGGCTTTGAAGAGCTCTTACTCCATCGCATTGAGATCAACATGAGACCTGAGAATGAAGCATCGAAACGAGTGGCCGAAAAGGCTGGGTATACCTACGAAGGCCTTCGCCATCGCTTCCTTCATATCGATGGTGACTGGCGAGATCACCTGATCTATGTAAAAGAGAACCCAGAAATCCGGTAAAAGAAATTCGGACACATCACCCCATACACGTCTAAATGCACCAATAAGGGGGTGAGTGGAATTACGATTTCATTCCATGGCGTCCAGCATTATCTATCTCATCATCTTGGTGATGTGGGGCGCGTACTTTCTTCCTCGGTGGATTCACCGCCACGAAGAATCCTCACCAAAAGCGGGTGAGCGATATAAGAGCGCTATTCGTTCAGTCTCTGATGTAAAGAGCCACGCATCATTTGCTCCAGAATTTATGGACCCACTGGCAAAGCGTCAACTGATTCAACAACGTCGCACGATCTTCTCTGGCCTCCTCTTTCTCCTAGCAGCCAGCACGGCCGCTGCTCTATTAGGGATGATGGCCTGGTCGATTCTTGCAATTCCTGCGAGTGGGTTAGCAATTTACATCGTTGCAGTTCGTCGTCAGATTGCTGTCGAGCAATTGAAGGCTCGTCGCCTCAATACCTTGCAGAAGATCATGACTGCAGAGATCAAGCTTGATCCAACCGTTCGCACGTCAACCAATATTCAATCTGCATCAACTGAACATTGGATTCCACTTGCAGAACGCGAAGATCCTTCAGGTGTCGTCGTTATTCCGAAGGATCGCACGAGCTGGAACCCGATCTCAGTGCCTAAGCCAACATATGCAACTGCACCGAAGGCGATTACTCCAAAGCGGGTTATCGATCTCACAGTTCCTGGTCAATGGAGCGCAGAGCAAGAGTTGCTCAATCAACTTAAAGTCACACAGCGAGAAGATCTCTTTGATCAGACACTTCTCGAAGAGGCAGCAGAGCCTCATATCGACTCAGAAGCTATCTAGTTAACGCTCAGTACGCTAAATCCACGAAGGAATCCACATGTGGTGGAGCCAATTTGAGTACGTGATCGTCGTCCCAAAATAGAGTGGGGCGAAATAGATAAAGCAGAGCACTATCACGACGAGATATCCATAGAGTACGCGAGTGCGAATTTTTCGCGTCGCCTCTGATTCTAAGAACTTCGTGATGACGTAACAAATGATCAAAATAATAAATGGTTCAAAGGCGATCGAATAGAACGAGAACATGGTGCGCTTTTGAAAGGTAAACCACGGAAGGTATCCAGCAGCAAGGCCTAGGAGTAACAAGCCGCTCTGCCATTCACGGCGAGCGATCCAATATCCGAAGGTGATTGCAATAGCGAAAACTCCTGACCACCATAAGAAGGGTGTGCCAAGCGCCAAGATCTCTTGAGAGCAGCTAGAACTTCCACAGCCCTTCGGGGTTGCGTAAAAGAAAGATGTTGGGCGACCCAGCACCAGCCAACTCCATGGATTTGCAGAGTAAGAGTGTTTTTCAACTAAGTTGGTGTGGAAGTTGAGAATTTCTGCGTGGTAGTGCCAGAAATTTCTGATGATGTTCTTTGACCACGTACGATCCCAACCATTGGTTGTCACAAACCAACCAGTCCATGTTGCTATGTAAGTAACTACTGGAATAATTCCATATTGAAGCGCTCTCTTAAGGAGAGAGGTGCGAGCGGTGTATCTAAATGCCGACGGTTCTTCCATCGCTTGCGCCTGTCGGTAATCGGCGTAGATCATGAAGAAGAAGAATGCAACAAAGTAGTAAAGACCGCTCCACTTCACCCCTGCAGCTAATCCCAAAGAGATTCCCGCCAACCAATGACGTGAGTCCAAGAGAAAATAGAAACCCAGCAAAATAAAGAACATCAAGAAGATATCGAGGAGCGCGGTACGAGAGTGGACAAGATGAAGTCCATCGGCGAGGGTCAGAATCGCCGCCGATGAGCTGATGAGAATGCTGCTAAAGAGCTTCTGAGCCACAAGGTAGATCAAGACAATCGAGAGCGATCCGATAATTGCTGAACTAATTCGCCAGCCAAATTCATTGAAACCAAAGGCCTTGATCCCGATAGCAATGAGCCACTTTCCAACAGGAGGGTGAACGATGAAATCAGCCATTCCCTTGGCATTGAGTTCAACGCCATGAAGCGCTAGCGAATGTGCATTCTGGGCGTAGTAGACCTCATCGAAGATGAAGCCCTTGGGGCTTCCAAGATTCCAGACTCGTAAGGCCAGCCCAACAACTCCGAAAGCGAGTGCGTTGATTGGGTGCTCAAAGCGAACCCATGCCTGACGAATCGCATTCATGACGAAAGAGTAAACGGTAAAAGTGCCCTTTACGTAAGAGTTTCAGTAATTCCCGACGAACCTGAGAGGATTGGAGCATGTTGATCCTCGCGGCTATCCCACTCGGAAACCCTGGGGATGCATCAACACGACTAAAAGAGGCGATTACCTCGGCTGATTTCATCGCCGCTGAGGACTCCCGGCGCTTTGGCCGACTCTGTGCTGAACTTGGGATCACCTATGAAGCGAAGATATTCTCCTTCTTCGAAGGAAATGAGAATGAGCGTCTTGAACCACTTTTAGAAATATTGGCAACCGGTAAAGATCTTCTTGTTGTGACAGATGCAGGAATGCCTGGAATCAGCGATCCTGGCTATCGCTTGACTCGTGAAGCAATTGCTCGTGATATCCCAATTCGCGTTCTTCCGGGTCCAAGTGCAGTGACAACTGCTCTTCTTTTCTCAGGATTACCTACTGATCGATTCTGCTTTGAAGGTTTTCTTCCGCGAACTTCTGGTGCACGAATTACCGCACTTGAAAAATTGCGCAATGAAGAACGAACGATGATCTTCTTTGAAGCACCTCATCGACTTCTTGAATCACTTCAGGATGCCGTAACTGTCCTTGGATCAGATCGACGCGCAGCGATCTGCCGAGAAATGACGAAGACTTATGAGGAGACGATTCGCGGAACGTTAAGTGAACTTGTCGAATGGGCCGCGAGTAGAGAGATTCTTGGCGAGATCAGCCTCGTTGTGGCTGGCTTCGATCCATCAGCTCGAATCTTTAGCCCAGAAGATCTTGCCGATATGGTCCTTGCCCGAGAGTCCCAGGGGGAGAGCAGAAAAGAGGCGATCGCCGAGGTTGCGAAGGCTACTGGGATCGCTAAGCGAGAAGTTTTTGATGTCATGGTTGCCCATAAGGGCGCAGGTAGGATGGGCGAGTGAGCGAGAAATCTTTCTATCTAACGACGCCTATCTACTATGTAAATGATGCGCCGCATATCGGCCATGCCTATACAACTGTGGCGGGCGATGTCCTGACTCGTTGGCACCGTCAGCGTGGAGAATCAGTCTGGTTCCTCACAGGTACAGATGAGCACGGCCAGAAGGTTCTCAATACTGCTGAGAAGAATGGCGTAGCGCCTCAGGATTGGTGCGACAAGCTCGTTGAAGATGCCTGGAAGCCAGTCTGGAAAGCTCTCAATATCGCCAATGATGATTTCATTCGTACTACTGAACCACGCCACATGGAGCGTGTACAGAAGTTCTTATCTGGTTTAAAAGATGAAGGCCACATCTACTCCGGTAAGTATGAAGGTCCTTATTGCATCGGTTGCGAAGAGTTTAAACTTCCTGGTGATTTATTAGATGGTGGACTCTGTCCGATCCACTCAAAGCCATGTGAAATTCTGAGCGAAGAGAACTGGTTCTTCCGACTCTCTGCCTTTGTGCCAGCACTTCTCGAGCATTACAAAAATAACCCATCTGCCTGCGAACCGGCATCAGCTCGTAATGAAGTTGTTGCATTCCTTGAAGGTGAGGTTCAAGATCTCTCAATCTCGCGCTCTACCTTTGACTGGGGTATCCCAGTTCCGTGGGATACCAAGCAAGTTATCTATGTCTGGTTTGACGCACTTTTGAATTACGTAACGGCAGTTGGCCTTGGCGATCCAACTGGATCTGAAGGTGCAGCTAAGTTTGCAAGGACATGGCCGGCAGATGTTCACCTTGTCGGAAAAGATATTCTCCGATTCCACGCAGTTATTTGGCCGGCGATGTTAATGGCAGCCGGTTTGCCACTTCCTAAAAAGGTCTTTGCACACGGTTGGTTGCTTGTTGGCGGCGAGAAGATGTCGAAATCAAAGCTCACCGGTATTGCTCCTTCAGACATTACCGATCACTTTGGTGTCGATGCCTTCCGTTATTACTTCTTACGCGCGATCCCATTTGGTTCTGATGGCTCATTCTCTTGGGAAGATATGAGCGCTCGTTACACCAGCGAACTCGCAAATGACTTTGGAAACCTGGCATCACGACTTATTGCCATGATCGAGAAGTACTGCGAAGGCGCGATCCCTGCTGTTGCGCGCGATGCGGGCCTTGAAACAGCACTTGCGGAGACGGTCGCGAAGGCTGATTCAGCGATGGTGGCGCTTGATTTCCAAGGTGGAATCAATGCCATTATGGAATTCTGTAAGCGAGTCAATGGCTATGTCACCGAGAAAGAGCCATGGATCGTGGCAAAAGATGAGAGTCGCACGAGTGAACTCATGGAGATCCTTTATAACACTGCAGACTCGATTCGCGCTCTTGCAGTACTACTTCACCCTGTTATGCCAGCGACCTGTGAAACTCTCTGGGCAGCTTTGGGAATGCAATCTAATATTTCTGCTGAGAAGATCTCTGATGTTGCAACCTGGGGTCAGATCAAACCTGGCTCACGCGTAACAAAGGGAGCGGTGCTCTTCCCACGTCTTGAAGAGCCAGCGGCTAAGTAAGGCGCGCCATTGAGTTCTGAACGATTTGGATTAGAGAAAGAACGCCTCCCTGCGCCACTTCCCGAAAAACTGAATCGTCCCTGCGTTGATGTCCATGCGCATATTGAATTAGTAACAGAGTCTGAGCCAGATTCAGATTTGGTGAGAGATGTCCTCGACCAAGCAGCGAGCGTTGGTATCGATCGCGTTGTTCAAGTTGGCTACTCGGCTTCTCAATCTGAGTGGGGCGTCAAAATGGCCCATGCATTTCCCGGTCGAGTCCTTGCGGCAGTCGCTCTCCATCCCAATGAAGCACCGGTAGTTGATGATCTCGAAGCGCACCTGGCGCGAATCGAAAAGCTGGCAACCGATCCACGCGTTCGAGGAATCGGTGAAACGGGTTTAGATTTCTTCAGAACCGCACCAGAGTTACAAGAGAAACAAAAATATTCATTCCGGCGTCATATCGCTTTAGCGAAGAGCGTTAATAAGGCGCTCATCATTCATGATCGCGATGCGCATCGTGCTGTTCTTGATACCTTGGTTGAAGAGGGCGCTCCCGACATCACCATCTTCCATTGTTACTCCGGCGATGCCGAGATGGCTCGGGAGTGCATTGAGAAGGGCTATATCCTCTCTTTTGCCGGCACTGTTACCTTTAAGAACGCTCCTGCCTTGCGTGAAGCGGTAAAGCTTGTCCCTATTGAACAATTGCTGGTCGAGACCGATTCACCCTTTCTGACCCCCACTCCGCATCGTGGATTGATGAATACACCTGCTCAGATTCCAACAATTCTCCGCCTCATCGCTGATGAGCGAGACCAGGATCTTGATGAACTCTGTGATGCAATATCGGCAAATGCAGAGCGCCTCTTTGGGTCATTCGCTTAATGTCAGGCCTACTCGGAGCAGCTGAAATTCGCGAGATTGCGGCGCGAATTGGCGTCAATCCCACGAAGAAGCTTGGTCAGAACTTTGTCGTCGATGCCAATACCTGTCGACGAATCGTTAAGAGTGCTGATGTAGTTGAGAGCGATGTTGCTCTTGAGATCGGTCCTGGGCTTGGTTCGTTAACACTTGCACTCTTAGAGATTGCGAAAGAAGTTGTTGTTGTTGAAATTGATGAACGGTTGGCAGCCGAACTTCCGCAGACAGTAGTGCGCCATGACTTTGATCTGAACCGACTTACTGTTGTTACTCAAGATGCTATGACAGTTGATTCTCTTCCGCTCGCACCAACAGTGCTCGTTGCAAATCTTCCGTACAACATCTCGGTTCCGGTTCTCCTTCGATTTATGGAGAAATTCCCAACTCTTCGTTCTGGAGTTGTTATGGTGCAAAGCGAAGTGGCGGATCGATTAGTCGCAACGCCAGGTAGCAAAAATTATGGTTCACCTTCCGTGAAGGCAACGTGGTGGGCCGATATGTCACCAGCTGGAACTGTCGGTCGATCGATCTTCTGGCCAGTTCCTAATGTTGACTCATCACTTGTTCGTTTCGTCCGCCATGAAGCTGCGGGGAATGAGGAGCTGCGTCTCAAGACCTTTGAGGTAATCGATGCCGCATTCGCCCAACGTCGAAAGATGTTGCGCGGTGCACTCTCCGAACTCTGCGGCGGAAGCGCAGCCGCCTCCGAGATCATTACGGCAGCGGGCGTCGACCCAACAACAAGGGGCGAGGCGCTCTTACTTCCGGATTTCATCAAAATAGCGAGCCAACTTTCACTATAGGCTAGCGAGCATGAGGCAGAGCGGCGTTGTAATCCGAGTACCTGGAAAGGTAAATCTCGGGCTCTCGGTCGGCCCCCTTGATAGCGATGGTTATCACGAGTTAGTGACGGTCTTTCAAGCAATCTCGCTCTATGACGATGTCACTGTGAAATTCGGTGAAGCTGGCGCTGGAATAACGTTGAGCGCATCTGGATCGACCGCAACAGGTGTTCCACTCGATTCCACCAATCTTGCCTACCGCGCTGCAGATCTGATGGTTGCGCGATATCAACTCGACAGCGATATCGATATTCACCTGCAGAAGGAGATTCCAGTCGCCGGTGGAATGGCTGGCGGTAGCGCAGATGCTGCAGGAGTCATCGTCGGTATCGATGCCCTCTTTGAACTCGGACTCTCACGTGATGAGTTGCAGAAGATTGGCGCAGAACTTGGAAGTGACGTTCCCTTTGGCATTGCTGGCGGAACTGCGATTGGTCGCGGACGTGGTGATCAACTCACGCCAGTTCTTGCCCAGGGGAGTTATCAATGGGTCTTAGCCTTATCTAATAGCGGGCTCTCCACGCCATCTGTTTATGGTGAGTGTGACCGGTTGCGTGAAGGTTTAACGATTTCAAAGCCAACAGCAAATGATGCATTACTCCAAGCGCTCCGCGCAGGTGATGCAAAAGAACTCGGCCGTGCGTTAAGCAATGATTTGCAAAGTGCTGCATGCTCTTTGCGCCCAGCACTTCGATTAGTTCTTGATGTTGGGCACGATTATGGTGCACTTGGTTGCATCGTCTCTGGATCTGGACCAACAGTTGCCTTTCTCGTTGAAGATGAAGAGAAGGCACTCGACCTCACCGTCGCACTCAGCGCAAGTGGAGTTGTTGCTGGAGTTGCGCGAGCTAGCGGTCCAACACATGGTGCACGAAGGATCAGCAGTTTCTAGAGATGGGTCTATCCATGAAAACAACACTTGATAGCAGCGGAAGTACGCCATTCGGTGAGAGTTATTTGAAAGCAGAAGCGCTTTCACTGATTTCATTTGCACAAGGTTCGAAACTTGCCACGGGTGGATTTGGATATCTCGATAGCGCCGGGAAGGTAGATCCCGCCAAGCCGCTAGAAGCCTGGATTAACTGCCGAATGACGCAGGTCTTTGGCCTGGCCGAGCTCACCGGGTTGGCCTCGGGTCGTTCCTATGTCGAGCATGGCGTCAATGGTTTGCTCGATCTCTTTGAAGACAAAGTCCATGGCGGCTTCTTCAATGCTGTAGAAAGTTCTGGTAACCCGGCGAATGGCGAGAAGCTCGCCTACGATCACGTCTTTGTCATGCTCGCCGCGGCAACAGCGCTAAAAGTTGGAGTGCCCCGTGCTGAGGAACTCTTTGCGAAGATCGACCGAATCATTGATGAGAAGTTTTGGGACTCCAACTTCCAGATGATGCATAACAACTGGAACCAAGATTTCTCGATCCTTGATACCTATCACGGAATCAATTCCAATATGCACGCAGTAGAGGCTCTGGTGGCTGCATATGAAGTTACCCTGGATGAGAAATACCGGGACCGGGCCTTTGCTATCTGCAAGCGCGCAGTTGATCAATTTGCAAAAAGCCATGACTGGCTGCTCCCAGAACATTTTGATGAGAAGTGGGTCGTTGAAGCCGAGTACAACAAAGAACATCCGGCAGATCCCTTTAAGCCATATGGCGTAACAATCGGACATCTCTTTGAGTGGTCGCGGCTAGCGTTGCAATTAAAGTTAATTGCCCGCGAAGGTGAAGATCTTGCATGGATTGATGAAGGTGCTGCTGCCCTCTACGGCGTTGCAAAGAGATTTGGCTGGGGCGCCGATGGAAGTGATGGCTTTATCTACACCATGGATTGGCAGAAGCAGCCAGTAGTTACGGCGCGAATGCATTGGGTGGCAGCCGAGGCAGTCATGACGGCTTACACGCTCTGGCACTTCACTCATGAGAGTCGTTATATGGATGATTACAACGCATGGTGGAGCTATATCGATCTGCATGTACTCGATAAAAAGTCTGGGTCATGGAAACACGAACTCGACTCGCACCAGCAGGTTGTGACGGCAACGTGGCCAGGAAAGCCCGATGTGTATCATGCATTTAATGCCTGCCTCTTGGGGATGTATGCGATGACCGCCAGTTTTGTAGGGCTGGCTGGGCAGGGGAGATAACCGGCCTAGTTTTGGTGATCTGGGCTCTGATGAGGGAGAATTCAGGTTCCGCCATTGTGTAGTGGCTAGCACATGGGCCTTTGAAGCCCAGGGTCCAGGATCGATACCTGGTGGCGGAGCCAATCCGCAGTAAATAGACTCACCCCAGAAGGCCGCATTTCAGACTCTTCAGCATTGATGGGAGGAACGTGAACAACCCAGATGTTGTGATCGTCCTCGCCGCTGGTGAAGGCACGCGCATGAAGTCCTCAATCTCGAAGGTTCTTCACCCGATTGCTG
>Ga0208504_1000391_pt1 | contig 11011 bp, 24 predicted proteins | sample CryBogCBH05Oct08_FD_184595 | JGI IMG/M metagenome (GOLD analysis project Ga0208504, IMG submission 184595) | Freshwater microbial communities from Crystal Bog, Wisconsin, USA - CBH05Oct08 (SPAdes) | ecosystem: Environmental > Aquatic > Freshwater > Lake | place: Crystal Bog, Wisconsin, USA...
CCAAACAGTAGATGGCTACACCTGCACACTCTTACACTATGTGAAGAACTAAGGCGAAACGGGGACAACCCCGTCCGAGCGTGTCGCGCTCGCTGATGAGCCTAATACTCACAGACTATGAAAGGACTATGAAATGTGTGAAGAATACAACGGCTGGGGCAACCGCGAGACATGGGCTGCCGCTCTCTACCTTAATAACGATTATGGCATGTATTGCACGGTACAAGAACTAATCTCCGAGGCTATCGCCAGCAAGGACGAAGATCAGGACTTCGCCTGCTCTACCTGCCTAGCCGAGAACCTAGAGGCTATGTTTGAGGATGTTTGGGGAGATGGAACAGAGCTATCCCATGAGACTTACTCAATGTTTAAGGATATCGGCAGCCTTTACCGTGTGCGCTGGCATGAAATTGCTACATCTTTCCTAGATGAGGCGAAGGTGAACGCATGAGCTCTCTGCCCATGATTGAGATCAAAGGCGAGCTCTGCAACTATTGCGACAACCGTGCAGAGTTCATCAAGATTAACGAAGAAATGCCTCTTTGCTTTCAATGCATCCACGACGGAAAGGACGTTTAGTAATGAGCCACGAATTAGACACCTACTGTGTACGCTGCGAGGAGAATAAGGACGTGAACAATCTCCTTGAATATCGCGACGAGCCAGTATGCACGGCTTGCATTACTCATCACGAACTGATAGAGCTAAGGCTCTTATGACCCGATCCTGCTACGCGTACGACTTCTACGGGCAAGAGTGGCTAACCGTTTGCGGGTCTGGCTCTTGTCCGTGGCAGGTCTACACCCCCACCCTACGCGACGCGAAACGCTCGCGGCTCAAGCACACGCGCACCGAGTGCGCTGGTGGCTACTAATACCGACGACTCAACCGATAGGGGAGCGTTTGACGCTTGACTTATGCCACGGCATAGGCAAAGATCAGCAAACAGGGAACGAGTCCGCGAAGGATTCACTAATACCGACCAACCAACCGATAGGGGAGCAAATAATGAACAAGAATCAAGGACGAATCGCCTACTTTGAGGCGAAGGCAAAATTACTAGAAAATAACGCGATGAAGTTTGCCAGTGAAGGTCGCAACGATGAAGCGATTAAAGCTGGCATAGACATGGTGCGAGCCATGAGTGAAGCAACACGCCTACGCATAGGGCTAGGCAATAACAACCCAACCGACGCAGCATAAGAAAGGAGAGAACAATGGCTAAGACACTGACTGAAACTATCGGACAACCTGCCACTGACGCACTACACGAAGCGATCAGAGTGGCATGGCAAGCAGGCTACGATCAAGCGATGATAGACCTGCAAAATCATGAGCAACACATCAGCCAATTAGTGGCAGAAGATATTGGAGAATAATGGCTACATTTGTTTCACTCTTTGCAGGTGTGGGTGGCTTTGATCTTGGTTTTGAGCAAGCTGGTCACACCTGCGTAGGGCAAGTAGAGATAGATAAACACGCACAATCTGTGCTAAAGACACATTGGTTTGATGTGCCACTACATAATGACGTAACTACAGCTACACAATGGGCAAAGGAGATAGGTTTAATTGGAAAAGTTGACATTGTTTGCGGAGGATTTCCGTGCCAAGATGTCTCAGTCGCTGGCAAGCGTGCTGGAATCGCTGGGCAACGAAGTGGATTATTCTGGGACGCAATACGATTTGCACAAGAAGTTAAAGCACAAACAATCGTCTTGGAAAATGTCCCAGGACTTCTATCAAGCAACAACGGACGCGATTTCGGAGTCGTCCTCACTGCTCTGGCCGACGCAGGGTATCGCCACATTGAATGGCGAATTTTGGATTCGCAATTCTTCGGAGTACCCCAGCGACGCCGTAGAGTCTTCATTGTCGGAAGTGTTACAGACCGACGCACCAGCCCGATACTCATTGAGTGCGAAAGCAGCGGAAGGAGTGCTACGCAGATCCAATCGCGGGGGCAAAACACTTCCCGATCATTTGCAGAAAGCTCTTGAAGATGTGGTGGGTCAAGTCGCGCAGAGCGCAGAGTGATACCGATTTTGAAACTTGGGTAGAAGGTGGCATAGTGCCGACCTTAAATGCTTTTGATAACGGAGATGTAAGGACTACAGTGTTAATTTTATTTGAAGCAACAAGGGTGGATGATGTAAGAATCCATGAGAAAGTAAGCCCAACCGTTCCAACTTATTGGGGAACGGGTGGAGCAAGAGTTCCTTACTGGTCTACAACACCAATCAGGCGTTTAATGCCTGTTGAGTGTGAGAGATTGCAAGGCTTCCCCGATGATTGGACCGACGGACAGGCAGATAGCCACCGATATAAGCAGATGGGAAATGCAGTAACTGTGAATGTAGCACGATGGATCGGGGAGCGTCTTTGATCCGCAACCTCAACCCAGACGATCAACCGCTATGCGCGGACCCAGCCTACGACCCAGAAATGTGGTTCCCTGAACCAGCTGGGCGTGGCAATCCTAACCTAGATACGCGCATTAACGCGACGTTAAGTAGGGCGGTAACTGCCATGCAAATCTGCACTATCTGCCCGTTGCAACTAGCCTGTATTGAGTACGCGATGGAGTCTCTTGAGACGATCCATTACGGTATTTATGGCGCAACCTTGCCCATAGATCGGCAACGGGCGGTAGGTGCTGGGGATATTTCCAATACCCAGACTTGGCAGAGTAGGATTAGAAAGATGGCGAATGAGAAGGACATCCCCGTGCCTTACATCGCCAAAAGGGAAAGGCCAGAACTATTAGTATCCTTACAAGAAAGAGCCTCGTGGCGTGCGTTGTCCTGGGATTCATCGGAGGAGGCATCATAATTGCCCCACAGACCCCTTTACAGCCGTTTCTGAGGCATCATAAGGCCGACCTGCCGCCTACCGTTGATCAGTTGAAGGCATACACAAAGGCTAAATACCATCAGGACGACATCCAGTTTGAGGCACTAGATCTACTGTTCACAATGGAGTCGCACTGGAACTGGCGAGCTAGAGGCTCACGAACTACCCAAGGCAGGGCGTATGGCATAGCCCAAGCTCTGCCAGCGGACAAGATGGTGTCGGCAGGTAAGGATTACTTGACTAATCCCTACACCCAGATAAACTGGGCGTTGTTATATCTGAAAAGCAGGTATCAGAACAATGCAATATACGCGCTCAAGCATGAGCTAAAACACGGATGGTGGTAGGACATGGAACCAACAGTCTTAATACATATACTGGCAAAGGACAAAGCAGCCATGCTACCAGCGTGGCTAAAGCAGAACTTAGAGAAGATTCAATACCCAAAGGATCGGATCATCCTTTACTTCCGCACCAATAACAACAACGACGACACGGCAAAGATCTTGCACCAGTGGATAGATGATCAACACATACTTCGCGACAGGGAAGATGATGACTTTGAGTATTACAACTGGCGCGACATCATCATTGAGGACAGAGATGTCCAAGCCCAAGTGCAGAAGTATGGCGTACATGAGTGGACACCAGAGCGGTTCAAGGTGCTAGGAGAGTTACGCGAGCAGGGTATTGAGGAAGCAATCTTCTGGGATGTGGACTTCTACTACACCGTAGATGTAGATAACTTCACCATGCCACACACGCTTAAGAACTTGGTCAGCTACAACTTGCCAGTTGTCGCACCATTACTAATGAGTGCAGACCCAGAGCAACCTGCATACGCTAACTACCATAACAAGGCCACGCCTAACGGCTACTTCATGGACAATGAGGCGTATTACCGCATACTCAATCGTCAGGTGCAGGGACTCATCAAGTGTGATGTGGTTCACTGTTCCTATCTCATCCGCAAGGATGTCCTCAAGCGAGTCACCTACCAAGATGGCACTGATGATTACGAGTATGTGATCTTCAGCCGTGAACTACGCCGCTTGGGTATCGCGCAATACTTGGACAACACAGAGGTCTATGGTTATCTCTCAACGCGGGAGAACGTCAAGGCGTGTGTTGATAAGATGGCAGAACTACGCAAGGAGTGGGTCAAGGGACAACTTAAGTGAGTATCAAACCAACTGAATTAAAGAAGCTCGTTGCTCTGCTAGATGAGGAAGCACCATCGGCAGAGTGGCTGGCTAAGGCAGTCTGGGAACTGATGGAAGAGTTGGTAGCCAAGCGCCAGCAGTATGTAGTCTTTGCCGTACATCCATCGCTCAACATCATTCAAGCAGTCGGGCCATACCCGACGAAAGATAAACTATTAAAAGATTATGCTAAGCGCATTGGTGCATATGACTCAGCATCGTACGCACGAGTTGCAGAACTTGTCCACCCTGATATGATTACACAAGGTTGATCGGTAGTTTCTAGTCCTTTCCGCCGATCAATAGCCAGCTCCCTGATCCTATCCAGGTTGAGCGGCAACAGTAAGACCCGCCAAGTGGTAAATCCCACCGAGCGGGTCTTTTGTTTTAGGTACTTCCCCTATACCTAAATCTGGTGTAGGCCGTTGGCATCCTTGTAGTAGCCATACCCTGTAGGAGTAAGAGTAAACGGTGCAGTTGCAAGATTAAGATACGAGTATGGACCTTTAGCAGTTAGGTCATAGAACGCTGGTAGCGTCCAGTCTGGTGCAATAACATCGCGTCCATCACGAGCAGTGATCTTATACAAACCACCACGGACGTGATCGGCAGGCTCTAGGAGCCACGTGCGACCCTTAGAATCTGGCTTAGATACATTGTTAATGTTTGGATCTACCAACATCTCCACCACTTCATGGAACACAACCGCAGCTGTACCTTCTTGGTAACGATCCTTTGAGATGACCTTACCCTTAAACGACAAGCCCTTGCGGAACTTACCCAGTGGTGCAGTAGCAAATGAACCAGCCAAGATGTATGCAATCGGCTGACTGTTCAATACTTCATGGTAGCCATACGCACGCACGGCAGGGTTTGGAAACTTATCTACCACACATACATTCCAGCCGTTGGCTGAGCGTGTAGTGCCAAGCTGTACGCCATTATCGCCCAAGCCCCACGCGGTGCAGACTTGGCTAACAAAAGCACCTAGTGCTGACTGAATAGCAACAGCATCTGGTGTTGAGAGTATCTTGGACTCATTGACAAATGTAATAGTAATCATCTTACCGCCTCGCATTATCTGTTGAATAGAAACCTGACGCATTAAAACTTACTCCTGGCACAGTATACATACGCCCCATCGTTTGACCACAGCATACAGGGTTGTCCGCCTCAGCGTGGATGCTACGCTCCACAGTCTGCTCGCCACCACATACTACACAACGATAGTCATACTGCACGTTCGCCCCCTATCGGACACTTATCTACACAATTCCACACAAGCTCCATGTATGAGTGACCTTCAACCCGACGGATCTCGGTGTAGCAATCTGAGTCATGGATGTATTTGCTCATTCCTCACCCTTTCCAAATGGGTTGTCCCCACCTAGCGAGAAGTGTAAGCGGCGCAACGCACCAGTAACACGGCGATGAGCCGTAGTATCTGAACAGTTGAGCAACTCAGCCATCTCGGTGTAGTTCTGGTTGTCATAATACTTCATTTGCAATACCAGCTGGTCTGTTGGGTCTAACTTATGTACGGCACGGCGCACATCAAAGAGCTGGATGATGTAGTTGCCACCCTCGGCAGGGTTGCCACCACCTGAAACAATCTCATCAGCGTTTGCCGCTCGTGTCTCTAGCACATCAGACCAGATCAGCGGGAGCATATCCTCAAGGGTAGGGATGGAGTAGTAATGCTCATCTCGGATCTCATAGCCCAACTTCTGTGCCTTAGCACGACGGCAATACTTGTCCGCTTGGCGGGTTAAAGTCTTACCCAAATGTTTGATGCCAGACTTCAGATCCTCTGGCTTCTGATCGGGGCTAAGCCACTGAGAAATCTTATCCTGGCGACGCACACACCAGAGCAACAGCTCTTGACGGACATCGGCCACATCAAAATAGGGATGGTATTTGCGATGAACAATGCGGGCTACCTGAGCGGCAATGTCAACTACTTCCTCTGGTAGTTCATTCATTGATCACCACAGGCAGGATGTAATCTGGGAAATCGTGGACGGCATTGAAATGCACGTTGAAGTCATGCTCGTTTGTATCGGCACGAGTGAGGCCAAAGATAGGGTCTAAACAGCGCAAGGTGTGGGCTGGGATCAGTAGCAACGCATCAGTGTAGCGGATACAGATACGGTTGAAGGCATCTGGACGGTCATTGGTAGGCTCGGTAAGCCAGATCTGTTGCAACTTCTGGTATGGAAACTTAACCTCTGAGTCAACAGGACGCTTCATCCACTTCACTTCAAGCCCGCCGATGTAGTTGGCGTAACCATTGCCATGATTCTTGTTGACAAGAAAGTCTATGAAATAGTACTTTGGTGTACCGTAGAGGTCCCATGAATATTCTTGAGATAGCCAGTTGGCCACCTTTTCTTCACGAGTACCATCGCCTGATACCTGGCGGATTGGCTCAACCATTATGCCTGCCTCATCAGATAGGCCATCAGCTTGACGAGGATGTTCTTGCCCTCAAAGTAGCCAAGCCTAGTGTTGCAATTCATGCAGAGTAAGCCTCTCACCTGTAACGTTTCATGGTTGTGGTCTACAGCCAATGCGTGTAGTTTACCATCTTTTGTCAGGTTTTCGGGCTTTTCGCAGATGGCACAGACACCATTTTGTTTGGCAAAGATCTCTTCATACTCTTCAATGCTGATGCCATAGCGGGTCTTGTAGTTGTGCCTGCGCTTGCTTTCGTAAGGTATTTTTTTAGCCATTAGGATGCGCTCTTATCTCCGTTGAGGATACGCAAAGCCCAATCAAGCCCAGCGTTAAAGCCTTCCATCCAATCAAAGTCTTTAGACTCCAATGGGACGCTTGTCTTAGCCGCCTCAATCTTGTCCTTAGCCTTCTCAAGATCCATTACTTAGGCCACTTACCCCGCTCAATCATAAGCGCGATGACCGCATAGTTTGCCATGTCCTTGAAAGAATCCTCAATAGGCTCATGCCGTGGCGACCTACTGTGACTATAAAGATTCTTAAGACGCTCAAACTTATCGCCAATACGCACCAGCAAACCGTTAATAGGACCGCCAAAGGCATTGTTAATATTGCCAGGGCCATAGTCAGCCTGCTTCGTGATAAGGAGATTTCCGATTTCATCCATTATTTCCCAGACGCTGGCCGCGAACTGGGTATCTGAACGAGCAGCTGGTTGCTTATCTTGTCTAGTGATATAACTTTCAGCCCAATTGATTGAATCAACTTGATGGCCAATTCCATGTCCTCGCTCATCCATTTGTCTCCCCTTGTATTTGTCCATTAAATATCCAATTCCTTGAATCTTCATCTAACTTATATGTGTAGATCAACACTTGCCCATTGGCTAATCTATGTTCCATCTCAATAACATCTAATATCCACAATACATCTGGTACCCGTGCGCCATCTTTAGGACCGCCAATAAACTCAGGCATCTTCGGCTTCGTCTACTATCTCCCTCAAGATATATTCCACAATCTCTGGGTTGTCTTTGAGCGCAGTAAAAATATGATAGCCAACAATGTCACAGACTTCTTCTACATCAAAGCGTTTACGTGTAGACATTGGTGTTTCAAATATAACTGCATGAGTCAGCTCGTGCATAAACACACGGATCATCTTATCTTCAGGAAGATTGTCGCGTATGCGAATTGTATTGGTGGCAGAATCTGTCATGCCGTAAGCCTCTGGGTCATCAAGATCGTATCTGATCTTGTATTTCTGCCCAGCAATGCGGGCAAACTTTGGCTTATTCATGCGGCTAGTCTATCAGCAAACCAGTCAGATCCGCTGTCCAAGAAGGTATCGTTGACATCACGGTTGGCAGGTAAACCCACGATTATCGCTTTGTCCAAGTCTTCTTTAATGCGCTTCGCCAATTCCTGTCCTGGGTTTCTTCCATCTTCTTTAACATCATTGTCAGCAAAGATGAGAATACGGTTGTATGACTCAAAGAGTTTTGGGAACCACGGCTTCCATTGGCTGACACCAGCGACCCCAACAGCTGGTATTTGAACCATGCCCGATAATATGATGGTGTCAATCTCGCCCTCGCAAATGGCAATAGTGTCACTATGCTTATGCAAATCATTAACATTAAACAGCCCAATCTTTTGACCCGTGGGCCATATGTACTTAGGTGTGCCATCATCTAATCTCCTAAACTTGATACCCACCACGCCAGCGGGAGTAATATAAGGAATGGAAAGCATGCCTGTAGCATGTTCATGGCCAGCTGCTGGATCAACGACGCTTCCAAGAAGGAATGTATTTGCCACTTCCTTTGTTAGTCCCCGTCCCGCGAGGTAAGAGGCTGCCTGTGGCGTTAGATTGTTGGAGTATCTTTCGGCTGCTTCCGTGAGTAATGCTCTCTGCTTTGCGTTTAGCATCTGCGAATCCTAGTCCTTCCTTTGCTTGTACTAATGTGTATACATCTCCGAGTACCTGACAGACAAGGCAGTTGTATGCCTGATTGTCTAGGTTGTAGGCGGCACTTGCTTGGGCATCATCATGGATGACGCACTTGCAAGGCACCCAGCCGTGCTTGTCTATAACGTTAAGCCCGTAGTGTTCTAGCACCAGGGCAATGTCAGGCTTGGATACCACTTTGCTTCAACCATTGGTTCAAATCTTGGACTACCCAGCTCTGATCTAGCCCCGCCATGCGACGCTTGACAATGACATAGGCTGGCGGTACTGCATCTAGGCCACGAGCCTTAGCGTAGTTGGCTGCCTCAACGCAAGCCTCACGCCAGAACTGTGGCAGATCCATCTTTACCGTAGCCTTTAATTCAAAGATGTAGGGCTGACCAGCGACCATGCAAACAATGTCGCCTTCATCGTCCTTGCCAGCCAACCTAAGCCGCTCAGCCGCTACACCCTTGCCACGAAGCCATTTGAGTATGCCCGTCTCAAAGGCTGAACCTTTACGCTTTCCGTATGTACTCAACGAATCCCACTCCAAGTCTGTGCAACGAAAGCTGATGATCTATCACCATAGATAGACATACGACTTGCATCTGCCCACAGTGTAACGAACTTGTCACCTGTAGCGCTGTGTTTACCAAAGCGATTCTTGACAACTGCAACACGAAACTCTCCTGAGTATGGCACTAGAGCCACGGTCAGAATCATCTCAGGCAGCTGAGCAATCTTGCCTTGGATAGCCTTACGGCTTGGGGGGATGTCAGGCTTTCCTTCTGCTTCACTGGTATGGTGAAGTAGCATCACGCCTGCATCTGTCTCACGAGCAATGTGGTGCATAGCCTTGGCAATCTCACGAAGGCCAGACCATTCATCGTTGTGCATAGAGACAACGTTCATTGCATTGTCCACAATAATCATGTGGGGATATTCACCATATGCTTCACCGTAGGCACGGATAGCAAGATCAATCTCATCAAGTGTTGGGCTAGGGGCGAAGTCAAACTGTAAGTGCGTAATGCTGGCTAGTTCATTTTCGTAGAACTCTTTACCAGCACCAGTTGTAAATGCTTCTTCTACTGTGGCGACTTGATGGCCAGTAATCATTGCTGCTGCACGGATTGCTGTGGTGTAAGAATCGGTATCTGCGGATATGTAAAGCGTAGGCACTTCCATCTTCACCGCCATCCAAAGGGCTATGAGTGATTTACCAGCGTTAGGTGCGCCAGCAATCATGGTCAACTGTCCTCTGCGAAACCTAATCCCCTCGCTTTGTAGCGAAGGGAAAAGGTCTGGCAGTAACTGATGATCGTTAGTGCTTTTCGCTGCCGCTTGGGTAAGTGACAGCATCTAAATTATCTAACGAACTTAGGCTCGCACTGGTCAGGTGTTCCCTTAGCGGATGGGCAGAACCAGCCCTTCCATGCCTTTGGCGCTCCTGGCTTTGACTCACGCCATACCAACGCACCGTGCTTACAGTGTCCCTCTGGAAGCTGTGCTGGTGCTGCTGGAGCAGCAGATGCTGAGTATGCAGGTGCCGCTGGGGCTACTGGTGTAGCACCAAGTGATGCTGCAAGGTTGCGTACAGCGCTTGCTGATGTAAGTGATGCCATCACTGAATTGATGAGAGCAGATGTATCTTGAATAGTTGTTAACTGCACTTCAAGTTCAGCTGCATCTTGTGCATAGACATTCACCATTGTACCGTCAGTCATTTTGTAACTGACTTGATACTTTGTATTTTCGTTTGCTGCCATTTGTTTCTCCTTATTTTATTTCTGCTAGTGGATCGTATATTTGTGAAAGTTGTCCGCCGACTGCGTAACAGTAGTCCTTTACGCCGCAAGTAGAGCAGGCCATTCCAATGTTTGGAAGGTAAATGTTAGCATCAATTCCCCGTACAAACTGGGCAAAGAGTTCGGTCATTACTGGAACTGTCCAGCGATCTAGGCCAGTAGCCTCTTTGAACTCAGCCTTACGGGCATCGTAATAGTAGCCCTTGGTTGGTCTGATACCAAACTGCATCTCCATACAGCAGGCATATATACCCAACTGCATAGATGAAGTCGGCATAAAACTACCAGTCTTGAAGTCAATGACTGCAAGTTCACCTGTTGGCTCAACCACGATGGCATCAGCAAATGCCTTGATAGGTACATCGCCAAAGTTTAAGAGCCAGCCAAGTTCTGCTGCTGGTACACCTTCAGGTGTTACCCACAACTCAAACTGTGACTCCTGCCAAGCATTGATGAAATCAAAGAACATCCGCTTGCCATTGTTATCCCACCAGACTTTGTTCTCTTTGTCTGGGTTTTCTTTGGTGGCACGACCAGCTACACGCCAGTCTGTTGGATTGCTGCCTGACTTGGCTTCTTGATCTGCAATGGCTTCAAGGAACGATTCATCCCAAATGTTATCCCAGGTCATTCGTGTAAACCTTTATAGTAAACAGTACCGTCACCGTTGTCTTTCAAAGTTCCAGGTACTGCTTCAAGCAAATATTCCGCAGCAAGAACAAACCCTCTGGTATATAGCA
>Ga0208504_1000393_pt1 | contig 10949 bp, 10 predicted proteins | sample CryBogCBH05Oct08_FD_184595 | JGI IMG/M metagenome (GOLD analysis project Ga0208504, IMG submission 184595) | Freshwater microbial communities from Crystal Bog, Wisconsin, USA - CBH05Oct08 (SPAdes) | ecosystem: Environmental > Aquatic > Freshwater > Lake | place: Crystal Bog, Wisconsin, USA...
GATCGGAAGTCCTTCGCGACGCAGCGCCTTGGTCAGCTCTTCTCTTCCACCTTCAATGGCGTCTTCTCGTCGTTCGCGCTGGAACCACTGGCGAATCTTTGATTTAGCTCTCGACGATTTCGCAATGTTGAGCCAGTCCCTTGAGGGGCCAGACCCATCTTGCTTGCTGGTGACGATCTCAATAACGTCAGCTGATCGAAGTGGGGTGTCGAGTGGAACCAGTCGCCCATTAACTTTTGCGCCGACGCATTTGTGACCAACTTCGGTGTGTACGGCGTAGGCAAAGTCAACTGGAGTTGCTCCTTCAACGAGTGCGATCACTCGTCCCTTCGGTGTGAAGACGTACACCTCGTCGTGTTCGAGGTCGAGCTTCAACGCCTCGAGGAAGGCAATCGGATCAGTCTCTTCTTCTTCCACGTCAGAGAGTCGTTGCATCCAAGCAATTTCTTTTTGCGTTGCGCCTTCTTTGTAGCCCCAGTGAGCAGCGATACCAAATTCAGCACGACGGTGCATTTCAGAGGTACGAATTTGGACTTCCACAGACTTAGACCTAGGTCCGATAACCGTGGTGTGAAGCGACTGGTAGAGGTTGAACTTAGGAGAGTTGATGTAATCCTTAAAGCGGCCCGGAACTGGAGACCAGAGTGAGTGGATTGCTCCAAGCACTGCCCAACAGTCGCGCTCATCTTCAACAATGATTCGCATTCCTACGAGGTCGAAGATTTCATCAAATTCTTTTCCACCCACGACCATCTTTTCGTAAATGCTCCAGAGATGCTTTGGGCGACCACGAACATCAGCCTCAATAGAGAATGAACTCAGCTTGTCACCAAGTGCACTCATTACGTCAGCAAGATAGGCCTCACGCTCCGGCTGTCGAGCAGCGACCATTTGTTCAATTTCCGCGTAACGCTTCGGATGCAACGTTGCGAAACAGAGGTCTTCTAATTGCGATTTAACCTGTTGCACACCGAGTCGGTGAGCTAGAGGGGCGTAGACGTCCATTGTCTCTTGCGCAATTGCCTGTTGGCGGTTCATAGGCATCACCGAGATAGTTCTCATGTTGTGAAGTCGGTCCGCAAGTTTGATGACCAAGACTCTCCAGTCTTGGGCCATGGCAATGAACATCTTTCGAATGGTCGCGGCTTGCTGCGCTTCTTTCGAATCAAATTCCAAACGATCAAGTTTCGTGACACCATCAACAATTGACGCGACTTGTTCGCCAAACTCTTTAGACAGCCATTGCGTTGTCACAACTGTGTCTTCTACTGCGTCGTGCAGCAAGGCAGCTGCGATTGTTGGCTCATCGAGTCCAAGGTCGGCAATAATTTCGGCCACCGCGATTGGATGCGTTACGTAAGGCTCGCCGGTTCGACGCAACTGGCCTTCATGGGCATTAATTGCAGCCAGGCCAGCACGACGGATGAGCGAGATATCACCATTTTGGTGATGTTCGCTAAAACGCCCAATTAGACGCTCAATTGAGGCCGTTAGCTCAGAATTAGCTGACGGACGAGTTGAGAGGCTGACCATACATCCAGCCTACCGGTGCTTTAACGGCGCTTTTGCTTTCTGGCACGAGGTGCAATGCCTGAAGTAGCAGAACTAGAACGTGATTGACGTTGTGCGCCATCAGAACCGAGGCGTGCTGCAGCAGCTGGTGTCAGTGTCAAGCGCTCTTGACGATCACTGGCGCGCTTAGCGAGGTCTTTGAATCGTGGTTCGCGCTCCTTCATCAAAGCCAGCAACGGACTGGCGATAAAGATTGACGAGTACGCACCACTAAGGAGTCCAACGAAGAGAGCGAGGCCGTAGTTTTCAAGTGTTGTCGCTCCAAGGATGTAGGCGCCAACCACCAAAACAGAAAGCACTGGAAGAATCGCTACGAGAGATGTGTTGATTGAACGAGCCAATGTCTGGTTCATCGAGAGGTTGACCATCTCTCCGTACGACATGTCACCGGACCTTAGAACGCCCGATGTGTTGTCTCTGACGCGGTCGAATACAACCACGGTGTCGTAGAGCGAGTAACCAAGGATTGTCAATATGGCGATGACGGTGTCTGGTGTGATCTGAAAACCGAAAAGTGAATACACACCAATCGTAACGAGAAGGTCGTGCACCATTGCAACAAATGCAGCGAATGCCATCTTTGGCTCGAAACGAACTGAGATGTAACCCACTACCGCAATGAAGAACACAATGAGTGCTTCAAGTGCACGCTTGGTAATGCCACTTCCCCATGTTGGTCCGATGCTGCTTGTTGAAACTTGGTTGAAGCTCACTCCAGCAGTGGTCGCCATAGCTTGGGCAACATTGTTTGTGACAGTTACTTGCTGGTCTTGTGAAAGCGAATTGATGTCTGCCGATACTTGGTATGTCGAGCTTCCAAGCTTTTGTACAGTCGGAGACTTAATTCCAACCTTTTCAACAGCACTCGTCATCTGAGCAACTGATGAGTGTTTTGCAAGGACTTCCCAGGTGGTACCACCCTTAAAGTCAATTCCGAGATTGAATCCACGAACGGCCAGTGAACTAAGACCGAAAACGATTACGACGATTGAAATGGTGAACCAGAGTTTCTTTCGACCAACGAAGTCAACCGTTGTCAGCCCTCGGTAGAGACGAGCAAGGCGTCCAGGTGTCTTTGTTTCGTTACTCATTGTCATTATCTCCAGATTGAAGTCCGGCGGCCATTGAAAGAGCGGATGTAGAACTTGATCCACGTCGTCCTAGCAGGACCACGAGTGGTCGAGTGAAGTACCACGTAATTACGATGTCAAGAAGTGTTGAAAGACCGAGGAAGAACGCGAAACCGCGAACGTCTCCTACAGCAATGAGGTACAGCAACACTGCGGCGAGAAGGCTCACGGTGTCGGCGGCAAGAACGGTTCGCCAAGCAGATTTGAATCCGCGATCAACTGAGGATCGTACTGACCTACCCGCTCGAGCTTCATCCTTTAATCGCTCGAAATAAACGATGTAACTGTCAACCGTGATACCAATTGACACAATTAATCCGGTAACACCTGCCAAGTTGAAGCTTGGAGCAAACGCTGTGTGTGCCAGTGCAGAAATAATCGCCCACAGCAATGCAGCGGTTACTGCGAGTCCAAGAATAATGACGAGACCGAGCGCACGGTAATAGAGAACTGTGTAGAGCAGCACCAGTGCGAGTCCAACTAGTCCAGCACCGAGTCCAGCCACCAGTGCGTTGTGACCAAGTGTTGGCGACACGGTCTGTGTAGAAAGCGGAACTAGGCGTACTGGCAGAGCACCGAAGTTCATCGCTAGTGCCAAGTTCTTCGCACTAGCTTGCGTGAACGAACCAGATATTTGCCCTGAGCCACCGAAACTCGAGAATGTTGCCTGAGTGGGCTGAATAATTGGAGCCGACTGAATTACTCCGTCGAGTTCAATTGCGACAAGTTGGTGGAAGTTTTGTTGCGCCACTTGGTCCCACTGTGGTGATCCAGTAGACGTCAATGTGTAACTGACCACCCAAGCACCAGCCTGATCTTGCTGTGCGAAAGCTTTTTTGATTGCCGTTCCAGTTAGCTGAGCTGGACCGAGCACATAGCGAGCTCCGCCACCGTTCAGTACCGGCAAGATGACATTCGCTGATGGATTGTCATTTGCGGGAGACGTGTTTGCAACTCGCGCGTACATAGGATCCGGAGCAAGTGTGTTGGCAATAAAACCTGCAGCGGTGTTTGGAGCTTGCTGAACGTTGAGGTTCGCAGCACTCATGAGGTACTTTCCGGTTGGAGTCGGAATCTGAGTAGTTCCAATGTCAATGAGCTTCTTCGCAGTTCCTACTGAAGCCAGGACTGGTCGGAACAACAACTGAGCAGTCTGGCCAACGGCCGCAAGTACTGAACGGGCATCACTTACTCCCGGGATGCTGACAACAACATCAGTTCCTTGCAGATTTACTGTGGCACCGGAAACTCCAAGTCCGTTAACACGGTTTGAGAGTACGGTCACAACCTCTTGCATCTCAGCCAAGGTTGCTGGAGTAGAAGGTTTATAGACAACAGAAAGACCACCAGCTAGGTCAAGACCTAGCTTTGGTCCCCACCCGAGGCTGAGTGTGGCAATCAATGAGCCAAACGAAATAACAATCGCGAGGGTCAAACTGACAATCATTGACCTCTTTGATCCAACTTGTGAAGCCATTACTACTTGTCGCCTTCTGTCTCGTCAGAAGACTCAACAACTGGTGCTGGGTCGAAGCGACGGGCAATTGCCGTGGGGATGAAGTCGAGCTCAGTACCGCTAGTGCTGCGAAGTGTCACGAATTCGTCAGTGGTCTTAACCACTGTGCCGACGAAGCCCCCGATTGTCTGGTAGCGAACACCGATTTCTGTCTTTCGAGCTTCAGCACGTGCTGCTGCCTGCTTCTTGCGACGTGGACGCAGGTAGAAGAAGTAAATACCTCCAAAAACCACTACGTAGATGATGAGAATAGATGAACTACCTGATGATGATGTTGCTGCGAACATTTGGATTTCCTCCGTCAATAGACAAGGAAACCCTAGTCGCTAAAACGCTCGAACCTAGACCAATCCCCCGCCACGAGGCTTTATTCCAAGGTGATTAAATGCCCGCTCGGTCGCAACGCGGCCACGAGGGGTCCGAATCAAGAGGCCTTCACGGAGCAAATAGGGCTCGTAAGCATCTTCGATGGTTGACGGCTCCTCACCACAGGCATGAGCAAGTGTGGTCAACCCCACTGGTTGAGTTGAAAACTGATCACAAAGGAGACCGAGAATTCTTCGGTCAATTTTGTCCAGACCAAAGACATCGACGCCAAAAAGGTCGAGGGCTTCAACCGCAATTTCGGTAGTAATTACTTTGTGATTCTTAACAGCAGCAAAGTCTCGAACACGTCGCAGCAACCTATTTGCAATTCGAGGTGTTCCTCTACTGCGACGCGCAATCGTCGAGCCAGCATCCCCTGAGAGAACGACCTCGAGTAACTTTGCAGAGCGCTCGACAATCACTGTGAGCTCATCTGCATCGTAGAGATCGAGCTGACCTATGAATCCGAAACGGTCTCGAAGTGGAGCAGCAACGAGTCCAGTTCTGGTGGTAGCACCCACCAAAGTAAAGTTCGGAAGATCAAGTCGGATCGAACGTGCTGAGGGTCCACGACCAATCATGACGTCTAGGCGGTGGTCTTCCATTGCTGGATACAAAACCTCTTCGACGGAGCGTGACAGTCGGTGGATCTCATCAATAAAGAGAACATCTCCGTCTTGGAGATCAGTGAGTAGAGCGGCAATGTCTCCGGGACGTGCCAGCACTGGTCCCGAAGTAATACGCAGACCTGATCCCATTTCACTGGCGACAATGCTTGCGAGTGAAGTTTTGCCAAGTCCAGGAGGACCCGCGAACAGTAAATGGTCAACTGTTTGCCCACGAGACTTCGCCGAACCAAGAACAATTTCCAAGTGCTTCACCAGTTCGCCCTGGCCAACAAATTCCTTCAGCGTCAATGGACGAAGAGACACTTCAACTTGTCTCTCTTGATTACTTGCCACAGGTGCAACAACACTCTGTTCAATCTGAGTTAAATCAATGTCTCGACGACTCATTTGCGCCTCAGCAGTTGCAGTGCTTCACGAAGCGCTTTGGCTTCATCATCAGGAAGATCAACCCCATCAAGGGCTTGTCTGATCTCTTGTGGGTTGTAGCCAAGTCCTCGGAGAGCGTCTTCGATTGCTGTCGTTTTTGCTGAAGCATGTACAGCTGGTTCGTAGTTTGAAGCAGAAAACACTTTTCCCTTCAGCTCTAAAACAATCCGACTGGCAGTCTTTGGACCAATGCCAGGAATTTGAGAAATTCGTTTGGTGTCCCCTGCTTCAATTGCACCCGCGATTTCGTCGGTGCTCATTGTTCTAAGTGCCGCAAGCGCAGTTGAAGGACCTACTCCTGGAGTGACCAGCAGCAGTTCGAAGAATTCTCGGTCAGCGAACGATTTGAATCCGTAGAGAATGATTGCATCATCTCTTACGACTGTGTAGATAAACAGCTCGAGAGACTGCCCAACTACGAAGTCCTCACCTGCCGCAACATGAACTTCATAGCCAACACCGTGCACGTCAAGAACAATGGTCCCGTTGTTCTGATGATGTAAGACGTGCCCAGATAACCAACCAATCATGAATGGCTCACATTCAAATATCGCTGTTCAGTGCGAACAATCATGAAGTACGTGATTGCCAGTGCTAGTGCATCAGCAGCGTCAGCTGGTTTTGGAATCTCAGCCAAGCCACACAGTTTTGCGACCATCTCTTGTACTTGTAGTTTTCCTGCAGCTCCATAGCCAGTGACGGCAAGCTTTACTTCTTGAGCCGTGAATTGACGCACTGGAATGTCAATCGCACCTGCCAGCGCAACCGCAACGCCACTGGCCTGAGCTACGGGGATTGCAGTCTTGGCGTTTCGTTGATAAAAAACACGCTCAACAACAACAGCATCTGGCTTGGTTTCATCCATTAAATCTCGCAACTCAACGAGGAGCTGGCTCAGTCGTTTTTCAACCGGGGTCGCTGGGTCGGTTTCGACGACACCAGCCTTGATTGCCCGGAAAGATTCGAGGCCATCAAAGGATCCCTCAACGAGGCCGTAGCCACAGCGGGTCAGTCCTGGGTCGATTCCGAGTACGAACATACGTTCGATACTACTGCCCTACTGGCCTAATTGCTAGGAATTAGCCCTCGTAAGAAGCGAGAATTTCGTCAGAAATGTCGAAATTAGCAAAAACGTTCTGGACATCGTCATGATCATCAATGGCATCCATGAGGCGAAGGAGCTTATGAGCTTCGACCTTGTCCGTCAGTGGAATTGAATTCTGAGCAACCAAGGTGAGATCCGCTGACAAGACTTTGACGCCGAATCCTTCAAGTGCATCACGCACCATTCCAACTTCTGTCGGGTCGGTCGTTATGAAAAAGTTGTCACCATTTGGCGTGAAGTTTTCTCCACCAGCTTCCATTACCCACTCAAGGAGCTGATCTTCATCAATTGGACCTTGAACTTCAATGATTCCCTTGCGATCAAATTGCCAAGACACGGCGCCAGGCTCGGCGATGTTTCCACCGTTCTTAGAAAAAGCGTGCTTGATTTCGGCACTGGTTCGGTTTCGATTATCGCTCAATGTTTCAACAATGATTGCAACGCCACCCTGGCCGTAACCTTCGTAGCTAATTGCTTCGTAACGGACACCTTCAAGTTCACCGGTTCCACGCTTAACAGCGCGCTCAATAGTGTCGAGCGGAACTGACGCTTCGCGAGCTTTTTGGAACATGGTTCGCAGTGCAGCATTTGCACTTTGATCTCCGCCGCCTTCACGGGCGGCAACTTCTACTTGGCGAATAAGTTTTGCGAATACTTTTGCGCGAGCACTGTCCTTGGCACCCTTGCGGTGCTTCGTAGTTGCCCATTTCGAGTGGCCAGACATAATTCCTCCTGCCCTTTCAGGCGATGTAATCCTAACTAAATGTCTACAGCGATTTTACAAAAAGCTCATGAACCCGAGAATCACTCGTCAGTTCAGGGTGAAACGAACATCCCCAGGCATTTCCTTGGCGCAACAGCACAGGATGAACACCATCGCCGTGGTCGTAGGTAGCCAAAACTTCAACGTCTCCGCTGATGGAAACAACACGTGGCGCACGGATGAACACACCGGGAACTTCTCCGATTCCCTTCACATCAATCTCAGTTTCGAAGCTAGCGATCTGGCGACCGTATCCGTTGCGCTTCACAACAACGTCAATTGCACCGTAACTCCATTGATCACTTCTGCCATCTTCAATTCCTGAGCTCAACATAATGAGTCCCGCACAGGTTCCAAGAACGTTGAGTCCGCCCTTAATCTTTTCATCGAGAGCATTACGAACGCCTGAAGTTGTCAGTAAGTAGGCAATTGTCGTTGACTCGCCGCCAGGAATGATGAGACCATCGAGTCCTTCTAACTGTTCGGCTCTTTTAACGAGCGAAACTTCTGCACCAGCTTGAATAAGCATGGTTGCGTGCTCGCGCACATCGCCCTGAAGAGCGAGTACGCCAACTTTTGGCATTACCAACCGCGCTCGGCGAGACGTTGCTCGAGCGTTGCAGTTTCAGCACCACGCATTGCAGCACCGAGTCCAGTTGAGACTTTGGCAACAACATGCGCATCTTGGAAATGAGTAGTTGCCTCAACGATCGCACGAGCCATGCGAATTGGATCTTCTGACTTGAAGATTCCAGATCCTACGAATACGGCTTCAGCGCCAAGTTGTAATACAAGCGCAGCGTCGGCAGGAGTTGAGATTCCTCCGGCACAGAACATTGGCACCGGAAGCTTTCCGAGTTCAGCAACCTCTTGAACCAAAGGAAGTGGTGCTTGAAGGTCCTTCGCGAGTGAGAAGAGTTCTGACGCGTCAGCTGTCTGCAAACGACGGATCTGAGCATTGATGGTGCGAAGGTGTCGAACTGCTTCGACAACGTTTCCAGTACCAGCTTCACCCTTTGAACGGATAAGGCATGCGCCTTCACCAATTCGACGGAGTGCTTCACCCAAGTTTGTCGCTCCACATACAAAAGGAACAGTGAAGTCCCACTTGTCAATGTGATTCGTTTCATCTGCCGGAGTCAAAACTTCAGATTCGTCAATGTAGTCAACGTCGAGAGCCTGAAGAATTTGTGCTTCGGCAAAGTGACCGATTCGAGCCTTTGCCATAACCGGAATCGTCACGGTCGCTTGAATTTCTTGAATCATTTGTGGGTCGCTCATGCGAGCAACTCCGCCATCGCGGCGAATGTCAGATGGAACACGCTCCAGCGCCATAACAGCAACGGCACCTGAGTCTTCGGCGATCTTTGCCTGCTCTGGGTTGACAACGTCCATGATGACACCACCACGGAGCATGTCAGCTAGACCGCGCTTGACGAGGGCGGAACCTACTTTGGAATTATTAGAAGAACTCATGTTCTAAGACTAACTGGAAAGGCTGATTACCATTCCTCGAGCGCAAGCGCACGCAGTTCTACGTCGTCTAAATCACTGAGATTTGCGTCTTTACGGTCGCTCCAAATGTCGAACCAAACCCAGCGACCTTGGTCGTACTGAGGGGTCAAAAAGAACGATCCGGCCGGGACAACTTGGCGTGAACACTTGCGAAGTGCACCGGCTAGTCCGAGTGGGTAGCGAATTGCAGCAGCAGCCACTTCGTCAGCGCGGTATGCCGATCCACTTCCAGCAAGCGACTTTCGATCATCAGCACTTAGAGACGCCAGTGAGGCAACGCTTTGGCGCTGCAGCAGTGCGAGTCGTTGACGAGCTAGGCAGTGTGCGACCACGCCTTCGAGTTCGATTAACTCGAAATCACGCATCAGTGCGCTGGTAATAAAAAGAGCGAAGCTTGCACCATTGGGAACCAACGTTGCGTTGTATCCCTCATCATCAACAATGAATGCACTGACACTGTCAACACCGAATGTTGCTGCGAGACGGTCGAGCACAGTTACTAGTCGCTGACGATCTTTAGGAGTTCCGCCTGCCTTAAAGGTGTCGAGAAGAACGGTTCCAAAGGAATTGCCGCTCTGAGCAAACTTTTTTACCGAGCGACGAAAATCAAGCACGAAGAGTGCTGCCACGACTGGAGCACCAATCGCAATCAACGGTGAAACAACAAAGCCGGCAAGAAGTCCTGCGACCATGATTGCAGCAATGATTGTTTTAGGAAGATTTTTGCGACGAGCAAGCTTCGCTACGGCGTGCTGGTTGGCGGTGCGTTCGCCAGATGATGGCGCGTAGGGGTTTTGCCAAGTCGGATCTAGAACCGGCGCAACGTAGCGAGGACCACGGTCACGTGATGAATTTGATCTGCGTTGACGCGAACGTTGCTTAGTTGCCACGGCTAAAGGCTACCGGTTCGCTTCAAAGCGTAAAGTCGCTTCGCTATAGAGCGTCTCGTATTGGTCTATTAATCGTGACATCGACCAGTTTTCAGCGTGATTACGAGCTGCGGCGATTGATTGTGTCGACTCTGACGCAAGCGCTCTATAGATGGCTTGCTCGAGAGAAGAAGAGCTGCCGGGTTCAAACAAAGTTGCGAATGAACCGGCCGCATCTCGATACCCATCAATGTCACTCGCGACAACACTTGTTTCGCTGGCCATCCCTTCCAGGAGCACCAGACCGAAACTTTCACCCTTGATTGCGGGACACAGCAATGCGTTTGACCTACGAAGCCAAGCGCGCTTGTCGACATCATTTGCTGCACCAACAAAAACAATGTTTTCATCGTGACCAGCGAGCGCTTCAAGCTTCGAGCGATCTGGACCATCGCCAATAACAATTAACTTCCACTGTTCCGTGTTGTTCGAGTTGTGAGCCTTCACTGCTGAAATTGCTGTAGCGGTTCCTTTTCTGTCCTCAAGTCGCCCAATCGTTGTTAGCGTCACTTCCCCACTTCGCTCGCGAGGAGTTTCGACAAACCTGCTGGTTTCAAACCCGTTGAACAAAACCTTGCTCTCTACTCCCACGGCTTTCTTGATTGTCTTTTCGGCCTGCGAGCTCACGCTGGCGCAAACATCCAAGTATTTTGAAAGCCACTTGAGGAGTGGTGAGGTGAGACTAAATGCTGGGCCATCGCCACTTCGATGAAACGTGGCCACTGACGGTGCTGAGTGACTTTGCAGTACTGACCAGCCAACTAACGGTGCGAAGGGTTCGTGAAAATGAACGATGTCAGGCTTGAAATCACTCACAAGTTTTCGTGCTTTGCGTGCTGCTGAGAAAGACAAGGTGATTGGTGCACGTGAGCCATTCGCCGGAATCGAAATCAGTCGACCGAAGTGAGCAATTCGTGCAGTTGTTTCATAGTCAGATAGGTCTGAATTATCGGGAGAAACAATCAGGACCTGATTCCCACGAGCACCTAATTCTCGGC
>Ga0208504_1000399_pt1 | contig 10851 bp, 8 predicted proteins | sample CryBogCBH05Oct08_FD_184595 | JGI IMG/M metagenome (GOLD analysis project Ga0208504, IMG submission 184595) | Freshwater microbial communities from Crystal Bog, Wisconsin, USA - CBH05Oct08 (SPAdes) | ecosystem: Environmental > Aquatic > Freshwater > Lake | place: Crystal Bog, Wisconsin, USA...
TATTAGTGGAATTGAAAAAAATTATGTCATCTTTATTAGAAACCGCTAAGCAAAGAGTTTTAGAAGTAAAAGAATCATTTCAATCTAAGCTTCAAGTGAAAAAATCTAATAATCAAGAAGACAAAATCTTGTCTATAAGTCAATATATCGAAGAAGTATTAGATAATCGTGTAACCTCGTCATCAATGTATGAAAAAGACAATTCTAAAATTCATTACTACGCTATGGATTGGGTAATCAAATACCACTTTAATGATAAAAAAAATGATATTTCCAATGAATCCTCGAATCTTTTCGATACAGTTTATATTTCTCCTCAGAATATAGACCTTATTTTAGAAGAGGAACATATGAATGCTTTTTTTGATAATATTAGTGAATATATCAAAAAACATAACGAAATGCATGAAAAAGATAAAGATTCAACCGTTAAAGGCACCTATATTAGGTTAAGAGATTTTTTCGAGTGGATTAAAACTGAATATAAATGCAGTGATTATTCTTATGAAAGCTCTACTCTAGATAAAATTATTGATAAGTTTAATCAAGAAATCGAATCTCAGAAAAATAGACCCTGTCTTTCAGAAAATAATAGTCTGCTTAGAATAAGAACCCAAAATAATTTTGAAATACCAGAAAGGCGTGATGCAAACAGTGATAATAACTTTAAGATAGATGTTGAGACTAAAAAAGACGGAAATAAGGAGGAAAAAGAACAAAGAACGATATTACAGAGTTTGGTTGATTCATATAAGACAATAATTACGCTTTTTAATTCTGATAACAAAAAGTTAAAGAATGATGATTTTACTGAATGTGATGTTGAAGAAAATAGTACTTTTGATGCGTCATCTTTGCCTGGTGAAAGTACGTCTCAATATTCGTGCTCGAGTTCAATTAGGAAAAGAAAATGAGAAGCTTCTTCCCCGAATAGATGATTACTCCCCTGTTCATCGCACTCAACGCCCTTCACTCGTCTTTCCACAAAAAAGAATCAACCAGACAACCAGACTTCATGGGAGTGTGCCCCAAGGAAACTGAACCCCCTAAAAAAGGCCGATGGCCGCTTGATGCTCAATCTCCCTGCTCAAAGCCTTGCGACAGGGGGAGGGAGGGGACGCGTGGATCGTTTGACTGACTTTTTTTCGGTAGTTTGACTCAGCACTCTTTTGTAGTTTGCATCAACGGGTTTTCAAGAGTTCTCGTTCTAGGGGCCCTTGAAAATCCTTACTTCATGGAAAAAGAGCTGCCCCCTCTTGGATGTCAAAGTAGCAAGCATGGCTTTTTCCTATTATGGATCATCCTAAGTCTCTCTGCCGTTGCGGTGAAGGTAGCTATGTTTTCTGATGCGATGATGGATTTCGTTACCAGAGTCTCTCTTCTTCCCTCATCAGTTCCCTCTCCTATTTCATGGGACGTCAAAGCTCTTGCTTTTTTTATTCCAGATACTTCTCTTTTGAATGGATAGTATAAAATGGGTTAGATTGGTCACTTAGGACAACTTTTAAGGTTGAGAGGGCACAGTTGGCTCTTCTTTTTTTGCAACTTAAGCTTTGTTGATTTAGAGATCCTTGACGTATTGAAAATCTCAGGTTTTATTCAGACCTAAATTCATGAGTACTTTTTTCCCAAGAAGTAGGTTATACAGAGAATGTGCTTTTGGAATCTCCCTTTGAGTTTTGAATACGCATGCAGTTGAATATCAAGAAATTTTTAGCCGATCAGATTCAAATGCATCATGATGCGATCCTTCAATGGCAGTCGCAGTGCATCCAAAAAGCCCCCCCTCCGTTTTATTGCTCCATTGACTTGAGAGACTCAGGGCATAAAATAGTCCCTGTCGATTGCAACTTATATCCTGCAGGCTTCAACAACCTTTGTCCCGAAGATTTACGCACTGCGTCTGATTTGTTTCAATTGCAGATACCAGAGGGGTCTAAAGTTTTGATCCTACCTGAAACCCATACGCAAAATAAGTACTATATTGAAAATATCTACTATTTGTCTCAGATGATTCAAAATGCAGGATACGAAGTTCAGGTGGGATGGCTTGCAGAAGGCAAGGATCCTGTGCTGTTGGAAGCTCCTTCTGGAAAAAAAGTCACTGCCTATCCGGTTCAAATTCGGGAGGGCGTCTTAAGTGCCCTAAATTTTTCCCCTGATTTTATCTTGTTGAATCATGATTTTTCTGCAGGTTATCCTTCTTTTTTAGAGACCATTAAGCAGCCTATTCTCCCGAGTTACCTCTTAGGATGGCATCGAAGAAAAAAAAGTGAGCATTTTCAGTATTACAATCAGCTTGCAAAAGAATTTGCTTCTATTATTCAGGTTGATCCTTGGTACTTACAGATTGATACAGAAGAGGTAGCGCCTGTCAATTTTAACGAGCAAGAGGGAACTGAGGCTGTAGCTCAGGTGGTAGAACAAATGCTTGCCAGAACCCGGTGTGCTTATGAGCATCGGAAGATTGAAGGTAAACCCTTTGTTTTTATCAAGCATAATGCAGGAACCTACGGTCGAGGCATTATGGTAGCGCATTCTTCTGATGAATTGCGAAGCATGAACCGTAGGACGAAGACAAAAATGAGTATGGGTAAAAACCATGTGCCCATTCGAAGTGTGGTGGTTCAAGAAGGGGTCCCCACCGCGACGTTGGTGGATCGATTGGCTGCTGAGCCTGTGATTTATCTTTTGGGGGCTGAGCTGATGGGAGGTTTTCTTCGAACGCACCCTCAAAGAGGGGTAGAAGAAAATTTAAATTCTCAGGGAATGGTTTTTAAAAAACTTTGCATGTCTGATTTACGCTTCCCTCAGACGGAGCATCTCCCCGATGATTTTTACCAATTTGAAAAACAGCCTATTTTAGAAATTGTCTATGGAGCCATTGCCAAATTGTCTGCTTTTGCTACGGGTTTAGAGCTTGCGAACCACTCCTTTCTTTGAGAATGCTGCGCTTTAGGATATAAAAGCCCCATGAGCTTAGAGCCGTTTATCCAAGATCTTGCCATTATTTTAGGTGTCGCTGGATTAGTGTCTTTGCTTTTTCAAAAAATACGACAACCGGTGGTTCTAGGATACATCATCGCAGGTATGATTGTAGGTCCTTATACTCCCCCTTTTCCGCTGATTACTGATACTTCGGGGGTAAAAGTTTGGGCTGAGCTGGGTGTGATCTTTCTGATGTTTTCTTTAGGTTTAGAATTCAGCTTCAGAAAGCTTGCTTCTGTGGGTATCTCAGCTGGGTTTACGGCTATCATTGAAGTTTTTTTGATGATTTTTTTGGGATTTACGTGTGGGAAGTTATTGCACTGGCCTAGCATGGATAGTTTTTTCTTAGGGGCGATGCTTTCGATTTCTTCAACGACTGTGATTATCAAGGCTTTAGAAGAGCTTCAATTCAAGAAACATCGGTTTGCTGAGATCATCTTTGCTATTTTAATCGTAGAAGATTTATTTGCCATTTTGATTTTAGTTGGGCTTTCTAATATGGCCTTACACCATGAGTTTTCAGGATTTTCTCTTTTTGTAGCAGCTTATAAGCTTGTTTTAGTGGTGGGAAGCTGGTTTCTCATGGGGTATTTTTTGATCCCGGGATTCATTCGTTACGTAGGGCGTGTAGGCAATCGTGAAATGCTTACGATTGTCTCTTTAGGTCTTTGTTTGGGTTTAGTCGTTTTTTCTGCATATTTTGATTACTCGGTTGCTTTAGGGGCTTTTATTATGGGCTCTATTTTAGCGGAAAGTGTCGAGTCTCGAAGAATTGAAGAAAGAATGGAATCTTTGCGCGATCTTTTTGCGGCTATTTTCTTTGTTTCTGTAGGAATGCTGATCAATCCTCAATCCATTTTCATGCAAATAGGTCCTATTCTTTTGATCACTGGGGTTACCATTTTTGGAAAAATTCTGAGTACGACGATAGGGGCTTTTAGTACAGGACAGTCTTTAAAAACTTCGATTCAGGTAGGTTTTGGTATTGCTCAAATTGGAGAATTTTCTTTTATTATCGCTGGATTAGGGACTTCTTTGGGAGTTTTAACGGAAGATCTTTATGGGATTGGAGTGGCAGTTTCTTTGATCACGACTTTCAGTACTCCTTACTTGATTCGTATGTCTGAGCAAATGGCGATTCAAATAGAAAGTAGATTACCTTCTCAGCTGAAAACTCTTTTAAGTCATTATGGTCGTTGGATGCTTAAGCAACAAACAGATGTTCAACGAAGCAATGTTTTTTACAAAAAGCTTTTTAAATGGGGGATTAATGGATTAGTTCTTTCTGTTTTATTCATTTTATCCAAAGCTTTTTTTCTCCCTTGGATGCAGGGTCTTTGGGTGCATCCTTTTTGGCCGACAGTTGCAACTTGGCTGATGACTGTTTTTGTGTCTACTCCTTGTATCTGGGCGATGCTTTCTATTTTTAAAAGTAATACGAAAAATGAAGCACGCAGACTTTTTATCCATGCACCTGTTGCGGGCATTCATGTGATCAGTCAGCTTTTTGCTTTATTTTGGTTAGGTACACTGAGTTTAGAGTTTTTTGAGACTCAAATTGTCATTTTTATGGTAGCAGTGCTGGGTATTCTGATTCTCACCGTTTTTTATAAAAAAATTGAAACTACGTACCGTTGGTTTGAAAAGCGGTTTTTCTCTGCTTTTGAGAATACGGTAGAGCCTACTTTCAGTCATTTAGCTCCTTGGGATGCCCATTTAGTGCGTTTTCAGATCCACCCGAATGCTCTTCTTGCAGGCAAATGTATTGCTGAAACTAAATTGAGAACCGATCATGGAGTGAGTGTGGTTGTCATTCAACGAGGTGCACGCATTCTGGTGGCTCCGGCTTCTACAGAATTTTTACTGCCTCAGGATGAACTTCTGATTTTAGGCAATGATGAACAGTTGGATGCGGTACGTTCTCTCATTGAACATCCTTCTGAGCCTCAAAAGGCAGGAAGCAATCTCTCCAGTTATGCTCTCAGGCTCATTTTTATCAATGCGCATTCCCCTATGGTTTTTCAGACTATCCGTGAGACGAAAATTCGAGAGACCTGCGGAGCGATGGTGGTAGGTATTGAGAGAGGGAATACTCGTACCATGAATCCAGAATCTACTGAAAAACTTCAGCCAGGAGATACTCTTTGGATCGTAGGTGAAACTTTTAAATTAGACCAATTGGAAGAAGCGCTGTGTCCTCCCAAGAATCCAGGCTACGCAGGTACCCAAACAAGCGCCTACTAAAACGTCCGTTAAAAAATGCTTCCCTGCAAGCAATCTCAGAGAAGCGGTTGCCAATAACAGTCCTTCTCCCAGGAGTCCGAAAAACAACAAGAGTCCTGGAGGCATTTTACGCTCCCATAAAACCCAGCATAAAAGCACCTGCATACAAGCTACAAAACTCGTATGTCCTGAATAAAAAGAAGTATAAGAAGCAACAGCAAGACCTCTCACACTAGGGTTAGAATACACAAAGGGTCTTGGTCTCTGAGATATTAAATGAAAAAACTCGATTCCAACGCCATTCCAGCAGGAAGCTTGCATGAAGAGCAGTAAGTCTCCCAGGATCCTACGCCAAGCGATCTGTTTTGAAAAACGCCTTCGTATCCATCCTGCGAGTGTCCAAGTTGATGGAACGAGAAATCCCAAAAAACCTGAGAGGTTCTGGGTGAAGGTAGAAAGAGTATCTGCTTCTAAATGTTCCACGCCTAAAGAATACCGATCGATAGAAAGCACATTTGCTTCGGAGCAAAGGTTGGGATGCTGATGGCAGCTAGGGATAATGATCCAGGATCGAGAAGCCCCTAATGCTATCCATAAGCTCATGGAGATACCCAGTCCGATGAGACTGCGTTTCATTCCTGGATTCAAATTTCTCATGGTGGGAGCATACCATTGAGGGTAGGTAAGGGGGTGTTTTTTTAAGAAAGGCTCTGAGTAAGATGTAGTACGGATTCTATCATAATGATTGAAGTCGGAGTGTCAAAGTGTGGAAGCTTTGAGACTTTTTCTTGGCGTGGGACCTCATGTAAAGCGTTCTTGAAGCTTCTGACGGAGCTTTTCTGGGGAATAAAGGGTTCGGTTCTGCTAGTATGGTTTGCCTAGATGGAATGGTTTTTTTTACTGGCAGCTATTCTCACGGAGGTAGGAGCAACGCTTCTGATGAATGCCTCTGGGCATTCAAAAAACTTGGGCACTTTTTTACTGATGTGGGTTTGCATTTGTGTGTCTTATACTCTTCTTGCTCAGGCTTTAAAAACGATTCGTGTGGGTATTGCTGTGGCACTTTGGGAGGGAGTAGGTTCTTTCCTGATTGCGGTCATTTCTATGGTATGGCTTCAGGAACCGTTTTCTTTATTGAAAGGGTTGGGACTGATGCTCGCTTTAGCGGGTATTCTCTTACTTCATGCAGATGAGATCAGAAGACCATGAAGACTCATCTCATGCTCGCAGTGGCTGCTTTTTTGGATATCGTCGCCAATTTACTGATGAAGAAATCAGAAAGTTTTCAGAAAAAAAGCTACGGTATTCTGGGACTCGTCTTTGTTTGCCTTGCTTTTACGATACTTGCACAAATCACTTCGATGGATTTGTCAGTTGCTTATACTTTATGGGGTGGTATGGCAATTTTAGGAAGTACTTTGGGAGCTTGGATTTTTTTTCGACAAACGATTAGTTTGCAGGGTTGGGTGGGGATTTTTCTGATTTTGATGGCTTTAATCTGTCTTGAACTTTAAAAAAAATAGATCAAATTTCTTTTGTTGGGTTCTTCCTTTGCTTGCCACATTTTCTGATGAAGGATGCAATGGCACGAATATCCCTTTCATTGACCGAGGTGCCATTGGGTAAGGAAAGTACTCTGCTAGAAAGTGCATCTGTCTGCTCGAGATGGGCTGAGGGGTTAGTTTGGTAGGGTTTCATCTGATGGCACCCTGGAAAAAAATACCGCCTTGCGAGTACATTTTGAGAGTGAAGGGCTTCCATGAGTGAGTCACGATTCATTTTAAATTCATCCTCGTTGATTTCTAGGATCACGTATTGGTAATTATGCCTTTGCTCAGACGGGTGTTCGAAGACTTTGATCCCTGGCACTGACTGAAGGCATTGCCGGTAAAGGTCATAGTTTCTTTTGTTACAGGCAATGAATTCGTTGATACTCTCTAAGGACGTCAAGCCCATGGCTGCTGCGATTTCGGTCATTTTTCCATTAGTTCCTGGAAAAATGACTTGGTCCATTGCTGAAAATCCAAAGTTTTTCATGAGACGTATCTTGGCAGCAAGATCATCGTTGTTGGTTGCGATGGCTCCTCCTTCAAAGGTATTAAAGAACTTAGTCGCGTGAAAACTAAATACTTCGAGGGCACCAAAGTTACCGATCATTTTTCCTTGATGGCTACAGCCAAAAGCGTGGGCAGCATCAAAAATCAGGTGCAGATTTCTTCGTTTTGCAAGCTCTGTGAGTGCCTCAATTTCACAGGCATTTCCCCAGACGTGTACGCCGATGATCCCCGTGGTACGAGGAGTGATCTTTTTTTCTATTTTTCTGATATCCAGATTATGCGTCAGGGGGTTGACGTCACAAAAAACAGGTGTGATTCCTTGCCAAGCAAGGGAATGGGGGGTTGCCACGAAAGTAAAAGAGGGAACCAGGACCTCTGCTTGCATGCCGATAGCTCGAATCGCAATTTCAAGCCCAAGGGTCGCATTGCAAACGGGAATGCAATGCTTCACTCCAAGGTACCTAGTAAGCTCTTTCTCGAATTGCTGAACTAATATTCCACCATTGGTGAACCACATTTGATCAAAAATTTCATGGACTCTTTTCAAAAACCGATCGCGGTTTCCTACGTTCGGGCGTCCCACATGTAGAGGTTTTAAAAAAAGAGGTGTAGAAAGTTCGTTTAAATCGCTGTCTTTTACCATCGGTAATCTCTAGGCTCAGCCATATAAACTCTCATGGATTGCATTGATGAGAGGGAAAATAGGTAGTGACCTGTTTCTCAACATGCCCGATCAAAACACCTGCCGCAAGCATCCGTTTCATGAGGTTCCAGTCACCTGCTTCATGAAGAACCCAGCTATTGATATTGTATTCAAAAAAATCTAGGATCTTAAGGTAGATAGCACTCTGAAATCCGAATTGCCCACAACAAGGAGGGGAAGAAAAGAGCAGTGTTTCTCTATGATTTTTAAGGTCTATTTCTTTGGTTTTTCCATAGACAACTTCATAGCGTCCTTGCAGGGCTTTTGTTACCAATAGCTCGATATGATCGTGGGTAAACTCGTCGTCGTGATCAAGGGGTGCAATCCAGTCCCCCTGCGCAAGCTCTACTGCATAATTGGCCGGTAGTGTTCCCGCAACAAGCCAGCGCTGCTTTGGATTTTCTGGATAAACACCGCGGTAGGGAAGATTGAAATAGCGAATGCGTGCATCGTTTAGCTTGACAATGGCTTCTTCAGTTTCATCAGTACAGTAATCACCAACAATGATCAGCTCCCAGTTTTTATAAGTCTGTGATTGAACAGATTTTACCGCCCGCTCAATTAACAATTTGCTTTGTTGATAAGTAGAGATTGTTACACTGACTAAGGGCTCACTCTTGGTGAAGACATCCGCATAGGCTTGTGTTCGCCTAGTGCCTTTGAGCTGCTGTCTGAGTCCTGCAATATCGTCAAAATGGTGTGAAACAATAGCGAGTATAGTATCGATTTTGCAGTTGATGGACTCTGTTTTGGCACCAATATACCGATCCAGGTGGTTCCTGATCCGGCGCTTAAGCCACTTCATGTGAATGCGTTATCCTTCTCTTTTTTTGCTGTCTTTTCATATAGCAAATAGCACTGTTTTCTCTCGATGTATGGTGCCGCGGTGCAAATAAAAGTTATATACCAGATCCAAACTTTGCAGAAAGTGCCGGAATCTTTCGTACATCGTCATCCGGTATGTTTCAGGATAGTTGTCGCCTCGACTGCTTGCTCACCCTACATCATTTACGCATCACTTTCAAGTCATGAAATTCGACGGTGTCCATTTTTTTCCAATTTCTAGTTTGTCCAGACGAACGAGGAGGGTGTTGTTTTTGAGCCTCTTGATCACCCTCCCTTGTGTCTGGTTGTAGTAAAAGCAATGATGCAAATTAAATACATTGTACAATACTGGAAACCTGTTGATTCATTGTCTTTTCGAGGCTTTCGAATGGTTTGCGGGTTACTAGGAGGACTGTCCTTGATGGTTTTAAAAAGTGATTTTGAGGGAGGAATCCTTTCTCCAAGTTCTGACGAGGGAACCGAAGTTCTTTACGAGTCTAGTCCGGGGTCTTTGTTCTTCATATAAATTGATTTGACTTTTTTTCCTATTCGTAGGGTGCGGATTTTTTTTCAATTCAATGATGAACTATCCATGGATTAACTTTATATACGTCCTAGGATCCTACGTGAACGACTCTCTGGGTCGTTGTCACTCAAGGGGGTAATGAGTATCCCAACAATAGCATGATCGAGTTTTTGGGTCCCGCTTCCATTTTTTGGGACAGATTTTATCACTCCCATTCTTAGAACGATTTACCGTCGATCAGACAGCAGTGATCTGTCATTTTGTCGCAAAACTTGGAAGCTTGTTACCGCTAGCTTGAAGTTTTTCTTGAGAAAGAGGGGCTGACAGCAATCTTCCTTTTATTCCGATAGCATTCAGTTGAATCGTTCTTTCGTTTATCTTGAGGATACGCCTGCTACGATTCCTTCTCCCAAATCCTTATGTCACGATTCTTTCTCAGTTTTAGGTCTCTTTCTTTTTTTTCACTCCCCCCAAGAAAGGTTTTTTTGAGCATCAGAAACACTGACACTTCAGCTAAAATCCTGTCTTTTTAAGATTTCATGTGTTTCTTGCTGCTTGCTTGTTCAGCCGCTTCGGATTCGCTTTTCAACCATTTCTCCCTGAGAGTATGATCAATTCCTCATGCTTTTCAATAGGTGCTACATGGATAGCTTGGATTCCCAGCATATCCTAGAACCCTTTTGCCTAGCCTTTCGGCCATTCCTAGATTTTTTTAGTATTTTCATACCTCAAAACTATTCTCTGTTTTTAAAGCTTGGCAACTCAACCATGATGAGAAAGGGGTGGGATTCTGATAAACTAAGTCAAAGTTTCTGGGGTATTTTAGATAAGGTTTCGGAAGTCCTGACTATTCAAATATCCAAGAAAACAAGTGATTTGATTTTTTATGGTATTCAATCATGGGTCAGAGCGCAAAGATAGGTCAACTCGTGATCAATTGTATGGTTGCAATCCAACGCCATTCTTGTTAGCATGTGGTTTTAATTAAAGTAGGACATGTCTATGAAATTCTATAGAGAATTCCTAGGCTGCTGTCCGGGCACCCGTGAGCCTGGATCCATGACCGGGATAGGCATACGCTTCGTTGTATGTATTTGAAAAAATCTAAGAGTTATTTTTTGGAAAAAAACTTCCATTGAAATGAACTCAAATGATCTTTGACTTTTCCACAATGGAATCTATATAGCAACTTTATTGATTTTAAATTTTAAGATGCTCATTTTTTAGTAAAGCATAGATTTTAGATTTATTTTTACGCTTTGGGGTTGAGGCTTGATAAAAGTGTCATTTTTTGAGAGAGTAACTCGATGCAGATTTTTACATTGAAATGAAAATAGATTTTTCTAGGGTTGAAACTACCGAACTTTTTTTGATGAAGAATAAGTGGAGCTTATCCTTAATTGATCACTCGTAGCTTGAGTGCGATTTAGGTTTCTTTTTCTTGATTAATTCCATTTTAAAGCGATTGTTTTCCAAATTTTATCTTTCCTCGTGACTTTGTTTTTTTTGATAAAATGATACTTATTATT
>Ga0208504_1000405_pt1 | contig 10809 bp, 7 predicted proteins | sample CryBogCBH05Oct08_FD_184595 | JGI IMG/M metagenome (GOLD analysis project Ga0208504, IMG submission 184595) | Freshwater microbial communities from Crystal Bog, Wisconsin, USA - CBH05Oct08 (SPAdes) | ecosystem: Environmental > Aquatic > Freshwater > Lake | place: Crystal Bog, Wisconsin, USA...
CCTGTGTAGCTGGCTGTGGGCACAGAAATAATAACAACACCAGATCCACCAGCACCTGATTGAACAGAACTAGATCCAGAGCCGTTACGTGCTCCACCGCCACCGCCACCAGTATTGGCAGTTCCGTCAGTTCCATTTGTTCCACTATAGCCACCGGCACCGCCGCCACCAAGACCGCCTGATCCACCTGGATTTGAGTCCGATCCACCGCCACCGCCACCTGCATAATAAGTTGATGTTCCAGTAATACTACTTGCTAGACCAATACCACCGTTACCTGGTGTTTGTTGATCAGCGGCATTGCCACCTGCGGCTCCTGCGCCACCACCACCTGCACCAGATCCACCATAGGGAGGACCAGCTGGCACATTACCACCTGCATTACCTTGGCCACTTGTGCCTGCGGCACCAGAACCACCTGAGCCTCCACCAAAACTACCACCACCAGAACCACCAGAACTTGGTGCTTGGTTTGTAAATGCTCCGCCTCCACCACCACCTATGGCTGTATTACCAAATGCAGTAGAATTAAATCCTTGAAAACCTGTGGTATATGTTCCAATGGCTGCAGGAGCGCCACCGCCAATAACAAATGAATAATTTGTGCCAGGTGTTAGAGTCTGTGTGCCAGATAATAGACCACCAGCACCGCCACCGCCACCACCTTGGCTACCACCTGAACCACCACCAGCTACTATTAAATAACTGGCTGAATATGGTGAAGCAGCACTTTCAGCAAGATACCAACTTTGACGTTGTGCGCCAAACATTAGACGTATCCTTTTACCAAACTACCATAGTAGTTGGTTCCATCAAAATAGAAGTTAATGATATCAATTGCACCAGCACCTGTGCTGAGTGTAGAACTACCACCTGCCCATTTAACACCTGACCATGACTGTGTTCTACCGCCAGTGCCGTCCTGTGTTATGACCAAAGTCAAACTTGAACCAGCTGGCATATTAGTAAATGATCCTGTTAGGTTACTGGTCAATGTTAGGGTATAGGTAGGAGCTTGTGATACATCAAATGCGATTGATCCACCTGTTGAACCTAAAGCTAATACCTTGTCACGATAGTTAACCAATTGGCCATTACCGCCAGCAAGTTTAATATTGCTGGTAAATGCTACGTTACCGCTGACGTTTAAATTACCATTGGTTTGAATCTGTGTAGTAGTGTCTTCATTTAATAGAGCATAGGCAGTAGCAGCACCACCTGTTGTTCCAACTGTGCCTGCCCAACCATTGGTAGTATGCAGACCAATTGCTTGGTTAACACTTAGGTTAGCGGTTATTGATGCTATACTACCAGCATACAAACGAGCCTGTTGAATGTTACCTTGATATTGTGTGCCGTTACTAGATGAAAAACTAATACTGGTAAATGCACCAGTTCCATAAGTAACGTTGGCGTTGCCACTAATAGGTGTTACCACAATGCTGTTAAGTGTTCCAATTACTGACTGTAGTGTTCCGTTGCCCACAACAGATGCAGTAGAACTTTGTGCTACTACTTGGCTACCAGTTTGTGTTCCATTCCAAATTTTACCCTGTGGATTAACTTCCAATACTACAGTAGCACCACGAATACGATCTGACGTAGTCATTGTGTTGGCTGTAGCAGGCATTACACCAAAATAAGTCAATGTGCCTGAAGTGGTTCTGTTGTTAGTAGTCTGATAGCTTGATTGTAGACTTACGTTACCTGTGGTTACTTGAGCTACAGCAATACTTGAACTATTAACAGGGCTAACTGGAGCAATAGGTGCCTGTAGAATACTGTTAGTATAAACAGGTGCGTTTTGTAAATAGTTGCTGAAATAGTTACCAACTACACTTGTGCTTGGAGTGCTCAATGGATAAGCATTGGCAAATACACGTTGATTGATACCATCATATAAAACGTTGCCGCCTAGGTTGCCTGAGAAGCCTGGAGCAGTTGGTAAGTTTGCAATTTGACTAGCTGTTAGACCAGTTAACTGACTACCATTACCTAAGAAATAATATCCAGGATTTGCAACAATATTGCCAGCAACTGAATAAGTGCTATAGACTGCGCCGTTGGCCCAAAATACGCCATTAGAAGTTGTGTATGATTGTGCTGTTACTACGTTGGCTCCATTGATGTTACCACCAAAATTACTACCAACTGTCCAGTTTAAATTAATATTACCGGTAGCAGCATAAAAACCTAAATCAGTATACTCAAACCACATGCCTCTAGGATTAGATATGCTGACGTTTCCACCAATAGCACCAACAATAAATTCAGAGCCATTGTTTTCAATTATTGTTGTGCTAGAAGTATTGTAATTACCTATAACAACTTGGCTATTGGTTGGGGCACTATTACCAATGTTTAATTGAGTGGTTCCACTTAGGTAACCCTGTGCTTGCACGTTACTATAAGTTGCTCCACCAAAGGTAGCATTAGCATAAGTTTCAAATGCACCAAGATTGGCGTTTAGTGTATTAATGCTTGTGGCCAATGTAGAAGCATTGGCATTACTATAAATTTCATATGCACCAACGTTGGCATTCAATGTCTGTAGGTTAAGTGTAATAGTTCCAACGTTGGCATTGCTATAAATCTCAAATGCACCTATGTTGGCATTGATAGTATTAATCTGTGATTGTAGGCTTGCAGTATTGCTGTTAATATTACTAAACATATTAACACCATTAGCCCAGAATATACCTGAGGTAGTGATTAAATTACCTGTTGTGGTTGTTCCAGTAGTATTTGTATTGCCACTGGTAGTTAGATTGGTAATTGTAGCATTATTGCCATTCAAGTTACCAGTAACCGTTAAATTACCAAAAGTTTGATTATTGACAGGATTTATAATGCCTGTTAAAAAACTACCTTGAGCTATGTTGGCACTGACTACGCCAACTTTGGTTACATAACCTGTTGAAGGTGCATAGTTTTGTAAGACGCCCGGAGTAGACGAACTTAGATATAGGATATCACCGGCTTTGTATGAAACCATTAATACATTGGCAACCAAACCAGAACTTACAACATAACCTATAGAATTAGCAGGAATTGATTGATTAGCAACACCAGCAACCTGTGCAGATGCCAATGTATTACCTTGTGCCAATGCAATATTAGGTGTGCTTCCATTTAGGCCTGTTATATAAACAGGAGCACCTTGAACAATAGTTGATCCAGTATTGTTGTAGGCTTTAAATTGTGTTTCTTGTCCAACATTGACTTCATTGTTGGATACACTATTGTAGTATGATACACTATCTTGTATGCTGTCATACCACATTAGACCCTTAGCATAGCTAGGATTGTTTGGAGTAGACAATGTTATAAATTGACTAATGTTTACATTAGCTGCTTCAATATTGCCATTGTAATTTGGCAAGTAAGCGGCTACGTTGGCATTGCCATAGTTATTAGTTCCAAATGTTAGGTTAGCATAAGTTTCAAATGCGCCAACGTTAGCATCTAAGGTATTAAGGTGTGTATAAATTGCACCTACATTGGCATTACTATAAGTTTCAAATGCGCCAATGTTAGCTTGAATAGTTGTAATAGTTGGATCATGTGGCAAATACGTTGCTACGTTAGAATTACCATAACTGCTGGTTCCAAAGGTAGCATTAGCATAAGTTTCAAATGCACCTAGGTTAGCTTCAATGGTTGTAATTGTTGGATCATGTGGCAAATATGCAGCAACGTTGGCGTTACCATAGCTACTGGTTATGCTACCAACAAAATAGGCCAATACTTTGGTATTAGATGTTGTTGGGTCTAATGCAAAATTAACGTTACCATTATTATCTAATATGGTTAATAATTGTTGTGCTGAGTTTAATACGGTTGTTGTAGTAGTTAGACCGTATAAACCTGTTGTGTTTGTTACTGCGACGTTAGCCATTATTGTGTGTCCTTATCGTGTGCCAAAGCGTTGATCTTTGCGTGGTTGGAATACTGACCACAACTTGTTATGGCCACCTGACCATTTGCCTTTGTTGTTTTGATCTTCGACAGTATCGTAAGCAAGATTAAATTTGGCTAACCATTTATCAGCGTCTTCAGCCATTTTACGCTTGTAGTAATAGTTGTGCAGAGTGCCATAGATATAGCCTTCTGGAAATGATTGTAGGACCACGTTGTTTAGAACTTCAGTAACACCATCTGTTTCTAAACTAAACAACAAGGGCCAAGTTTGGAAGTAATACATGTTGACTTGAACGCCAGCACCCAACTGTGGTATAAATTCATAGTATTGTCCAACTTCACTGAACTTGCCACGATACACTTCTGGAATGTTAATTGGGTTTAGATAAATGTTTTGAATAAGACTCTGTGTGATCATGTCACGATCACCAATACGGTCATAGACAATCCATGGACCAGGACCATTAGCACCTTGACTAGCACCACCTGTTCCTTGATTAAAGAATAGGATAGGACGATTCATGTCAGCTGGAATTGGAACTTGACCATATTGGTTAGCAACTCCAATTGTAGTCCAAGGATTGGTTCTTAGAGCAGGCAATTCAATGTTACGCAACATTAACTCTGTTAGATAGATACATTGCTGTATCTCTTGATCATTTGAACTACCTGTAAAATCTTCTATGTATTGGACTAACGCATTAGCGTCTGGTATCATTGTGCTCATTGTTCTGGCCTTAAGGTTTTGGTGCTACGTAATTAGCGCCACTAAAAAATTTAGTTTGATCTACACGTGCTGGATAAGGCACTTCGATCGGAATTGGCAATTTACCGCCTGGATAACAAACAAAATCGTTGTATTCTTGTTCAACAACACGGTAAAACTGTGCCTTGAGTGTGCGATCTCTTTTAATAGTATGCCAACTCATGCCGCCAAAGTAATCATTGCTGATATTGATAGCAATAACATCTGGAATTTCTATCCATTTATATCCCAATTTGCCATCTGGCATAATAGGTGCTAGAGGATCCATATATCCTGCTTCTGCACGCTTGCGATATTCCTGGCATTGTTCGCGGATATATTCCACGTTCATTTGTTCACGCTTGATATAGAACTTGCCGTCTTGGCGACCAGTGGTCACTTTGATATTTCGGCTACCGTTCCAACCTTCACGCTTCCAATCACCTTTCAGTTCATTGTATAGTTTGTCATTTTTTAACAAACGATCAGCAATACCATTGTCTGCTGTAGCTAGTCCACCAGAATCTTGACGGAATGCACGTTCATCGTGCTCAGGATCTGGACCTTCCAAGAAGGATTTATCATGATACGAATCAAATTCATTGTTATTAATCATAGTAGTATTTAGCGTCAAGAGAAAAGGGACCATAAAGGTCCCTTTCCATACTTGTAATTAAGTGTTGCTTAATTAGAAGCTTGTGTTGTCCCAAGCATTGAGACGAACTACGTTTGCAGCAGCACGTGTTCCGCCAACGATAGTAGAAGCACCACCATTGCCTGAACCGAAGCTTACTGATTGACCAGTTGCAGAGATGTCATGTAAAACACCAACACCTGCTGGGTTACGAACAATCAATGTTCCCTCAAGGATGAACTGATCTAAGCTAGCGTCAGCATTTGAGAAAACTTCATTGTTAGGACCTAGGTCACGTAATGAACCCCACTGAAGAACTTCTTCATTCAAGAAGTAGATCTGGTTACCGGAACCAACTTGGTCCATAATCCAAGAATCAAAAATCTCGTATGTATAGTTGAAGTCACCTTCGTATGTAGCGATTGTGTCACCACGCTCAGAGTTTACACGGTTGATGCTACGTGATGTAGGCATTGTGTCGCTCAAGTGTGTGCGTAGGCTTGTTGGGCAAACGATTGTGCGAATCTTCGCATTGAAACGTTGCTCAGCTGTAGTTACTAATTGCTTGTATAAGCTAGGAGCAAACTGTTGTAGTGTGCCTGTGTAGCTGTAGAAGCTAGAACCTAAACCTTCACCTGTGTTTGTTAATGAACCTGAACTTAAAGATCCACCAACTACCCATGTGTTAGCTGTAGATTGTGTTGTAACGTCGCTTGACTCATTGTTGTATACTGTGTAGTATGTGCTTCCTGTAGCTGGGTTAAAGCTGTGTGTGCCAGCAAATGAGTTCAAACTACCCATACGACGACCTAATGCAGAGCTGTATGTAGTTGCATTGATTGTGTAACCAGCAACACCATAAGCTGAACCAACTGTTACGTTAGCACTTGTGTTGTTTGGGTTAGCATCGCCTGTAGGATATGTGAATACTGTTGCAGGAATACCTACACCAGCAGCAATACCAGATTGACCAGAATATTTTGTTCCGATTTGGTCAGCACGAACGATCTGTGCTTCAACGTCGAACATCAATTCGATCAATTGCTTGACTTCTTGGTATGCCTGTGGATCACCACCAGACTGTTCAACAGCACGTGCTGTGCCAGTTGAGCCAACTACTGTGCTGAAAATCTGAGTATAGTTACCCAAGTTAGCACGGTTTTGTTGTTCTACTTGTGCAGAACTTACTGAAGCACCTTCTTGTTGTGCTTGAGTTTGTGGTAAGCGATAAACGTCGTTTGTCCATAATGGTAATGTGCTAACAACTTTACGCTTTTTAGCCATACACATATTTAAAACTGGGGTATCATCCTTAACACGGTTTGATACATCTAAATCTAAATCTTTAACAACGATATCGGTTTGATAGAGGCCTGTGCCGTTACCGATAGCTGTGGTTGAATTGTAACCTGTAGACATTTGTTTCTCCTTTGTTATGTCTTTTCTTTATCTACGTGCTCGCATAGCATTCATCTTTGCTAGCAGTAGATTATCTGCGGCCTTACGGTCGCCAGCTTTGGCTTTTTCTTGAAGTTGCGACAATTCATCCTTGGCATTTGATTGGATTTTGGTTGAGCCTTGACGTGTAGTTAAAGCAGCAATTGAGCTACCTGCACTCTTAGTCTTAGGTCTATCACGATACTTTAATCCATCACGCAACAGACTGAGTATATGCTCATCTGCTGAGATTAGATCCAAGTTTCTGATACCTGGCACTAACTGCCCTTCGGCACCCGACCATCCTTTTGCAATTTTCTCACGAACTTCATTATAAATCGCAGAGTTTTTTAACTCTTTGTCTTGGAATGCCTTGCGGTTATTCTCAAGTGTTTCAGCTACCTGTTGGCGACGTATATCATAGAACTGATCAACGTTTGGTTTTAGTTGATTGATAACTTGCCCTTGTTGTGCAATATATCGTTCGTTCTGTTGTATACTAGCTTCAATACGAGCCCGTTGTGCAGGATCGTTTGTAGTTGCTAACTGTTGCTGAAACGTGGTTTGGTAACCTTGCGTTTTTATAATTTCATCGTAGGCCTTTTGCAACTGAGGCTTAACGGTAAATTCCATTGCCAATAAAAGACCTTCTTGCTCAGCTCGTTTGTTCTGTAGATATTCATCGAACTCAGCTTTTTCAATCTTTAATTGTCTTGCATCTTCACTAATCGCAGCACCTTGGCCTAAAATAGCAGCAGCTTTCTTCGCATCAATTTCAATTTCTTTGCCATTGCGTTTGAACTTAAACTTAGCGTTTGGATGTTCTTCTGCAAATTCTAAGAAATCAATAACATCTTGCTGAGACGAATCAGTTTGGCTTACAGGATCATCCTGGGCTTCTACTTCATCACTTGCTACTTCACTACCTTCTTCTTCTGGCGCTACAACTTCTGGCTCTACTAAATCGGAATCATTGTCTGTTAAGATTTCTGACCCTTCTGGTGCCACAGGAGCTTCTTCGGTTGCCACCTCAGTTGACCCTGCTTCAGCGGATTCGGTATTTCTCATTTGGTTACGCAAAGTCATTTCTTTCATTGCGGCCATCTTTTGAGCAATAGCATCCAAACCACTACTGACATTTTCGACCGGGACCGTCTCGGGAGTGAGATTAGGACGATCGGATACAATGTTTTCCATTGCTGTTCCTTTTCAAGTTATAAGTTGGGCTCTTCGACCTTGGATTCGGTCTGCTGAGTTACCACTTTGTTCTTCATATATTTAGCCTTTTTCAAGACCTGTATGAATCCGTCGATACCTGAGAGTTGATTGGTAAGTGCAATTCTCAAGTTATTATCATCTGCGGTATGCCCTTTGATATCTGTTAGGGCATCCATTATCTCTAACTGGAACTGTCTTACAAATAAAACAAACTCTCGGTTGGATAAAATATTTTCTGCATTTGATCCTATGGCTTTGACACGGTCCAATTGACCGGGTGTCATCTTTTTAAGATCATTCAAATTAGCTGCCATCTTATTAGAGAAGGCATCTACTACATCCTGTTCAATCATTTCAATTCCTATTCAATAGTGTTATTTACTCCCCGTAGGCACGAGCTTTATGTTCTTTGATTAGAGCATATCCTTCTAACTGTTTGCTTGCGGTATTACCAGCTACGTCTGCTTGGATTTCTTGTGAACGTGTTAAATCCAATTGTGCGCTAGGTGATTTACCTGCCATGTTGGCCTGTATTTCTTGAGCACGAGCACTATCCAACTGTGCACCAGCAATCTTCTTCTGATCATCTGGGCTTGGTTGTGCAGTTTTCTTAGCTTCTTGTGCTTGTTTAACCATTTCCATAACTTCTTGTTGAGTTGGCAAATAGGTATCAGCATCTTTAATGCCCAACACATACAGCATGTCTTCATAAGGCTTGCGCATTTTCTTAAATGCAGCAGGTGTCAGTGCACCAGTTTGAACGCCAGCTGTGATTTCGCCAGTCAATTGTGTTTGTGCTTGTTTGACAATTTGTAAACGTTGCAGAGAATTTTCTTCTGATTTCATCCCAAGGGCAAGGTCAACGTGAATAGTCTTACGTTCATTAAAGTTCATGTCATCAAATGATTGATAGTCAATGAATTCAGCCTTTTTCTCTGGGTGGTATTCTTGTGCAAGTTTCTTAACGCCATAATCATCACCATAAGCAACTAGGGTGCGCCATACTAACCAAATAGCATCTTTGAGACCTTCAGCACAGTTCTTGACTGTATTATCTTGAATAATTTGATTTGGTGAAAGAGCTAGGTTTAACTTAGCTCCTGAATTACCTGGGTCCATTACCTCTGGGTTAAACACGTCTTGTGGCGACGTCATACCAACCATGGCCATTGAATCCTGTTGCATGCGTGCCATGGTGTTGTCCAAGAATGTTGGATTACCCTGTGGTATTGGCATTGCATAGATGTCAGTCTGTGGATTGAATTTTGAATCCAGGATAAAGATAGCGGCTTCGCCATCTTGTATTTCTTCAAAGTCTACGCGATCTGGTTTAACACCAATACGTGGAGTAGACTGTAGTAAGCCAGTTAACAATTCTGCACGATAGCCAGAAGTCATGTATTCCTGCATGGGCACTACTGATTCAGCAATGGCCATACCGTAGAAGTTTTGTGCCAATGGTTTTGGACACATGTTGGCCACAGGAATAAACTCTACTTCACGTGCTGAAATAACATACTGTCCAGAATAGATCAATTCGATTAATTCTAATTCACCATCGCCATCGATGTCATAACGGTTCCAAACAGTCAAGACAGTAACTTGCCGCGCTTCTGGTTCTTGGGCCGAGTAACCCTGTGCCGGAAGTCCATTAATAGGAACACTATCTCTAGCGTGTAGCGCAAGATTGTTAAGCAAACTACCAGCTTGATAAGATCCCACATTTGAATATTCAGCATATACTTTAAATTCCTCTAGGTCAATATCTGGATACAGTTCTGTGGCTTCTTGGATTGACATTGGCTTGTAGAATCCACAGAATGGTTGTTCTTGAATATCAATAACAGTGGGATCACACATCCAATAGTGTTGTGCGATTGGACGGAATTTGATGTTTAGAGTATAACCAGTTAGTTTGTATTCAGCTTCATAAATTGTGTTGCGTGCAATTGATTCATTAAGTGCATCTTGGCCATCACGTAGTTCTACGTTATCTGGCTGTTCTTGTGTCATTTCATCAAAGTTGCCATCAGCACCCAATAATGCATTTTTAATACGTGTGTTTAGTTCTTCTTCAGCTTGTTCATGGCTTAGACCATTTACATAGTCGCCAGTTTCTTTGGCCACTTGCTGTAGGTCAACGTGTTTCTTACGACGGCTACGACGACGTGCATCTAGACCAGCTTCACGAGCCTGTTGCTCAAATGCTGCTAGTTGATCTAGTGTGCCAGTTGTGGTCACATAGCGTGTGAAACTTTCACGCATTGGAGAGATCAGCATTTCGCCATTCTTGTGCAGGCAAGCATCCATAACCCAATGTTGTAGAATAGTGTGTGGATCATTGTTTTGATTGATCAACTTGTGAACCATTTCTGTAGCCTGACGGGCAGCTGCTTCGTCACCTTCATTGTCAGCAACGAACTCAAAGTTGATCTCACCGTTTTGTGCAATACCTTTGGTAATTACTGATGTAGCATAGTCCACCACAGGTTTAACCACTGGGTGAATATAGTCTAGGCCGTTGACGGGATCTGTTGAGTTAGTTACTGCTAGGTTTAGGTAATGGTAGTCTGAGATACGATTGATATTATTTTTTGTAGCAAGCAAACGTAAATTTGCGGCACACTTCTGATCCAATAAGGATTTCATTTTAACAAAACGTGCCATCATTCCTGAGTGGCCATTTAGGTTTGATATAACTACATTTTTTAAATCTAACATAAGGGTTATCCTGATTTATTGTATTATTTATGCCCTAGTCCGGGCCACCCTCTGCAGACCACGATCTCTTCCAAGGTGGCAAGTCCGCACGGTTCTTTTTATTGGCCTGTAGCACACGCATGTTGTGTTTAGC
>Ga0208504_1000416_pt1 | contig 10634 bp, 7 predicted proteins | sample CryBogCBH05Oct08_FD_184595 | JGI IMG/M metagenome (GOLD analysis project Ga0208504, IMG submission 184595) | Freshwater microbial communities from Crystal Bog, Wisconsin, USA - CBH05Oct08 (SPAdes) | ecosystem: Environmental > Aquatic > Freshwater > Lake | place: Crystal Bog, Wisconsin, USA...
GCTTGTTATATTTTTTTCCAGAATGTCTCAAATGTTTGTAGAGAGAGCCGCCAGAACTTTTGTCTTTCCAAATGTGCCGGTAAATAGTTTCATGACTAATACTATTGCCAGCAAGCTTAAACCGACCTGCGATTTGTTCGGGGCTGCAACCTTCCAGAATCCTTTCTTCAATCATTTCCATCATTTCTTAGTTGAGCTTCTTACAGGTGCGACTTGCCTTTCATCGACGTTCTACCGCTTTGCCATTGTTTATAGCGATAACCCCTATCTCCAGTGTTGCGTTTTATTTCACGAGCGATGGTAGATCGGTGGCATTGAAGTATTTAAGTGATGGTAAGCTGTTGGCATGATAAACTTCTTCGATTTTAATCCTGAGGCTATCCTATTGTTTTGACTCAGTATAACTAGTGTTTTAATTTATATCTCAATAATGCAGTTCACGGTTGAAGGGGCCCCTTTAGAAAGTAAAAATACACACTAGAAACGCTCAAAAGACTTTCTGAAGCAATGAATTTTATTCCAAAGTCTGAAAAAGATAACCAGCAATCCAATGCTCAAGCAGCCAAGCGTTTCAATCAGAGAAAAGATCTTAGATTTGACTCTATTTTTTTTAGTTGTGATTTCCTGAGCTCGTTTTTTTTCATCCGAGATCTTGTCGATCTCTGTTTTGATCCACTTCCCATCTTTGACTGCTTGAAGCTTCTATCCCAAAGAATAAAGTCTATCCGAAATCATCATCTCGATTCAGAATCCTTAAATTTATTTTCGTAAACTTTTTATCTTTTTGGTACATGTCCAATAACAAGTCAGATAATTTAAAAAAATTGATACACTTGATCTGGTTTCAAAACACACTCAAAAATAGACTTTCCAATGAATGTTTGACAAAACAGTAGAATATATATTATATTTCAGTTTTTTTATATCGGTAATTTTGGAGTTTTAAAATGGCTCATTTGTTTTTACTAGGATTAATTTTTTGTAATTTCGCACATGCAATGTATCCTTGGTATTCTCATCAGCATTATATGCACGAGTATGCTCGGCAACAAAGACGTGCTCAGCAGTGTCCTTGTCAAAAAAAATCTACTCAGCAATGCGAAGAATATGAGCAACGAGCTGAAAAAGTAGAACATGCATCAGAAACTCCACCTCATGCAATAGAAACTGATACCCAAGACACTAATAACAGTACATGTTCTTGTATGTAGACTCGGATAAGCAGAACTGGACTTAGATCCAGCAGATTGATTGCCGTACCTAAATCCCAAGCAATCAAAAATGATGATCTTTTTTATCTAGCTCCACGTATCCCAACCCATAAAAGTCAACTTTTTTGAGTGATATTTTGGGATTATGGACTCCAAGCGCCTCTTCTCCTGCTATGACACTATGCATAAATTCAGTATTTTTTATTGATATCATACTGCTGTGATGAATTTTCTACGCATCGAATCAAGTTCATCTACGCTTTTAAAAAGCTAAAATTAAATTTATTTGATAGTAAAAAAAACCAAAATCCGAGTCTCAGAGGGGGGGCAAAACCGAAATTCTATTTTATTGGTTGTGTATAACGGATATAAGGTAAAAAAATTTAAAATGATAGAAAAAGATTCTTTTACTCGGGTACTGGTTTTTTTGTGGATAACTATGTGGATAACTATGTGGATAACCGTGTGGATAACTTTTTATCCACACGGTTATCCACACCTTATCCACATTCTAAAAAGAATTTTCAGGTAACTTTTCCTTTTAGGTTCAATAGGGTTTTTGAGTTATCCACTTATCCACATAAACACAAGATTCATGCCAACAAGAAAAAAATGAAATTCTTATAGGAATGTGGATAACTCTCGAAAAAAACCTAAAAGGACAAAAAAAGGGATCGTTTTTTCTGATAAGGTGGACTAAAACAGTGCACTAAAAAAGTTATCCACAAAATCCTGTGGATAACCCTGTGGACAACGTGTGGATAACTTTTTTTTTGAGTTATCCACAAAATCCAAAAAGTTATCCACAGACTTATCCACAGACTTATCCACACGCATTCTCAATTCTTTTCGAGGCCTTAAGTGAGTTATCCACTTATCCACACGCCCTACTACTACTACTGTATTATATATAAGTCTTTCTTAGAAGAAGAGGGATATTCTGAAAAGAGATAAAAAAAAGATTTTAAAAACATTTTCTTAAAATTATGCTAAAAGGCTCTGAGGAGTATCCCCCTATCATGCAGTTTTCTATTGAGCGTTCTGTTTTATTGTCAGCTCTTCAAAAAATACAAATGGTAGTTGAAAAAAAGAACACCATTGAAATCTTGGGCAATGTTCTTTTAGAAGCACGAGAAGGCCGATTTTCACTATGTGCTACCGCTTTAGAGATGGGTCTTCGTGTTTTTGCACCTGCAGAGATCCTTGAGGAAGGAAGAACCACTGTCAGCGCGAAACAGTTTCTGGATATCGTGCGAGAACTTCCTTCTCAAACGATTTCTCTATACTCTCAAAACAATGAACGCATAGAAATGCGTTGTGGGAAAGCTCGCTTCTGTCTTCCTACTACACCAGCTGAGCAGTACCCCACCTTCCCCAAGCTAGACGACAAAGAGTATTACCAGGCAAGTACAGAAGCTCTGAAAGAAATGATCGACAGGACCCATTTTGCGGCTTCTACAGACGCTACGTTTCAACATCTCAACGGTGTTTACCTAGAGCCTTTAGAAAATCGTCGGTACCGTACAGTTGCTACGGATGGATATCGATTATCGTTGATCGATCAGGAACTTTTTTTAAAGAATCCTCCGCTTGATCGTGGAGTCATCGTTCCCAAAAAGGGATTGCTTGAACTGAAAAAATTGCTACAGGATGAGACGGTAGGTCTTGCTTTTGAGAATGGTTGTCTTTTTGTTCAGCTCAAAGACAGTTACTTTTTTATTCGGTTCATTGATGGCAATTATTTAGATTATCATATTTTTATGCAGAAAAAATTAAACCGCGTGATCATTTTAGATCGTGTTGCTTTTACCTCTGCTTTAAAGCGCATGAGTATTTTCGCTAATGAGAAAAGCCATGCTGTGAAACTTCATATCCAGGAAGGATCGCTTCTTCTTTCTTCGAGTCAATCCGATGTAGGTGAAGGTCAAGAAGAAATGGAGGCTCTGTATCAAGGCGATTCTCTGGAGATTGTTTTTAACTTTAAGTATCTCTTGGATGATCTGACGGTTTTAAAAGCCGATCAGGTGGAGCTTCATTTCCAGGATGCTAAAACAACGAGTGTCTTAAAAGAAGTCGGACGACCCGAGCATACCTACCTGATCATGCCTATGCAAATTGATTAATTGTGTTTTATCGTGAAAATTGAGGAGCTTTATATTTCAGGGTTTAGGAATATTGAAAAGTGTTTCTTTCACCCTTATCCGGGACTCAATGTGCTTATAGGTGCTAACGCTCAAGGAAAAACCAGTTTATTGGAGGCCATTTTCTTTTTGTCGTGGTTGCGCTCTTTTCGAAACTCCAAGCAAATGCTCAGTTGGGATCATTCAGAAGGAGAAGTACGAGGCACCATCAGTAAGGAGGTAGCCGGAGAGTCATTGTGGAAAACTCAACTGAAAGTTCATTTGCAAGAAGCTTTGGGTTCTGTTCAGAAATGTGCATGGATCAACGAAAAGCCTATACGGAGTCAGACGCAGTACTTAAAAGAGCGCTTAGGGGCGTATCCTTGTGGATTTCACACGGTGGTGTTTCATGTTTGCGAAGATTGGATACGTAGAGGGCCTTCTCGTCGGAGGGAATACTGGGATCGTGTGCTTGCCTCAGAGAATCTACAGTACTTAGAGGTTCTCCAAAAGTATCAAAAGGTGCTGGAGCAAAGAAATCGCATTTTAAAAGAATTTCAGAGCCAACAAGAGCTTCTGAATCGTTTTACAGAACCTTGGGTCAAGTACGGTGCAAGTCTCACCTATGCGCGATTAGGATGGTTAGAAAGAGGCAACCCACTTTTGAAACGCTACCTTCAAAAGCTCTTACCTCATGCCCATAGCTTTCAAATGACCTATGGCTCTAGCTGGATGGACCCTTTAGAAGGATTATGTGTAGATTCTAAGGCTCAAAAAATGCATTTCACTTTACAAGCTCAGAAGCCTTCATTAGAGTCTCTAGAACGATCGCTTTTCATGAAGAGTTTAGCCATGCAATCTTTAGAGAAAAAAGTAGGGTACACCCTTGTGGGTCCTCATCGAGATGATTATCTTTTTTTTTTAGAAAATCGTCTTCTGGAGCACCGCTCTCAAGGGGAGATCAAATCTGCCGTTTTAGCAATGAAACTTGCTGAGATAGAGCTTTATGAGGCGCAAACAGGTAATCAAGCAATTTTTCTAATTGATGACTTTTCTTCAGAACTTGATAAAAATAGACAAGAATTTTTAATGCAATTTCTTTCTGAAACGAAACTTCAGGTTTTTGTTACCACCACAGAAAACTGGGAAGGCGGGAATTGTTTTTCAATGAACCATGGAACACTTAAAGAAGGTAAGGCATGAAAAAGGATGAACTAGGGCAGGGGTATTCTGCCGATCAAATTAAAATCCTTGAGGGATTAGAAGCGGTTCGGAAAAGACCCGGAATGTATATTGGAGATACAGGGGTTCGAGGACTACACCACTGTGTTTACGAAATTGTAGATAATTCCATTGATGAAGCGCTTGCGGGTTATGCTAGCCAAATTAAGGTAGTGATTCACGAGGATCAAAGTGTGACCGTAGAAGACGATGGTCGAGGTATTCCTGTGGGGATTCATCAACAGGCGGGGATTTCTGCGGTGGAAGTAGTGATGACGAAACTACATGCCGGAGGGAAGTTTAATCAGGAGGGAAGCGCTTATAAAGTCTCAGGGGGATTGCATGGGGTAGGAGCCGCAGTTGTAAACGCACTTTCAGAATTTTTACATGTGCAAGTACAGCAGCATGGCAAGCTTTATCGACAAACTTACCATAGGGGTAAACCTGCGGGACCTTTAAAAGAAATCGGTACCACCGAAAAACGAGGAACGCTCACACATTTTAAGCCCGATCCTGAAATTTTTGAGACTATTGAGTTTCAGACAGAGATTTTGGCGACACGTCTTCGAGAACTTGCTTTTTTAAATAGTGGTATTCAGATTCATCTGCGCGATGAACGTGTTTCTCTGGAGCAAGAGGAGCTGTTCCATTATACCGGTGGACTAGTGAGTTTTATCGAATACTTACATCATTCTAAAAAGAAATTGCATGAGCAGGTGATTTCTTTTGAATCCCAAAAAGATCATGTCCATATTCAAGTGGCTTTGCAATGGAATGATGCATATTCCGAGGTACTCACTTCCTACGTGAATAACATTCATACGATTGAAGGAGGCACTCATGTTTCAGGATTTAAGACAGGACTCACTCGGACAGTCAATCGTTACTTACAAGAAAGTTCGTTGGCAAAAACCTTTAAAGAAGCTTTAACGGGTGAAGACATTAGAGAAGGCTTGACTTGTGTTATTAGTGTTAAGATTCCCGAGCCTCAGTTTGAAGGGCAGACTAAAACAAAATTAGGTAATAGTGAAATAGAAGGCATGGTGGGTACCATTGTCCAAGAAAAAATGACTTTTTTCATGGAACAAAATCCAGCGATTGCAAAAAAAATTCTTCAAAAGGTGATCGAAGCTGCTTTAGCAAGAATTGCTGCTCGAAAAGCAAGAGATCTGACTCGAAGAAAGACGGCTTTAGACTGGAGTGGATTGCCTGGAAAAATGGCAGATTGTCAGGAAAAAGACCCTGCTCTTTGTGAGATTTTTTTAGTAGAAGGAGATAGTGCAGGAGGTTCTGCTAAACAAGGAAGGGACCGAAAAAATCAGGCCATCTTGCCCCTGAAAGGTAAGATTTTGAATGTAGAAAAAGCACGATTTGATAAAATTCTTTCTTTTGAAGAAATTAAAATTCTGATCACAGCTTTAGGTACAGGTATTGGAAAAGAAGATTTTGATGTCAATAAGCTTCGGTATCATAAAATTGTGATTATGACAGATGCTGACGTCGATGGATCGCATATTCGCACGTTATTGCTTACTTTTTTTTATCGGCAAATGCCTTCGATTGTGGAGCGAGGTCATCTTTATATCGCACAGCCTCCTCTTTATAAATTAAAAAAAGGACAAAAAGAAAAGTACTTAAAAAATGAAAAAGAGCTAGTAGAGCACCTTCTTTTTAGCATTTTGGAGGACGTTGAAATCCATTCTGCATCTAAGAAGTTTTCAACAAGTGAGATCAATGTTCTTTTAAAAGAATCGATTCATTTTCAAGAGCACTTAGAAAAATTAAAGCGGAAAATACATCCTCAACTTTTGAAAATGCTCATTACCTCAGACTTTAATGTCCATGATTTGAATTCCGAAGAACAAGTTCAATTGCTTTCAGAGAAATTCAAGCAAGTTGCTCAATCTTATAATTTTAACTTGAACTGTGTCGTAAAGAAAGTAGAAAACGAGTACCATTTGATTTTGGAGCAAAATTTAGAAGGATCAAATGCTTCTTTTTTAATAGATGCTTTGTTTCTCGGTACTTCTGATTACCAGTTATTGCAAAAGCAATTTCAGACCATCCAGTCATTGGGAAAAGCGCCTTATCGTATTTTGTATAGAACTGATGAAAAATTAGCTGAAGATGAAGCTTCTCTTTACGATCAACTCATTGCCATGGCGAAAGCAGGAACGAATATTCAACGATACAAAGGTTTAGGAGAGATGAATCCTGATCAGCTTTGGGAGACCACGATGGATCCTAAGCGTCGGACATTGCTTCGTGTGTCTATCGAAGACCAGGTACAAAGTGATCAAATTTTTTCTCTTTTAATGGGTGACGAAGTGGAACCGAGACGACAATTTATTGAAACGAATGCTTTGAAAGTTAGAAATTTAGATATTTGATAGGTGTTATTATGAATCATGATCAAGAAAACCATACTCTTCGGATTTCCATTGAAGAAGAAATGAAAGCTTCTTATTTGGACTATGCCATGAGTGTTATTGTCGCTCGTGCCTTACCTGATATACGAGATGGATTGAAGCCTGTGCATCGTCGCGTTTTGTATGCCATGTATGATCTGAACAACATAAAAAGCAAACCCTATAAAAAATCAGCTCGTGTGGTTGGGGATGTTATCGGTAAGTACCACCCTCACGGAGATACCGCTGTTTATGAAACTATTGTGAGGATGGCTCAGGATTTTTCGTTAAGGTACCCTCTCATTGATGGTCAGGGTAATTTTGGATCGATTGATGGGGATGCGCCTGCTGCTATGCGATACACAGAAATTCGCATGGATCAAATTACGGAGGAGTTTTTAACGGATTTAGAATGCGATACCGTTGATTTTGTTCCTAATTATGACGGAAGCTTAAAAGAACCGAGAGTCCTTCCCTCTCAAATTCCTAATTTACTCATTAATGGCTCAACGGGTATTGCTGTAGGTATGGCTACGAGCATTCCTCCTCACAATTTAACCGAAGTAGTAGATGCTATCCTTGCCTTAATTGCAAATCCTGAATTAAAAGTAGAAGATCTTTTCGCTTATGTGAAGGGCCCTGATTTTCCCACAGCAGGCTATTTATATGGAGGCCAATCGATTCGAGATGCTTATAGTACGGGTCGTGGAAGTGTGGTCCTTCGTGCGAAGGCAGAAATTGAAATTTGGGGAGAAGATCGTGAAAGGATCATTGTCACTGAAATTCCCTATCAAGTGAATAAAGCTAAGCTGATTGAAAAAATCGCTGATTTAGTGAAGAGCAAAAAAATCGAAGGTATTTCTGATTTACGAGATGAATCCGATCGTACGGGCATGCGCATGGTCATTGAAGTGAAAAAATCACAAAATGCTCAGATCATCTTGAATCAGCTCTATAAGTTTACTCAGCTCCAAGATAACTATAGCATCAATCTTTTAGCGATTTACCGAGGACAACCTAAGGTACTTAATTTAAAAGAAATTCTTTGGGCTTTCATTGAACACCGTAAAGACGTTATTTTAAGGCGTACTCTTTTTAAGTTAAAAAAAGCAGAAGCAAGGCTTCATTTATTAGAAGGACTCAAAAAAGCTATTGAGCATTTGGATGCTATCATTGTTTGCATTAAGCAGTCTTCTTCTCCACAAATGGCACAAAATCAACTGATGCTTGAGTTTAATTTTACGCAACTTCAAGCAGTAGCTATTTTAGAAATGCGATTGCAAAAATTAACAGGATTAGAGCGTGATAAAATCCTAGAAGAGTACCAAGCTATTTTAAAAGCGATTGCATCTTTTCAAGCTCTTTTAAAAGATGAAGCCCTTCTTTATCAAACGATTCAAACAGAGCTTCATGAAATTAAAAGAAAATATGCGGATGAGCGAAAGACGAAAATTATCTATTCCAATAATCTTGATTTTGAAGACGAAGATCTGATCTCGGAAGAAGAGACCTTGGTTTCGATTACCCGTGCAGGTTACATTAAGAGATCTGATTTGAGCTTTTTCAAAAGTCAACACCGTGGGGGTCGGGGTGTACAAGCGGTGAGTCCAGGTGAGCAAGATTTGGTGACTGCTATTTATCGTTGCAATACCTTAGATCAGCTTTTATGTATTACCGATCAGGGAAAACTGTATTCTATTCGTGTTTATAAAATTCCTGAAGTGAATCGTTATAGCAAGGGAAAGGCGGTCGTTAATTTGTTATCTTTGAAAGGTTCAGAAAAAATCAAAGCAATTCTTCCTGTTCGACATTTTCCTGAAAATACCTATATTTGTATCGTCACGAAAAAAGGAATCATTAAAAAGATGCCTTTGAGTGAATTTGAAAACGTTCGCTCTTCTGGTATTTGTGCTGTTTCGATCACGCAAGAAGATGAACTCGTTGCCGCTAAATTAACTCATGGAAACAATGATATTTTTCTTTGTACGCAACAAGGAATGAGTATTCGTTTCTCTGAATCTGATATTCGTTCTATGGGAAGAACAGCACGCGGAGTGCATGGAATGGATTTGGGTGAAAACGATCAGGTAGTTGCTATGGAAGTGTTACGGCCGGATACTGCTTCAGAAAGCTTTGAAGTTCTTACGATTACTGAAGATGGTTACGGAAAACGTACTTCTTTGAAAGACTACCGTTCTCAAAGTCGAGGAGGTGTAGGTGTTATTAGTATCAAAGCTCGCAATGGTTACGTTTTAGGTTCTAGACAGGTTCTTCCTGAAAATGACGTTGTTTTGATTACGAATAAAGGAAAAATGATTCGTATTCGTGTGAATGAAATTTCTACACAAGGAAGAAATACTCAAGGTGTTATTTTAATGTCTTTGACTGCTGGAGAAAAAATCGTATCTTTTGAGTGTTTAACTGCTGAAGAAGTTTTAGAAGCTAAAGAGGAGGTCTCTTCTTCTCCACAGGAATAAAGCACTCAAGCTTCTCTGAAGCATGACCAGGTTTCAGGCGTAATTTTTTTTATAAACTGGTATTGAAGTTTTCAGGTGTGAATAGATGTCAAAAATACTACAATCTGCAAAATTATCTTTCTGTTTCATCGTGTACCTCGTGGCCTACATCGTGCGCTATCCGGGAAAATTCCCGGTAGCTACTATCGTTATTTTACTCTTGCTGAAATCTCGGTATCAGGAAGACTTTCTCAAAAAATCTGGATTATGTATCGTGAAGAAGGATATCGTTCGCTTTTTTTTGATATTTGGATTTTTCTATATCATGGCTTTTTCGGTGATCAATAGCATTTTAAGGGATCATCATATCTTTGCAGTTTTACTGTACCCAGCGCTCATCATTTTTGAGCTCACTTTTCAGGTTCTCAATGAAGAAATTATGTTACGAGCGATAGCGCTTCAAGCTCTAAGCGACAAGCTTAAAAGCCCAATTGTTGCAACTTGCATCAGCTCCCTGGTTTTTTCTTTCCTTCATTTGCTCTTATATTCTTATTCAAGTGAAGTTTTTTTGGATCCATTGACGCTTTTCAATCTCTTTTTGTTTGGAGTGCTCAGTAGCTCTCTTTATTTTAAGACAGGAAATATTGCTTGTAGCTACGCGATCCACTTAGCATGGAATCTCAATCGATTCGGCAGGACCCATTTTTCTTTAACGCAGCTTGACTATATCAGAGAGGGAGTAACCTTCAATTTCATTGAAGGTTCCTGGGGTCTGTTTTTTTTGGGTGTTTTTTTACTCCTGGGTTACCTAGGGGTTGCTTATCGTATGCCGAATATTGTCATTAAAGCACGCAAGTATGAAGGAGCCTTGACCCAGAATTGAAGCCCCTCCCTCTTGGAGATAGCAAGACCAGGAAGTCTCTTGCCATCTATCATGAGCATCTTGTGTTTGACAAAAAACTGGGACTTGTGACGGCACCTAGTAGCAAAGGCAGGGGTTACGCATAGGACAGGGGATCAGCAAACAAAATCTTCATCAGGTAGCTATTATCCATGGCAGCCATCTTTTGCTTTCTTCTGATGCTTTTTTTGGTGGGTTCTTTTTTTAAAAGATTCAAAGCCATTTGCCTGAGAAGAGAACAGTTTTTTGCCGATTCTTCAGCCCATTTTTTGTCGCCATCCTCGTTCATCGTCACATCTAAACTCCCATGTAGCTTG
>Ga0208504_1000453_pt1 | contig 10200 bp, 28 predicted proteins | sample CryBogCBH05Oct08_FD_184595 | JGI IMG/M metagenome (GOLD analysis project Ga0208504, IMG submission 184595) | Freshwater microbial communities from Crystal Bog, Wisconsin, USA - CBH05Oct08 (SPAdes) | ecosystem: Environmental > Aquatic > Freshwater > Lake | place: Crystal Bog, Wisconsin, USA...
GCTCCCGCCCCATCTTTTATATTTGAGGATGAAGAAAATGATGTTCAATCTGAGTGACACATGTCACGATATAAAATTTACGCTTACTCCTGGAGAAGATACCTATCACATTTATACTGATAAGTATTTTTTCATCATTCCTAGATCTGGATTACAGAATCTACAATATGGTCTAAATGCTCATTATAAGCATACAGAGCTACTTTTTGGATTTACAGATGAAGAATTGACTATCTTACAGAAAAAACGTCCTAAAAGGTCTGCTATAGATGAAATTAACTATCAGATAGAGAGAAAGTCTTATAATGGAGAGCTAGTAGCTCCTTCTGATCTGATTTCCCGCCTTCCTTATATGTCTCAATCTAGAAATCGCAATGGAAAACAGTCAATTGCTGATTCCAGATGGAAAAATGCTATCAGAAATGAAAATCCCAAGGTTTTGAGACTCATAGAATGGTTTGAAGAAGAAGAATCCTATATTCGCACTAAATTTCCTGATGTACATTGGACAAAAGGTACATTTTCTATCTCTCCATGTCATATTTATCCAGCTAAAAAAGATAGAGGAGAAGATTCTTGGACTCCCGACAAAATTTTACGTGATTTGAGCATTGTAAATAAGTGTTTTGATAAAATTTCATCATCTCCACTAGCTGGAAAGCATGCTATAAATGAAAATGATGCTCAAATAGCCCTAGATTATCTAGATACCTTTGATTTTCATGATCTTTCTATCTCCCGCCAAATTTTTTATCACATTTTGACTCGTAGAATAGCTCAAAATTTTTATTCTGAGTACGATATTACAGATATTGATCTAGATATTTAGCTGCAGACCTTAGTATTTCAGGATTATCTTGAAGCAACCCTATTCCAGAATTGCATTTCCCACAAAGTAAACCTCTGACTTTGCCTGTTTGATGATCATGGTCTACGGATGCTTCATATCCAATAGAATTTTTGCATATAGCACATTCATTATTTTGATTAACTAGCATAATTTCATAGTCTTCACGAGTTACCCCGTATTCTCGTTTTCTTCTTGTTCGTCTTTGAGATTGCTTCATTTCTTCAGGATTTGCTTTTCTCCAAGAATTGTTTGTTTTTAATTTACATTCTTTGCAGTATGCTCCGATACCATCATTCCTAGATGAGTCTTTATGGTATTCCGATCTTTCTTTACGCACCCCGCATTTTGTGCAAACTTTATGAGTTGCATTATTTGTTTTGTAATAAGAGCCTTTTATTTTCCCCATAGATTTATTATACCACATTTTGATTAACATTTTAAATTTGATCATTTTGTTATTGGGTATTTTGGATGCATGATTCACATCCGAAAATGAAAATCAAAAAAAAATAGTGCGCCCGAAATGTCCGATTTGACTGGAATGTCTGTCAAAAATGTGGTGTACCTCACAAACTATTTTTAAAAGATGTCCGAATTGTATGCATTTTGGAGTTGAAAATGTCAGACCCCTATGATTTAATTATCTTATTGAAAGGGAAAGACCCAATCAAAAGGAAGGTTCAGAAAATGAACACTAAATACTCAGTATATCAAGAGTTCAAGGCTGACGAGTTCGTTGGTTCACTTGAAGAGTGCAAGGCTTATATCGCTGAAGAGCTTGCAGAGTTGGATGCGTTAGAACAACGCATGATAGATGAGAATTGGGAAGAGGACGAGCGTTTTGTTCCATTCCGTCCCAAGTTCTTCATATCAGAAGAACAAAACAAGAAAGGTTGGTTGTAAAATGAAAGATTGGCGTAATCAAGAGCTAGAATGCTCAGATTGTGGTAAAGTCCAAGCTTGGGATACTTGCACAATATGTCAAGTAAAAAAGCTAAAGCTTAACTAATAAAATTAAATAAGAATAAAAAAAAGAAAGTATCTTGAAAGGATAACTAAATGAAAATGAAACTACACTTTCCAGCAGAGTCTGGATATAATGTTAAAGAATCTACAACTTGCCGTTGTGGAAAGACTATCCGCTATTGGCGTGGTAGCCCGCTATCTACTTGGATGGCTACTGATTCAGGTATCTACTGCACAGGAAAGGTGGCAGAATAATGTCATACTCATTTGATAAAACTAATGACCGTTGGTCAGAACTAGCAGATGATTACCAATCTATGCTAGATGAATTGGCTTCCGAAAATATGGAAGATGTCTTTATCCCTGTTGCTAACTTTGACCCTGATGAGGTGTTGTAATATGGAAAAAGATATTTTTGGTTTCGCTGATGCGATACAACTAGACCACTTAACAGATGAACAACTAACAGTTGTTGAAGATATTTTTAAAGATTGGAAATAAATAAATGATGACTCGTAAAGACTACATCGCTACCGCTTCTATTCTTAATACTTATCTAAAGCGTAATAACTCAGAATCACACCCGCAACTTGTTGCAGAGTTTGATGAATTGGTTCAAGACTTTATTTATTATTTTGAAAAAGATAATCCTAACTTTGATTCAGATAAGTTTTGGGAAGCCTGCTTTGGCGAATAAATAAAATAAAAAAATATTTGCAAATTGTTTTTACAGTTTGCAAAAATTTTGCGCAGATTTTGCGCAGCGGATCTGCGCACCCGCACTCGGGCGTGTCGCTTAAGATGTGTTCTAATTCACATTTTAAGATGTCCGATTTGTACACATATACTGGCGAGTAATGTCAGACCCCCCTGCTATAATAATGCCATAACGAAAAGAAAGGAATTCCAAATGAATTCACTAATTATCAAAGGTGGTTGCACAAGCCACGAAAATTGCCCTAACGAATTTTATATGGAGTGGGATAAATGCACGACTTGTGGCGTTTATGTCAATGTAGACCAAGAGTTTAACGAGGGTGATGAAATTGAGTATGGTTGCCCGAATTGTGGTGATTTACACAAATTCTCAGTGTGATATAAAACACATAGACACAACGGCGTGTCACCTTGATTTTTCTCAAATAACCTGCTAGAATACTCGTATTAAACAATAAAGAAAGGTGGTCAAAATGACTACACTAAATCAAACTAACATATTCGCTTCACTTGAGATTTCAGGTAAATTAGAAAACCGAATTATCCATGAATACAATAATGGCGGTGTCCAATCTACTTATGGCTTATCTAATTATAAGCGAGCCGTAATCATTAAATATTTATTTAGTGAAAATCCTAAGTGCTACTGTGTGAAGTGCTTGTAATGAAAACTCTCATAATGCTAGCACTGCTTGTCAGTGCCTTCGTGTATAATTATCTCAACAATAAGAAATGGAAGCACTTAGACTAATGAAATATATTCACATTATCTGGATAGTTGTATTAAACTTAATTGTGTTCGCACCTTCAGCACCCGCCGCCTCTAAAAGTTTTAAGGCTCATAAGGTCAAGGGATACACAACTCACTATGATTTCTACACAGGCAAAAAGCATTAAACCAATGTCAGAGCCCTGTGCTAGAATATAACCAATAACAACCAACAAGAAAAGGAAAAGAAACATGACAGTAGCAAACAAGACTTACCAAGTAGGCGATTTGTTCACGACTCAAAAGTCAAAGGTCACAGGCGTAATCAAGGCAATAGAGCCAAAGGACGCTAACACGACTCTTGTTCTTCTTGATGTCAATGGCGAGGAACGATTCACAACCGTTACTTTCTAGTTTTAGGGAAATACCCTAAAAGTCCTGAGCATGACTAAAAAAGGCTCAACACAACCCAACAAGAAAAAAAAGGAAAACTAAATGTCACTCAATGGATACACATATCAAATCGGAGATTTGTTCACAACTAGCAAGACAGGAATCACAGGGCGAATCCGTGATTTCACACCAATTAACAACAAGCTAACTCGTGTTGGTTTAACTCTTGCAAATGGCTCATATCGTTTCGCTATGGTAAAAACCTCAAAGTAATGCTATAATTTTTAGGCGGGACTCTAGTAGTCCCGCCCTACTAATAAAAGGAGAGTAAATCAAAAATGATGACACGTAAAGACTACGTAGCAACTGCAGAAATTCTAAACTCTTATGGTTCTGAAATGCGTTTGGAAGTATTTGAGGATTTAGTAAATGATTTTGCAGAAATGTTTGCAACAGATAATGAAAGATTTGACTCAGATAGATTCTGGGATGAATGTTTTAAAACTGTAAATCACAATTAAATAAAATTCCTGAGCAAGAATTAAAACTGCTCATGATCCATAATAATTAATTGAAAGTTCAAACATTTTGCGCACACGATCGGGCGTGTTGTCAAGTACGACACGCCGTAAAATCTGTGGGTTTTATCACAAAAATATGTCCGAATTGTGTGCATTTTAAAATGGACAAATGTCAGTAGGGTCTGCTATACTTACGGCATAGAAAGAAAGAAGGTCATCAAATGAACCTAGAAGAATACAAGGCTCATGTAGAAGCCACACGCAAGCAGACAACAATGTCAGCCCTGTCTGCTATAATCAACTCAACAAAGAAAGAAGGTAGCAACTAATGCTAATCTCAGAAGCCCTAGAAGGCAAATTCGTAAAGTCCTCACAAGGTCAAGGCGTAATTCAGTACGCAGAGTTTCGTAAAAATATGCGACACTCTACACCAGAGGGATACCTTGCATATTCTGTCAAGGTTCGCCCACATTGGAACGGAACAGGTTTCCCAAAGCCTGATTTCTGGACAACAATTTATGTTGGATTGGATAGTGAACTAATTGACTAAGTTTATTTTTTACACTTCCATAGGAGTAGAGGCTGATTCGCAAGATGAAGCCGTCCAATGGTTTGATTACCAAATGGGATTAACCCAATTAAAAAATGATATTTATGTAGAAGAAATTTCGGAGGAAAATAATGGGTAACTTACAAGAAATTATCGCAATTGGTTGCGATGAGTGTAATGGTGCAGGTTTTGTGTTTTTTGGTAATGACTCAGATTACCATGTTGAGCCTTGCGATTGTGTAACTATTTTTGAGACAGAGGAGAATGACTAATGTATAAGATTGTAGTAAAGTATGACGGAAATCCCGTCCCAATTGGAATCTATTCCTATTCGGACGAGTTGCAAGCACACAAAGAGTTTGCAAAGTTTATTGACTGGGGTTTTGCAGATGAGACTTCAGTTGTAGAAATGACTTGCCCAAGTGGTAAAGTTTATACAAAGAAATTTCGTCGTGGATATTCACCAGAAGAATCAAGCAATTAAGGAAAAGCTAATGGAAAAAGTAAAACGCATTCAAGAGTTGCGGCGTAGTAACGCTGCAACTGCAATTAAAAATAAAAAGAAATATACACGCAAACAAAAATATAAAAATAAATTTGATAATTAGCTGAAAGGCTGCGCACACGATCGGGCGTGTCGTTTAAGATGTGAGATTAATCACCCTGCGACACGCCGTAACGGTGTAGATAATGTCAGATTAGTCTGCTATAATTCTACTCTAACGAAAGGACAACTAATGTCAAATAATCAAGAAGTGTTTGTAGTAAGCTGCTTATACTATGAAGTATGCGGGTCTTCAGAGACATTTTACTCGCAAGAAGACTATGATATGGACGGGGATGATTATGTCTGCCCTGAATGTCAAGATTCTGTATCTCAATTCTATTTAGACTCATTCCCTATGTCTCTAGAATATGATGAAGCCTACTGATGTCAGTGGCTTATGCTATGATATCCATATATCCCAACAAGAAAGGTACCAACTAATGACAACTAATCTAACTCTCGGAGAAGCCCGCCAAATTATTGACGAGGCTATCACCAACTATACTGATTCTGTACCACAGAAAACTGCTGAAACAATTGCATATGCAATTAATCGTGACATTCAGCTTCGTGACTATATCATGGGCTTGCCTAATATCCACGGTTTGGCAAAGGTTCATGATTTTGTAATGGTGCTAACTGCAGGAATTCCTGAAGAAGAGCGTTATTCACTCTACACAATTACCGCCTTGTTTAACTATGAGCTGGGTCTTATTGATATGTCTCGTGAATTGTCTGATAAGGTTACAGAGCTTAATCCTGATTATAATCTTAACAACTTGCTAAAGCGTATCTTTAAAGCAGAATGGCCAGGTAGTGTCATGGGTGCAATGCGAAAGAGCTTGCATGACACAGTTACAAAGACTTTAACTGATTATGCACACTTACCAATTCATGAGGTGACATACTAATGGCTAAGCATCCACCAGTCAACACCGCCCGCTGGAGCAATGTCTTCAGCGGGGACCACGTTCAAGTTTGGCAAGATGCTAACGACGATATCTTCTTTAAAGTTGTTATCAAAGGCAAGCGTCCTAAATATTTCTATAATGAAACTGCATGGAGCGACGTGCCACGTTATATTGTAGATGAAACTGGGCACATGCATTATTGGAGTTTGTTTCAATAATGTCTAAAAAGAAAATGACGTGGTCCTGCAGATTGTGCGGGGCTACAACGGACCGTATTGAAGACAGTCTAATTGAATATTTTCATATGGATTGTCCTGCATATAAAACAAAGTAAATTTAATTAGAGGGGGAAGCAATGATGGGCCGTATATTTTCTTTGTGGGTTTATACGGTCCTTATTGCGATAGTTGCAAAACTAATTCAAATATTTAAAAATAGATCTTGACAAATGCCCAGGTTGCTGCGCACGGGTTCGGGTGTGTCGTTACGATGTGAGATTAATCACTCTCAAGAATCGGACATTTCGGACAAATCTTTGATTGTTTTATTGTTTATGAGTGGACGAATGTCACCCCTATCTGATAAGATAAGCATACTTAACGAAAGGAAATAAATATGACCAATGTCATGTCACAAGTTCACCGCTCAGAGGTTGAGTCTGGTGAGGTTTCACTCGCTGTTGCAACACGCACCAATCCTGCGTGGCACTCTTTTGCAAATAAGGTTTTTGCTAAAGATGAAAATGTAACAACCGCACAAATGCTTGATGGTGCTAAGCTATCAAATTGGAATGTATCACTAGAATCTGTTAGTGATTTATTGCCAGACAACTACACAACCGTAAACGAGAATTTTCTTGTTACTCGTGATAACCCATATACAGCAGGACAAAAAGATGTGCTGTCTGTTGTAGGTTCACGCTATAAGACTGTTCAGAATGAAGATTTATTTTCATTCGCTGATAATCTGCATGACGGTAATCAAGATGTATATTGGGAGTCTGCTGGTTCTCTAAAGAATGGTCGTGTGGTATTTGGCACAATGTCAATTCCCCGCACTATTGTTCTTGACCCTAGTGGTGCTAATGATACAACTAATCTTTATTTAGTTGTTTATACCTCGCATGACGGTTCTGTTGCTGTTCAATCTGCTATTACACCTGTTCGGGTAATGTGCCAGAACACTCTCAACCTTGCAATGCGTAAGGCTAAGCAATCTTTCAAAATCCGCCACACTCAAACTGTAGACGGAAAAATTGCAGCAGCTCGTGAGGCTTTAGGTCTTACTTTTGCTTATGCAGATGAATTTGAAAAAGAGGCACAAGAGCTTTTCAAGATTGAAGTCTCAAATGCTAAGTTTTCAGAAATCATCAACAAGATGTATCCTAAGCCAGAAGTAGACAAAAAGGGTTCAATCAAAAAGTGGGAGAACAAGGTTGTTCTGCTTGACGAGTTGTATCACAATTCGCCTACCAATGCTAACATCAAGGGTACAGCGTGGGGCGTTGTTAATGCTCTCACAGAACGCCTTGATTACTATCGCACAGCTCGCAAGGGTAATAGCGATACACTTATGGCTGGTGCTTCAGGATTTGACCCTGTAATCACAGCAGAAAAAAATAAAATTGTTAAGCAGGTTCTTGCTTTAACAAAATAAAATAAACGGCGGGGCGAAAGCCCCGCCACCTATTTTTAATTATGCACGATCAATGTATAAATATGCAGGCCGCTGCGCACACGGTCGGGCGTGTTGGGGTTACGATGTGACTACGATCACCCTGCACTTCGGCGTGTCGGGTGGAACAATGTCAGTATTATATGCTACAATAGCGGATTAGGTTCAGTAGTTCAGTTGGTTAGAACGCCACCCTGTCACGGTGGAGGTCGGGGGTTCAAGTCCCCTCTGAGCCGCAAGAGTGTCAGACCTATATGGTATGATACCAATATCAACGAAAGGATAACTAAATGCCACAACCAGAAGCAACACTAGAATACCCAAACCACTATCGGGTTCGTGTAGAAGTTGTATATGACTTCACAGTAGAAGCAGATAGCGAAGCACAAGCCGAGGAAATGGGCTGGTGGTATGAGGACTATGCTCACTTTGCTGATGTCCAGTCTATTGATGTAGATTTGGAAAATGAATATTGCCAAGAGTGCGGTTCTGATTTAGATGACCCACATTGTGAACCCGAGGAAGATGCTGAATAATGGCTACTAAACTAACTATATGGATAGAAGATTATCCTGCTGGTGGAGAAGAAGACCCTCTTGCTTCCGCCGTATCTAATTTAGAGTATGATGGATTTGATGTTCTAAATTGGGAAATTGACTTTGACCTACCATATACACATGAGGAGGAATAATGGATGAGTGTGCAATTTGTGAAACTGCTGAACCTTCTTTCATAATGATAGAAGGTGGCTGGTATTTATGTGTTGAGTGTATTACTGATGGAAGCTGGAGGAATTTATAATGTCACAATGGTTTAAGTATGATTTTGTATGCCCCTATTGTGATGGCTTATTTAGTTACACGATCACAAAGTTTTCAGTAGATTATTGGAAATGTCCAAATTGTGATGAACTATTGGCTCTAATGTCAGTTGTAGATGCTACAATACCTGATAACCAAAAAGAAGGGGGTATCTAATGGCAGTTATTACACTACAAGTTCCCAATCCCGCCCAAATGGGATATGGGCTGGGTAAGGCTATGCAGTATGGCGTAGAATATGAAGTTCTAAATGACTTACAAGTTGAGCTAACTTCTGCTGATGAGATGAAATTGGCAAAGATGATTGTAGCTTTTCGTGGCAAGTTGCTAGATGTAAGTACAACTAAACAAGTATCGGGTGATTTGCCAAAGTATGAGGTTCAGTATGCTCGTACCAATCGCCCTATCCAAACCCGCAAGAAGTAATGTCAGACCCCTCTGATATACTAACACCTCAAACCCCAACAAAAGAAAAGGAAATAAAAACATGGCAAGTCGCTCAATCACAGTAAAGGTAGCAACATCAAAGGTAATCGCCGCTTTGGAAACAAAGTTGGCACAAATCCAAAATGACTTCGTAAATCAAGACCAGCTAGAGGCAAAGTTCCAGCAAGACCTTCGGGCTTGGAATAAGGCTTTAACTGAATATGCTTTGGCAAACATTGACAAGGCAGAAAACTTCCGAACCAGCTACCGCTCTTGGTCAAACTCTCTTAACATTGACTTTGATGTTGATACAAAGGGCAAGGACTTCCCTGCTCAACCTGAGCGGGACTTTGAGCAAATCCATCGCCACTCATATAACGAGATGGTACAGGAAATTACCAACGCCTTGTCTATCCTAAAGATGACAGACGAGGAAACAGTAAATGCCTCAACCATGAAGTCAATCGCAAAGTATCTCTAAGTAGATAATCTTAGCGGGTGGGGTTAAAGTTCCCACCCGCTATTTCCCCTTGACAATATCATAAAAATAGAATAGGATAGGCAAATGTCAGATACAATTCTATACATAGTAATTCCACTATTACTTATTTCATTATTCATTATCGGATTATTTGGGAGTCACGAATAAAATGGGAGCAAGAACAAACTATACAATTATCACAACTGATAACCCCGCCCAAAATATAAATGTGTATGCACATTGGGACGGAGATGATTCTGTAGCAATCATGCAGAACGCAATCAAGGCTGCTATGCCTCGTATCCAAATGGGTGATATTTCATATGCCACCCGTATTCTGATTGACCAACTAACTAAGCACGGGCGGGATTCAGAAACAGGTTATGGTCTTTATATCAGCGAAGATATCCTAACCGAAGAACAATATGAACGCAAAGTAATTGACTTAGTAAAACAAACAGTCAGAGTTGGTAGCATGCAATTCCAGCTAGACCAATTTGTAGAGGTCTTAACATGACCTCTACAGACTACAAACCATATACCATAGATGAATTGGTGACAGCGATCTATGAAGATAATCTAGGACATTTTGAGTTCATGGAAAATATGAACGGCGGAGATTGTGAATGTAGTCT
>Ga0208504_1000464_pt1 | contig 10114 bp, 8 predicted proteins | sample CryBogCBH05Oct08_FD_184595 | JGI IMG/M metagenome (GOLD analysis project Ga0208504, IMG submission 184595) | Freshwater microbial communities from Crystal Bog, Wisconsin, USA - CBH05Oct08 (SPAdes) | ecosystem: Environmental > Aquatic > Freshwater > Lake | place: Crystal Bog, Wisconsin, USA...
CGACCGAGGAAGTGTATCCACCGAAATACGTACCGGCAAGCACAGAAGTACCCAATTCAAAACCTTGCACTTCACTTCCTACCTCTGAAACAATCCCTGCTATTTCGTATCCTGGTATAAATGGAACCCTAGGCGCTTCCGGGTACAAACCCATACGCATCATTAAATCTGCAAAATTAACACCACAAGCTTTTACTTCGATACGAACACTATCCTCAGCTAAAGGAGCATCCGGGCATGAGACCATCTGAAAAACTTCTGGCCCTCCGAAACGTTTGATCTGCATCGCCTTAACCATAAAAAAACCTCTAACCGTCGATCATACACAGAAGAAGCTACGAAAACAAGAGAAGCGCTTCAGGTTTATTACAATGAATGGCATGAAAGAGGAAGAGTTTCTGTTTTTTTCGTATTTCGCTCTAAAAGTGTTAGATTGGAGCTATGTTCAGACATCTGCTCGGAAGATGGATTCAGGCTTCATTTTCAGTGGTATTGCTGGGTCTTTTTTTATTTTTTCTGATGCGAATGCTTCCTGGAAAACCTTACGATACCGAAATGAATGCGACCCAAGAAATACAAGCCGCTTTGAAGCAACGCCATGGACTGAACGAATCTCTCAGCAAGCAACTCCAAAAAACGATCCTCCAATGGCTCAGCGGTGACCTAGGCGTCTCTTTTCAGTATGCTGAGCACCAAGTCACTTCCATCATCGCAAAGGCCTTACCTATTTCCCTGAGTTTAGGAGGCTGCGCTTTGATCCTCTCTTTTTTGCTTGGTGTCAGTATCGGTCTTTGGAATGCTTCAAGACCCTGCCTGATAGCCAAAATAGCCATGAACCTGAGTTTACTCGGATTAGTCGTACCTAATTACTTACTTTCGGGTCTTTTGATTTTTTGCTTTGCTTTGAAATGGCACTTACTTCCTGCGGCACTTTGGGAGGAACCATGCTCCGCCATCCTCCCTACCCTCACTTTAGCCTTCAAGCCGATGGGAACGATAGCCCTTACCACCCAAGCCTGTATGAAAGAAATTCTCACCCAAGATTATATCCGAACAGCCCGCAGCCAGGGTATCTCTTCCAGAAAAATCCTTTTCAAATATGGACTGAAAAACGCACTAACTCCCCTGCTCAGCCTGCTCGCAAGCACAGCACCCTCTCTTTTAAGTGGCTCTTTCTTAGTAGAAACTATCTTCCAAATTCCTGGGATGGGTCAGCATTTTGTACAAGCCATTTTTCAACGAGATTATCCTTTTATCCTTGGAAGCATAGCCGTCTTTGGAATCATTTTAATCCTCTGTCACTTCCTCTGTGAAATGCTCATGCCCTTAGCAGATCCTCGCATTCGTTGGAAAAAATCATGAAAAAACGGGGGTGGCTGCTGTTGAGCCTTTTAGCAGGATGGTACTTTTTTCAAACACCTACTTCAGAACGCCTCCAACTTCCCTCACTACACCACTTCATGGGAACGGATTTTTTAGGAAGAGACCTCCTGGGTCGGACCATGCAAGCAATGACCTTCTCGCTCGCTTTGGGAATTTTAAGCGCCTTAGCGGCTTTTTCACTCGGAGGATTTCTAGGATTCTGGGCAGGTTACCTAGGAGGCTCCATCGACACTCTTTTTTCACTAGTGCTTGATTTTTTTACGTTATTCCCTACCATCCTTTTGGCACTCGCTTGCACACTCATTTTAGGAAAAACCATCACAGCACTTTTCATCACATTGACTCTAAGTTCCTGGATCACTTCTGCTAAAAGAACGAGGGACCTTGTCCTCCCCTTCCGAGAACTCCCTTACGTGACTGCCTCTGAAGCACTAGGAGCAAATCCCTGGCACATCCTACGCGTACACGCCATCAGCACACTCAAAAAACCCCTTTGGATTTGCTTCACTGCACAAATTGCAACGAATACCATGACCGAAAGCCTTCTTTCTTTTTTAGGCTTAGGCATTCAACCGCCCTATGCAAGCTTAGGTACGCTCATTCAAGAAGGATTTCGTGCCCTCAGAGCTTATCCACATCTGCTCTTTTTTCCAGGCACCATTTTAGTCATTACCTTACTCCTTCTCACCCAATGGGAACCTCAAAAGCTCACAGAAACATCTTTGAGATAAAAAGAACCTAGTCCATTAAATCTCAGATTCTGAACCCTCGGTTTCACCAATACTAAATTAGAGTCATAGTAAATAGGAATGACTACCACTTCTTTTTCTAAAAGAATTTTTTGAGCCTCTAAGTACTTTTTTTTCCGCGCAACTAAAGAAGATTCAACTCTTGCTTGCAACACTAAGCGATCGTAATCTGCACGACCCCAACCTGTCATATTATTTCCAGAATTCTTTAAGAATAAAGATAAAAAAGTATCAGGATCGAGATAATCGGCCTTCCAAGCAAAATCCCATAAATCATGAGACTCCAACGTAAGATGCTGACGATAAGTCTGATGAGGCAAAGGATGCAGCTCCACCTGCAAGTGAAGGTTATTTTGAAGTTCTGTTTGAATCCATTTCGCCATGGTAGAAGATCGCTCCCAGTCTGGAAGCAGATAATGCAACCTTAAGGTATTTCCTTCTACCCCTGAACGTTTCCAATCCATTCGAGCTGCTAAAGGATCAAAACGAAAGCCTATTTTGAAATCCATCCAATCAGACGGAATCAAAGAAAATGCAGGCTGAACAGAAGGTAAAAGCGCCGCAAGTTTCGATCGATCTAAAGCCTGTGCAATGGCCTTTCTTACGTAAACATTAGAAACAGGATAATGCTTGACAGAAAAGCCTAAAAAACCAATCTTCCAGAGGGGATACTTTTTAAAGTCAGCTCTTCCCATCCAAGTCTTCAAATCAGATGCCATCCAATCAGACAAACAATCCAAACCCCCTTGCTCGTAAAGCTGAAGCGCCTTGGAATCCTCAGGAATGATATGAACCACCACCTGCTTAACATTCCCTCGAGTTCCATGATAACGAGGATTTGCCTTCAAAACGATCCTTGCATTCCAATCATGCGATTCAAGCATATAAGGCCCCAAAGTCACCATACGACCCGGAACTTGCCAGCGTGAATTTTCGTATTTTTCTAAAATATCTTGACGCATGGGAAAAGTAGCCCAAAAACTTAAAATCTGAATCCAGTTAGCAATAGGTGCCCGTAACTGAACCTGCAAAGTCCGATCATCAAGTGCCTGAACGCCCACCCGACGAAAATCAGTCAAGGTTCCCCGAAAATAATCTTCCGCACCCACAAGATCAAAAAGCAAGGAGGCATAAGGCGCTACTGTCATCTGTGTTAAAAGCCTTTTCCAGCTATAAACGAAATCCTGCGCTTTTAAAGGCAGGCCATCAGACCAAGTCACACCCGGCTTTAAAAAAAAAGTGTACTTTTTTCGATCAGAACTGACTTCCCATCGGAGAGCTAAAGCCCCCACTAATTCAGAACGCTCATTGAAGGCCACAAGCCCTTCCATCAAGTTGAGCATTAAATCAGCTTCAACAAACGTATGGGCTAAATTCCAATCTAACGTCTGCACCTCGCTTCGGATTCTAAAGGTAAATGTCTCTTTTTGAGCAGCAAGGCCGTTGCTTGTGATCCAAAAAATCAATAAAAATAGCTTCAGCATTGACCAAAGGATTCGTACTGAAAACCCCATTGCTTCACTTCGTCCGGACGATAAAGATTACGTCCATCAAAAATACGAGGCTCCTTCATCAATTGTTTCATTTTTAAAAAATCAGGCTTTTCAAAACAAGGCCATTCAGTAACAATGCACAACGCGTCAGCACCTTCCAGCATTTCATAGGGATCCTGATAAAAATCGATCTTTTTACCCTGGTATTTTTTTCGCACCTCTTCCATAGCCGCAGGATCATACACACAGACCTGAGCCTGTGATTTCAATAATGCATCCATCAACGCTAAAGAAGGCGCATCCCTTAAATCATTCGTATGCGGCTTAAAAGCCATCCCCCAAATCGCTATTTTCTTTCCGCGAAGATCCTTCAATGCCTTAAAAATCTTCTGAAAAAACAGATCCCTTTGCGTACGATTGACCTCTTCTACTGCCTCTAAAATACCAAATTTTTGGCCATATTTTTTAGCCGTACATAAAAGTACCTGAATGTCTTTGGACAAACAAGAACCTCCGTACCCAATACCCGCTTGCAAAAATGAATACCCAATCCGAGGGTCTGAACCTAAACCCAAACGCACTTGCTGAATATCGGCTCCCACAAATTCACACAATCTTGCAAATTCATTCATGAACGAAATCCGAGTAGCAAGCATGGCATTAGCCGCGTATTTGCTCATCTCTGACGAGCCAAGATCCATCCAAAGAATCCTAGTGTCTTCTTTTAAAAAAGCAGCATAGACTTCTTGCATCCATGAACGAGCACGATCTGATTCACATCCAATGACAATACGTGAAGGACGTAACCCATCTTCAACAGCAACCCCCTCTCTTAAAAACTCGGGATTAGAAACCATCTCAAAATCTTCAGATACACTTCTTTTTTGAAGTTCACGAGAAATCTCTTGTTTCAATGCTTGAGAAGTTCCGGGAGGAACGGTCGATTTGATCACAATCAGCTTAAATCCCTGCATCAACGACCCAATGGTAGCAATCACTTCAAAAACAGAACGCACATCCACTGTTGCGTCTTCCTTCAAAGACGTTCCAACAGCAACAAAAAGTACCTCAGCCTGCTCAATGGCTTCCTGAGCATCCGTAGTAAAAACAATCCGTTTCTGCGCAAGCTGCGATTGCAGCAAAGACAAAATACCAGGCTCGTATACAACACTTTGACCTGACTTCAAAAGTTGAATTTTGGAAAAATCAGAATCGACACATACCACTTCGTGACCTTTTTCTGCAAAACAAAGCCCGGTTACTAAACCTACATGACCTGCACCAAAAACAGCAATACGCACAAGCTCTCCCTCTCACCAAAAAACCTCAAACTTACAACTCTTTACCATCAAAGACAAGTAGCGCGCAACCCTTTCGTGATCCCCATCGAAATCCACGCTTCTTTTAAAAAAAATACTTCTTGGGTTGCATCTGATCGTTTTACCTGAGCTAGCGAATCATCTTCTTATTTATTTTTTAAAAATTGATGAGAATAACGCCAACCCGACTTCCCAAGAACGAAAAGCGGGTCTCCATGTAAAGAGCATTTTAATGGCTCCCGAAGGAGCTCAAAAATCATGGTTTTTTCGAAGCTCTTACCAGAACTGATCGCCAACATCCTCTTTCTGACGAAGGTCTTCAATCATGGCCCTTAAGACCCTTGAGTCTTGAAGGACCCCTTGGGCATGCCTCTTTAAAATCGAAGAAGGGATCAACCCGATGCCTGCCAAATTGTACAGAATGTACGGACTTTCAACACAACCCAGCATTTTTCCGAACCAATGATCCCGCCTCCATACCTCAAGGGCAGCAGAAAGATCCATATCTAGATTAAAAAGTTTTACTTTAAGCTCAGGATTATCTTCAACGAGAGTCATTTCTGTGTACCAGGAAGGAAGTCTGACCCAACCATTGCTCAGGAAGAAAAGAGAAACACGATCTTCTTGCGCATTGATTTTTTTAGAAAATGCCTCCAGATTTTTATATAAGGGATTCATGCATTGCTCGGTACAAAATTCATGACCGGCATCCAGGTAATGAAAGATCTCTCCACTTGCTGAAACTATTTTCTCATACCAATGGATCGGAGGCAAAACACAGGAACTGCAAACTAAAGATGGAAGAGGCAACCCTCCTTCCCTCTCCGGACAGAATACTTTAAGCTCAGTTCTCGAAGGAATCGGAAAAACACTCATCCAGTCTTTAATTTCTGCCGATAAAATCCTAATCGGTATTTTTGTGTCTTTTAATGGAAAACCCAAAGGAATGTTTTTACTAAATGCTTTTAAAATCCCAGAAGCTCGCCAACAACTAGCAAATGCTTGCTCTAAAAATTCCAAAACCTCACTCGCAGACTTGGGCTCTGCCTGGTCATGACGAGGAACCGTAAGTAACGCAGCCATCATGGCTCCAATAGAAGAACCCCAGATCTCATCAAACTGCTGATAAATAGGCCTTCCTGTTTGACGCTCTAATTCAACCAAAGAAACTGCAGAAATAATTCCGGCTGCCCCCCCGCTGGGCAAGACCAATACGCGGTATTCTTTCCCAAGTCCTGACTTCGCACCCACCAGAAGCAGCATAATACAGAAAAATTTTTTAAAAAAGCGAATCATGCTCCCCCTATAACATAAAACCATCACTCGAATTTTAAGTTTTTTTGCTCTCGGTCATCGATGAGAAGGTCGCACCTGAATAGATGGAAAAGACCGCTTCACGGTGCAACATGCACAAATCATCTGACCCACCCGGTTCAAAACCCATACTATAGCACACTCAGCACAGGCTCCCCTCACATGAATACAACCCCAGAATCAATTGATATTCTTAATATATTAATCAAAAAAATTGCATCTTCTCACCCGATCACCTATTGACAGCAAGTACTTAAGCCCTTATTATCAGCAGACCGGAGACTCATTCGAACTGAACCTCAAAACACATAGGCATTCGTAAGACAAGAGCCTAAGAAAACTATCTAGATTGATTTTTTAAAATTTAGACCTTGGGAACCAATCCATAGGCGCAGAAGCTAAATTGACAACAGAATGGGAAATGCAATGCAAAAAATAAATCGAAATGACACTTGCCCATGTGGTAGCGGGAAGAAATATAAAAAATGCTGCTTGGCGAAACTCAAACCCACGTCCGATGGTTTGGATTGGCAACACGTTCATGATATGCATGGCCATTTAGTTGAAAAGTTGATGAAATTCACCATGATCAATTACGGAATGCCTGCATACGATGAAGCCTGGGATGAGTTTAACCTGTGGAACAATAAGGAGCCCTTTGATCCTAGCTGCATTCTCTATCCCCTATTTGGTCCATGGATGTTTTACCATTGGACACCCGATCCCGATGACACTGAGTTAACGCTGCCTGTTTCAACTGCAATGACCCCCGCCGAAGCCTTCAGAGAGAGATTCGGCAATAAGCTCAGTGCCCTTGAGTTAGAGAATCTTGAAGAAAATTTGAAGCGCCACCTGAGTTTTTATGACGTGATTGAGTGCAAACCTGGAGCATGGGTGAAAGTGCAAGATATCTTAACAGAAGAATATTTTGTCGTTATCGAAAAAAGCGGATCTCAATTACTCGAGGTAGGCCATGTGCTTTTTGGCAAGATCATCACGGTCGGAGGCATTACCATGTTTGATGGATTAGCTCCTATCCCCTTTCCTGCGCACTACAAAATCAACATCATCCAAGTGCGAGAGGGCTGTAAGCATGAAGGCATTGAAATCAATAACAGCTTTTTAAATGACTTCGAGGCAAATTTATTAAAATTATTCTGGAATATTTATGAAAATCTGACGAATCCCCTATGCCAAAGATTACGAATACAGATGGCGATTTGATCACTCCACATAAAATGATTTTCTCCATTGAAAGCATAGAGGATACTTTTGAAACCCTTCATGGTCTCGATTTTGCTCAGACAAAAGAAGAGTTGCTGGCGGATGCCCAGTTTTTTAAAAAGGGAAACCTCAAGTTTGTCGAATTTGCATGGCTCATGAAGGGAAATAGTCAGCACAAAGATTGGAAAAGCACGCTGCTGGGAAATATTGAGCTGACTAAGAACAAGATGACCGTTGAGGTGAACTCAAAAGAGAGGTCAGAAAAATTTTTAAAGATTTTACAAAAACGCATGCCAAGTGGATGGACCCTTGTAGCCACAGAGGTCCAAGATATGCCATCCATCCTAAATAAAATGCATGAGAGGAAAGCATCCTCCGAGCTCTCAGAGAAGCAGCAAGAAATGAAAGCATTCAATGAACTACCCGAAGTAAAATCGCTTGTAGCCAAAATGACGCAAGAGCATTGGGAGAATTGGCCAACCGTGTCTATTCCTGCGCTTCAAGGAAGAACCCCCTTAGAAGCCATGCAATCCCGAGATGGTCAAGAAATGCTCGATGCCCTGATCACTGATTTTGAACAAAGCGCCCGGCGAACACCCTCCCCTGGACAGACGATTGAAACCTTCCAAAAGCTACGCAAGCGGCTTGGACTATGACGCATAGGAGTGAAAATGAAAAAAAAATCAATCCAATATCCCACCGGGCGTTACTCAGAAGCAGATGGAGGAGATGGTAGAAACAATGAAGCAAATCGCGGAGCCGTTTGATCATCTTCCTCCTCATGTCGCGTATGTCATGCGAAGCTTTCGGCAGATCTCAGTGCTTGTGCATTGGGCTGATCGTCACTGATCGTTATCCCGCGTCCAAGCCTTGTCTGGATGACATCATGGAAAAATTTGTCAAAGACAAGGCCTTGTCTGGATGAGGAGCACACCCTTTTTCTTGGTTTTTGTTCAATTTTCCCATCAAACCCCATGGCAACACACTGGCCTCGGAGGTGCTGAAAGAATCACCCCAATTTGTAGATAAGCTACTTTTGATCATGAAATTCACTTCCCAAAAGGAGACATATCGCCATAATACGAGTCATCACCTCCCTGGATAAATGCTGGGCATTAGGCAGTACCTGGTCATTTCCTGATATGAGGGATACCATTGAATTCGTCGTCCAAGACAAAGGCTATTTATACTTTCGAGATCAGGACAAAATAAAGTCTTGCGAGAATCTCATGTGCTTGGCAGGTCCTTATTGGTTTTCAACGCTCATCCAGGACCCCCTTCCTCAGTATATTAGCTTCCTGACTACTATTTATCTTATTATCGATAAAATACGCCCTAGCGGAGAAGCTTGTAGCCCCCCTATAAAAACTCGCCAAGACCCTTTTCCCTGAAAGTACCAAGAATAACTACGTTCGGTTCCTCAAAAAAGCACCATTGACAACCTGCTTAAATCGGCTATTTTTGGAGGTTTATGCAAAAAGCTTGGACCCACAATCCGAAAAACCCAATATTCAGAACATTGATCGCGCTGGGCCTGATTTTTCGTTCTCTCAAAGGGTTTGTGTTTTTTGTTTTTCTCTTAAGTTTTGTGGTTTTCTTAAACACACTTCAGATGTTCAGTTTAGTTTTTTGGCCCTTTTCTCAAAAAATCTTTCGTAGAATCAACCGTTTTTTAGCAGATACCTGGTGGCGCTCGTGTGTTTTTTGCCTGCATACACTCAATGGAGTAGGATTAAAACTAACAGGAGACCCCATTCCCGCTCAGGAAAATGCCCTGGTCCTGGCTAATCATCAGGGCTTTGCAGATATTTATGCCATTGGACTTTTAGCTTCTGAAAAAAAACGACTAGGGGATTTAAAATGGTTTGCGAAAAAAAATATCAAGTACTTCCCTGGATTAGGCTGGGGCATGCTTTTTTTAGACTGCCTTTTTCTCCAAAGAAATTGGACCGCAGATCGAACGAGCATCCTTGAAACTTTTTCAAAATACCGCCAGGAAAAAATTTCGTTTTGGTTAATTAGTTTTGTTGAAGGAACCCGATTTACTCCGGCCAAGTGGAAACGCAATTGGCATCAAGCCAAGAAAAAAAATCTCCCCCTCTTACGACACCTTTTATTGCCAAAGACACGAGGATTTGTAGCAACCATCGAAGGCCTCTCGGAAGAAATGGACGCTGTCTACGATCTGACCATTGGATTTCCTAAAAAACTCACAAGTATTTGGGACATCCTTCAGGGGAAAGCTCCACCCATCCATTTGCATGTCAGACGTTATCCTGTAGAAACTTTACCTCAGGAATCCAAAGAACTCGTTTCATGGCTTCTGAAGCGCTTTTCAGAAAAAGACGCCCTTTTAGAAGACTATAAAAAAAGAGGGCATTTCCTATAAGATTTTTTCATGATTAGGTCGAATCAATCTCATGGAAGATCAAAATTTTTTTGTCTATAGACCCAATCAGAATTCACCACATTCACGGTGATAGTCCATGCCTTCGATCTTGTCAAAACTCAAGGGCTCACCCTCCCCGTGTCTCAGGATAGTTGAATTGCCAAGTGTTGAAAATAGGGGGGCGAGAAGATAGGGTTTTAAGACATGAAAAATCGTAAAATTTATTCAAAAGAGTTTAAAGAA
>Ga0208504_1000471_pt1 | contig 10026 bp, 12 predicted proteins | sample CryBogCBH05Oct08_FD_184595 | JGI IMG/M metagenome (GOLD analysis project Ga0208504, IMG submission 184595) | Freshwater microbial communities from Crystal Bog, Wisconsin, USA - CBH05Oct08 (SPAdes) | ecosystem: Environmental > Aquatic > Freshwater > Lake | place: Crystal Bog, Wisconsin, USA...
CCTAAAAAATTACGCCGCCTAAGTTGATGAAGCCCACGGTAGAGGCGGTTGAACTACCGGTGGGTTTGCTAAAGCATTAACTTGAGTTGTAACAGATGCTTCTACTTCGGATTGATTTACACCGTTGGCATAGCACCAGCCCAATACTTGAGATTGGGTAAGGTCTGCATAAGGAGTAAATTGACCGCCTGTGGTTGGCTCAGGGAATGAGCAAGAACCATAGTTAGAAGCACTATAAGTTCCGTCTGTTCCATTGCACCGCCAACCAGCAGTTAAAACCACCTCAGTTTCACCAGCAATAGGCTGAGATGAAACATCCATATAATCAATTTGCCATGTAATTGTTGTCATTTTATAAACCTACCTTTGCTTTAAGTTGTTCAATAATTGCTTGTTGTTCTTGAATGGCAGAAACTAAATGTGGAATAATCTCTGTATAACGAACAGACAAATATTCGGTATCATCGTTTAAATTGCTTGGCAATTTATTAGAACTAACCGCTTCTGGAATAACTGATTGTACGGTTTCTGCGTCTAATCCAACTTGAGGTTTATTGTCTAAATCAGATTTCCATGTAAATTTTATTGGTCTAATTTTTGAAATGCTTGATAAAGCATTTGTAATTTGACCAGTTACATTTTTTAATCTTACATCTGAATATGATGACCAAGAGCTTGATCCATTGGTTAATTGAACACCGACACTACTTTGGTTAATTAAAACAAAGTTTCCGTCACCATTAGTTTGTGAAAGAGATACACCCATTGTCCAAGTTGGGTTTGAATTGTATTGAAGGCTATAAAATCTAATGCAAGCTCGTCTATTATTTGATGCGTTACCACCAACCATAACAAATTCTGCTGCATCACCACTAGTTGCAACAAGACCAAGTTGTTGAGTTGTTGAAGGAGACCCTCCAGAAGATGCAAATACAGCGCTACCAACAAAGCCGCCAACTTGCGATGGTGTTGAGCTTGTACCAAATAAAAGAACACCGCCAGAAGTAATACGCATCCGTTCTGAACCACTAGAGTAAAACAGTAAATTTTCTCCTGATGCAGTTACACCAACTCCTGTACTACCAGCAGAAAAATCAGACCATCCTAATAAATTACCATTTTGAATTTTAATATCACCAGTAGATTTAACACGCATCCGTTCTACACTATTAGTAACCGCAGAAATATAATTAGTAGAACTAGAGCCAGTTAAATAAGAAGTTGTACCAGTTCCAAAAACAAAAGCAAAAGCATCTCCGCAAAACACATTTGAACTAGCTTTTGCATTACCAACAACATCCAAAGGATAAGCTGGACTAGCAGTACCAATTCCTAAACGACTATTAGTTGAATCCCAAAATAAATTTGCAGAATTACCAAATGCACCCGTACCATTACCAAAAGGTATATAACCAGCAGTTAATGATGTAAGACCTGTGCCGCCTTGAGGCACGGTTATTGGTGTGCTTGTACTTGAAATTGTGACATTAGTTAATGTTAAATTACCAATACTGGTATAAGTATTGGAAAGCGTCATCGCCACATTACCTAAAGTAATGGGAGACGCAAAGTTAGCATCTAATTGCGCTAAAGGAATAGCGGTTGTGGCACCGGCAAAGGTGTACGGAATAGTCATTTAAAACCTCACTCTCAATTCGTGTTCGTATTCAAATCCATTTAAAACAAAGTTCGGATAAGTTGATGTCACAGTCATCCCCAAATACTTGCCATACTGTTGAGCATCGGTTTTATAGAGAGTATATCCCTGTCCGCCGAACCAGCCAATAGTTGTAGAACTATTATTTATCCAAGTAATTGTGACGCCCAAGTTGTTGTACCAAGTTACAAAATTGCCTAACAAATACGCTGGACTAGAACCGGACTCGGAATCCACAGTCACGGACAATTCAGCAGGAGTTGTTGTAGTTGCTTCAATACCTACTTTTAATGCTTGTTTTGTACGGATGTTGTCACCCATCGGCTGCAAAGCAGTCTGCACATAACTTGAAATATTGGCGCTTGCATCGGCATAAAGCTGGATGCAATTAGTGCCGTTGGTGCCATACAAATTTACCTTGCCGCTTACGGGCGCGGAAGTAATGTATTTGAGGTCATTGCCTTGACTGGTAAAGAACCATTTTTTCTCAAAAAATATTGCTTGCATATAGCGAGCAGAGCTTGATGTTCCCTGAGTTCCGGTGTATTTAAAGTTAAATGCAGCGCACAAAATATTGTTTAACAAGACTTGTCCAGCCGTAGTTTCCTCAGTAACAAAGTCAATACTAGGGAAAACCCCATCTAAAGCATCTGAAATTTTTGAGGTGGTAGAGCCGACTAGCGCATACACCCCATAGTTGTTCATAAAAAGTACCGAACGGAAATATGGAAATAGGGCATAAGCCAGCTTGGAACCCACAGAAGCGCTGACATTGGTATTAGTAAACAGAGTAGTACCAGTATTAGTAACCCTAACATCCGAAAACACATTGATTGAGTCATCGCCAAAAATGTATAGAAAGTTGTTAGCAGATAGCAATTGCTGGATATTGCCATGCAAAGTTGAATCTGAAATGGTTACTGCGCCAGCAGAAACGCTTGTAAAGTCACTAGATGAGCCAGCGGCGCTGTAATAAACGGTACGACCTTGAGCAATCCATACGCGTCCAGAAAAGCTAGCTATACCCACATTCTTGTCAGTTGTGACATTGGCTACTGCCGTTGCATTGCTTCCTACGCCGCCGGTAATGGTGACGGTGATATTTGCTGAATTGGTATAGCCAGTTCCGGGGTTAGTCATAATGACTTCGGTAACTTGACCGCCAGCCAAAATAGCCGTTCCTGCCGCGTTAGTGCCGCCTCCGCCAGTAATCGTGACTACGGTGTTTGCAGCATTGATGTAATTTGAACCGCCATTAGTAACGGTAATGCCAACGGTGCCTTGAGCAAAAGTAGTTAATCCAGCTACCGCAGTTGCTCCAGAACCGCCTCCGCCTACTAAAGTTACGGTAGGAGCAGAGGTGTATCCTGAGCCAGCTTCCATCAAGCTGATACTGGTTACGATGCCTGTATCTACAACGGCATTAGCGGCTGCATTAGCGCCTCCACCGCCTGTAATCGTCACACTTGGGGCTGAGGTATATCCAGAGCCGGGCGTGGTCACAGAGATGGCTACAACGCCTCCAGATTGTATTGTGGCACCAGCAATAGCTTGCACACCATTTGAAAGGTTTGGAGCGCCAATAACGACCTGAGGAATAGAGGTATAGCCTGTTCCAATATTGGTCATGCCAATAGATAAAACGGAACCCGAACCAGAACTAATTGAGCAAACTCCAGTAGCTTGAACTCCGTTAGCTTGGTTTGGTGCTGAAATTTGTACGGTGGGCGCGGAAGTATAGCCACTTCCTTGATTGGTTAAACCTATAATTCCAACAGAACCAACACTAATAACGCTAGTGCCATCCCATGTGAAATACCCTTTTACGGGGTCACAAATCAATAAATATTCATTTTTCCATTGGGAAACATTGATATTGTCGGTGCTAAAAGTGCCAGCAGCAGCAATTGTGCCTTTAGTTAAATTATCTAATCGGACATATTCAGCGCTTCCATCTGATTCAAAAGCCACTAAATAATCCACCAATCCAATGTTGGCAGAGAAAAAATACAAAACTGTATGGCTAAAAGTAATCCCTAAATCGGTGTAATTAGGAATAATTTTGAGGTTGCCATAACCAATTGGCATAGCATTTTCAAGCCAAGAAAACTCGGTGTCTTCAATGGCAGTACGGTTAGCTTTAGTGTCAAGACCTTTAAATTGTTTGACAATAGCATACGATTTTTTTTGCTCTGCGGCTGCCATAATTAGTATGGAGTGCTATAAGGGTTGAGCATCCTTCTGGTGTAAACCGAGGTCTGTACCGCCATAACTTGTTTGTCATATTGTTGCTTAAATATTTCAGCTTCTCCAAAGGATTGCTCAAAATACTTCGCTTGATAAGCAGCGTAGAACTGAACCGGATTGTAGTACGGGTCATTGATGGTATCTGTGTCTGCAAGATTTACCATTGGTGTCGGCAAAATTACAGTATCAATTTCAACGGTATAAACTTGGTCTGGTACTGGAGAAATGTAAATCTGTGATTGCCCGAATACGCTAAACGCAATAGGGCGTCCAATATAGTTTTGCCAAAAACGCAATTGCGCGTTGAAGTCTGTCCACGACAAATAACGCATTGGAATACGCGTATTGCCCCAATACAAGTTAATGTTTAATACATCAAGAGTCTGAGTGCCTTGTGGCAAACATGAAAAATTAATAATTTCAGATGGTCCTGCATATTGCAAAGTAACTGTTCCATTAAGGAATGTAGTGCTTGGCGGATATGGATTAGGACCAGATGGGTAGTTAGGAGCAGTAGTGCTAAAGACGCCGCCGTTTACTACCTTGTAAATAAAGATGTTATAGACAACATAATCGCCGGTGTTAGCTGTGCCACCACCAGTCCAGAAATAGGGTGTTGCACCTCCCGCTACAGGCGTAGTAGGTACAGTCGTAATTTGAATCGTGCGTAAGCATCCGGTATCCCGGACTACGCGCTCCCTGCCAGCATTAATGTAATCTGTTAATTGCTGGTCGGAGTAAAAGTTTCCATTAGCATCATGCAAGAGTCTTCTGACTTGCGTGATGTAGCCTTGCAGAGTTTGTGACATTGATTTTCCATATTAAGCTGCTTGGCTAAGGACTTTTCCCCCTGCCTTCTTTTGGGAGGGCAAGGGTACTCTTTCCACCACCGGGGATAACGAGTGATTCTTTTTTGGAGCTTGCTCCGAAATTAAGATTTTGGACAAAATAGCCAAACCTTCCGGCACTTCCGCTTTGGTTCTAATTAAACCTAAACGAGCAAGGAATGGTTCTTTATCCATCTCCATGTAACCAAATAAGTGACGAGCCACTTCTACTTCCACCTCCACCGTCTCCCCGATAGGAAAAGCGTACGGTTTAAAAGCATAATCAAAGTGTATGGGTTTTTCCCATGTGTTCGTCACAAATAAGGTTTTCATATTAGAAGCTCACTACATCGCCATAAACACGAATATCGCAAGTACCATTGGTAACAGCGGTATTCACTTTTACAAACAAAGCCTGAACGGTATAACCATTCACAATGGTTGTTGTGCTATACGGGCTAGCAACAGTCAAGTCCTGATAAGTAGTAGTCGCTGTCAAATTGGATAACACGGTAGCCGCAACTACCGCATTACTCGCATTGCCATCGTTAGAAGTCAGAATAGACACATTGGCTGTACCAATATTTCCATTCGGATTCTGAACGGTTACGCGTCTAATAATCACGCCTCCTGAACTAGCGGCATTTGCCCCTGCGGTCAAACCGCCGCTAAGAATAGGAATTGTAATAACAGCATTGCCTGTTGCACCCAGAGGCACGCCAGAAGCGGAAGCAATGGCATAGTTGCCAAAGTTTGCCGCCGTATTTTGTGCTACTGAATCTACGCTAGACATGGCTGCTCCTTATTTGTTGTATGTGCCTGATACTGGTTGACCGCCGTTAGTAGCAAACAATGTAATCGTTGGTGTGCCAGAAAGCACATTAGCGCGTACATTGTAGCCGTCAGCGATGAACAAGCCGCCAGTATTGTTAGCAACAACAACAGCCCAAGTTGCATTGCTGATATTGCCGTCAGTATCGGTATTTAACTCGATTGTGACATTGGCAGTAGGAGCAATGTAGTAGATGCCGGCTGGCATAACAACAGTAGCGTTACCAGCAGCATAGGCTTGAAAATAGCCAGATGCCGCGTTAGTTGCTACATTCGATACTAGGATTTTATTGGAAGCTAATGACATGGTTTATCTCCTTAGATAGAAAGTGAGTTGTAACCGGTCACTTGTGTCATTGACTTAGGCTTGGTATTAACCAACTCTGCAATCATTAACACAGCACCAACATAACCAATCTGCCAGTTAGGTAGAGTGGACTCAAATCCTGTAAATACGAACGAACCTTGGTCATGGATGTACAGAGACAAGTAGTTAGTATTTAGGAAGTACACAGTACCTTCAGGGCAATATGGGTCTGGATAGATTGGAACACCAGCGACCATCAAAGCGCGGAAAGCAGCTTGAGGACCGTTAGAATCGCTATCAAAACCATGTCCGGGGGTGATGACATACTGTTCTTGACCTACAAAGTCTTGAGCAAGCAATGTCCATGTACCAAAACCGCAAACACCAAAGCTAGGCATTTCAGCGCCGTTTTTAACGGTACCAGAAATGTATTGCAGGATGTTTTGACGAGTTGGGTTTACACCACCAGCAGCATATTGCTTAGACTGCCACCATGTGTAGGTGCTACGGCTGATATTACCGTAAGTACCAGAGCTAGAAACGGCTGCTGGAAGACCGATAAATTGTTGATTGTTTGTAGTGTTGGTGTACAAAGCAGTTGCCATTGCATCCATCATTACATTGGTTGCATCGTTCATACGAGCTTCAATCAATGGAATGATTGCTGCGTCTTGCTGAACTGCACCTTCCATACCGAGGAACGGTACTGGAGCAATCATCAATTTCAAGTCAAATTCAGCATTGAAAGCACCTTGCTGGACTGAAGGCTGGTTGAATGAACCAGAATAGTCAGACCATTGGGCGTTCACAAATTGCGAACCCTGAACTGGAACGGTTACTGAGGATACACCGCCTGAAGCTGATTGACTGTTAGCAATCAACGCAGCCATCAATGGTGTGCTGTTATAAAGCTGTACTACGAGTTTGGGAATAAAAGCCCGGCGTGTAACATAAGTCAACTCATTATATTGACTTGTGCCTGTTGCCGGAACAATCCCTCCGCCTATTGGCATAATAAATCTCCGTTAAAAGTAAATATCCCCATTTACTGCGTCTTAAAAACCAATTGGTTTCGGATTTCTCCGAAGTTCCGCTAATGCTTTTGAAGCCTCATCTCGAGCTGCGCCAACTGGGTTCTTGTAGTATTTACCTAGGTCGAACTTGCTGACTGCGCTTGGATTGTAGCCGGTAGGTGTTGGTTCAGCGGATTGTTTCATCCAGTCCCAATACTCTGCGGCAACTTCGTGATTCGTAATACCTTTTTCAAGCATGACTTTTTCAATCTGCTCAATATCTTCATCAGAACTCGCCAAGCCTTTTTTCATTAGCTTGTTACGGCGCTTATTCAGGTCTTCGATAGCATCGCGCTCTCGCAACTGTGCTTCTAATGCCTGTACGCGTTTTTCAGACGCGGAAACCGCTCTATTTGTGTAATCCTCAATTTCTAATTCAGGAATATTCAAATCTGGCTTGGCTTTTTTGGTCAAGCGCAAAAATTCCTTGCGAGTATCAGGGTTCTCAGACAACTGTTGCGCTAGCGCAGCCAATTGGTCTCTTGCTTCAAATGATAGGTCTTCTAAGCTCATAATTTATCCCCTTTTCTGACTTAGATTACTTTTTTGCCATCGCCGGGCTTTTGAACTTGCATCTTGTTCTTAGGTCCGGTTTTGATTGGGCTATCTAAACCACCAAGCTGTGAAAAGCGTGGAGTGTTAGTAATAACGCCGTGTTGTTGCGTATTGTCAGTAGGACGGCGAGGTTGGCTCGCGCCTCTTGGCTTAAATAAATCCATGATTTCTCCTTATTGAGCTGGACTCGGTTGAGGTGTTGGACCCGCCGCCGCCATTGCTGGCATTGGAGGCATATTCGGTACTGCCGGTGCTTTAGACATTGCTGTACCTTCAGGCGTTGCACCACCAGCTTGAGGCAAGTTTTGAAGCATCTGCAAAATTTCAGATTGCTGCAACTCTTTAGTTTTGCCCTTACGAGGACCGATAACTTTGTTTATTACATTAATGGCATTAAGAATTGCTTTACCTTCTTCGCTATCTGAGCCAACGGAAGGAAGCGCTTGCTCTAGCAAGTCTTGAGCCATTGAAAGGTTTACCATTGCGCCTTCTTTGTTACCCATTTTAGGTTCAGGCGTTGACATTGGTGTACCCATTGGAGCAGTAGAAGCATCCGACATACCGTTTGCCTGTGGTTCAGGCGTGATGTTTGGAGCTGGCGCTCCGCCGGGTTGTTGGTTTTTAATCAACTCCATCATTTTATCTGGTGGAACACTCATATATTTCCTTAATTAACAGTTAAATACTATTTATTCTAACTATCACAAATTGTCAAGTGGGGAGGTTTATTTAGTTTCCTCCTCCCCGTAGGACTTGTTTGGTCACCCAAAGCAATCCTTACGGATTACTTGCGAGCTTTACGACCTTTGCGAGCTTTACGCATTTTCATCTCCAATACGAAGGCAGCGACCTATTTATAGGGTAAGGAAGCCACAACCCTTTCTCCCGTGAAGGAAACCTTATCTACGAGTCTTCCGACTTTTTTTATAGCTTTTACGCATCATAATCTCCTAAAAAATTATCCCCTACCTAATTCTCTACCACTTTTACGGGTATCTCTACCTGTAAATGTTTTAATTCCTTGTACACGATACTGCAAATTTGCTGGAGCTTGAGTCTCGCGTAATGAGCTAGTACTTACCCTAGGCTGGTCCGCCTTAGGAGATACCGTTCCTCTAGTTGCCATTATGTGCCCTCCGCCAATTTCAAGTCTGGTTTACCACCTTTAGGCTTTGGCTGCGCTGGTGTTGCTGAAGCGGCGCCTCCTGCCTGAGCTTGTGCTGCATTTTCTTCACGCTTCTTTAATCTATCTTTTAGCAATTCTTTCATTGGTGGCTCAAGCAAGTCAAGTAAAGATTGCTTATCAATAGCTTGCGCTTTAAATAGATTAAATGCAAGCGAGCGCAAATCTTCAGTAAAGATTGGGCTATTAGAGTGGGCGTCCACCTTAACCACAAAGTCTTTAGTAAATTGCTCTGCAATAAATTTGTTGCCGTACTCATCAAGGAAGTGAGTATTGTCGTAGGCTTGCATGAGCTTGAGATACAGCGTTGCGACTTTCTCTAAACTATCTTCAACAATGAGAGCGCGTTTCTTAGCGCGGCTTGAACCAAGTCTAGCCAATTGGCTTGCGTGTCCAGCGGAGCGTACACCTTGCTCGCCACGACCACTAAGAACGCTACTGATACCGCTAGCTTCAGCGAACATTGCATCAACTTCATGTATCACCTCAAAAAGTTCTGGCGGCATATTAGGCGAGAGTCTGTCCACTTTGCTGTTAGGCATATCGTTAGACACAAAAGACCCTGCGCGCTGGAAAGCAAACGCTTTCTCATCGGTAATGCCAGTAAAGCCAGTAAATACGGTTGGTGGGTTTACTTGTTTAGAAAGCAAATCCAATACCTCTGTCATACGGTTGTTACGCAATCCTTGTAACTGTACAAGGCGCTGAACCTCTGACAAGCCCCAGTAATAATCAAACTGAGGGTTAGGAGTAATCTGAACAAAAGGACATTCGCCCTTTAGAAATAAAGACGCGCCCGGACGGTCATAAATAACTATATCGGGGTCTGCCATTGTTACTACTTGATAGTCTTGAGTATCGTCATTCCATACCCAAAGTTCGTGCATTTTGATTGTGTCTTCAGCTACCCGAGCTTTATAACGATTCATGCCAGCTAAGTCTAAATCCACATTACCGTACATCTCAGGTTGAGACTGTGACATGATAATTCGATTAACGCCTTCAGGAACTTCATCGGTTTTAGCGTGATAGCCTGAAGTGACTCGCTTAACAATCTGCTCGCGCTTAGGATGCTTGTACAGTCTGTTGTACAACTCGCTGCGAGTAATGTAATAAATCTGAACAATGGCTTCTTGTCTATCAGATTGCGGCGTATCTTCGCGCAATACACCCATAGATGACGGCTCAATCATAAACGGATGAATACCGTTATTCATCACCAGTTTTACATAAGTTGTGTTGAACACTAAAGCCCATGTCAATGCCAAGCTAAACACTTGGTCTGCATTGGAATTAAGCCACTCATCATTAAGGGCTTTTGTTAAGGTTGGGACTTTAATTTGTTC
>Ga0208504_1000473_pt1 | contig 10015 bp, 7 predicted proteins | sample CryBogCBH05Oct08_FD_184595 | JGI IMG/M metagenome (GOLD analysis project Ga0208504, IMG submission 184595) | Freshwater microbial communities from Crystal Bog, Wisconsin, USA - CBH05Oct08 (SPAdes) | ecosystem: Environmental > Aquatic > Freshwater > Lake | place: Crystal Bog, Wisconsin, USA...
CTTTTGAACCTTCTTGCCCAGAAATTTTTCGAAACTGGTAAATCCACCAAGACCTCTTTTGGAAAAGCGACCGGTTTTTACTTCGATGGCGTATGTTTCACCTTCCATCTCTAAGATGATATTGACTTCAGCGCCTGCACTCGTGCGAAAGCTTGAAAGTCTATAATCAAAATCCGAGGCAGAGAGGCTCGTGGCAAGTTGATTGAAGAACAAGGTTTCGAACAATAAGCCCTTGCGATCTTCTGAAAGTACAAAATTTCCCAGAAGTGCATTCAGAACCCCGACATCAAACAAAAAGAAGCGTGGATGCTGAATTAAGCGGGTCTTTTCACTTCTTCCGAAGCTATCGAGTTTTCGAATCAAAAGGGTGTCTTCTAGAATTTCAAAAAATCGCTTTGTAGTCTGGCGTGGAACACCAATCGCACTTGAAATCTTGGCAAGATCCAGAAACTTCGATGATTCAATGGCCAAGCGAAAAAGAAACCGAGTAAATCCTTCTACATTTTTAGTGAGTGCTTCAGCTTTCACCTCCTCGTTCAAATAGATCTGGGAATACGATTTTAGAGTTCGCTTGGATTGTCGTAGATCGGGTTCGGTTGAAATTCCAGGTAGCGATCCATAGCTCAGCCAAGATTTTGTATCAGCCTTGTAATTCATCTCACTGCTGATCAGGGGACCGAGCTCGTAGGCATGAATTCGGCCAGGCAAAAGATTCGCACGACCCCGGCGCAACTTCCGGGTGCTAGAGCCCGTTAAGGCAAAGTTCCATCCACGGTTCTCGTCGATCAAATATTGCACTGTGTTAAGCAGAGTTGGAACTCGCTGCACTTCATCGATAAAGACAAGGCCTCCCTGTGGCTGTTCTGCTTGAAGCGTGCTCTGAAGGTATGAGGGGTCCCGTACGAACTCAAGAAACGTCTCCTGATTCGCAAGATTGAACTTCGCTTTCGGTTTCATGGATTTGATTAAGGTCGATTTTCCTGTCTGTCGGGGACCGATGAGGAGTATGGACTTATTGGCCTTTAGGCTTTTACCAATTGCTGAGCGCAATTTTCTCTGAATCATTCCTGAAGAATACAACACATAGTGGTCATAAAACAATGCATTTTTACCACTATCTTTCAAAAGGGCATACTTAAGTCTGCTCTGTAACTACCCATTTTGGGATAAAAGATGCTTGACTTTTACCTTCTCTTTTTTGATGGAGTATGAGTCATTCAAGGTTTTTTTGTGAACAGAAATTCATTCCTTCAGTAATTCAGGTTTTCAATGCCTTCCAATCTTAAGATGTGCTGAGCTCCTGCATCCCCGATTTGATTGTATCTGAGATCTAAAGCGGTAAGATCAAGCATCCTTGAAATATGCTGAGCTCCCAGATCCCCGATTTGATTAGAGCTGAGATCCAAGTTAGTAAGATCTAGCATGCTCGCAATGTGTTGAGCTCCGATATCACCCACTTCATTGTCACTGAGATTGAGGGTGTTGATACCCTGTAATTTGGAAAGGTAGAAAGTCCCTGCATCCTCGATTTGATTATTGCGTAGATACAAGCTAGTAATACCCGACATCCTCGAAATGTGGAAAGCCCCTTCATCCCCGATTTCATTGTAGCTAAGATCTAAGCTGGTCAGACCCCTCATAGTTGAAATGTGTTGAGTTCCTCTATTTTTGATTTGATTGGAGCTAAGATTCAAACTGATAATTCCTTTCATACTTGCAATGTGCTGGGCGCCCGCATCAGCTATTTGATTGTAGCTGAGGTCCAAGGCGGTAAGACCTAGCAACCTTGAAAGGTGCTCAGTGCCCAGATCTCCGATTCGATTGGAGCTGAGATTCAAACTAGTGATACCTACCAACCTTGAAATCTGCTCGGCCCCCGCATCGCCGATTTGATTGTAGCTGAGATCTAAGGTGGCAAGACCCTGCACGCTTGAAATGTGCTGTGCCCCCTCATCACCGATTTGATTGTAGCTAAGATCCAAAGTGGTAAGGCCCAGTACCCTTGAAATGTACTGAGCGCCCGTATCCCCGATTTGATTGGAGCTCAGATCCAAGGTGCTAATTCCGAGCATACTTGAAATAAAGTGAGTCCCCGTAGGTCCTATATGATTGCCACGCAGATCCAAATGGAGGAGTCCTGGCAACCTTGAAATCTGCACAGCTCCTATGTCCCCGATTTGATTCGAGCTGAGATCCAGCGTGCTAAGACCGAGCACCCTTGAAATGCACTGAGCTCCGATATCCCCGATTTGATTGGAGCTCAGATTCAAGGTGATAAGCCCCATCATGGTTGCAATGTACTGAGCTCCTGCGTTGCCGATTTGATTGTAACTGAGATCCAAGCTAGTAAGACCCGGCATTCTCGAAATATACTCAGCCCCCGCATCGCCTATTTGATTGTAGCTCAGAGATAAGGTGTTAAGACCTAGCATGCTTGAAATGCAGACAGTTCCCTCATCGTCGATTTGATTGTCGCTTAGATCCAAGGTACTAAGACCCACCATGCTCGCAATGTACTGAGCACCTTCATTTCCGATGCTATTGTTCCAGAGTTTTAAGGTGACAAGACCTGCCATCTTTGAAATAAAGAGCGCTCCCGTAGCTTCGATTTGATTGTCACTGAGATCTAAGTGGGTAATGCTTGCCATGCTTGAAATGTACTGAGCGCCCGTATCTGCGATCAGATTTCGACTCAGATCCAAGGTTAAAATTTGAGGCATTTGAGCAATGCTAGAAGCACCTATGCTTTCGATGGAATTTTTGGCAAGATGGAATTCTACAATATTCAATAATTTTGTTATCTGAATAATGCTTGCGATGTCATCATTATTGATGCCGTTATTATTAAGACTGAGTTTTTTTAAATTCTTAAGATTCGCAAGCGTGAATAAAAGGTTTTCAATCAATGAGGTGCGATGATTCCGAGCGATGTTATCAAGAGATAGTTTCATCAAGGTTTCAGGAAGAAAATTTAACATCCTGAAATTAAAGACTGAACCAGAAAGATTCAATTTTTTTAGATCTCTATAGTAACTTTTTTTTATGTTGGAAAAAACTTCGGGATGAATAGATCTGTTCGTCATCGATAGAGATTGATGGGAACAAGCCCGACAGGCTTCTTCGAAAATTTGACCTTTATGGTTTCGTGTTAGCATGAAACTGAGGATATCGGATGGTGATAAAAAGTCGAAAATCTTTCCGCAATTATCTTCATTGATAATATAAAAGCCCTTTCCTTCGTTGGTCATTGACCAAGAAGTGTTCAAAGAAAGCAAAGTTAATAATAAAATGAGTTTTTTAGATTTCATGTGAAATTTCCTAGGTTGCTGGTTACTTCAAAGTGCTCTGGTTGGGTTACTGCACTGAGTTTTTTCTGTCAAGTGTTCTTTATTTTTGCTGCTGAACTTTTCTTTCAACGTTTCAAAGGGATGCTCTTAAGTTGGGTTTTTTGAAGTGAGAGGGATGGTGAGACGCTTACTTCATTGAGGTAGCTTCTGCTGCTCATCTCAATACTTCAATGAGTGTATCAGAGCTTCTTTTTTCATGATGGTGGGCTCAGTTTTTTTCTTGGATCTCTCTTTTTCAAAAAGCTAAGATGATTTTTTTGTGCAAGCCAGGCTCTTTGAGGGAGAGTGAGATTGAAATTTGCAATTGAGGAAGAGGGTTTCTGCCATGGTAGGTTTTGTCTCATGTTCGGGCTGTTGAAAGGTTCTCTCACTGGTTAATGCATCAGGTTAAAAGATTCGGTCGTGGGATCAATGACCGGCATTGCTTTGCAGGGAAATGGATGCACATAGCCCATGAGTGTGAGCCTGGAGGGTCTTCCTAAAGGATTTAAGTATGCGCTGAGCTTGGGTTGAAACACGTGCTGAATATGCTTGAAGTCATTTTCTGATCAAGTTTTTTCAAGTGGCACTTCATACTTGCTTGGATGACTTCAGGTTTGGAGATCTGATACTACGACGAATGATCATGGATTTGTGCTGAAGACCGATCTTCTGAGAGCTCTTCAGGAATTTCTCTGCTGAAAAGTTAGGGAAGATGGATAGGCAAGCAGCCATCGAAGTGTTAAGATGAGGGGCATGGATCAAAAAAGCCGAATAAAATGTTGGGCACCGGATTTAGATTTACCCACCCAGCAACAGATTCAAGACGTTGCATCTCTTCCTATCATTTATCGGCATGTTGCCGTTATGCCCGATGCCCATTTAGGGAAGGGTTCTACAGTAGGTACGGTCATTGCAAGCCTTGGTCATATTATTCCTGCAGCAGTCGGAGTGGATATCGGATGTGGGATGGCTGCCGTGCGTCTTCCTTTTCCAGCAGATAAGCTTAAGAAGCTCAAAGAGTTAAGGTGTTCTATTGAGAGATCGGTTCCAACTGGGAGGGATGGCAATCGTGAGATCTCTGTTCGAGTTGGAAGTGCTTTTCAATCGTTAGGATTGCCTCCTTCTATCCCCTATGAAGACAAACTGACTAAGAAAGCAGCTTACCAACTTGGGTCCTTGGGGAGTGGAAACCATTTTATTGAGGTTTGTGCAGACACGGAAGGTGGGGCATGGATCATGCTTCATTCCGGCAGTAGGAACATAGGTAAGCAGTTGGCAGAGAAGCATATTGATGCGGCAAAAGGTAGGTTCAAAGAACGGCTTGAGTCACTTCCGCATCCGGATCTCGCTTATTTGGAGGAAGAAACGGCTGAGTTTCAAGCTTATGTGAGAGATCTGCTTTGGGCTCAGCAATTTGCAAAGCTGAATCGAAAGGAGATGCTCTTGAGAGTGCTCAAGGATGTCTCCCATCACGTTTATGGGGATGCTAGACTCATGAGCGAGGTGGGTTCGCTCTTTCAAGTAAATGCCCATCATAATTATTGTCAAAAGGAAGTGCATTTCGGAAAAGAAGTTTGGCTCACCCGTAAGGGTGCTGTGAGTGCCCGAGAAAATGAATTTGGCATTATTCCTGGATCCATGGGTGCGAAATCTTTCATCGTAAGAGGTCTTGGAAATTCTGAGTCTTTTCACTCCTGTTCTCACGGTGCCGGAAGGAGAATGAGTAGGAATGAAGCCAGGCGTCGCTACAGCGAGAAGGATCTGAGGAAGCAGACGGAAGGCGTTGAGTGCCGTAAGGATCGAGCTGTGGTTGATGAGATTCCTAGTGCTTATCATGATATTGATCGTGTTATGGAAAACCAAAAGGATCTGGTTGAGCCTGTCTACGAACTCAAGCAGCTTTTATGTGTTAAAGGGGCCTGAATGGAATCAACGCTTAGGAAGCAGATCATGGAAATCTTGAAAGTAAATTCTGTGGATGCCCGTACTCTGTCTCAGATCGTTGAATTACCCAGCGAGCGGTCGAATCTCACTTGAAGCACGTTGAAAAAAGTGCGGGGAAGGCTTTTGGAATGGTTCCTGCTTCGTGTAGAGATTGTGATTTTAAGTTTAAGAGCTGAACTCGGACTACCAAGCCCGGTCAATGTCCCAAGTGCAAGGGTGAAGAAATCCGTCCACCTCTTTTTCATATAAATTCAGGACTAAGTTGCCGAGGTACATGAATGCTGAGGGAGTGGCATTTCCTGCTTCGGGATCATGGCTGAGGAAAGCAAGTTGCTCGTTTTTTGTGAATAAAAAAATGCAAAAGGCCCTAGGCGCTTTTTTTGGGCACATTTTGCGCACGTGGGATTCCTGCAGCATTCGTTCGCCAACTCACTTAAGCTTACAGGAGCTTTTAGGCTTTACTGGTTTCAGGATGAGATTTTTGTATTCCAATGAACTAGGGTATTTTTTTTCGGATGAAGCAGTAATTCACAGATATTTCCTGTTTGTACCTTAACGTTTCCTCGTTTCACTTGTTGCTCGAAGGCTCCTTCCACGCAGCGTAAAAAACAGCGTAATCTACCATTGCTTGTGATCGCTAAAACAGTTGCGTCAGGACTGTGGATCTCCTCGATGCATTTTATAAAACTTTGAACTTCTTGGATGATTTGCGCTTCACTGCTTTTCCACTGTTTTTTGGGCCAAAGGCATTGCGTCTGCCAGTCCTCAAAGGGTTTTCTGAAAGTCTCTTGAACTTGTTGGGCGCTGAGTCCTGTCCATTTTCCGTAATCAATTTCATTGAGTCTTTTGTCCACGGTAGGGTTGATTGCCAATTGAAGCTCTTCTTGTACTATGTGAGCGCATTGTTGTGTTCTTCGAAGGGGGCCGCAGTACAGGCCCTCTGGGAAGATCTCTTTTTTTTGAAGATACCTTCCTAGAGTGCGTGCTTGTGCAATACCTCGAGCTACCAGCGGAAGATCACAAGAAGATCCAATAAAAACCACTGGATCTTGTCCTTCAAAGGTGTCACCGTGCCGAGCAAGTATGAGATTCATGCCAAAGGGCTTTTACGATAGCCGTAGCATGCATAAGCTATGATTCCCACGAGAAGGCTGATTCCGAAGGGGGCCCAGTTCTCAGGCAGGAGCTGGAAAAAGAGAAAAAGGCACACACCCATCGAGATGGAGGCGACTAAGTAAATAGCTGGGCATCGAAAGGGCCTTTTTTGCTCAGGATGCTTGTACCTCATGATCATTGCGCATAAGGATACCAAGCTGAAATTCGCTAAAGCGCACATGCTACTCAATTGCATGAGGGTGGCAACAGGGGAAAAGCCTGAAATGATCATCATGATGAACCCTGTGATCAAAATACCGCAATAGGGTGTAGCGAAACGGGCGTGCAGCTTTGTAAAAAAAGCAGGCAATAAGCCGTCCCGAGCAATGACCAGTAAGATCCTGGATTGACCATAGATCTGAGTGATCAAGACAGTACTCATCGCTGCAACGGCTCCTGCAGCTACGAGTTTTGCCCCTAATTCGATGCCATTGCTTCTCATGGCAAAGGCGACAGGCTCTGAGTTGTTCAGGAGCGTATAAGGAACGATAGAGGTCAGGACCCCTGCTACGATGATGTATAAAGTTCCACAGATCAATAGTGATCCAATGATTCCAATAGGTAGATCCCGATTGGGGTTTCGGCATTCCTCAGCGGCACTCACTAAAGTGTCGAATCCTGTATAAGACAGAAATATAAAGCCTGTACCTGCTGCAATACCCCAAAATCCTTGAGGAGCGAAGACCTCCCAGTTTTTCATGTCAATGTGGGGTGCAGATAGCAATATAAATAGAAAAATAGCTCCCAATTTGATCCCCACCAAGAGGCTGTTGAGCTTGGATAGGCCTTCATTGCCTCTGATCAAGAAAAGGGAGAGTAAACCGATAATCACCATTGCCGGTAAATTGACGATCCCCCCTTGTGCTGGAACGTGAGTTAAGGCGTAAGGCAGGTGAATTTGAAAACTTTCTAAAATGCCGAGTAAGTAGCCCGACCATGCAGCGGCAACAGCGGATCCTCCAAACGTGCAAACCATGATAATGAGCCACCCGTCTAAAGTGGCGACCACCTCCCCTAAAGTGATGTAGGCGTAAGTGTAGCCGCTTCCTGCTACCGGAAGCATAGAGCCAAGTTCTGCATAAGTCATTGCTACAAAGATACAAGCAATTCCTCCTAGCAAAAAAGAGAGGGTGATAGCAGGACCTGCATAGGTTGCAGCTGCAATCCCTGTGGTTGTGAAGATACCGGTTCCTATGACTCCGCCGATTCCCAAAAGCAATAAGTCGAAAACCCCTAAGCTTTTATGGAGTTTGCTTTTTTGAGTCTCTTGCACGACTTCTTGTATGCTTTTTATCCGTAAACGATTCATCTTGACCTTCCTTAGATTTGACTGTTGCCAGCACCTAGCGCAGCTATCAGAGCGATTTGAGCATTGGGAGAAACTCTATCAAATGAGAAGACAATTGCAAGTTATTTGTATCGACAATCATTTTTGTTTTTCGAGAAAGAAGAACCTAAAAGTGCTGTGATGACACATCCTATTCCTAGCGTTTGCAGTTTATTGAGTGTTTCTCCGAGTAGGAGAAACGCACAAATAGCACTCACGGCGGGTTCAAGACTCATGCACATGCTGAAAATACGAATAGAAAGTCTTTGAAGTGTGATCATTTCTAAAGAAAAAGGGATAGCTCCTGAAAAAAGAGCTACGATAAAAATCACAGGCAGTTGTCGGAGAGGAAAGGCTTGTGTTTTCCAGATGGCAAGAGGAGCCGTTAAGGCTCCAGCAATGAGCATTCCTGATCCTGTTACCAATAAGGGGGGGGTAGATTTTCCTGCTTTTTGACCGCAAATGATGTAAAGCGACCAAAAAAAACCTCCTAATAATGCATAAAAAATACCCCATTGTTGGATTTCGCCATGCTGATGGATCAAGCTGATTTCCTGATGAGAAATTAAAAGCAGGATGCCTATCAAAGCAAAGATAGACCATAAGAAATCTAATAATTTTTTCGAGGCGATCAAAGAAAGACTGAGTGGGCCTATAAATTCAATCGCCATGGAGATTCCTATAGGAATTTTTTCGATCGATAAATAATAAAAAAGGGTCATCCCTGCCAAGGTGAAGCCATAAAAAAAAATGCGTTTCCATTCTTTTTGATTGATTTGAATTTTCCAAAAAGGGTAAAAACTCAGTAAAAAAAAACCTGAAAAAAGATGTCGCAAAGTGGTGGCAGCATAAGGATTGATGCTAGAAAATAGAGATTTGGTAATAGAGGAAGCTATGTGAATCGATAGCATTGCCAGGATCAAAATAAAAATTGAAAAAAAATGAGACCGCATAATTCACCGAAACTTGCACGAGCAAGAGTAGCTAATATACTCCGATTTTAGAGGAATGCCGAAATTTTATTAGAGAAAAATTTGGAATTGATTTTTTCTAAAAACCCGATTATAGTCGCCGTGCGTTGCAAAAAGTTCAGATCTTTTTGGACTTCCTAGGAGGTTTTAGAAACAATTCAACCATTGACATCCAGGAATCTAAAATTTATACGGTAAGAAACTCAGTCAGTGAGGTCTGACTCAGGCATGGGTTTCTCTCGGAAAACCTGTTCAAAGTCCTTTTTTTGTGAAATGTGGTTTGAACTTGCTCGTTTTTACCAGATAAAGGGATTTCGAGAAGGTCTTCAGGTTGTGCATTAGATAAAACGAGCTAAATTTACAATGAAAAGAGCTTACTGTTGGAGAAAATGGCATCGCTAGCAGTTTGTCTTGATTGAAGATGGTGTTATTATAGCCACTTCCTTTGGGAATTTTATTGCCTGTTGGTAAGTTCTCAGGTTTCTCTGCTTTTAGATGCGATGCATAATCTTGGAGTTTTTGCTGGGTCTTCCAATGAGCGATCGGTTTCATTGAGATGGCTCTTTGGTTTTAGACTCCAGTTCTAAGCTGACGATAGTTTCTAGTGTCAGTGAGGAGTTTTGCAGTTAGGTCACCTGGCTCGTTACTTCAGGCAGTGATCTAGGTTTTGATGGTAAACTTTTTAAGTCGATAAAGAGGTATAGAGTTTGCATCACTGCTTTTTCATGCAATCAGTGGTCTGCCAAGAGCTTTCTGCTGATGGGGTTGGAACTTTTCCTCAACGAGGCGTATTCCTGGTGTTTTAAAAATTCCTATTGCATGTTTTTTTTCGAACGATTCGAGTTTTCTAAAAAGGATAAAAATTTACTCAAAAAGAGCGAGATGAGGAAGGGGAGTGAGGCAAGAGGTAGCCTGAATCGATAAGATTGCTAAAATCAAAAAAAAGAGATCGCATGATTCACGAAAAATTCAGCCTCAATAACTGCAATTTTGGTGAAATACGGGAAAACATTTTATTAGAGGAAAGTTTAGAATTGATTTTTTCTAAAAACCTGATTATAGTGCTCCCTGCTTTGCAAAAAAGCCCTCTTAAGCTGCGATTGCATCAAAAGTTTTTACCATTGGGCTTTCTAAGGAGGTTTTAGAAAAATTTAGCAAGTGGCATCCAGAAATCTAAAATTTACACGGTTAAGAAAATGAGGAGCTAAGATGAGTCAGGGATTCGATATTAAAACCGCGAATTTAAAATCAAAAAAGGTTTTTTTTAAAGTAGGTAGTTTGACCTTTTT
>Ga0208504_1000485_pt1 | contig 9765 bp, 7 predicted proteins | sample CryBogCBH05Oct08_FD_184595 | JGI IMG/M metagenome (GOLD analysis project Ga0208504, IMG submission 184595) | Freshwater microbial communities from Crystal Bog, Wisconsin, USA - CBH05Oct08 (SPAdes) | ecosystem: Environmental > Aquatic > Freshwater > Lake | place: Crystal Bog, Wisconsin, USA...
GAGAAAGTAAGACAAATAAAAACCATAAAAATTTAATTTTTTTTAATTTTTGATTTTTATGTTTTTGGTGCGGAATGCGGGTTAGAAGTTCTAAGCCTTCAAAATCAGAACTTAGGTAATGCCGAACTAGCGATGATTGCTCAATGGTCAGGGCTCAAAAGCCTGAATCTCTCCCATCATCAAATCACTGCTGAAGGCTTAAGCGAGATTGCTAAATTGCAGGAGCGGGAAGATTTAGATCTGAGCTCTAATCAGATAGGCCGCTTAAGTAACGCAGCCCTTCCCCTTCCCAGATGAAACGATGCATCCTTGAGAACAACCAACTCACCAACAAAGATGCTTCTTACCTTGCCCAAATGCCCGAAATGACAACCTTGATGCTTGCTAAAAATCAAATCGGAGACGCTGGAATGGCTCATCTTTCTCATGTACAGGGAATGCTCCATTTATCGCTTAACTTCAATCACCTAGGAGATACTGAAGCGCGTCACCTTTCTTACCTCAAGGAAATCCTCCATTTATCTCTCAACGGCAATCAACTGGGGGATGAGGGAGCCTCTCCATGCTATGACAGACTTGAATCTCGGATCCAATCAAATAGGTGATGCTATCGCAACTCATATTGCCTGCATGGAGGCGATCAAACACCATACCTTGACTCTAATCTGATCGGAGATACTAATGCGAATCAACTTTCTCAAATGACAAAAATCATCCATGAACTTAATGCTATCGGAGAGGCCTGGGGTGGCTCACCTGTTTCGTATATCAGGCCTCATCAACATCGGGGATAACGCAATGGCTCACCTGTCTCACATGCCAAACATTACCACCTTAGATCTTTCTAGCAATCAAATCGGGGGATATTGAAATAACTGACATCACTCGCATGCAGACAATAAGAAACCTGTCACTCAGCCACAATCACATCGGAGATGCAGGAGTAGCTCCCATGGCTTAACTATCAGGAATTACAGCCTTAGATCTTAGCCACAATAACATCCGAGAAGCAGGAGTCGTTCAAATTTTCCGAATGCCTAACATCATGAAATTAACTCTCAACTCAAGTTTTTACAGCGGAAATCACATCGGAGATAGGGGAGCTTTTTGTCTTTCTCGCCTGAAACGCATGAGAACGTTAGATCTGAGCTCGAATCATATCGGAGATGAGGGAGCCTCTCATCTTGCTTGCATGCAATCAATGACCCGATTGAATCTTTCAGGAAATCACATCGCAGATGAGGGAGCTTTTTGTCTTTCTCGTATGCAAGGCATAAAAAATCTGAATCTCAGTTCAAGCGTGCTTGCTAGCAATAAAATCGGAGATGCTGGAGCCGATCATCTTTCTCAGATGCAAGAAATACGTAATGGGGACTTTCAAGGACCCACTTCTGAGGCAAAAAAAACCAAAGACGCAGGAAATTACTTATGGACGATGACAAGGACTCAAACTCCGCTCGAGCTAAAGTTCCTGCGAGCAAGCAAGAGACCTCCATGATGTTTAAAAGGCACACCCAAGACTTTTTGAGTTGGATCCATACGCAATCAACCAAGCTGAATAATTAGAAAATGCATAAAACCCCTATCCCCGAATCAGATACTCAAAATCCGCCTGAGTAAGAAGGCTGCCCGATTGCTTGTCAACGGACTGAATAGCTTCCTCTTGAGAAAAAAGCGCATCGAACGTCGCCTGCTTCCTTCCTTTTAACGTTTGAATTTTTTCTTCAACGGAATCTTGCATCAGGTACCGAAATACCTGAACGGAACGCTTCTGCCCCATACGATGAGCACGATCGGTTGCTTGGTTTTCTGCAGCGGGATTCCACCAGGGCTCCAGATGAAATACATAGCTTGCTTTTATCAAGTTCAAGCCGACCCCACCTGTTTTTAAAGTCATCAGTAAAACAGCTCCCTGAGCTTCTTCTTGAAACCGCTTAAGCACTCTTTCTCGTTCTCGAGTCGAGGTACCCCCGCTCATCGAAAATACAGAAATACCCTCTTTTTTCAAGACTTTTTCCACACGATGAAACGTTGCCAAAAACTGAGTAAAAACTAAAGCGCTTTCACCTTTTTGAGTAATTTCAGCAAGCGCTTCTTTCAAAACAGAAATTTTAGGAGGCTCTAAACTATAACCGACCCCCGGAAGACCCGCAGGATCAGAACACACTTGCCTCAGCCTTAAAAGCGCAGCAAGCATTTCCAGCTGAGTGCGCGAGGCTCCTTTTTGTTCGATGAGATCTTTGATTTTCTGGTTTCCCGAAAGAGCAATATCACGATAAATTTTTTCCTGTCTTTTTTCAAAATTAAGCTTCACCGTAGATTCCATTTTTTCTGGAAGCTCTGAAAGAATATCCCCTTTCGTTCTTCGTAACACCAAAGGTCGCGTTTTCAATCTTAAAAACTGGATATCTTCTTGTAAAACAACATCTGGATTGACATAACGATCGCGAAAACTACCGTAGTCTCCTAAACAACCAGGAACCACAAGATCTAAAAGAGAGTAAAACTCTCCCATATGGTTTTCAAGGGGTGTTCCTGTGAGGCATATTTTAAATTTTGCTTGAATTTTTCTGGAAGCCTCAGAGCGTCGAGAAACGATATTTTTTAAGTTTTGGGCTTCGTCAAAGATCACAATATTCCAAGCTAATTGCTCAAAAAAATCGATATGCTCAACGAGCAATCCATAGGTACAAATCACAATACCTTGTGGATAATCTTGGAGGTACTCATGTAATTTTTCTTTGTTCCTCGAATCAAAGCAGTACAAAGGCACTTGAGGAGCAAATCGCTCAAACTCGGATTTCCAATTAAAGACAAGAGAAGGAGGAACGACAATGAGCACATGACTCATCAGGCTTTCTGTCCTAAGAAGCTCTAAAAAAGCAATGGTTTGAGGAGTTTTTCCCAATCCCATATCATCCGCTAAAATCGCTCCTAGCCTCAACCGGTATAAATCGTAAAGCCATTGCACTCCTATATGCTGGTATGGCTTTAAAGCGATAGGAAGAGTATCAGGCAGTGTAAGAGCAGGTCTCGGCTTACCAAGCCCATCGTAAAAAGTACAAATTTCATTAAATTCAGGATTGTCATTAAAAGTCGCTCCTGAAGATCGTAAAGCTAATAATTCTAAAACCTCACTTCGAGGAAGCTGATAATACTTTTGCTTATTTTTAAATGCACTCGAACCTCCCCCCATTTTTAAGCGTTTCCAGAAATTTTCAAGTCGCTTAATCGAAGGAAGATTTTTTTCAGAAATATAATAAAGCTTCCCTTGATGATCCAAAACCCCATGTTCTTGCCAGCTGGCAAGATTCAAAGGATCCACTTCAATGCCACGAAAAAAAAGACGAGGATGCAATTCAAACCAATCTAAAGGAGCACTCGAAGGAACTGCAACCAAATCCTGATCTTGAGGTTTTTTAAATTCAATTTTTGCTTGAAGATCGGTCGAAACCAGAGACTCCAACAACTTGCCGTCAATGCAAATAGAATATCCTCTTTCATGAAGGGGAAGTAAAATAGAGATCCAATCTCGCAAACCCTTCAGAGACTTTTCCTGAATGCTGTAAGAAACTGCATTCTCTGGAAGAAGCGTCGTGCACACATCCTCTCTGACACCCAAGCGCATGAAGTTTTCAAAGGCACTCGTTCTGATCTTTTTAAAGCATTGAGCTCTCGTTTTTATCGCAATCTGAAGCAAAAGCTGCTGCAATAGTCTCCAAGCAATGGTAGGAGCTTCTTGCCAGTGGACCACTTGATCATAGAGAACGATATCCACACCTTTTTGAAGTCGAAACGCTGCGAGGGTACGCAAGCACCATTTACGCAAATGCAAGGCAGTATATTCGTCTTGCATCTCTGAAAAAAGAGGATTGGCCGGATCTTCGTTACTCTTGCTACCATAGAACACACCCCCCAAACGAAGATCGAGGTAATTCCAAAAATCCTCGTCGGAGTTCAAAACTTGTCCATCCGATCCAGTCTGATCTAAAGCATAAGAGGTAAGCTCAAGCACGACCAGCATGCAAAGCCCCATATTCCTGAACGAAGGAATACTCGGTCTCTCATAAATATTTTGAGAAAGAGGAATGCCTTCCCGAAGCGCAATGATCAAGGGCTCAATAGGCTCAGGTAAATTCCAAGATTGGATGCTCTTTTTTTCTCCTAAGATCGTAGCTTCAAAATCCAATGAAAAACGAAAATCTAAGGAACTACTGTTGAAAGAGATTACGGGCTTTTTCTCTGCATCTAAAACCTTGGGCTCGGGAAATTTCACTTCAATAGCAGGAACCTTCATACGACGCAACGCAGGGTTCAGTTTTTCTTCCACCAGCTTCCTAATGGCATGATCTTTCCTGCACAACAAGTAAGATGACTCTTCTTCGTTTTCATCCAAAGAAGAAGGAAAAAAAAACTGACTCAGGCAGGATAAAGCACGAGAGTAATCATGAAATGTAAGACATCCAGTACGAGGAGCAAGAACGAACCCCGGAAAAAGAAAACGATTCGCTTGAGTTTCTAATTTGAGAAGAACTCCCCCATCACAAAACTGCTCCTGTTGAGCTTCAGGCGATAGCTGACCCGGCAAATAAGCGCTCCATTGAGCGTCGTTCCAGCTATTACTGAATGTTAACTGACGCAATCGCAAGGCACTTCTGCGCTTAGCTGGATCTTGACCTTGCACCAAAAGGACCGCAATACCCTGCTTCTGCGCATGCATCACTATACTAAAAAGAATATCTCGACTCTCGTGAAAGAACTCAGGTTCGCGCTCAATGCGATAGCCTGCTTTTTTTTCAATCTTTTTTTGCTCAAACCAGTACTGCGGATCCAATTCAGGATCCAACGCAATTAAATCTTCTTGTTTGACTAAATCCCCGATAGGAACGACCATGCCATTGACAAAACGGTACTGAAGCAAGTGTCCCAAATAAGACTTTTCTTGTTCAGATCCAAGATCAGATCCATTCAAATCAAATTCATCAAAATCAAAGGGAAAATCAAAATCGTCCAGATCCAGGCTGCGTTTTTGAAAGGGAAACTCTAAGGAATCCCCACGCACATCCCTCTCTCGAACCAGTGAGACTGTGGATGGCTCGATCGTTTCATTAAGTGTCTCTTCAAAAGAAGCCTGCTCTTGGGGATCGCAAGTTTTCCAGTACTCCGAACACAAAAGGATCGCATCCACATCCACCAGACGCTTAATGTGGCTCTCTAAAAGGAGGGCTTGATCTGCAATACTTTTCGCAAGTAAGGCTGTTTTTTTCGCATGCCTCCACGTCAATCGCCAAGGAAGCTCCTGAACATGAAACCCCATCCAAATCAGCAATAGTAAAAGATGAGCATGTTCACACAGATCACTCCCCCGACGATCACTGCAAGTGCAGGTTTGCTGAAGCTCACCCTGAAGTGTACACTGAGCACCCACAGAAATCGATCCCCGAGGAGTCATCAAAGCAAGCACCCAGCGAATATGCTTCCCTGATCTTACCACGGACAGCTGATCCGTTTTTTCAAACCGCTGAAGGAGAAGTTCCGCTGAATTTTTTTGGTAAAAAGAGGAAAAGATCTCTAAAAAGAGCTCATAGGAACTGGTTTTCAAGAATTCTAAATCAAACTTAGTTGAACCAGATCTCAACCCTCCTTCTCGCACCTGTAGACAACACCGTTTATATTTACGCCCACTGCCGCAAGGACAAGGAGCATTCCGACTTACCTTCATCATATTTTCAGACATTGTGTATCCTTCTGGATGATATTCTTCTACCTGCACACCAAACTAGCGTTAAGGATGACTACCAAATATTAAATAACGCCCCCATGCTAATAGATAGCATCAATTGAGTCAAGTTTTTTTGCGTGTATTTTTTGAAGAGAAAAGAACAAGAAAGTTTCTCAATGAATTTAGAGGATTTCTGAAAGACCAATACCCCGATAAACTATATCTAATCAGTTTATCAAAAGCCTGCGGAAACGATCCGGCTTATCCATCAGCCCCTCTTGCCTCAGCTCACCTGGCTTTCTTGAGACCAAAGTGGAAGCAAGTCCCCGTGAAACCATCCCCGCCCGTTTCACAAAAACCTCCTTACCTCATCCTTGAGTCGAAACCCCTCTCCTCTATTCTTAAATAAGTCCATAGATAAAATCTCTCAGCCTCCCATGAGCCCACAAGACCATGGTCCATGAACATTGACTTAAGCTCAAAACGCACGTAGGATATCAGCCGCATGATGACGAAGTTCGCTCATTTTCTTTCTGATTTTTTTTGCTTAAGAAAAAAATTTCTAGTTTATAATTTTGTAGACCGTAATCTTAAAATCAGCTACCGCCGCTCTTTTTTAGGCCTGCTTTGGACCCTCTTGGTACCTTTTTCTATGGGTTGCATTTACTATTTTTTTTTTAAAAAAATTGCCAATATTGCAATACCTCATTATTTACCCTTTGTCCTCAGCGGATCCCTTCTTTGGAACTTTTTTTCGACAAGCATCTTAATGGGCACCGAGTCCGTAGTAGCACATACCGCTTTACTTTCTAAACTGCCTATACCCATGCAGGTTTTCCCTCTCATCACCACGATCACGCATTTTGTGACTTTTTTATATGCGACCCCTGTGATTGCCATTGCACTTTGGATCTCTCAAGTGCCTTTTTCCTGGACGATGCTTCTTTTCCCTTTTTATATCTTGAACTTATGTTTAATGACTTACGGACTTGCGCTTTTGGGCGCTTTGGGTTTTATCTACCTCCGAGATCTCAGACAAGTCATGCAAATTCTCGTACAAATATGGTTTTACACGACTCCAGTACTTTTTGATGCGAAGATGATTCCTGAAAAGTATCAATGGATTTTAATCATTAATCCTGTGGGATTTTTTTTCCAAAATCTCCACGAGATTCTGATCTACGGAAAAAATCCTCCCCTTTATCAAACAGTAAGCGTTCTAGGATGGACTGCAATCATCCTAAGTGCCGCGGCTTTTTGCTACAACAAGGGGAAAAAAATGGCAGTGGAAATGCTATGAGTGATACCATCATCGAGGTTTCAGGACTGGGAAAAAAATTTCGCATGTGGGAAGAACGTGCGGATAATCTAAAAACTATTCTCATTAAATTTGCTCAAGGAAACTTATCTTTGAGAAAAAAAAGATACTTTCACGTACTCAATAATATTAGCTTCAATATTCATCGAGGTGAATTTGTAGGCATTATGGGACGCAATGGAGCTGGAAAAAGCACTTTACTGAAACTTCTCTGCGGAATCTATCAACCGTCAGAAGGCTTCATCCGAGTCCATGGGACCATCGCCCCTTTAATTGAATTAGGCGCTGGATTTCATCCAGAGCTCTCAGGCTATGAAAACATTTTTCTCAATGCTTCCGTTTTAGGTTTCGGTAAAAAAGACATCCACAAAGTGTTCGATGCTATTTTAGAGTTTTCTGAATTAAAAGAATACATTTATATGCCTGTAAAAAATTATTCAAGCGGGATGGTGCTAAGACTGGGTTTTTCCGTTGCAAGCCATCTAACAGCGCCTATTTTACTCATCGACGAAATTCTTGCCGTAGGCGATGTAACTTTTCAAAAAAAATGCCTCAAACGCATTCACGAACTTCATCAGTCAGGTAAAACCATTATTTTAATCACGCATGATACAGCCGCAATCGAAAATCACTGCAAACGCTGCATTGTCATTGATCATCAAGAAAAAATTTTTGATGGAGACGCACGTGAAGGAGCCGCTATTTACAAAAAGTCGCTAGAGCTATCAAGCACACCCTAATTTTCAAGTCGAAATGCACCTGACATACGCTAACGAAAAACTCTTTCCCATCTAAGTTCCAGCAACCGATTCATTCCTTGAAGTATCCAAAAAAAAGACACTGACTAATTTTTTGATACGAAAAAAAATATCTATTGGTTAAAAAACCAATAAAATCAATAGGCACAAATATTGCGTTTATCTATATTATGACCATGTTAAGCAAAAAAAAGATAGCAATGAGCTTAAGCATCCTGTGCTTGATGGGGAGGGAAGCTGCATCAGCCACCACCGAAATAGTAAGTATTAACGAAACAAGCCATTACCATCATCACGTACCGGAAAATGGAGACTGCGGCACAGCAAGCTTTTTCTATCTTAAAAGTGATCTCTATCCTTTGATTCTTAAATACGACAAAGAAAATAAAATTCCCTATGAAAAAGCAATCAAACAGGAAAAAAAGGAAATATCAAAAAGAATAAAATGGTTTCTAAAGAGTGACAATCCAGAAGATAACGAGATAAAAAAAACGATCAAGCAACTGCTTCAGCCCGATCTAAAAGAGATGATTTGGAAGAAGTTTCAAGCGATAAACGCTAACGATCTATGTACCGATCCTTCAGTAACCTTGAGTCCCTACTGGGAAGGTATTACGACAAAAATTCATCAATGGACACAAGGATTAGACGAACTAAACTTAAAGGAAGGATGGTATTATAAATTCTTGGATGAGTATGAAAATGAAAACTACTGGCTTGTAGTCGAGCAGCCCTCCAAAATCAATCGCCCCTCAGGATCACTTCTATTAACTGCTTATATGGAATACAAAAAAGTTCGCATTTGGAAACTCAATGAACAACAAAAAGTTTCAGAAATTATAGAATACGATCCAAAGAATGGAAGCGCAACACCAATGACAATAGATCAAGCCAAGCAAAACGAGAAAAACGTGATCAATATCATGTATAACGGCACAAACCACTACGATCCTATCCTGACACAGGAGCAACAAACAGAATGGGAAAGAAACCATAGGCCAAATACATTAAAAAGTAAATTTCTTCAACTATGGAAGTAGTGATTTTAAAACTCGACTAAGAGAGATTTATCTTGGCTTTGAACTTCAAAGAAATTGAGCCAAGTAAGGATTTCAATATGATGTCATTGTTTCCTCCTATACGCCTAAAATACCTAAAAAAACCTTAAAAAGCTCATTTGAATGCTAAAGAATAAGCATATTTTTATTATCGAAAAATGCTCCTTAGTTTACGTTCCTGATGAGCAACAAAAAACACATCGAGATGTCATGAAATCTCAAAAGCATTGAGTCAAGAAAAAACGGGGACCAAAACTTCATGCTTTCTTTATATAACTCGAGTTTCAAGTTTTTTTGTAACTATTTGATTTTAAAGGGATAAGTAAAATGCTGAGTTTTAAAAAAATCAATAATTTCAATATGTTGCATAAATTTCAGGAAAAAACTTGAAACTCGAGTATAAGCATGAACTTAAACCAAAAAAATAAGGGCCCCTCCAACCGCGAACTGCATTATTGAGATATAAATTAAAAAACTAGTTATACTGAGTCAAAAAAATAGGACAGCCTCAAGATTAAAATTGAAGGAGTTTATCATGCCAACAGGTTACAATCACTTGAATTTATAAAAAAGGTCACAAATTTACGCGCTGAGAGCAACGAAGACATCAACGGCTGAGATTACCCGAGTACTTCAATGCCACCCATCTACCATCACTCGTGAAATAAAACGCAACACTGGAGATAGGGGTTATCGCTATAAACAATGGCAAAGCGGTAGAACGTCGATGAAAGACAAGTCGCACCTGTAAGAAGCTCAACCAAGAAATAATCGAAATGATTGAAGAAAGGATTCTGGAAGGTTGGAGCCCGCGGTATGTTTCAGGATAGTTGTCGCCTCGACCGCTTGGTCACCCTACATCATTGGGTCTAACAAAATTACGCATCACTTTCAAGCCATGAAATTCAA
>Ga0208504_1000495_pt1 | contig 9640 bp, 7 predicted proteins | sample CryBogCBH05Oct08_FD_184595 | JGI IMG/M metagenome (GOLD analysis project Ga0208504, IMG submission 184595) | Freshwater microbial communities from Crystal Bog, Wisconsin, USA - CBH05Oct08 (SPAdes) | ecosystem: Environmental > Aquatic > Freshwater > Lake | place: Crystal Bog, Wisconsin, USA...
GTAATGGGATTCGAGCGAACCAGAGACGCGAATCTCAGGAGTTTCTGAGGTTGATCCGCTAACCGCTTCCACGACAGCGAGCCCTGTGGTCTCTTCAATCATCTCTTGTGTGATGGCACCCAATCGCAAGATTCTTGGGGCTTCGCCGGTGCAATCAATAATGGTAGATTCGACTCCGACAAGTGAAGGACCGCCATCAAGAATCAGATCGGTCTCAGCCATATATTGCTCGAGTTCTTCTTGAACTGCATCAGCAGTTGTTGGTGAGACTGCACCGAATCGATTAGCAGATGGTGCTGCGATTCCGAGTCCGCCTTCTTTCACAAATGCGCTTAGTAAGCCTAGAGCCAGTGGATGCGCCGGTACTCGAAGCCCAACGGTCTCTTGGCCACCAGTAATGAAATCTTTTGCGATAGCGCTGCGCTTTAATACAAGGGTCATAGGGCCTGGCCAATAATCGCGGGCCAATTTAATTGCATACTCAGGAATATCTGAAGACCAATCCCCCATGCGATCGATCGAATCGATATGAACGATTAACGGGTGATCGGCGGGGCGGCCTTTTACTGAATAAATACGTGCGACGGCTTCTGCGTTTTGAGCATCAGCACCGAGTCCATAAACGGTCTCGGTTGGGAATGCGACAAGAGCGCCAGCCTTCATTGCGCGCGCAGCGTCGGCCAACGTGTCGACTGTGCAGACCGAGAGGAGCGTCATGGGTTCATTCTCTCACTTATTTCTCATAACCAATGCGGGTAATAGTGGGATGATTGGCCCATGAAAATTAAGTCGACTCACCTAGCGAGCGCAGCTGGCGTTCTCTTTATCGCCTCACTGATTATCTCGTTGATGACCGCGCTCCATGGATCGATGAATGGGAATCTTGCTAACCCTCGCTATGTCACTGTTACCGGTGATGGATCGGTGAAGGTCACCCCTGATTCAGTTCGCGTCGATGCTTCGGTTTCAAACGTTGCATCATCATCTGCTGCATCGTTGGCGGCGACTGCAAAATCTGCCGATCAACTTCGCGCATCACTCAAAGGTGCTGGCGTTGAAGCGAAATATCTCCAGGCCGTTAACCTCTCAACTAACCCCGAATACTCTTACTCAAATAGTGGCCCAGCGAAGATCACTGGCTATCGATCGACCCAGAACTTCTCAATCGTAATTCGCGATGCGAAGAACTCAGGCTTGATTATTCAGAACGCGCAATCAGCAGTGGGTAATTCCTTATCTATTAACGCCACGAGCCCTTATGTATTCGATCAAAAGATTGCGGAATCCAACACCCGCACATTGGCGATCGCTGCCGCGCGTGAGAAGGCTGTGACTTATGCGAATTTGACTGGTTCAACTTTGGGCAAAGTCCTCAGTATTGAGGAGCAGATCAATCAATCGGCACCGGTCCCGATGATGGCGATGGCTAAAGCAATGGGATCGACTGCAGCCCCGGTTCAGGTCGATCTGGGTCAGCAGACCATATCTATTACCGTGACAACCAAATGGGAGCTGCGCTAACCCCTGATGCTGCGCGCACATTGGGCTGATTTATCGAGTTTTGCCGCACGCCGTGAGTCCGATACCCTTAGCGCTCGCTCTAAACGTCCCCATCGTCTAGAGGCCTAGGACATCGCCCTTTCACGGCGGTAACACGGGTTCGAACCCCGTTGGGGGCACTACCCCCTTAAAGGGTTCATAACTACATAAGTAATAGGTATCCATTGTGGATACGACCTAGCTTTGGTGGAGGGAGACCTTCATCGAATGAGATGCCGGTTGAATGCGTAATAGCAGGAGCCGAGCACTCGGTTAGGCCCAGTAGCGCAGTTGGTTAGCGCGCCGCCCTGTCACGGCGGAGGTCGCGGGTTCAAGTCCCGTCTGGGTCGCGGTTGTTTTTCAGCCAGCACCACAAGCAACACTGGCTCGGTAGCTCAGTTGGTACGAGCGCGCGATTGAAGATCGTGAGGTCGACAGTTCGATCCTGTCCCGAGCCACTCTTGTTCTATTTCTTCTCAATCCAGGGTTTCCACATGGCCACAGAATCCACAATCGTCTTAACTTCAAGAAATTGATTTCTGCCACGCCAACATCATTCGGCAGTGGCGCTATATCGATCAATTTGGATCACAGGTTTTTCAAACATTGATGAGATTCGACAGAAGTTAGGTTCTAAATACGGGATAGATGTTGAAGAAATTAAACGTTTTGCAATTGCAAATTCAGAACTACGCGGTCGAGATGATTTCAATGCAAAGCATGGATTACGCACAGTAGTTAAAGTCGTGACATCGTCAGGTAAAACTCTACTCGTGGTGATGCAACTTGTAGATCCGCAAAATTACATTTGGAAAATTCGAACTGCGCGCTATCTAAACTAAAACTTCTGGGGGATAATATAAATATGGAAACAAAATCTGAATGGACAACTATCATCATCGAACCGGCAGAAGATGATGATGAATTTCTCAAGATGTTTGAAGCTGGAATTCCATTAGGGGATATCTTTTGGAAAATTCAGGGAATTGTTATCGAGCCAGACCCTGAAACTGGCTATGAGCATATGTTTAGTAGCCCGATCTCTCAATTAGGAATCCCCGAAGAGATTCTCAAAGAGAAGGGGCTACTGGGTTACTAGTTACTTTTTCTTGTAACCGGTTGGGCAGGTTGGCTTTACTGCGGTAACTGATTTTGTGCTCTTGCCTTTGACACAGACAATTGTGGACTTCTTTTGTGCTGCCACAGTTGGTTTTGGAGCTGGTGTCGTGGTCACTGGTGAAGCAGATGGCGTTGGGGTTGCTTCGACAGTAGGAGTTGGGGATGCTGATGGAGTTGGGGCTGGTGCTGGTGCGTCTTGTGACAACTTCACTTTGATAAGTGGATTCGAGAAGGTAAAACCTGCTGCTCTCAAATATAACCAGCCATCGTGTTCAGTCACAACTGTACTTGCAACCTGGTCTTTTCCATCTGCAGAGACCACTTCAATTGTTGCCTTGACGGGGGCATTTGAGAACTTATATAGGCAACGAGCGGCTTTTGAGTTGATTGCTAGATCGTAGGTTCCCTTGAAAACAGTTGTCCCATCACTCTCGTAGTGAGGCGCAGCAACTTTGTAATTCAAAGTTCCACTTGCAGAATCAAATGACGGTGGGCCTTCTATATATTGCGTGGCATTCGTTGAGACAAAGCCAGTAACTCCAGCAGATCCGTTAATGCATTCATTGCCAGATCCATTCATGCTTCGAACAGACCACATAGTTTGAACCGCATCTGCTTTATCACCGAGCACCGGTAACCAGAGCAAGAACTCCTGCATGTAACCTTCGTCGTAGGCAGTTAGGTTTCGTAAGAGGCTCCACGTAGAAGGATCCTTTGCTTCAATTTCGGCAAAGCTCCCTGGCCCACCAACGGGAATTTGTCCACCGAGTGGTTTTGGAAGACTGTTGTAATAATCAACGAGTGGCTGAGGTAGATCAGTCTTCTTCGTCCAGTGAGCAATAGCAGGCACTCTGACTGGGTTAGCTTCAACACTGAATAGTTGATTGTCGCCATCGAGTGAAGTGATTGAAACATTTGAATTGGTGATACGACCGCTGAACCAAGGCAAAAGTGAGTAATTGACCTTGATATCCAACTTAAACGAAATATCTGTGGGTATCGCTTCAGGCACTGCACATAGGTTTGCATCATTCATAATGCAGCCAGCGAATTGATACGCACCGCCGCCCACTCCGACTCGTGGGTTATCCCAACCTGTGTAATCAGAAAGCTTGGTTGATAACGGCCAGGTTTCGTAATTTCCCTGGGTTATTGAGACTGCAAAAATTGCAGCCTGCATCGATGTGCTAAATACCGAATCATTAACGCCACCGTAGTTTTGCTTTGTTGACTGCGGATTAACTACAACTAGATAAAGGTCCCCGCTTGCGTGCTTTGCACCAGGGATGTGTACCAGATGTGTGGTTGCTCCCCCAGGCAACTTGAGTGCTGGATCACCTGTGTAATCCAAGCTTCTCGGACCAGGGAAAGAGTCTCCCAAGTTCACATCTAGTTTTGTTCCATCAGATTTACTCGCCTGCAAACTTTGAATACAATTAGTATCAGCAGCAGTTGGGCAGAAATCAAAGAGCGTCGTGGCCTGGAAGAAGTTTGCAGTTGAACAAGCCGGATCCTTCATGCTCTTACAACCTGCTACTGCTGTTATCTTCCCTGATGAATCAAAAGTCTTTGCAATGAGCCCAGGATTAGTAAAACTATTTAGGAAGTTCGGTAATGCAGATAGGCCCATATATCCACCGGCATTCCCTGGTGGCATAGGCGGATTCAATGATTCAGCGGTCGACGAGCCATACGCGAGCGTTCCCGAAGTAATCAACGCTGCTGCAAGGAGACCTATGAACCCTTTTTTTAACATATGACTACTTCCTCTTGTATCCGGCTGGGCAGGTTGGCTTAACGGCCATTACTGACTTAATGCTCTTGCCCTTTACGCAGGTAATCGTGATTTTCTTTGCCGTAGCAGTTTGCTTTGCAACAGCAGCTGGACTTTCAGAGACGACTGGAGTTGGGGACGCCGATTGGGTTGGCGCCAGGGCATCCTGAGTCAGCTTCACTGAGATCGTTGGTGATGAATAAGTAAATCCTGAAACGGCTAGGTGAAGCCATCCATCCCGCTCACTCAATACTGAAGTCGCTGCCTGAGTCGTTCCGTCAGAACTAATAATCGAAACTGAGGCCTTTACTGGAGCATTCGTGAAGTTATAGAGGCATCGAGCTACCTTGGAATTAAGCACCAAGTCGTAAGTGCCAACGTTTGGGTTACCATTTCGATCAAAGTGAGGAGCGGCGACTTGATAGTCAAGAGTTCCAGTTGCTGTATTGAAAACTGGTGGGGCAGCGAGATACATCGTGGAGTTACTACTTACTACTCCCGAAACGCCATCGGTTAGTGCAGCACAAGGGCTATTGTCGATTGCGCCAGTTCTACCTGGGTTGGCCGTGTAGAAAGCCCAAGTCGTTTTTGTTGCTGTTGATTTGTTGTCCGACTCAGGCAGCCATTGAACAAACTCAGTGAAGTCCTCTGTGTCGTAATTGGAAAGGTCATGTTCCACTGAGAGCTTCGTGAAAGGTGCAGGAAAAGTTCCGTCCCAAATCGTGCCACGGGCTCCATCCGGCCACACTTGGCCAGCACGTGGGTCCGTTTGTGACAATAGCGTTGTTCTCAAAGCTGGTGAGATGTCGGTGAACTTTTTCCATACGGTAAAGACTGGAACGTTTACTGATCCACCAGTGATATCAAATATCTGCCCCTTTGGACCATTAGGCGTGATGAGAATATCTGGGTTCGATAAGCGGCCATGCACCCAGCCGGAGACAGACCCGGATAGTTTTACTACTACCCGAATTCTGATGTTGTTTGGCATTGGCCACTGAACTGCGCATTGATGTTGGGCATACCAAAGCGGGCATGATGGCGCGCTAATTGATGGGAATCTTTGTGGATTCGAATTGAAAAGATCAGTTGGCTTAAAAGAAACCGGTGCCACATTTACCTGCAATTGCATGTGCGGATAATTTGAATTTACTGGGTGTGTGTAGTCAAAAACATATGGAATCACTAAGAATTGATTCCCGCCCAAGTGGTTCAAGCCTGGAAATGTCCAAATGCTCGGAGCATAGCCTGATGGAAATCCGATCGACGGATCACCAGTAAATGCTGCATCCTTGGAATCAGCGAAAAGACCTGACGTTGCTCCAGTGAGAACTGCCCCATTGGCAGTGATCGCCTCGACCTTATCAACACAGTCATTTGCAAGGGTGCTAGAGCAGGGTGGTAAGACCGCGTTATATGTGTAATAAGTAGAAGATGAATTCTTCACATCCGCAATTGACTTGTAGAGATCTCCCCCGCCCGCAATTACTTCATTTCCACCTGCCGCCAAAAAAGACCCCATGTGTTGGCGATTCATATCGTCGACGTTAACGCCAACCCAACCTGGATTGGCATCAGGAGGAAGTGGACGAGTTGCAACTTGTTCGTCAATAAAAGTATCGGCTGATGAGTAAGAGGTTGTTCCGAGAAGAATGCCTAAGATCGCCGTGGCAGCAACTATTATCTTTTTCATTTCTTCTTGTACCCCACTGGGCAGGTTGGCTTTACCGCTGTCACTGACTTTGAACTCTTGCCCTTTACACAGGTAATCGTGATTTTCTTTGCAACAGCAGGTGCCTTTGTAGCGACCGGAGCGGGTGCTGGGCTTTCGGAGGCAACAGGAGTTGGGGTTGCCGGGGCAGATGGAGCCGGAGTGGCTGCAGGAGCCGGAGTGGCTGCAGGAGCCGGAGCATCCTGAGTCAACTTCACTTGAATCGTCTTATTACTAAATGTGAACCCTGAAGCAGCCAAACTCAACCAGCCATTTGATTCACCGCTCACAGTTGTTGCAACTATGGAATCTCCTGTACCGGCAACTGAGATCGTTGCCTTAATTGGAGCATTCGTGAATCCATAAAGACAGCGCGCAACATCTGATCGCATGACCAAGTTATAAGTACCTTGGACCGGCGTTGTTCCACCAGGCATGTAATGTAATCCGGAGACGTGATAATTAAGTGACCCATTCTCAAACGAAGGTGCATCTCCGTCATATGCCATCGCATTGGTAGTCACAATTCCCAAAAGTTTTGACTTGTCTTGGAGACACTGACTTCCCGAACCCCACGACGTTGTGCTGAAGTTCCAATAGGTATTCACTCCAGAAGCAGTGTCGTTAACTTTTGCTCGATAGTAGTCAATAACGGGAAATGCATCATTGGGGAGACCTGCTTGTGGCCCGGTTCCATTTCCATCATCTAACGTTGGCCAATATCCAAGATTCTGATACCAAATTTTTTCCTGATCATTCAAAGTCGCCTTCGGAATAACCAGAGCCATTCTTGGGACCGACACAGGGGTTCCCTCAACGGTCACAGAGGCATCCCTCTTAGAAAAGTCAGAAACATTTAATACTGGATCCTTTAAACGACCCCGGAACCATCCACCTACCTCTTTGGACAAACGAAGTTTTAATCTTATCCGAGTTCCAGCTGCGAAGTCCTGGGCAACTCCACATAATCCATCTTCTTCGTAAACACACACCTGTTGATATTGAGAGTAGGTATAAGGGGCAGTTGGAGTACCTTTCAGATTTGGATCGATCCGTTGCTGGACGTAAGGGCCAGTTACTTCTTTATAGGGTGTGACCCCTGCAGAAAATTCGCCAATCCCGAATGCACCGTTTTTAAAGTAAGACCGAACTATCGGTGAAAGTGCATATGTGGTCAAACCCGAAGCAGACGGCATTCCGGGAACATCCCACAGCGAAACATTAGAACTTCCAAGGTAGTTGTATTCAAGACTTGGGGGGAAAGTGATTCCACCAGCGACGCGAATTAGCCGTGCTTTCACCATTTCACCGCCGTTACCGATTTCAAGCGACTCAATACAGTCGTCAGATGTCGCAGTTGCGCACGGTGGGAGATATGAATTAGCAATCATCCCAGATGGTGAATTTTTTGGATCGCAAATGGGATCAGTCAATCCCGTGCAGTACTGCCATGTGTTTTTCTGAGTAGAGGAGGTAACTTGCCCTCCCCAAAGTCCAAGAAATGCAGTGTTAGAAACATTATCTTCAACGACATATTCAACGAGATTTGAAGGACCAACGTTTAACCGAAGAGGATCAAAGGCATCTCCAGAAGCTTGAGCTGTTCCTGACACAATTCCAGTAAGAACTATTCCGACTAAGACGATCTTCTTAAGATTCATTTTCATCTCTTCTTATATCCCGTCGGACAGACTGGCTTAACACCAGTGACAGTTTTGATGGTCTTGCCTTTGATACAAGTGATCGTGAGCTTCTTGGCAACTGTTGGTGCTTTCGTGGCAACAGGGGCTGGTGTTGGGCTCTCAGAAGCCACTGGGGCTGGAGAAGCCGTAGAAGTTGGTGCAGGAGCCTCTTGAGAGAGCTTTACTTGGATCGTTGGTGATGAAAAGGTAAAGCCATTAGCTGAAAGGTAAAGCCAGCCGTTCTTCTCATTGGCGACTGTTGTGGCGACGTTATTGGAACCATCAGCAGATACAACGGAAATCGATGCCTGAATTGGAGCATTGGTGAATTTATACAGACAACGCGCCACATCCGAGCGGACAACCAAGTTGTAACTTCCTCTGAAGACAGATCCATCTGGGTTGTAATGCAGAGAAGCGACTTTGTAATTCAATGATGTCCCATCAAAAGAAGGTGGACCTTCGGAGTAAGCCGTTGAATTAGTAGTCACGATTCCCTTGACCCCTGTGCCGCTTGTGAAGCAACTTGATGTGGAATTGTTTGAGGCAAGGGTATTAAATGTCCAAACTTGTGGAGACACAGTTGCCTTGTTTCCAGTGACATCTGAAAGTGCCTGTATCGCCTCTAAAGCAGAGGTACCAAATGGAGCTAGAAGCATGGTGCCTGTTCTGACGGGAAGTGGGTCAGAATTGATACCAGCTCCTGCACACTTGAAATCTTGACTCGCTTGAGTCTCACACTTGTTCCAGAAGTCAGTCACTGGCTTAGGCAAGTTATTCCATAGGTCACCGTAAAAGGCCACAGGCACTTTGATAGGTAGTGCGGTTACTCGCAACCGTACGCCTGATGAGAGCTGATCTACTCCGATCTCAGGACCGTCCATTCGACCATGGAACCAAGTTACTGGTTCATGCTTGAGTCTGACAGATAGAGAAAATTTGGTATTAGCAGGAAATGCATGAGGAAGTAGGCAACTTGCAGGACCATTCAGGTAATCACCCAGCGCAAATGCACACTTATATTTTGCATCACTTGGAGTCACGTAGTTATGACAACGATTGTTGTAATGATTTCTAACTGGGTCAAGCCAGGTCTCACATTTAGCTTGCTGTGAATCAGCGCCCCCTGCTAGTTCTGAAACAGGAGTGATGTCAGCACTAAGACTTTGAGTTCCGGGACCATTTTGGAAGGCGTATCCCGATAATGAAACTCTGACAACATACTCGGTTCCAAATTGATGTGGAGCACCTTGGATATTCCAAATACCGGGATTTGCATTATCTGGAATTCCTAGCTTGGGATCCGGCGCGAAATTATTTGGGTGATGATCGATCGTATATTTCGAGAAGACTCCAGATGCAACACGTCCGTCAGGATTGATGGCAGATAGAGAATCCACGCAATCGCTTTGGTCCGTAGTTGTGCATATTGGAAGAATCGCATTGTATTCGTAGTTATCAGCACCAACACAGTCTGGCTGACTCGTTGAAGTGCAAACGTAACGATCAAAATTGTTTGGATTTGAATCTCTATTAAAGAATCCTGCTAGGAGATCGGAAAATGTGCTATCCGAGCTACCTGTATTTTGAATACTGATGCCATGGTAGGAAGTGGTCTGAATTTGCGGGGTTAGCCATTGCTCATCTTCGATAGGCGCAGCAGAGCTGGTTACCGTAGCTAGTCCGAAGAATAGAGAGGCGATTAATAAGAAAGAGATCTTTTTCATTTTTTCTTATATCCCGTCGGACAGACTGGCTTAACGCCAGTCACGGCTTTGGTGGTTTTGCCTTTGATACAAGTGATCGTTGATTTGC
>Ga0208504_1000503_pt1 | contig 9521 bp, 10 predicted proteins | sample CryBogCBH05Oct08_FD_184595 | JGI IMG/M metagenome (GOLD analysis project Ga0208504, IMG submission 184595) | Freshwater microbial communities from Crystal Bog, Wisconsin, USA - CBH05Oct08 (SPAdes) | ecosystem: Environmental > Aquatic > Freshwater > Lake | place: Crystal Bog, Wisconsin, USA...
GAGCAGACTTACAAATACAGGCTTCGTAACAAAACCCACGCAACTCTTCGGTTTTTATCTGTTAGTCGAATCAAAATGCAGTCATCAAGCACACACCCAACTAGTCAATTTTCTCCAATAGCTCTCGGAACCTATTTCTTTCATTGGAGCTGCATGCAATGCTCAGTAGTTTGATGCATGGGAATTGTTTCAGCTTGAGGAACTAAATCAACTGATTGAATCGATACGTAATGCTGGTCTACCGATTCATTCACCGAGACTACCTCAACTACTTGATTCTGAGGATTCACTTCAAGCTGCTGATTCGACAAGTCATCCTGTTCCAATCTGACAACATCATCTCCCGTAGCACAAATTCCAAACTCATTGGTCATTGTAAGACAAATGACAAATGAATAAATCATTTTCTTCACTTAAACCTCCATTTAAAAATAAAATCGCATCACCAAGGTCAACGAAGTGATGCTCGAACAAGATCTCAGCCTCAGGATAAGTGAGTTGCCAAGTTTTCAAAACAGACGAAGAAAAAATAAATTCGGGGTCATGGAAAATCATAAAGTTTATTCAAAATAATGTATCAAAAAAAAGTTCACAGTAAAGACGATCCTAATCATTGAATTTCGTGGGCTCATCCAAAAATCGCATTACGTCATCCTGGATAGGCTCTACGACTAACTTGATATCTTCTGATTATGCTAATCATCTCTTTTGCTTCGTCACTTTGAAGTTGATCACACACTTTTTGAAGCTCTTCACAACCCGGGTATCTAGCTCTAAACCTTTGAATTTCTTGCATATTTTCAACTAATTCCGTGAAGTCACGTCCAGGCTTTCCGTAAGCCACTCGAAAAACATCCGCCATTTCGACTAGCAAAGTTATTCCATAATCACGATCTAGAGACCCATCCGGTCTACGTCCATGAAGATCATATTTTCGATTTATTTCTTCAACTCGAGCATCTACGAGATCATGAATGGCTGCACCCATGGGAATTGCTTGAGCTTGAGGAAGCACCTCCACTCTTTCGGCCTGTACATAATCCTGACCTAGCTGATTCACCGAAACCGCTTCAAGCACCTGAGTGCTAGGACTCACCTCAACCCGCTGATTCGGCAAGTCATCCTCCTGCAACGCGACAACACCACCTCTCGTTGCACAAACTGCGAACTCATTGGTCATCGTAAGACAAATAACAAGTGTATAAATAATTTTATTCATTTAAACTCCCTATTGAACTAAACAAAACGAAAGCAACGTATTCTTCAACAAAACAAACCCTAAAGGCATACGGTAACCGTATAGCTTGTTGCACAATGCATGTAGAGTGATACCGATGATGATTTGCCAACACGCTTTTCATATCACATAAAAATTTTAAATCAAATCTCTCTGGAAATGAATCTTACAGCCCCTAAGCCCATACTTCTTAAGAACTAATCAAACTCGAAGCCTCTCTCCTTCAGGCGCACATGAGTTTGAGTTTTTTCAACTCTCTGGTGTTGCAACAAAAGCAACAACCAGACGTCCAGTAGAAACATCATCCCTAGTTTCGGAACCCTGATCAGTTCGTTGAGGCACTTCAGGAGCCGTATTTTCAATGCCAGCCCTCATACTTTCCGACTCACCCCCCAATTCCCCAGCAACTTCTTCAGCTCTCCGATAAAATTTATCATTTGGACCGTAAAGCGATTCCCCCTCCTCAAACTTATACTGCAGAAAGCCTAGAACGGATTCAAGTTCAAATAAAGATCCTCCGACTGCAACACGCAAATTAATCAGCAACACGTCGAGCAAGCGATCATCATTATTCACCATGACTTCACCATACTCCCCTGCTGCATGAGTAAGAGACTCACGCACCTTAGCAACCTGCTCTATTGACTCACCAAGGCTATGAGTCTGGCTTTTTAGAGGCCAGAACTTCCATTTTTGCGAAGTCTTACTGTCATTCTCATTATTGGTAATTTCTTGCTTCCCTAAAAATTCACGCATAACTTCAAGATCTCCTAGAACCCCACCAATCACATCCAGATTCTGTTTGACTACTTCAAATATAGGATCTATAAAGTTAGGCGAATTTAAATTATAGCTCCTCGAAAAACTAGCTAATCTCTCCTCTTTAAGAGATTTATAAACCAAAGAAATCCGAACTATTAATTCTCTCAGAACTTCATTCTCACTTTCTAAACTATACCTTAACTTCGACACACATACCAAAGCTTTAATCTTTCTTGCATTTTTAGGATCATCAGGTTCCTGCTCCCCCTCTGAACCACCTACTAATGAATCCTTTCTTCTACTCAGCTGATCTTTTTCAGCCTCTTTCTTCTTGAACTCTTCCTCAAGTATAACTTTCACCAACTCTTGCAATGTTGGGGGTCTTTTCGTCTGCTCATCACAAGCCGACACCAAAGTAGCAACTAGCAAAAAAACAAAGATTCGAACCATAAATAAAATCTCCGAAATCAATCAGATAAAAACCACTGACTCCGAATGCCACACTCTGAATCCTGACTCAAGTTAAAAACAAAAAAAACCCACTACCAAAAATTTAAAAAATCAATAAAATTTAAAATTAAATACGAAGAAGATAAAACCAATCTCACACCCCATCGATCAGAAGGCCGAGAGTACCTGAGATTTTAATATATTTAGTTGATATAAAGAAAAGCGAATAATAGAATATGCTAGAAAAATTCAATTTATCTGGTGAATTTATGACTCTCAAACTCTCGGATGCAGGGTGCATTCTATCCAGAGACCCAGCGAAGCGTTTACTTCAAGCTCAAGATCTTCTGAACTATTTCAAAATAGTTGATTTGGCGATTGCTCAAACCAGGAAGTTTGAGCAATCGGGCAGGAAAGTATCATGCCTAACCAAGCATGAAAACTCTTGACCTGCCCAACGCCTCTTGCCCCGTTGTATTCAAGGCTTGAGTTTGAAAGGACCCTTATCCCCCAAACCTATTTCGGGATCTGCTAAATTCTTCAGCTCTTTAAGTTTGTTACGAACATCCTCGGGAAGACCCGTTCCCGCACTGCCTGTATAACCAAAAAAGATACTCTGCTCGTAACGACGATAACAATCCACAGCGATCGCTTGATGAGGGGACTTGCGAATACAGGCTTCGTAGTAAAGCTCATGCAACTCTCCCGTTTTTAAAGGATTCAGAACTTCATACGAAATTCCAGCAAGCAACAAACCCTCATCCAAGTGATCAGTTTGAAGCGCTACCTGTAAAAAATCATGCGCTGAAGCAGATGCTCTTAAATACACGACATCTGCCGTACGGTCCATGGGATACCTTTGAATAGCCTTCGCTTGATCCATCAATCGCAAGGTTTCTAAACGAAATCCCTCAGGAGTATTGGGTTTCTTCCCTCCCTCCTGCTTCCACTTGCGAATAGAATCCAGCCAAACTTGAGCATCCGCCTTCAAAAAAAGAGGAGCTTCTTTCCTCCGAAGCACTAACTGCACAACGTGCTCTGCTTGATCAGGATCTTTTTTCACTCGAACCGCTATGCTCAATGCCTCACGAACTGCATTTCTCCAATCCAAAGAGTAGCCAGCCTGAGGTTGAGGATTCTCAAGGACTTTAAAAAACTCCTGCTGGGCTCGATCAAATTGACGACTTGCAGTAAAAAACCGACCTCGATCAAAAGGTGTCAAGGAGGCACTGCTCGGTTCAAACGGAAGCTTAGAAAACTGAGGACCACTCGCATTTCGTGTATGGCAAGCAATACAATAGCTTGGCAATGTACGTAAAAGACTACGAGCGTACTCCCGCTGATTTCTTTTCAAAGCCACAACAGCCCTTCGAGCTTCCTGGGCTAAAAGACCAGAAAAAAGACCCATACTAGGATCGGGATCCACTTCTTGAGCAGAAGCATTCTGATTCAATAAATGCGCAAGCTCAGAAAGCTTACTTGCTTCTTTTTCAATACGACTACGATTCGAAGGATCAGCAAACCGGCTATCGCTCGTGACATCCGTCAGCAAATCGGCCAGGATCTTATAAGAATCTTGCATCCGCTTGCTCCACGTAGAAACTTCAGGCTTCTTCTCTTGAGCGATACTCCAAGCTGAAAAAATGAAAAAAAAACAAAGGACCCACTTCACGCGCATCCCCCCTTAAATCTAGTTTTCAATGGACTTAAAATGCTTTTCCAAGACCTCACCTAAAACACGAAGAGCATCATTCGTAGTAAAAATACCCACAACTCTTCCATTTTCTTGCTGAATAACCGCACAACCATACTTATGCTCAGCCATTTCTAGCACTACATGATCCAAAGCAGCTGTCGGAGAGACCGAGTAAGGATCAGGAGTCATCACATCCTCCACACTCAGCTCACCGGGACCCTGGAAGGAACTCGCAAGCTTGATATCTCGGTCCGTTAAAACTCCTACCAGCTTCCCTCCATTTTGGACCGGCAAATGCCGACAATTGTACTCCCGCATCATCTGCATCGCAAGCTTAACGCTCACATCGGGATTAATGGTATGTGGCATAGAGGACATATACTTTTCAATCTTAGGTATAGCTTTCATAGTTTTCTCCTTGTATGGTATACCGAGTACCACATGACAAAACAAAAATCCACCTCCATTCAGAACATTTCGTATCCCTTGACGTAAAAAAAATCTGAGCAAGAGCATTTTTTAGACTCTAGACAATCTTAGGAGAAAAAATGGCAAAGAAAGAAAAAAAGAACATAGTTTGGTCTGTCGATCCCTTTGAAGAAACTTCAGAAACAAACCCTCAAATTTCCATGATTCTGAAAAAACTCCTCCAACATGGATCAAGTGTTCATCCCGTTTACGTTTTAAGCCCCGATGAGTACCAAACAGAGCTCGAATGGAATGCTCCCTGGTCCAAACAGATCCGCCCTACCACTCAACGTATCCTAGAAAACTACTTAGAAAAAACACAAGTCCAAGGACTCAAACCCCCGCAGGTCATCATTGAAAAACGACCTTCTCTCAAAAGAGCCGTTCGTGCTTTAATCAGCTATGCCGAACAAATTCACGCTCAAACCATCCTCGTTGGCACCCACGCGAAGCAGGGTATTTCTCGATTTTTTTTGGGCAGCTTCGCTGAAACTCTTTTATTGCATTCAAAAACACCCGTCTTAGTTGTAGGACCTCATTCTGAGTCTCCTCAAGGCACTTCGGAGAAAATTTTATTCGCCACTGATTTTAGCTCCAACACTTCCTCAACATTTCAAAAAGTACTCCATTTAGCCAAAGTACAGCAAGCAGAAATAACCCTCTTTCATTGCCTCCCCCATCCTCTAGAACCCTTCGTCCAATCGGGAGTATTTTTGCTAGGCGGGGGATACTTATCCTTTCCAGATTACTTAACTCAAGACGAACAACGCAAACGTCAAATAGCTCAACGGTATCAAGCTTCCGCAAAAAAACACGGAATCACCTTGCATTTAGAATTTCATCCAGGAAGAGGCAGCACCGCTGAAGCCATCATCCAGCAAGCACAAAAAGAAAAAAGCACCCTGATCACCATGGCCGCAGAAAGTGGCCCTATCACCACTACCCTGATAGGAAGCATTACCCGACAAGTAGTACGTTCAGCGTGCTGCCCGGTATGGGTACTTCGCGCCCCTTAATTCAGAAACCACAGTCTTTTTCAACAAAGCTCGAACTAAGGAAGCTGAAGCCAAAGAAGTACCCTCTCCCATGGCCGTCGCTGCTCCCGCAGCCACACCAAGACGCATAGCGTCTAAAACAAGAGCAATGTCAATGGCAGAAAAATCCTCCACCCTGCTCAATTCCTGTTTCGCAAAAAAAGAAGCCAGGGCCCCCACCACCGAATCCCCCGCTCCGACAGTCCCTCGAGGCTTGATTTTTGGAGGAGCAATCAACCAAGCTCTATGCCTCCAAATACAAAGCAGCCCTTCGCCTCCTAAAGAAATGCAGACCATTTCGACACTCTCTGAAAATGTTTGAGATTCTTGAATCATCTGAGAATAACTGAGATTTTTCTTTCCTACTAAAACTTCAAATTCGGATTGATTCGGCTTAATCAATAAAATCTTCACCCCTAAATTCAATAAAGGCTTCAAATCGTAAGAAGGTATATCCAGAATCAAACCCCAGTTTTTTTTCTGAGCTACTTGAATCAATCGAGGATAAAAAGATGGATCTGAACAGGCACTTCCACCCAAAAGCACAAGTCCCCTTTTTCTCAACTCACAAAACTTTTTCAACAAATCTCGTCTCTCAGAAGGCTTGACTGAGGGACCGGGAAAGGTCAATCGAGTTTGCTGATGATTTGCGTCATTGGTCACCGTGACATTGATTCGAGTACTTCCCTCAATACGCGTAAATCGCTCTTGTAATCCTTCTTTTTTAAGTAATTGCTTCAATTGTAGACCCGGACTACCCCCTAAAAATCCAAGCAGTAAAGGCTTCCCTCCTAAACGATGAGCAACCCTCGCAGCATTGACAGCATTCCCCCCAGGATCGATACGAGAAGCATGGACATAATTTTTCTCATTGGCGACAATGGCAGAAACATGCCCAGAAAGATCTAACGCCGGATTCACCGAAACAGCATAAATAGCGTGCATACCCACAAGGATCTACCCTTCCACAAAACCTCATCAAGCACAAGAAATCACTACTGTCTGCCCCAAACCTGACGGGCAAATGATTGAACGATCAGTAGCAGGATACGTGGACCTGACCCCATCCCCTTTGCTAACAGCATCTAGAACTGACTTTTTCAAAATTCTCAAGCATCCTTCTAGGTTTACTATAATACAGCGAAGAATCGACCAAGAAAATTTCTAGCCCTGGTTTGTCTCAAGTCTAGACCCAAAAACTGCATTCGACGTCAATTCATGGTCAAAATCGACCATGAATTGACGTTGGTTTTCTCCCCAGATCCAAGACCTCCTTAGGTCATTGCATGCTCCAAATACCCTGATAAACACTATCGATGGAATACTTCCCTATCAAGCTGTGGCTTGGTTACATACCATGCCGTATGCTCTACTTACGTTTCTCCTATCGAACTCATTAATCTTTTTGAACCCTTTTTTTTCGAACGCGCTTCCAGCCATAACCCATTCTATTCAAGATATTTCTGATGGTATTATTGCAAGGAAGATCCTCAACACGGTAGCCGTAGTCTTTTTGTAACGCTTTGGCCACTGCTTTTGGCTGTTATTTTTTTATAAATTAATACAATTTCAATAGATGGATTCGCCTGTATTTTTTGTTCCACAATAGAACGAATGTTTTCTTTTAGCTTGGGATCCTTTTCCTCTGATTTTTTGTTTCCACGAGAACTATAATCATCCAAAAAAATGAAGCCACCCTCCGATTCACAAAGCCCCTTCTTAATGGTTTCCCTACCCCAACCAAGGACCCTTTCTGCATTTCTTGCATTTCCAGCAAAATGATCGCGAGTTGCTTGCGCCATAAAACTTCGCCTGCTGGGGCCTTTTAGCTTTTTGGCTGCATTTTTCAGTGTATTGATAACAGAAGCATCGCTCCATTTTATTTTAGTGTTGATCTTTTTTTTTAGCATATTGTCTCGAATTCTATGATAGACAACGACCAATATCAATGATGAAATAAATAGCATCGTATGAAAGATTGAAAAAAACTTCAGAATACGGAATGAAGATTCCAGGGAACCTGAAAATCACAGGCCTTCGGTGAGGCACCCGGAATGGCGAGTAGCAAAAATCAAAAAAACAACGCAGCATGGTACATTTGTTCTTTGGGATCGAAAACTCGGCAGAATCGAGCAAATTTGAAGAGACCTGAAATTTGAAACTGGATTCAAAACAAAGCGAACTTCGAAAAGACTCCGATGCAACGAAAAAAACAGGCCAGGAAATCGCAATGATGAAAAAAAGCTGAGCAATTCAATCAACCACGAAGCGATGCTCTTGACCCTGCTGAGTCCTCTTGGGTGAAGACGTCAGTCTCATTACTATAAAAAGCAGGAAATTATACTCAATCATTCATGCACATCAGAAGTAGATCCAAAACCGGGGACAGCAGAGGGTACAGGAAATTTAATTTTTTTATACAGCGAGCTTTTCAATGATCGCCTCCTGCGACTCCAATAGCAGCGCTACTCACAAAAAAAAGAATACTAAAAAAAATTGATTCAAAAACCTTTTTAAGGTATTTATTTTTTCGTGAAAAAATTTATTTTTTTTTGGATCTCAGTTTCTCTGTACCATTCTTCTTTAGCTGTCGCGATGCATCGTAGTATTGAAATGACGTCTGAAGCCTCCTATCGGCTCAAGTTTGCCGGAGGAACTGTTACCGATACCGAGTTCTCCGAAATTTTTCAAAGAAGCAATTTTAAAAGTATTGAAAAATTAGAAATTTCAGATTCAAAAATTGATCCTGAGTTCATTCGAAGATTGCCAGCAGGGCTTAAGGAATTATCGCTGAACTTTGTTACAGATCTTCAAGGCAATAAACTCTTAGTTCATCAATTTCTGCAAGATGCTCCCTATTTTGATGAATTAGAAGTCTTAAGTCTTAAAAATCAGCAGATCACTAGTTCTGAAGTATCGATAATTGCTCAAATGCAAGCACTGAAAAAACTCAATCTTTCGAGCAATCAAATCAAGGCGCAAGGTTTTATAGAAGTGGCCATCATGCAAAGTCTTGAAGATTTAGATCTTAGCAATAACCACATTCATTTTCTTGCATCGGAGCAAGACGAAACCAACGAGGATCATTCTAATATATATAAAATTACCACCCTGAAGCTAGGAGGCAATAAAATCGGAGATGCTGGAGCAGCTTTTATTTCTCGCATGAGAAGAATTACAACTTTGGATCTCAGTAGGAATAACATCACTGCTGCAGGAGCTCAGAGTATTTCTCAAATGCAAAGAATTACGAGCTTAGACCTCAGCGAGAATAAAATTGGAAATACCGGAGCTCACCACCTCTCTCAATTACATGGAATTACAACCTTAGACCTCAGCGAGAATAAAATCGGAAATGCCGGGGCTCAGAGCATTTCTCAACTACAGGAAATCACGACCTTAAACCTCAGCAAGAACACCATCGGAAATGCCGGGGCTCAGAGCATTTCTCAACTACAGGAAATCACGAGCTTAGACCTCAGCGAGAATAAAATCAGAGCTGTGGGGGCTCAACACATTTCGACCATACCGGGCCTTGTTACCTTGAAACTCGGAGGTAGTTTTTTTAATAAATCTAATGAAATCGAAGACTTAGGAGCTCAGCATATTTCTACTATTCGAAGCCTTACAAGTTTGGATCTTAGTCACAATAGGATCACAAGTCAAGGCGCTGAGCACCTTTCTCGTATGCAGGGGCTTACCACCTTAAATCTCAGTTGGAATGCAATCCAAAGTGAGGGGGTTCAGCACCTTTCTCGTATGCAGGAGCTTACCACCTTAAATCTCAGTTGGAATGCAATCCAAAGTGAGGGGGTTCAGCACCTTTCTCGTATGCAGGGGCTTACCACCTTAAATCTCAGTTGGACTGCAGCCC